>Ga0070738_10002242_pt1 | contig 30992 bp, 29 predicted proteins | sample Coa_R2_2_FD_66446 | JGI IMG/M metagenome (GOLD analysis project Ga0070738, IMG submission 66446) | Surface soil microbial communities from Centralia Pennsylvania, which are recovering from an underground coalmine fire - Coalmine... | ecosystem: Environmental > Terrestrial > Soil > Unclassified ...
TGACCCGACCACCACGTCACCACCGCGAACGTCGCGGAAAACGGCAGCACCAGCGCCGCCCGCCGCGATAATCCGCCCAGCGGCAGCCGCGCGGCCGCCATGGCCCCTGCCAGCAGCGCCGCATAACCCGCGAATACAAGCTGCGCGCGCGCGGGCGTAAGGGAAACCGCGATCAGAAACGCCGCCAGCGCGCCGAGCTTGGCGCGCGCATCCAGCGTGTGCAGCGGGCTCGCCGCCCGGCTCCACCGCTCCACCACAACGTGATGCATTTAGTCTCTTGACCCGGCCGGCCCGCTTCGAGCCATCCACCGCCCCGTGATTACGCAGGCTCCGTAAATCAGCGCCAGTCCCGCGAACGCCGCTGGCGCCCGCCGCGTCCACGCCGATCCCCCGCCCTTCCACTCATAATCCGCCAAAGGGGCGTGCATCCAGGCGGGCGCGTGCGCCGCGATCCCGAAATTCCCCGCCAGCTTTTCGAGCACTTCCGGCGCGGCCGATCCCACCAGCACTCCCGCCGCCGCCAATACAATCGCCGCCACCCCCACCGCGCCCAGCGCCCGCGATCCCGCCCGCGCCGGCGCCGGCGCCCACCGTGGATTCAGCCTCTCGATCGCTCTAACCGCAGCCAGCGTGATCGCCCCTTCCAAAACTCCGTTCACCGCAAACAGGCCCAGCGAGAGCCACAACAGCTTCGCCGGCATCGGCACGCCCGAAATCGCCAGCTCCGACAAGGCCAGGCACGCGCTCACCACAACGCTCAAACTGCCCGCCGTGAAGATGGCGGCTGATCGCCACTGCGCTCCCCACAGCCGCAGGGGAACATACGCCGCCCAAATTCCCGCCAGCGCCATGTTAATGGTGTTCGCGCCCAGCGCCATGATCCCGCCGTCTTGAAATACCAGCGCCTGTATTGCCAAAATCGCCGTCATCACCACCGACGCCGCCGCGGGACCCAACGCCGCCGTCAGCAGCGCCCCGCCCACCAGATGCCCGCTGGCCCCCAGCGGAATCGGGAAGTTGATCATCTGCGCCGCGAATACGAATGCGCCCATCACTCCCATCAGCGGAATCCTGCGGTCTTCCGCGGCCCGCTGAGCGCGGCGCGCCGTCCATGCAACGGCGGGCACGCCCAACGCGTCCAGCGTGGCCCACACCGGTGGGCTTAGAAATCCGTCGGGGATGTGCATCTTCCGCTATTATCGGACATCGTTGCCGAACCGCCCCTTTTGGAGGGCGGCCCGCAACAACTCCCTCTGATGGAGACTACGTACATTGGGTAAAATCGGATGATCGTTGGAACCGGCATCGACCTCTGCGAAGTGGACCGCATCGGAAAAGCCATCGCGGCGGATTACGGCCGCCGTTTTGTGGAGCGCGTCTTCACCCCCCTCGAAATCGCCTACGCTGAAAGCAAGGCCAACAAGTCTGAGCGCTACGCCGCCCGCTTCGCCGCCAAGGAAGCCGGCATGAAAGCCCTCGCTACAGGCTGGCGCGGCGGCCTCGCCTGGCGCGACTTGGAAGTCTCCAATCTCCCCTCCGGCCGCCCCACTCTGCGCCTTCACGGCAAGGCCGCCGAAATCGCCGCCCGCCTCGGAGTCCGGCGCATCTCTCTTTCTCTCACTCACACCGCCGTTCAGGCCATGGCCTTCGTCGTTTTAGAAACATAACGATTGAGAAGCTTGCCGGACGCCGTCTCCGCTGGCCGAGCGTCTAAACCGCGATAAGGCTACGCTGATCCTTTGGAAAACGCGCTCGATCGAATGTATCCCGGTCTGGTGGGCCGCGCCGAAGCCTCGCTGCTAAAAACCGAGACCGGCGATTTAGCCCACAACATCACCATCCAGCAACTCGATGACGACCGTTTGGGGCAGATCGATCCTACTTTGGCCAGCCCGAACGCTGGTGGGCGCCTCGGAGCCATCCAATACGCCAACACCTGCAATTGCGACTCTTACAAGTCTGCTTATCCTATGCTCTTGGTCCGAGGTCGGCGTGGCATATCAAATCGATCCCAAGACCGTGCTTCGCGCCGGACGCTGATGCCCGCGCCGAGCACGTCGGTGAGTCCGCAGATTGCGCCGTCAAGAAATAATCTCGGAATTTACACCAGCGGCTTCGGCATCATCAACGCCTATCTCGCGCCGGGCACTGGCTACGCATCGCCCACCCAAGCGACGAATTTCGCGCTCCAGCCTCGCTCGGGCACGATCATCGCGCGATTCTCGTTCTGATTTACGCGTGATTAGCGCCGCGCCGGCACACTCCGGCGCGGCCTGCCCTAATCGGCTCCCCGATCTATCTCGATCACGAACTCCTCGCACGCGAAATCACCATAAGGAAGTACCCTGGAAGCTGGTAGCCGACAGCCGACAAAAGCATCGTGAGATTAGACACAGCGCGCTGGAAGCGAGTAATATTGCCACTCGCGCTCTTCGTTCTCGGGCTCCTGAATGCCGCCCCCTGGAAGGGCTTTGCTGAGCGGCGGCGCGTGGAGGTTAACGCCGAGAACGTGCGTGTGGCCACGAGCCTGTGGCGGAAGGGTACGTTTGCGGACCCCTTTATAAACCCAACTGGATACACCGCTCATGTGGCGCCCGCGCTTCCTTTCTTCCAGTCCCTACTCTTTAGGCTCGCGGGCGACAAATCGGCCGGATGGCTTGCGCTCCGATGTCTACCGGCCCTCGCGCTTAGCGCTCAGCTCGCGTTACTGCCTTGGGCCGCGTGGCGCCTCGGATTCTCAACGGAAACCGGAATATTGGCGTCACTCTTCGGACTCCTTGTGAAGCCGAGCTTGGAAGAGCGGTGGGAGTCGCATCTAGCCGGCCTTGCCGGACTTTTGCTGACCACAGCCGGCTGCGCTTGGCTAAAGCGCGGTCGCACAATGGACTGCGCGATCGCTACAGGCCTCGTGGCCGGCCTGGCGTCCCACCTCAATCCGCTAGTGGGCTCCGTTTACATCCTGTGGGTCCTGCGCGTGGGTCACTCCGAAGGCTACTTTACGCGGAACATATTGCCACTCTGGATCACGCCCCTGCTTGTGGTGACGCCCTGGACCGCTCGCAACGTAATCGTTATGGGCGGTCTCGTTCCCATGCGCGATGACCTTGGAATCGAGCTCTACGTCTCCTATAACGATTGTGCTCCCTATAGTTTCCGCGAAAATATGGCCTCATGCATTCAGTCGTTTCATCCCAACTCGAGCGCGGAGGAGGCCGCGGCGGTGCGCGCTTTAGGAGAATACCGGTACAACCAGAGCCGCTTACGCAAGGCGCTCCTCTGGATTCGATCTCACCCGGCGAGGTCGGCCAAACTAATCGCCGCGAGAACTTGGTTTTTCTGGTTTCCGTCCGAGAACGGTTTAGCCGGATACCGGGGCCAAAGATTCCGAATGCTCGCGCTACATGCGCTCACGCTCGGATCCTTTTTTGGGTTGTACTATTCTGTGAGGCGGCGCACAATTTCCGCCCCGTTCCTCGTATTGTGGGTTGTCGCCTTTCCAACAGTCTACTACCTCGTTCAATTCGAATACAGATACCGGTACCCGCTACTCTGGACCACTTGGCTCCTCGGGGCAGAGGCGATAATCGACGGCGGCCGGGCCGTTCGACGCGCGGCCGCCGCCCGAGAGAGACTCAAACCTGTGAACGGGCCGGCTGCGCCTACTGCTCGGTTATGGTGACCTGACTCACCGCCCATGCCGACACCGGATTGCCGCCCGAACCATTGTTAAGCCACGTGCTTTGAATGCTAGGTATCGGACAAGTGGCGCCGTTTGACTCGTCGGCTGCATTGTAAAACAGGAGTGTCTGCCACGTATTTGGCGACGAACCTGTCTTGTCCAAAAACCCGTATGGGTTCCGCGCCGGCCGTGCGAAGACGACCAATCCCGGGCAGAAACATCGCCGCCATGAGGGAACGCCTGCCCAAGGTGCGCGTCCGAATCTCCCTGAACGCTAATCACGATCTTGCCGCCTCCGAAATCACGGCGACGAAACAGCAGCTTGTATGCTAAAAGCGAACCGCTAATCGCGAAAGGCGGATACATCTAAGCATGCGCATCCTCATCTCCGCCGGCGAGGCCTCGGGCGACCTCTACGCCGCGCGCCTCGTCGAAGCCATCCGCGCGCGCCATCCCGATGCTGAATTTCTCGGCTGCGCCGGACCGCGCATGCAAGCCGCCGGAGTGCGCGCCGTCGTCGATGCCCGCTCGCTCAACGTCGTCGGCATCGTCGAGGTCCTCTCCCATCTACCCCGAATCTGGCGCGAGTTTCGCAAACTTATCGCCACCGCCCGCGCTCAGCCCCCCCGCTTGGCCATCCTCACCGATTCGCCCGATTTTCACCTTCCTCTCGCCAGACGACTCCGTCGCCTCGGCGTCCCCGTCGTCTATCTCGTCGCTCCCCAAGTCTGGGCATGGAGATCAAACCGCATCTTGGCCATGCGCCGGGACATTGACCGGCTTCTCTGTATCTTCCCCTTCGAGCGGCAGTTCTTCGAAAAACGCGGAATCCATACAACCTACATCGGCCACCCCCTGGCAGAAATCATTAATAGTCATTGTTATCAATCACTTACGGATCTTGGCTTCGTTTTTTCGAATCCCCGCCCCATCCTCGCCCTGCTCCCCGGCAGCCGTCCCGGCGAGGTCTCCCGGCACCTGCCCATCCTGATCGAGGCAGTCGCCGCCATCCGCCGTACCCACCCCATCACGCCCGTGCTGGCCTTGCCCGATGGCTTCGTTTTTTCGCCAACTTTGCCGGAACGCATCCGCGCCGAATCCATCCAACTCATCGTAGGGCGCACTTGGGATGTGCTCGCCCAGTCCGAGTTGGCTCTAGCCGCTAGCGGAACCGTGACGATTGAGGCGGCCCTGCTGGGCATTCCCATGGTGACCTTTTACCGCGTAAACGCGCTAACTTGGATATTGGGGCGGCGGCTGGTTCGGGCCCCGTTTCTGACCATGGTAAATCTGGTGGCGGGGCGGCAAATCGTGCCCGAATTAATCCAGCGGGAAATGACTCCCGAACGGATCGCCGCCGAAGCTCGCCCGTTGCTGCAAGACTCCAGTCTCCGGGCGGCGATGCGCGCCGGTTTGGCCGAGGTTTCCCAACGTCTCAAAGCTGGCCGCGACCCGATGGAGGTCGCGGCCGAATGCATCGAAGAGGTTATGCAGTGAAAAACACGAAATTCGCCCTGGCGCTTGCGAGCGCCCTTTTATCCCCCGCCTTCCCGCAGAGTCGCGGCGTGCAGCAGCGCATCGACGTTCAGGATTACGCCATCGACCTGACCGTCGACCCTCAAGCTCAGACCTTGAAGGCCGTCGCCAAGGTGAATTTCACCGCCCTCGACAACGTCTCGGAAATCTCCCTCGATCTCAATAACGCCCTCAATCTCGATAAGGTCGCCGGCGACGATGGCCGCCAGATTCCCGCATCGCGCCTCCAGCAGGATATGAGCGTCCGCGTCAGCCTCCCCGCCCCCATTGCCCGCGGCAAATCCGGCTCCCTCACCTTCTATTACGACGGCAAGCTCAGCGGAGAAGAAGAATCGCCCGTATTTGGGATCCGGTTTGCCGCCATTCATCCGGATTTCGCCTATCTGATGTACCCGGCCCGTTGGTTCCCCGTCAACGACTACACCGTCGACCGCTTCGCCATGGATTTGAAGGTCGCCGTTCCGCAAGACTACAAGGTCTTGGCCAGCGGAATCGATTCCACCGAGCCTGCTCAGGGCGGCGGCGTTGTTTATCGCTGGAAGGTTAACGAGCCTTCCTTTCCCGGAAGCCTCGCCATCGTTCGCGGCGATCCCAAAATCGTCTCCGACGGCGGCGTCGATACCGCCCTTTTCTTCCGCAAGGCCGCCGGAATGGAGCAGGCTTGGGGCGGCGAATTTTCTAAGGCGATGATTTACCTCTCCAGCGTCTTTGGATCGCCCCTCAAGAGAAACCTCACGGTGGTGGAGACCGAACCGGGAGCCCCCAACGGCTATTCCGCGCCCGGACTCATCTTTCTATCGCCGCAAGCCATTGGCAAGGAAGTCAACATCCGTCTGGTGGCCAACCAGGTTTCCCGCCAGTGGTGGGGAGCGCTGCTTTCGCCCTCCAGCCGCAACCATCTTTGGATTGAAAACGGCATGGCCCGCTACTCCGAGCTGCTCTATGTCGATCACGCCAATGGGTCCGGCGCCATGCAGCAGCAAGTCCACGATACCTATGTCGAAGCCCTGACCGTGGATCAGCCTCCTTTGATCCAATCCGCGCGCCTGGAGGATTATTCCCCTGAATTCTGGGCCGCCACCGCCGGAAAAGGCGCGGCCGTGCTGAATATGCTGCGCGGCGTCGTCGGAGACGAGAATTTCTTCAAGCTGCTGAAGACCCTCCCCGACAAGTACGCCTATAAGTCCATCAGCACCGACGATTTCCGCAAATCCGCCGAAGAGATCTCCGCCCAGAATCTCAATTTCTTCTTCGTCAACTGGATCGAATCCACCGGCGCCCCCGAATTTAAGCTCGAATACACCGTCTTCCGCACTCAGAAGGGCTTCCGCGTGGTGGGCAAAATCGGCCAGGACCTCGATACTTTCAGCATGCCCGTCACCGTCCACGTCGATACGGAAGGAAACCCCGAAGAAAAGGAAGTGCAGGTCGTGGGTACCTCTTCGGAATTCTCCATCGACACTTTCGGCAAACCCCGGCCTAATGGCGTCTCCCTGGACCCGAAAGGGCGCCTGTTGCGATTCGATAACCCCATCCGCGTGGCTGTGGCCATCCGCCGCGGCGAGCAGTTCGTCGAAATCGGCGAGTTCGGCGAAGCTCTCAAGGAATATCAAAAGGCGCTCGACGTCCAGCGCAACAGCTCGCTGGCGCACTATCGCATCGGCGAATTGTACTTCCTGCAAGCTACCTGGCAAAGCGCCGCCAATGAATTCCGCGAAGCCATAAACGGCGACCTGGAGCCGAAATGGACCGAAGTCTGGTCCCATATCAAGCTGGGCTGGGTGCTCGATGTCAGCGGACAGCGCGACCGCGCCGTGAACGAATATAAGCAGGCGCTTAGGACCAACGACAACACCAGCAACGCGCAAGAAGAGGCGCAAAAATACATCAACGCGCCTTACGAGCGTCAGCGCGCCTCCAACTAACCCGGTTCGCGGCGCGCCTTTCCGTAGCCTCTATCCGCCGCCGCCGCCGCTAACATACAATACCCAAGGAGGTCCGGCCATGCGATCCCTTGGATTTCTGTTTGCCGCTGCGGTTTTCGCCCAAGTTCCGCCGCCCCCCGCCCCCTGGCGCGGCGCGGGCCCAACCCCTTGCGCCGGCCCCGACGGCGGCGTATTTCAATGTCCTCCGCCTCCCCGCTTGATCGCCATTCGCGCCGGCCGCCTGTTTGACAGCACAACCGGCCGCATGCTGACCAATCAAATCGTGCTCATTTCCGGCGGCCGCATCTCCGAAGTAGGTTCCGAAGGCCAGATCGCCATCCCGGCGGGCTTCCAGATCATCGACTTGAGCCGCGCCGCCGTGCTCCCCGGCCTCATCGACGCCCATACCCACATGTTCGATGCGCGCAAACCCAACCAGACCGCCGAACAGTCCATGCTGATCGCCGTGCAGAACGCCCAGGCGGACCTCCGCGCCGGCTTCACCGCCGCGCGCGATATGAGCTCCCACGGCAACGGCTACGCCGACGTCGAAATGCGAAACGCAATCGACCTCGGCAGGTTCGACGGCCCCCGCTACCAGGTCTCCGGCCGCGGAATCGTTTGGAGCGGCGCCGCCAACGCCGAGCCCAACAACCCTTTGGCGAGCGCTGTCGTCCACTCCGTCGAGGACGCGCGCGCCGCCGTTCAAGATCACGTCGCGCACGGCGTGGACTGGATCAAGCTCTTTCCAACCGGCGGATATTCCTTCACCCCCGGCGGCGAGGTGGAGTATCAACTCACTTACCCCATGCCCGTGTTGCAAGCTCTGATCGACGAAGCCCACCGCCTGGGTCGTAAGACCGCCTGCCACGTCTACGGCGGCCAGGGCCAGAGAAACGCGATCCTCGCCGGCTGCGACACCATCGAGCACGCCTTCGGATTGGATCAAGAGCAAGCCAATATGATGGCCGCCAAAGCGCTTTATTACGATCCCACTCTGGTTCGCTATATCGAGCCTTATATGGATGACAATGACGCCAAAAACACAGGCGGTAAGTATCGAATTATCCCCATCTTCCAGAAGGCGGTCGCCATGGCGGCGGCGACCGGCGGCCTCAAAATCATGGTGGGAAGCGGCGCCGATGGATCTACCTACGCTCACGGAACGCAGGCCCTCGATTTTGAGGCCCTGGTGAAACGCGTTGGCATGACTCCCGCCAGAGTCCTCCAAAGCGGAACCATCGTGAACGCCCAAGCGTTGGGATGGCAGGATCGCATCGGGTCGGTTGAAAAAGGCAAATTCGCGGATCTGATCGCCGTCTCGGGAGATCCTCTCGCCGACATCACCGAGCTTCAGCGAGTGAAGTTCGTCATGAAAGGGGGAAAAGTCGTGCGCAATGATCTGCCGTAGCCGCCCGGCCCCGGCCTTCGCTTTTTCTTAAAACGAATGCCGTATTTCGCCATCTTGACCTATAGATGGCTGCCCGGTTCTTACCCCTCCTGCTGGGCGCGATTTTGTTTGCCGCTCCGGCTTTCCCTTTTGTTCGCCCTGCCCCGCCGCCTCGGACCGGTCCTCAAATGCTTTCGCCCGGCAATGTGCGCAGGCTGCTCCGCATGCAGAAGCGGAATCGGGAGATGGACCGCATCATGGCCAAGCGCGCCAGGTCGGGCTAACCTCCGCCGTCTCCACTCCTTTAGCGCCCGTCCTTTAGCGCCCGGAAACCCCGCAATCTAAGCCTGCTCCGCGGGCAGGAGCATCTCTGCTAACAAAAGGAGTTGTGGGTGCAAAGGGCCATGGGCAAGGTCCAAATGAAAGCGAGGTATTTCATATGCCCGGTTCTGTTTTCAGCTCACTCGTAAACATTGCCGGTTCACGCGGCGCCAGCGCCATGGCGTCGCGGTTTGGCGTCTCGGAACGAGCGATCTCGCAGGGAATGGAAATGGCTTCCGCCACTTTCCTGGCGGGATTGGCCGGCAAGGTCGGCGATTCGGCTTGGATGAATCGCCTATTTCAGATGGTTTCACACGCTCCTGCCCGCGTCGACGCGTCAGAGGTGGCCAGCGCCGTCCTTGACCCGACTCGCGCATCTTCGGAAATGAGATCTCTTCTGAATTCCGGCAACGAGTTTCTTGCGCACGCTTTTGGAGCGAATCAGACTCCGATTTTCGATTCCGTGGCGAAATCCACCGGATTGGGCTTCAACGCCATATCGGCTCTGATGAGCGTGGCGGCTCCCTTGATGATGACTTCCCTGGGCCGTTTGGTCCGTGAAGACCGCCTGGATCCGGCTGGACTGGGCCGAATCCTGACGCATGAGGCCGGCGACGTCCAAGGCATGCTGCCGCCGGGCGTATCGGCGCTCGTCGGCGCAGGTTCGGCAACGGCCGCCTCGCGGCCACTCGCCATGAATGTGTTTCGCGACGAATCGCCGGCCCCGCCGCCGCTCTCCGTAACCGCAATTCCCCAGCGCCGCCGGTCGTTAGCGTGGTTGTGGGTGATCCCTTTGGCGCTGCTAGCGCTCTTTATTTGGGGAGTTCGAGCCAGGCATCCGGTGACAACGGCGTTCCGTCCCGGCGCGCCGAATGCAGTCGCGCCCGCGCCGGGTAGGACTGTGGTGAACGTCATCCAAGATCCCGCGGCGGCAAGATTGCTCGCCTATATTCAAAATGCGTCGAGGCCCGCCAATCGCGCGGCGCAGTTCGACTTCGACCGAATTCTATTCGCGACGGGCTCCTCCGTCCTTCTCCCTGCCTCCCGGGGCCAAGTGGACGATATTTCACGAATCCTGAAGGCCTATCCCAACGTGCGCCTGTTAATCGTCGGCCACACCGATAATGTCGGAAACGCCGCCATGAACCAAAGGTTGTCGGAAGCCCGGGCCCGGGCGTTGAAGGCGCGCCTGGCGGCCATGGGCATCTCTCCGGATCGCTTAGAGACGCAGGGAAACGGCTACCGCGCTCCCACCGCTAACAACGCCACGGCGCAGGGCCGCGCCATGAACCGCCGCGTTTCGGTGGCGGTCATTCAAAAGTAAATGCGGTGAATCTACTTCCCCTCCGGCGGCGGCCGCACGGCCCGTTGCCGGAGGCGGAGTAATGCGGCTGATGAGCCGCAACGCAGGCCCTAGGGAATTTTTGCGAAATCATGATCTTCGCCGGCTGTAGAGGCCTTGGCAAACCATTTCGCCGCTTCCTCCGGATTCACGCTTACGCCCCGGCCCTCCTTATACGCCACGCCCAGGTTGTACATCGCCGTTCCGCTGCCCGCGTTCGCGGCCTTCAGAAACCAGCGCATCGCTTCCTCATAATCGGCGTGCACGCCCTGCCCGTTCTGATACATCACCCCGATGCTGTTCATCGCCGCGGCGCTTCCTCCCTCGGCTGCCTGGCGAAACCATTTGAGAGCCTCTTCGTAGTCGGCGGGCACTCCCGCGCCGTCCCGGTAGAGAACGCCCAAATTGAACATCGCCTGAGCATTGCCCGCCACGGCTCCGCGCCGAAACCACTTGCGCGCTTCATCAAAATTCTTGGAAACCCCGGCGCCCTGATAATAGAGATTGCCGATGTTGCACATCGCCTGGCTATCGCCGGCGTCCGCGGCCCGGCCGAACCACGCGATCGCTTGCCGATAATTGCGAACGGTTCCTTGGCCGGCCGCATACATGACTCCGAGGTACATCATGGCCTCCACGCTGCCGCTGTCGGCCGCCAGACGAAACACCGCAAAGGCGCCGCTGAAGTTATGGCTATCGTAGAGCGCGACGGCGCGGCTGAGCAGACTGGCATTCGCCCCAGCGGATGGCGCCGAAGCCGGCGGCGCGGCAGGCTGCTGGGGCCATCCAGGAATGGACGTCCACAGCAACCCGAAGACGGCGCACCAGGGCGCGAATGCGCGAACCATGAAATTTTAGACGCATCCACGGCGCATTCGGTGTCATGCCGCCTTTAGTTGGAATTAGCAGGGCTGAAAGATAACTTGCGCCACGGGATGCGTGCTAGTATGATCGATGGTTCACACGCTCATTCTTTGAGGGAGGGATTCATTTATGAGGCTTTGGTCAAGAAAGGCGGCGCTAGCCATCTCGGCAGTGGCGCTGGCGGGGCTAATCGGATTCGCATTCGCCAGCCGAGCCGCTGCGCAAGGCCAAGCCGCGCCGAAAGCGGCCACGAAAACCCCGGCCGCGTCCAAAGCGGGCAAGGCGGCGACAACCAAGGGCGTAACGGCCGCGGAATACTTTAACAACGTCACCACTGCCTCGCTAGGAGCCTTGAGCGTCGACGATTTCATCGGCTCGATGGGCGTCATCGCCGCCGCTTTAGGTTATGATTGCGCGGACTGCCATCCCGGCGCGGGATCCGACAGAGTGAATTGGGTCACCGACAGCAATCCCAAGAAAGTGATGGCCCGCAAAATGATCAACATGGTCGCGGGCATCAACCGGACCTACTTCAACGGCGCTCAGAACGTGACCTGCTTTACCTGCCATCACGGCCGTGACCTGCCCAGCACCAGTATCGCCCTCGACAAGTTGTATGGGCCGCCCAATGATGAACATACCGACGTTATAGAGCCTGGCCAGGGCGTGCCCACCATCGACCAGGTCCTGAGCAAATACATTCAGGCTCTCGGCGGCGCGCAGCGTCTGGCCGGACTGAACAGTTGGATCGCCACCGGAACCAGCCTCGGCTATGAGGGACTCGGCGGCGGCGGAACGTTTCAGATCATCGCGAAGCGGCCCAATCAACGCACCACGCTGATCCAGTTCAAAGAGCATCCCGAGCGCGGCGACAACACGCGCGTCTTCGACGGCAGGAACGGTTGGATCAAATCGCCGCGAGGCTTGCTGAGCGAGTATGAATTGACCGGCACCGAGCTAGATGGCGCGCGCCTCGACGCTCAGCTCTCCTTCCCCGACCAAATGAAAACGGCGCTCACCAACTGGAAGGTCGGCGCTCTGGAAAGCCTCGGCGACAAAGACGTTCAAGTAGTGCAAGGCAGCGGCCCGCGAGGCCTTCTGGCGACCTTTTACTTCGATAAGGATTCCGGCCTGCTATTGCGCGAGGTGCGCTATGGCACTTCGCCCATCGGACGCAATCCCACCCAAATGGACTTCTCGGATTACCGGGAAGTGAACGGCATCAAGTTCCCGTTCAAATACACGTTCTCCTGGCTTGATGGAAGGGATTCTTTCCAAATTACCGACGTCAAGGTGAACCCCGCCATAGACGCGTCGAAGTTCGCCAAGCCGTAAAGCGCTCCGCCCGAATCTGCGGAATCCGTCGAATTCCGGAGATTCGGCGCGTCTTGGCGCCTCAATTGCGGGATCCCGGGTAGAGGAGGAGTCTATGTCCTCAACTTACCTGCCTTCGCCGTACGTAATAAATCTCGTTATTGCTCTTGCTGTTTTGGCCGCCATAGGCTGGTTCGTTAATGCGCGGCTCGCTCTGGATCAGCACATCAGGGCGATCGTAAACCTGGCGCTCGGCTTGGTTGTCGTGGGGATCTGTTTGTGGCTGGTCAACACGTTTATTCCGATGGCCGCCACCATCAAGGCCATTTTGAACATTGTCGTGGTTGTCGCCGTTTGTGTACGGGTGCTCCAGATTTTTGGAATGTGGGGCGCCGTAGTCGGCCTGTGGAACAGCCTGACCAGATCTCTGCACCCGGGCGCGGGCGCTTAGGCGCTTGCCGCGCGCTCGCCTTCCACTTCTTCCGCCGGCTTTTGAACGTTGCGCCGGATTTGAATCGCAAGCGCAAGACTGGCGGCGAGCGTTGCTGCGCCGACGGTAACATGCGCCACGGTGGAAACAACCACTGAAGTGGGAACCGCATTATCGGGCGCCAGGATCTCTGTCGTAACGGCTGTAATGCCTAGCAGCACCTGGGTGAGCGCGACGCTCAGCAGCGCGATCGAGGCGGGCCGCAGGGCGCGGTGCCGAGGATACGCCTGCATCACGCACATTCCCAAAATCAGAATTGTTAAAGCCACGACCATGGCGCCGACGATATGCCACGTCAACCCCATCGCTTTATGCCGGAAGGCGGCTCCAAGCATCACCTGCGCCAATACGACGACCGGCGCGGCGACAGCCATCGATCGCAGGGATGGCCAGCCCTGGTCGAGAACCAAGTCCGGGCCGGCCTCCCACTGCTTGGAGGTCCGCAGGACCGCCGACGCCGCGAGGGCAAACAGAATGTGAGCCAGGACCGCGTGAGCAGTCCCGGCTGTGGTGTGGCCCAGCCCCGCTTCCGCCACAACCACGGCTAAAATCGTCCCTCCAAGGGCGCGCAGCCTGGCGAAGACAAGCCAAAGAGCAAGGCCCATCAGCAGCGCGGCGGCGAGGGACGCCAACCCGAGATGGATCTTGTCAATGGCCGCTGGGGCCGCGGGAATTGCCTTCGTGCTGGTGAGCCAGGCGCCCGAAACAACGGCCAGCAGCGTGAAAGCCGCCGCCACTACGGAGTAACGGTACAACCAAGGCTTCACAACACCAATTCTCCCACCGCCTGCAAATTTTGCTTCTTCATAACCCGCTCAAAGCGCGAGGTCACGATCCGGTCACTGACTCCAACATGACTGGTTGAATCAAGGTTTACCTCTGCGGCTGCTGAACCGTTTCCAACGACCGCTCGATCGCGATCCGCACCAGTTGACCGCGGGTCCTTACGCCCATCTTGTCGAACAAATGTTGCAGCGTCGCTTTCACCGAGCTCTGCGAAACTCCGAGTTGATGCGCCATTTCCTTGTTGGAAAGCCCCTCGAAGACGCACCGCAAAACCCTCTGCTCGCGCGGAGTCAAATGGGTCGATGCGGGGCCGGCTTCCGAATTTGCTCCGCCGCCCTTTGCGGGGGCCATCTTCGGGTCCATCCAGGTTCCGCCGCCTGCCACCACCCGAATCGCCTCCAGCAGCGACGCCGGAGGGTTGTGCTTCAGAAAGATGCCGGAGATCCCGAGCGTTCTCGCGACGGAAACATCCAGCGGACTCATGCCCGCCGTCACCATCAGAATTTTCCCTTTGTAGCCAGCCGCGGCGGCGGCCGCGATAAAGCGGGCGCCCGTATCGTCCTCCAAATCGAAATCCAGGAGGACCACATCCACGGCGCGACGCGACAAAGCTTCCAGAGCTTCTTTTGGCGTGCCACACTCGGCTACGGTCTCAAAGTCCGGCTCCGAGACCAGCAGCCGGCGCAGCCCTTCGCGAAACAGAATGTGATCGTCAAGCAGTAAGAGCCGTATGCGCTGCATTTTCAACCGATAGAGCGCCTTGGTCCGGTTGCTCGGCCAAAGCGGCCAGCTCCAGGATGAACGAACACCCCGGCCCTCGTGGATCGTGCCGCAAATCTCCGCGGAAAGAACGCATGAAGGCGCGGGACAAGTAAAGTCCCAAGCCGGTTTGGTCGGCGCCTTTCTGCAAAGGTTGAAAAATCTTCTGCCCTGGGGCGATGCCGGGGCCGCTATCGGTGAAACGGATGGAAACGCCGTCCGGCCGCACCGACGCGGAAACTTCTATCGACTTTCGATCCATCCCCTCCAGCGCACGTTGGCTGTTCTTCATCAGGTTCAACAGCACTTGGAACAGACTATGGCGATCCGCCTGCACCCGCGGCAGCTCTTCGGGAACATTCCATTTCAGCTCGATATCGGACTCCTCGCAAACCGGCTGAAGCACGATTCGCAAGTCGGTCAGGATCTCCTTCAATTCGACGCCGCCTGGGTCGAGCGCCCCCACGCTCTGCTTCAGCTCAAGAGAAGCGATCTTGCTCAGTGTTTCCACCAGCGACCCCAAAGCCTCGAAGTCCTGATCGCCTTTGAGCGATCCTTTGCGAGCCAGGTTTTCGTGCATCATGCCGATGGCGCCGCAAACGTTTCTGACCTCGTGAGACACCGCCGCGACTAATACACGCGAGCCCGCGAGAAGCTGTTGCAGGCTGGTTTCCTCGCGTTCGCGCAGATGTTCGGACGCATCCACCAGCAAGGCCGCCAGCCGCGGACCCGCCGGCGTGCAGTAGGTAGAAAAGAAGACGTTCGCCAGAAACGCTTCGCCGTTCTCCTTGCGTCCGCGCGCCTGCATCTCCGTGCGAAAGATGCGTTCGGTTTCGTCGGCCGATGGAATCGACCCCAAGGCCGGGACATAGCCCGCAATGCTCTTACCCGGCAGCGATCCTTGCTCAGCGGCGAGCAACCGGTGCGCGGCCGGATTCGCCAGCAGGATTTCTCCCTGTGGCGTCATCGTGATCACCGCCGCAGGGCTACTCTCAATTAAAAACTCCAATTGCTCTTCGGCGGCCCGTTGCGCGGCCTGACTCTCTCTCTCGCGGCGATAACTCTTGGTCGCGTTCATGGCCAGCAATCCCGTCATGGCCAAGGTGAGGAAAATCAGCACATCGCGGGCCGATTCCATGTCCATGGGAAATGGGTCCAGGCGGTCGGACAGAAAAGTGCAAAAAACCGCCACCAGGATGAGCTGCCACCAGCTCAATACCGTTCCCAGCAGCGCCATCGGGAAGATGTAAAGAAAGCCAAGCGTGGCGTTGAACTCGACCTGCCAATCGGCGACGGCGATGAGGGCGATCAATAGCCCAGCATACGCAAGGGCCGTCCGCGGACTCCATTGCAAGACCCTGCGAATCACGCCTTTTCAGCCTTTGCTTTGATTGTACATCCATGCTGCTTCAAGCCATTGCGTGAAATAAAGGAAATGGCCGAAAGATACCCGATCTTGGGCGGCTCAATGGCGCTTTCCAACTCCGGCGGCAGTTGCGTCATGGTTTCGGCCGAACTCGAATTCGAACCGCGATTTGAGGATGATGCGGCTGCTTGCATCCGTGGCGCCCAAACCCACCCCGAAACTCCACGTCAACCGATCGTGCATTTTCCAATCCGCGCCGGGCAATAGCAGGTGGATCTGCCGCTGAACTGGCAGAAACTGGTCGAATTTTCCCAGCGAGCTATAGTATTCGAGGCTGGGCGTCAAGTTCGGCGAGGCCTGCCAGCCGATCCTTCCGGATGGCTCCAGCTCCCATCCCTCGCGCGCGCCGGGCCCCCGCAGAGCGCGCCCAAACACCAGGTTGCCGTCGAGCTGCAGCCGGCCGATATGTTTCTCCACGATCCCACGAAGCTCCACTTCTCGCGTGTTCTCGTTAAACATCGGGCGTTCGAAGGAGAACTCGGCTACGAATCCGAGGTTCAGCGGCAGATTCCAGGAAGGGGGCGCGTAGAAATGGGGAAGGATTCGCACTCCGGCGTATTCCATTCCTTGACCAGGTACATACGCGGTCAGCAGAACCAAACCCGCGCGCCATTGATTGGCGAGGCCAGCCGTCAGTTCGGAGCTGAAATGCAATTGTTCTTGCAACGACGCGTAGTTGATGTGCGCTTCGTAGGTGTAAGCCCCGCGGGGAAGAGGCTGGTATTCAAAAACTTGAATCTCAAACGGATCCTGCGCGCAGGCAAGGACTCCAACGCATAGCAATAGGCATCGGCCGGATCGCATAGATTCTCCTTAGAACGGAAAAGGGAGCAGGCTCTTTGGCGCACGCGGGCCGTTAGCCCCGGCGCCAGATCATGGCTGGGGCCTCGCGCGGGCCGCGGGGCGCGCTTTCGGCGAGGAACCGTTATTTGTTAGAAGAAGCGAGGAGGGCGCTCTATGCGGGGACGGGATCTTTCGAGAATCCTGGGAGCAGCAGTAGCGCGAATTTTTTCAACAAGAGCAATTGATTGAATTTGACCTCGCGGCGAAAATCCGACGTAGAGGGCGCAGCAAGCGCAGTCGTGGCAGCAGTCGGAACCGCCCGACGCGCAGTCGCCGGAGGCAATGCAAACGGCTACCTGAACGCAGAGGCATAACAGCAGGCCGAGCGCCACGCGCGCCATAATGCTTCGCCCCGAGAACACGTTGGTCTTCTTACTTCAGTTGAGCTGTTTTCACGCCGCTCTTCGAATCGCCCCAGGCGATCCAAGTTTCATTTGAGGAATGCCCGAGCTTGGGGTACCCCAGACTGGTCCGCGAGCCTTCCGCAACCGGAATGGCCGGTCCAGCGGCGCCCGCGGCCGACACAAATCTGACCAGCGCCTGGGCCGAGCCGGCGCCCTCTTCGATCCACGAAACGAGGGCTCCTCCGTCGCCGCTCAATGCGGCGGAGGCGTAGCCGAGAGTATCGCGCGAGCTGACCAGGGTGGGATTGCCGAATGTATTTCCCGCATCGGATGAGAAGGCCACCTGGACCCGCGGCATGTCATCCGCCTCGGTGTACCAGGCGATCGCGACCCGGTTGTCTTTCGCCGCGGCGGCCGCCGCATTGACTGGGCACGCATTGATCTGCCATTTATCCGGATGCAGGATCTTTGAACCGGACCATCGTCCGTTCTCAAACCGCAAAATGCCGATATCGCGGATATCCTGAGGCGTGTGATCGCGATACGCCACGAGCAGCCCTTTGGCGGTGTTGACCGCCGAGGTGGGGCAGCACGAGCAGACGTCGGAATCCAGATCCTCTTCTCTGATCTCCTTCCCATCCGCTCCGACGATCGTTCGCATGAGCGACACCGGGCCGTCTTCGCCCTTTAATGCCTGAAGCCAAAACAGGGAAGCCTCCTTGGGGCCGCTCGCGACCATCGACGCTAACCCATGCTGGACGGGGCCGCGGTCTCTGTGCGCCATTTGAGGCGCGCTCCAATGAAGGCCATCGCGCGAACTGGAAACGAAGATATATTCGGCGTCGCTCGAATCCTTTCCCTTCTCCACCCAATGCGCAAGAAGAGTTCCATCGCTTAAACTGATGAGTCCCGGGACCTCGGCGGGATGACGCCAAAATCGTCGTCCGGCGGCAATCGTCCGCGCCTCCGACCAGCCCGCTCCACGGCGGACGGCATATTGCAATGTCGCCATTCCTTCGCCCGCGGGTTGCACCCAACTGAGCAGCAGGTTTCCATCGGCGGCGAGACCCCAATTGGGCTGGATGCTTCCGGGCGCGGATGGATTGGGGGCTGGGGCCACCGTAAGCTTTTGTCCGAAAGCGACGACGGCCGAAAGAAGCAGAAAAGCGATAGTCTTCATGATATTCAGTCTGTCAGAAATGGAGTTTGGCCGCCGCTTGAAGCCATCGGGCGCGATGCCAGCGCCGCCAGGGGAGAGCCCGTGGCTTCCAGCACAAGGGGAAGGCCGGAAAAGGGCGGCCGCCCTTGGCATCGGCGCTAGTTTTCGTTTGTTGACCCTGGGCGGCGCTCACGGCGGGCTTCTCAGAAAGTGTATTTGAGCGCCAACTGCATAACGCGCGCGTCGGCTGTTTTCACAACCTGACCGAATAACGGACTATCGATGTTGCCCTGCACCGCGCCGGGACCAAAAAATTGAGTGTGGTTGAACGTATTGAAGCTCTCGATGCGCAATTGCAAAAATTTGGTTTCCGAGAAGTTGAAATTCCGGAGTAGGGAGATATTAAAATTGAGCGCGCCGGGCCCATAGAATGACCGCCGCGAGGCACTCCCGAGCGTCCCCAGGGGAGCTTGGGTGAAAGCCGCCGGATTGAAATACGGAAGGCCGTTTCGCGGGTTGCCGTTCAGATTGAGCGGCGCTCCCGTATACTGGCCTATGTCGAGGCTGTAATTGTTTACGCCGTTGGGGATGCTGCCCTGCAGCGAGTTGTCGTCGTTGCTTTTGAGCGTAACCGGAAAGCCGGTGCTTGCGCGCGTGATGCCGGACAGCTCCCAGCCCCCGATTAGCGGGCTCCATTTTCTGGTGAGCCGGCGGAAAGGCAGCCGATAGTCGTAGCTGATCACAAAATTGTGCCTTATATCCCAGGCGGAAAGAGCGCGCGTCTGCTTGAAATCGAACGGATCGGCCGTATCGCCCAAGGCCGAAGCTTCGTCGATGGATTTGCTGTAGGTATATCCGAGCTGGAAGGTTAGGTCCCTTGTCGTGTGGCGCACCGACACTTGAAGGGAGTTGTAACTGGAGTTACCGAACGATCCCTCAAAATCGTCATTTCCCAGCGCGGCCCCAAAGGGTCCACGCGTTCCGTGGTACACAACGCCGGATGCGCTGGTGTAAGTCCCCGATTCTCCGAACGGACCGCAAGTCGCGGAGCCCGGCGCCACCGACTGCGGGGTGCTCAGAGCGAGACAGAGCGCGGGATTGCCCGGGTTGACCGAATAAGTGAGCAGGAGGTGGTGCGCCTGGGAGCCGACATAGGAGACGTTTAAAACCGTCCCGGACCGGAGCTCCCGTTCGATTGAAAAGAAATACTGTTCGTTGTACGGAAAGGTATTATTCGGATTGGGACCGGTGGCGCCGTTAATCGGCAAGAATGCGTCAAAACTCTGATTCGGATCCGGATTCGATTTGGTCGTATTCAGCGGCGGGACGTCGAAGGGGAATGGATTCCCGGCAAACGACCCATCTGAGGCCGTCCGGTAGGGCTGATCGAAGAGAGATGGAGCGGGACTCGTATAGCTCAGACCATAGGGAGGTTGGGGCAGGTCATAAGCGAGCGACGCTCCGGGAACGACCGAATAAAAAATTCCGTATCCGGCTCGCACGCTTGTTTTTCCCGGTCCGCCGAGAATCTTGCCGAGAGCTCCGCCGGATGTGGCTGGCGACCACGCAATTCCGATGCGCGGCGAAAACTTATACGCGCTGGGGGCGATCGTACGCGGAACTCCGTCGTCGGTAGGATAAACCACGCCGAGCGGAGCCTGCGGATAGACCTGCGACTGCTGGCCCAGACGAAAGGTCGGGAACTGGTTGTACTTTTCGTACCAGTATTCCATCCGGTCCATACGCACGCCGTAGTTAAGCGTTAGGTTGGGACGAATTTTCCAGCCGTCCTGCGCAAACAGCGCCCAGTATTTGTGACGCTCATAAAACGCTCCCGATTGGGCCTGGTTAAAGTTGCTATCCACGCCGATCAGAAAATCTGCGAAATCCAGACCCGTTTCCGTGCCCGCGAACAGAAAAGAGCCGTTCGCCGTGGGATTTGGATTGACGTTGACCTGTTCATAGCTGCCCTCAAAGCCAAATTTCAAGCTGTGACTTCCGAGAACTTTTGAAAAATTATCCGCTAAGCCGAAAGTGTTGTTCCACTGCGCCAGATTCGTGATCGGGGTTCCCATCACAAACGAATTGAAAATCACGTTTTCAACGCCTTCGATTTGCGGCAGCAGCGGCAAGATGCCAGGGGTTCCGGCTCCGGTCACGAAACCTTGGGAAGCAAGACTTGGCCCTACGCCTCCCTGAGGCTGCCCTACGGTGTTGGCGCTGCGCATGAAACTGAGGCGAAGCTCGTTCACCGTGGTGGGATTCAAAACCTTTGTGTGGCCGAGCGTCATGAGCTGGCCCCGCCCGTAATTCAGGGCGTTGAAACCGGGAACGCTCGCGCCGCCTTGCCCAGTCGGGTAGGGATTGTTCAGCGTGTAGTCGTCCAGGAAATAGTAGGCCGACAAAATGCCGAGCCTTTCTGAATTCGCGTCGACCCGTAAGCTCAGCTTGTCGTCGCGCAATATTTGACTGTAGGCGCCGGTAGTGAATGTGTCAGGCCCCTCGTTGGGCAAGGGGATATATTGCAACAAATGCTGAGCGGGCGCCGACCACGCTTTCATAGGGATTATCGCGTTGGGGAAAACACACTGAGCGCCGGAGTTGCAACCGGGCGTATAGTACGGCTCGCCCGCGGCGACGCTGTAACCCAATTTCTGGGAGAGAAGGTTGGCAAGGTACGGGCCGCTCACGGAGCCCGTTAGCGAACCCGCCTGATCGGAAAGATTTCCCGTCCGATCCGCGAGGGAAGGCACCGAAATCAGGCCCGAACTGATTCCCTGCGTTGAGCGTGTGCCCTGATAGTCGCCAAAGAAAAAAACCTGATTTTTCTTGATCGGCCCGCCGATTGTGCCGCCAAATTGATTCTGCCGGAACACGTCGCGCTCCGGCGAAAAAAAATCGCGCGCGTCTAGATCCGTGTTTCGCAAAAACTCAAAGCCCGTGCCATGGAAGTCGTTGCCTCCGGCCTTCGTCACGGCATTCACGATACCGCCGCCGTAATTGCCGTACTGCGCGTCGAAATTATTAGTGAGAACGCGAAATTCTTCGAGCGAATCGATGTTGGGAATGATGAGCGTGCCGCCGTTCTGCAATTCCTTCACGTCCGCTCCGTTCACCAGAAAGCCATTGTCGGATTCTCTTTGTCCAGCGATGGACTGATTGCCTGGATTCAACGCGCCGGAAGGTTGAATCGCCACCGTTGAGCCTGCCATTACGACCGAGTCCGGAAGTTGCGTCGACATAGGGACGATGCCGGGTTGCAACGCCAGCAGGTCGGTGTAACTGCGCCCGTTCAAGGCGATTGCCGTCATCTGACGGGTGGTGACTACTTCGCCGACCTGAGTGTTCTCGGTTTCAACGTGCGCCACATTTTCCGATACCGTGACTTCTTCCACCTTCTCCTGCACTTCCAACACGAAATTAAACTCCTGAGCGCTATCCACATCGACGACAATCGCTTCACGGCTTTTGGGTCTGAAGCCTTGCGCTTCCACCACCAGGCTATAAGCGCCAACCGCCAGGCTCGGGAAAGTATACGCGCCTTTTGCATCGGTCAGGGTTGTAATCTTCACACCCTGCGCGGTGTTTTTTACAGTAACTGACGCGTTGGGAATGACAGCGCCGGTTGGATCGGTGATTGTGCCCGAGATGGACCCGGTGACAGCGGCGTGCAACATTTCCGTTAAGGACAACACCACTGCCGAAACAAACGGCGCCCTTAAAATCCTGATGAGTGAAGACGTCATTGTTAGATATCTTGCGACGAGGCTAATATTACGAACGTCAAAGGCGGAGCTCGGTTGTCAAAATCGCTACATTGCGAGGAAGTTTGAGCCCACCATGCTTGCTTAACTTAAGTTATCCGCGACGCCCCTGGCGCACCAGTTATCTTTCGGCCAATTTTGATTGCGGATTTCGTGCCTGCCAACTCAAAAAGTAACCTTATGATTTTCAAGGTTTTGCCAGGCATCGGCGGGCGCCGCGCGGCGATTCCGGCTGGCAGGCGCAAGTAACCGCAAAACGGCGAGTCGAACCAGCGCTTCAGAGAAAAATGGCCAAAAGATATCTGGCTGGCTACTTTGCGGCCATGCTAGTATAAGCGCTAAGCTCCTCGCAAGTTCATTGATCGCAACATCGGTTGCGCTCTTATTGAGTCGCGCATACAGGCTCCATGCTCGCCTACGATTTCCCCCCGCATTTTTTGAATGACAACTAGGAAGAATGCTCGTGCAGAACGCGATCGCCGACACGCTCAATAACGCCGAATGGACGTTTGCCTTGGCGGAGTGTCTCCATATTGGCGGCTTTGCCGTAGGAATTGGATCGATCGCGCTGGTGGACCTGAGGATGTTAAACCTGGGATTGCGAAAGGAAACCGCTGCACGGATTTTGAAATACACCGAGCCGTGGACGATGGTGGCGCTGGTATTCGTCGTTTTTTCAGGCCTGATGCTGTTTTTGGCGCAGCCTGAAATTTACTTGCAGCGCGCGCCTTACGTGCTGAATGAGCGATTTATGTTTTTGCTCAAGATGTCGCTGCTGGCGACGGCGGTTCTCTATAATTTCACAGTGCATAGAAGAGTGGCTAAAATGGACAACCCGCCGCCGGCATTGAGCAAACTGGTGGCGGCGGTATCCCTGGTTCTGTGGGTGTCCATTGTGTTTGGCGGAATTTTTATCGGGTTTCTTCAATAGAGGCGGCGCGGCATGGGCATCGCTCACTCGATTCAAAGCATTTCGTTTCTGTCGGACTTCAGCCAATCGGTATTGGCGTACCCAATCGTTCTTTCGACTCATCTCACCTGCATTGCGCTCTTCGGCGGCATGATTCTCGCCACCGACCTGCGCCTTCTGGGGCTGAGTCTTAAGAGCCTGACGGTCACCGAGGTGGTGACCAGCTTGCGTCCCTGGAAACGCTTGGGGGGAACCATTATGATTTCCATGGGCCTTCTTTTGGCAAGCTCGAAGGCGGAAGAATATGCAGCCAATCCTATTTTTTGGACCAAGATGATCATCCTGGGTTTGATTGGCGTACACGCTTTGATCTTCCGCCCCATTGTTTACAACAAGACGGAAGAGTTGGATCGATCCCCAGTCATGCCCGCCAGAGCAAAGGCCGCCGCGATTCTTTCGTTAGTCCTTTGGACCGCAATGTTTACCATGGGACGCCTGATCGCTTATTGGGATTGACAAGAACCCGTCCGAAAAAAATGGCCGAAAGATATGGAGCCGTCCACGCTTCAAGCTGATACGATGGAGTGCTCAACTCCTCGGAAAGCCGAATCGTCGCAACGACGGTCTCGCGCTGCCAGATGAATTAGAGAAGTTTTCATGCTCGCATACGATCCCGCCACCAACCCGCTCAATAACAACGAATGGTCCTTCCCTCTTTTGGAGATTCTTCATATCTTTGGCTTCACCCTGTCGATCGGCACGATCGCAGTCGTCGACCTGCGGTTGCTGCGCCTGGGTTTGCTTCGCCACTCCGCTCAGGAGCTGTTGCGGGCGACAGCGCCGTGGACTCTGGCCGGGCTGGTGGTGATGTTGACGACGGGACCGGCGATCTTTTCCTCTGATCCGGCGATGTACTTGCGCAACTTCTCGTTCAAATTCAAGATGGCGGCCCTGCTGGCCGCGATCCTCTACAACTACACGATCCACCGCAAGGTGGCCCTGGCCGACGGACTGTCTCCGGGGACGGCTGCGCTAACGGGAGCGGTTTCTCTGGCGCTTTGGATTTCAGTGGTGTTCGGCGGATTATTTATCGCCTTTGTGTAGGGCGCATCTGGAGGTTTAACGTGTCTCTTGCCGCGGTAATGCACTCGATCCAGAGCATAGGCTTTCTGACGGAGCTCCGCGAGTCCGCGCTCGTTTATCCGGTGGTGATGAGCACGCATTTGAGCTGTATCGCGGTGTTCGGCGGCATGATTTTGATGACCGACATGCGCCTGCTCGGCTTAGCGCTGAAAAAGTACACGGTGGCCGAAGTCGTCACCGCCCTGCGGCCGTGGAAGCGGGTTGGCGGCGCGATCATGATCGCCATGGGCTTGCTTTTGGGAAGTTCCGAGGCGGACAAATATTACATCAATCCGTTCTTCTGGTGGAAATTAACTCTCTTGGCGCTGATCGGCGTTCACGCGTTAATCTTCCGGCCGCTGGTGTACAACCACCCCGAAAAGATCGACGAGTCCCCGGAAATCCCTGGCTACGCGAAATTGGCGGCAATCCTTTCCCTGGCGTTGTGGTTTGGCGTTCTGACGATGGGCCGTCTAATCGGCTACTACGAGCCGAAATCCTGACGCTCCCGTCAACAGACGTCTCGTCGCATGCGCGGGAGACCGCTTTTCCGCGGCTGGCGCGGTGGGGCCGGTCGAAAAACGCCGAGGCGGCAAAGAGCCGGTGGCCATCCGATAACGCGAGAGATTCGGCGTTTACCGCTTGTCCGCCATCTCTAAAGCCCGCTTTTTCGAGCGTGCGGCTCCATCGACGCTAGCTTGGTTGCGCCGAAAACAACCGCTTTTCTTGCGTGAATTTTATCCAGCGGCGGATCGATATAGCCGATTCCCCTTCCGGCGCAGGCCATTGCCACCCACAGCAGAATGGAGAGCGACGCCGCCAGCCTCGCCCGTCGGGGAATTCGCGGGCTGGCGCGATCCAGTTCCGAAAGATTGTAATAAACGCTCGCGCGAAAAATCCAGCCGTGAACGAAAATCAGCCCGAGAATCACGAGCTTCGTGCGAAAGAAGATGTTGTAATAATACTCCTCGGCTTTGGCTCCCAGCAGGAGCACGCCGCAGGTGGCGATCAGCGCCAGACCGAACCGCTTGGGAACGCGGAGTTGTTCGATCATGTCCGAGATGGGACGATCCCGGAAAGCCAAGCCTAGCAAACGCATGTTCGTCGCCAGGATCATTCCTCCACAGATAGCAATTCCGAGAAGATGCAGCGACAGGACCGCCGGGTAAACGTACCAGGAACTACGCAGGGCAGTGAAGAAAGCCGTGCTTTGGGCCCATTGGGCCAGCGAAAGAATCATGGCGGAACCCGAATCTTAAAACCCTTGATTCACAAAGGCGATGAAGATCCCTCCGAAAACCACCGCCCCCCAGAGCGCCAAGGAAACGCAGGCCACCACCTTCGCTTTCCTGGGCGGACTCTTCGTGGACGCCACTTTGCGATGAATAGTATAGTTGAAGACGATTGCGAGGGCAAGGCAGATCATTTTGAATACGAAGGACGCGTTGAGGTAGTACATATCGGGGTCGGAAGAGAACAGCATCAACCCCGAAAGAATCATCGTTGCAATGCCGGCCAGCGTCCACAGCCTTGTATCTTTTAAGAGCTCGGCCGGCGTCTGCCGAAGCATGGCGACGCCTAGCAGCCGAAGGTCTACCAGCGCGATGGTCCCCACGGAAAAAGCGAAGCCAATGATATGAATGCATTCGAGGAGGGGAAACGTCAGCGGAGATTCGTTGAGGGGATTCTCAGCAAGAAAGGCCATATGGGTACAACCTAGCTAAATCTATGGCTGTGAGGATACCATGCAACTTCGCCGTGCGGCGCCGGGAACTCAAAAAATGGCCGAAAGATAACTCGCCCCGCGGCGCGGCCCCTTGCAGCTATGCTCCTGCCGCCTCGGTAAGCGATTCGCGCCGGCGTCTGAAAGTCAACTTCCGGCGAAGCAGGCTCCCACCGAGAATTATGGACGTGATGCATAAAGAAAGGCCGCCAAGCAACAACCCGAGCACCACAATATCCCAAGCGGGACGGTGATTGTAGAGCCAGGGGAAGTCCAGCGAATGCAGTCCGTGATACAGCCATCGCGTGACCCAGGACGATTCGTCCGAATGGGTTCCCACGATTCGCCCCGTACGTTGGTCGATGTACAACTGCGTATGCCGCGGATCGCTCAGGCGGACGAATAGGACCGGGAGGGGCCGTTCGCCGTGGCGATCCAGATAGTAAGCATCGTACCGCGCCAGCATACTCTGTTCAATTAAGTGATAGGGCTTGGCCGCATTGGAGATCATATCGAAAATCCGATTGGAATCGAATTCCATGCGCGGATTCCCGCCGACCGGAACAATTCTGGTTTCGTGCGAATTCAATGCGGCTAAATAGAGAGGCTCTCCGGCAAAGGACGTGAAATCCAACTGCTTCACTTTTACATTGCCTAATTGCATCAGAGCCATCTGCGGAGACTTGGCTGCGTAATCGTCCATTTCAAAGCGCGCGGCGCGAAGGACGGCCTGAATTCGCCCGATGGGACTGGCGCGTTCTCCGCCCGCTCGTCCGTCCTCCAGACCGCGGTTGGCTTGGACCGGAAACGGATCCATGGATAGCATGCCGCTAAACGCCCAAGTGCAAGTGACGATCCCGAAGAACAAACCAAGGATCATGTGCAGGCGCTTTTGCCCCCGGTACGGAATGCCGGTTGGAGCTCCGTCCAAGCGATAGCGTTGGGAGGGCGAATACAGCGAAATTCCAACAATGAGCCCCATCAGCGCCATCACGGTCCCGATGCCGGACGTCCAGATAATCAAATTGCTCCAGAGCTGTTGTTGAACTCTTAGCGGAGTATAGTAAAGCCAATGCGGAATCGGCCCCAGTTCCGCGCCGATGCGCGATCCAAGGGTGGTGTACTGAACCACCTCGCCCGATGTTCCACTGACATAAACCTGCTGGCCATCCGGGAAGGTATATTTCCAAAGGGGCCGGAGGTTCCGAAGGCCAGCCTGCACGGTCCACTGGTCTACGGCAGTTACCTCTTCTGCCTTCGCGGAGCTGGCCGGCCGGGCCGCCCAGCGGGACGCGATTCGAAGCAACTGCTCTTTTGAATATTCGCCTTGTACCGAACCGTCATCGGCGTAGACGATGGCCTGATTGCCGCCGAAGCCGCGGCGGCGCGGCGTAGGAGCCTTTCCGCCAGCCCCTCCGACACGGCCGCGTCCGGCGAGGGTGAACCGATATGCCGGCCGGCCGTCCAGCATGGCGAGTTGCACTCCGGCCGGAGAGCCGTCGCTGTTTAATCTTTTGAATGCCTCCTCCGGCAATAGACGAATCCGGCTCACATCGATCGCCTCGGAACGGTCCAGACGGTCTCCCTGGCTCACGCTAGGAAAATCCCAATACATCATGAAAATTCCCGATGCGAACCACCACGCAAACAGGACGCAGAACGCCAGTCCCATCCAGCGATGACAGAAAATTGCGAACTTGCGGATTCCAACCAGCGCTCGCCGCATATTTCATTTAAACCTATATCTAATGGTTGCAAAGACGTTGATCGGCTGGCCAGGATATAGCTGAGAACCGTTGATCTGGGAAACAAAATATCGTTGGCGATTGAACAAATTCTCGGCGTTTAGCGTAAGATCGTACTTTTTGCGATGCCATCCGATGGCGCCGGTAAACGTCACAAATCCCCCAACGCGAATTGTATTGACGGTGTTCAAAAACTCCCACCCCATGTAGCGCGCTCCCAAACTGGAGGCGAGGGACGAATTCTCGCCGATGCTCCAGCGCTTGGTGAGCCAGATTTTGCCGGTGTTCCGAGGCGCGTACACCAGCATGTTTCCAGCTAGGTTCGCCCCCGTGGCCGACGCCTTGTAGACGTCGTAGCGCGGCAAGGCGTATCCATAACCGCCCACCGCGTGGAAGCCGCGTCCCAGGTCGCCATCCAGGTCAACATCTGCGACGTTGGAGTCCGCTTTGCCCGCCTGATCGTACAGGCCGGCCCCCAGGGGGATCAGGAGATTGTAATAGAGGATGCGGCGGAACGCCGCGTTCACGATGAGGCGCCGCTGCAACATTTGCCACTTTTGGCCGGCTTCGTAGCTCCTCGATCGTCCCGGCAGAAGGACGGCGTTATTGGCGGGGATCGTGGTCAGCGGATGGAAGGACGTAGCCGAGCTGAAGTACAGTTCATAGCCGCGAAACAGCGTAAACACCGCCCCGGCTCGGTAATCGAAAGCGGTTTGATGAACCCATCCCGTATCCGGACCCCGGCTTAGGAAAACATTGTTCAGGTACGGGTCGTTGTGCGCCACCCGCTTCCAATCGTCGTAGCGTCCCGCGACATTGATGCGAAAACGCCTGACGACATTGATCTGGTCTTGCCAGTACGCCGCATGGATCGACTGATCGGTGTGATCTCTTCGCGCGACCGGGAAGCCGGCGGGGGCTGTGGCGGAATCGACGTAGCCGGGGCTCAGGAAAGAAGCGAGATCGATCGGCGCGATCACGAGATTGCTAATGCTCGTGGTTCCTACGGGCGTGGTGCGGTCCGTGTAGTTATATTGATCCTCGTAGTCATAGCCGATCATGAACTTGTGCCGCATGCCAAACACGTCGTACGTTCCGAGGACATCCGTCTGATCCTGCATAGGCCGCCTGTGATGCTTGTAATACAACTCCGTGCGCGTTAACTCGTTCAACGCGGGCATGTACGTCAGGGTTTCCGAATCGAGATATTGATCGTTGTTTCTAGCGTGGAAAAAGGAGTTACGAAGCTCCAGGCGGTTTGTCAAATTAGCGCTGAAAACGATGTTGTTCTCCCAGGCGCGGAAGGCTTCGAAATCCCACGGCGGATTAAACCTCCGGTCCAAAGGAAAGTGTGGGATCGCCAGCACGCCGAGGGGGACGCCCGCGTCCATATCATAATGATCCCGGGTGAAGCTTTCGTTAAAGGATATGCGCATGCGGCGATTTATAAGCCAAAGCAAATCGGGACTCGCATTCACACGATGGGAGCCCGCGTCCCGCCAGCCACCGATGTGAGAGTCACCCGCGTCCACCCGATATAGCAAGCGGTCCATGCCGAAGATTGAGCCGGCAGCCCCGCCGGCGATATCGTTCTTCCCAAAGCGTCCGCCCCGGTAGAGCAGTTCCGCCACGGGCGTCGCCTGAGGTTTTTTGCGGATGACATTGACCATCCCCCCCTGCGACGCCCCGGCGCCTCCGTACAAGACGGCATTGGGACCCTTCAGCACTTGCACCTCTTCTATATTGTCCAGTTGTGTTTGAGGCCGATTGCCAGTAAGGGTCATTCCGTCTATGTATAAAAAGTCGTTGCCCGATTGTTGGGCAAAACCGTCCACGGTGTACCATTCATAAACTCCGTACTGCACTTGGACAGAAACGCCAGAGACGTTCTCGAGCGCCGACGCCAGATCGTTCAAGCCCTGCTCCCGTAGAGTCTGTTGCGTCACGACGCTAATTTGCGAGGGAATGTCACGATCGGGAACGTCCATGCGCGAGCCGGTGGTTTTGCCGGCGGTATCGGTTACTTCAACCGATGTCGCGATGCGGCCCAGCGCGAGAGTAACGTCCACCGTGGAGGATTCCCCCGCCAGCGTCACCGTTCGAACAGTGGTTTCAAATCCCTCCCGAACAAAAGACAGTTCATAGGGGCCGGAACGAAGCCCATCGAACTTATATTTTCCTTCCCCATCCGTCCGGGTTTCGCTCCTCGCTCCCTCCGGAGATCTTAGAGTAATATCCACTCCCGGAACCACACCGCGAGAGTCTCCTACCGTTCCTGAAATCGAAAGTTGCTGCGCCGCCAAGTCCACGCCGGCCAAGAGCAAACAGTGAGTCATTACAATGTTGGACCGTTTCAGATATCCTCCTTCGCACCTTCGTCTGATTTTCAAAACTTTGTGACTGGAACAGAAGAGTACCATTGATTTTTTCGCAACTCGCCGCGGAAGCGGTCAGGTGATGGTAAGTGACAGGTTTCGCAGCGGTCAATGACCGGAGTTGGAATGATAATGGCGAGAAAAATAGCCAAAAGATAGCTTGAGGTTAGCGCGGCCAGGCGCTAACTTGAAATGGCGTCTTTTAGTGCGCGCTTAAGCGTGACATCGGCGTATATCTGTAAGAGTGAAGCAACAACCATGAAATAGATTGACCCATTTGAGCCAACGCCAAAAAAACGCTCAACATTATGGCTGCTAGAGGAAGGGATCGGGTCAGATTCTCTTTTTGGCTATTTTCGCAGCGCGGCCGCCAATTCCTCTGCGCGCTGCGATCCGACGACGATTCGCTTTCCGCTCGAAAGGGTCAGCCGCACGCCCTGGTTTCCCGCCGCCAGATACGCCGTCTCCCGCCGGTTCAAGCGGATGCCATAGCCGCCGTAATCCCTCTCCGGATCGAAGCTCGTAATTTCCGCGGATCTGATTTCGGAAAGCGAAATGCGCCGCGCGCGCCACAGCCCGCGCATCGCAACGATCAGCTCGCCTGCGCGAATATCGGTCACCAGCCGGACGGTCATCAGCCGTAGATATACGATCCAGAGAAAGATCGTCCAGCCGATGACGCTGGCGTTCGACATCGGATGCTTCCCCCAACGATGCCCTAGAATCACCTGCCAGATGAAAAGGGCAAGCATTCCAGCCGGCGGGATCGCCACCAGGATCGCGGCTCGCCGCCCCGGAAGCCGCTGGACTTCATGAAACTGCGCCGCATTCACCGCAACGCGCCCAAGGTGTATTGGAGCACGGCGTATTGGGTCTGATAATCGTATTTCGCCGTTAAATTTTCAATCTCCGCCTGCGTCAGACTCAACTGGGCTTGCGTCAGCTCCACAATGGAGGCGAGCCCAAGATTGTAGCGTCCCTGGGCAAGATCGATTCCGAGCGAGGCTTGCCGTAAAAATTGCGCGGTCAAGTCGATGCGCTGATACGCGTCGTTGGCGTTGGCCCAGGCCACGCGAACGTCGCGCGAAATCGCCTCTTGCTCGTCGCGGAGCCTCTGATCGGCTTCCAGGGCGTGTTGCAAGGCCGCTTCTTTTCGCGCCGAAAATAAATGGCCA
>Ga0070738_10002244_pt1 | contig 30962 bp, 18 predicted proteins | sample Coa_R2_2_FD_66446 | JGI IMG/M metagenome (GOLD analysis project Ga0070738, IMG submission 66446) | Surface soil microbial communities from Centralia Pennsylvania, which are recovering from an underground coalmine fire - Coalmine... | ecosystem: Environmental > Terrestrial > Soil > Unclassified ...
TTGGTGTGGTCAGCGTGTCGGTGAAGGTTGTCGTTTTCCCGTCGGCGGTTGTTGTTATCAGGGCCGGGGAAGTGAACGAGTCAGGGGTCGTCGAGCGGTAAACGCTGTAGGCACTGGCCCCGGCAACGGCCGACCAAGTGAGAGTTACAGAGTTGGTAGCTCCCATCAGAGCGGGCGTTGCCTGGACATTCGAGGTGGTTGTCTCACCACCAGGCAGGACGGCGGTGACCGCATAGTAGTAGGTGCCGGCCGGGATGGAGCCGCCATTTGGGTCAACAGTCACCGGGGACAGAACCGGAGGAACACCCGGGTTGAACAAATTGAGCTTTTGCCAGGTTGCGCCGCCGTTAATCGATTTGTAAACGCCGTTGCCGGCTACTCCTGCGGTATCGCCGTCGGCCGCGTAGAGGACGGTGTTTCCGTTCTGTTGGATCGGATCGACCACCACGTCGCTCCACTGGTCGACGCTGGAGGTATTCGGCACAGCCGCCGTCATGTTCGTCCAGGTCTGGCCGAAGTTCGTCGTTTTATAGATGCCGGTGGGGCCGAAGTTACCATTTGTGGCGAAGCCCGCCACGTCGGCATAGGCGGTGCCGCCGGTCTTGTCGAACGGATCGATGACGATCTTGGCAACCGAATTGCGAAAGAAGGCGTTGTTGGGGCCGGTCGTCAGCGACCAGTTGGTCCCGCCATTGGTGGAGACGAGGATGCCGTCGCCGTACATACTAGACGCACCGCGGTTCGCGTCGCCCATCCCGCCATAGACGATCTGGTTGCCATTGTTCGCGCCGGCGGTGGCGGTCGTTTCGGCGATGGCCCCCATGAACTCGTTAATCGGGTTGCCGTTGATGTCGGTGAGCGGGTTGCCCTTGCTGTCGGTGGGATTGTCGGTAAGCGGCGTCCACTTGGCGCCGCCGTCGATCGACTTCCAGATGCCGCCCCCGCTGGTGGCGACATAGAGGATGTTGGCGTTGCCCGGGTCGGCGGCGATGCCGTTGACGCGGCCGCTGACGGGAAGGGCGCCGGCCACTTGGCCGTTGTTGATGGGGGCAGGACCAATGGGGACCCATGCCGCCATCAGCGTTCGATCTTCCAAAGGCTCCAGGAACAACCGCGGCCGCTGAGGGAGCCGGCGGTTTCGCACCGCCAGCCGGCGGCGCTCCTTACGAGAGTGAGCCACATTTACCAAGTTGCGTAACCATTGGAACCGATACATAGAGCACCTTGATGCAAGAGTACGTGAATCTCTGAACCAAAGAACGTCCGCGTCACCGGAGTTACAGCGGCAGCGCGGACACGACGAGTCCTTGAGCGTTAAGCGACTCCAGCACCGGCGTGCCGTTGGCCAAGAGGGCCAACTGCATGCCGCCGAGGAGTTGTCCTTGCGGTGTCCGCATGAGTACGGCAAACGGCAAGTTGATGGTGTTGCTTTGGCCGTTGCTGTTGGCCGTGTTGATGGTGGCGATCCAGGTCGCCACATCGCCGGCGCCGACGTTGAAGTTCGCCGGCACAGTACGGTCCTCTAATACTTCCAGACACGGCCAAGCCCGCCGGCGCACGGGCGCCGGCCGGATGACACGGCGCGGAGACCAATGACGTTGCAGCTGACGCAACCACGGAAGTGCGTACATGGTGATGCTCCTCAAGAGCGAAAAAAGGATAGAAATTATCCTGATTTCAGACACGCCCGGAAGCAAATAGATCCTTGCGGATGGTGCAGGAGTTTCGGTCGAACCGTTTGCGAATTCAGCTGCGAATGGGCATGGGAAATCACCTCGTTAAGAGAGGCGGTTTGCGATATAATGGAAGGACAGTGGGCCGGGGCGCGCAAACCGAGCGTCCGGGCGCTATCAGGCCGGTGAGAGGGTTGCTTGGCGGCGCTGTCTCACCGGCCGCTTTATTTCATTTGCTTATTCCGCCGCGCTGCTACGCGGTTCCGATACTTACAATGCGAAAATGGGGGCAAGCCCCTCATGAAAGTTCAGAGAAAATCCGAAGGACCATCCGGCTGCTCTGACTTCTTGCTCCGAGAACAATGTCATCCCGGCTAGGATTATCGGGGATGGCGCAAGCCCAAATCGCCGCAACGTTCTCTCGCGTTCCGATTGCTGATTACCCCGCTCCTTTGCGGTCAACCGCTCGAGTCGGTGAATTTTACTTGCCGTCCATTTCTTTCCAGAATTCGGCGACCGGCTTAACGTTGATGAACTCTAGCTTCGGGAACGATTGCACGAACGCTTTGCGATCGGGCCGGTAATCGAGACATAGTTGTTTCAGAGGCATCCCCTCAATCGGGGTGAGATCGGTGACCGCCATGCGGAAGAGGCTGATCCGCTCCAGTCGCAAAGACCGTAGCGGTCCTAAGTCCGTGATCTTCGTGTCATCCAATATCAGCCATCGGAGAGTTTTCAGCGAGCCGAGCGCGGTCGCGTCAGTCACAGACAGCCCGCTCACGTTCAGATACTCCAGCGGCATGCCCTTCAAGGGAAGCAAGTCCGTGACACCGCGCACGCCATAAAGATCCAGCCACGTCAGCGGCATTCCCCGGAGCGGCTTCAGGTCCGTTACGGGCGTCGACTGGATGGTGAGACTGATTAGTTTCATGCCCTCCAGAGGGGACAGGCTTACCACTCCCGTGTCGTGGACATGCAGATACTCCAATGGCATGCCGCGGAGCGGCTCCAGGTCCGTCACCTGGGACTCCTCACAGCGCAGCCGCATCAGACGCATGCCACGGAGCGGCGTCAGATCGGACAGCCGCCCTTTCCGCGGGGCGCTGCCGCCACAATCCAACCACTTCAGCCCCTTGAGCGCTCGGACCGGAGAAATGTCCGTCACCCGATCGGTGAGGAAACCCAGCTGCCACACCTTGCCGTCACGGATCACGGATTCGACGTTGCCTCGGAACTCAGGGTTCAACTCGCGGAGGCGGCGTTCGACAGCCTCGACCTGCTTCTCAGGCGGCAGCGCGGCTACGGACTTCTCCCACTGCTCGGCCTCGCTCAGCGGCTGGGTCTCCTTACTGATCCGCACCACCTGCCGGCCGTTCCGAGTAACCGTGATCAGTTCCTGGCGCACGACCTTGCCGTCCTTGCTAGCCTCGACCTTGTACTGGCCGGGCTTGAGGCGGATCTCCTTGGCCCCCGCGCCGGTGATGACGACGTCGCTGCCATCCACGGTCACATTGACGCCGGGATCCTCGACTTCCACGACGAGCGTGCCCTCCGGCGCGAACAGGCGGATGACGGTGCCGCGCACGTCGGTCACGCCCGTCGTCTCACCCATGCCCAGGCCAGCGATGAGCCCGACCAGCGCTGCGGCCCAGAACCACCAAGGAGCACGCTTCCGACGTTCCTGCGGACCGGGCGCGTTTCCAACCTGGCTCACAGAACTCGGCCGCTGTAGGTCCGCCAGCAACCCGGCCAGCAGTTCGGCCACCTCCCTCGCCGTGGCGGGGCGGTCGGCCGGCTTCTTGGCGTGCAAGCGCTCGATCACCCGGCAAACGGACTCGGGGATGTCCGGGTTGACCTCGCGGATGGGACGGGGTGTCTCGTCGCAGACCCGCCGAATGACGGCCACGGTGGTTTCCGCCCGGAAGGCCGGCCTGCCGGTACACAGCTCATACAGCACGCTGCCCAGACTAAACAGGTCGGCGCGGGCATCAATCGGCTCACCGGCCGCCTGTTCCGGCGCCATGTACAAGGGGGTGCCAGCGATGAAGCCGGTCTGCGTCAGACTGGCATCGTCGGCGGCGCGGGCCAGGCCGAAATCCGTCAGCTTGACCCGCTGCACCCCGTTCTCCAAAAGGATGTTGGCCGGCTTGACGTCCCGGTGGATCAACCCCTGCTGGTGCGCCGCCGCCAAGCCGCGGGCGACCTGCATGCCGATGCGCAGGACTTCTTTGACCTCCAACGGCCCGCCTTTGCGGAGCAATGCTTCGAGGTTGCAGCCCTCGATGTATTCCATCACCAGGTACGGCACCGGGGCATCATCGCGGACGGCGTGGATGTCGATGACGTGTTCGTCGCGGACGGCGGCGGCGGCGCGGGCCTCGCGGGCGAAGCGTTGGCGGGCTGTACCGGAGACGGCCAGCGGCGCGGCCAGCACCTTGAGGGCGACAATGCGCAGCAGCTTGGTGTCCCGTGCCCGCAGGACGACGCCCGTGCCGCCGCGGCCGACGACTTCGAGGACTTCATAATGATCCAACCGGCCCAGCGAGCCAGGCTCCGACGATGGAGCGAGGAAAGAGAGGTCCGCTGCGGCGTTGTCCGGGCCTGGGCTGGCGGCGGCCAGCTGCTCGGGGGCCGACACCTCCAAGAACCGGTGGGACGCGACGTGAAGCCGCAGCAGCGTTTCCACGCCGCGCCGAAGGGTCTCGTTGCCGGCACAGGCCTCATCTAGGAACGCCGCGCGCTCGGACGGGGCCTTGTCGAGGGCCGCCAGAAAGATTGCCTGTTCGCTCATGGCCCCATTGCCCTCCCCGGAACGGGGGAAGCGGTCCCCCCATAAGACAATCCGCCTTTTCCGGCGCAATCACGCCAATAATTTTTCCATTTTCTTTCAGGAGCCTTGGTCGTCCGGCACGTCGCCGCCGACTTCTCGCAGGAGCCACGCTCGGGCAAAGGCCCACAGGCGGTCCGCCGTCCGCGGGGAGACTCCGAGAACCTTGGCCGCTTCCGGGATCGATAGCCCCGCGAAATAGCGCAGTTGGACAAGCTGAGCCGCCTGCGGATCGACGGAAGTAAACTTGGTCAGGGCCTCGTCGAGAGCGAGCAGATCCTCATGGACTTCCGGTTCAGCTATCTGGTCGGCGTCGTCGAGGTCGTGGCGGATGAGGCCGCCGCCGTGCTTGCTCCGCCCCTTGCGGCGTGCGTTCTCGACCAGGATGCGGCGCATGGCCTCGGCGGCCGCAGCGAAGAAGTGTCCGCGATTGTCCCAGTCGTGCCCTTCGGGATCGCCAACGAGGCGTAGGTAGGCCTCGTGAACGAGGGCGGTGGGTTGGAAGGTCTGCCCCGGCGTCTGCTGGGCCAGGCGATGGGCCGCGAGATTACGCAACTCATCATAGACGAGCGGCAAGAGCTGGCTGGCGGCGCTGGGATCGCCTTGTGAGATGGCGGATAGGATGCGCGTGACCTCGCTCATGGCCGCACTCTCCTATTGAGGCGCGCTCGAACGTAGCTTGTGAGAATCAGAATCTGTAACGAGTCGTCCCATGTGCCTGATGGCTGTCCAGTCTCGAAAAGGTGCTTCAAGAACGGACCGTACCAGGCATAAACAACAACCACCTATTTTACTTATGCCCCGAACCGAAAGCCAGGTACGGTTTCTCTGGCTCAACTCTCGGAATTCGACTCTTTTCGGCCGGGCCGGAGATGGGGCAAGAGGTCATCGCGGTAGGCGAACACCGCGGGCAATCCGCCTGTGTGCAGGAACACCACGATGTCATCTCGACTAAGATGGCCCTCCTGGGCATCGTGGATCAGGCCGGCCATCGCCTTGGCGGTGTAAACTGGGTCGAGAAGGATGCCCTCGGTAGTGGCCAGCAGCCGCAATGCCTGCCAACCCTCCGGCGTCACAGCCCCGTAGGCCGGCCCGACGAAGTCCTCCCGCAAGTTCACATCGTCGCGAGTCAGGCGATGGGGCAGCCCTAGCAGAGCGGCCGACTTGCCAGCCATGTCGGCCATCTTCCGCGGGGTGTCCCACGGCCAGCGGATAGGGGCAATCAGTCGAACCGGCCCCGGCAGATCAAGAACCGCCCTGCCCAGTGCCAGGCCGGCTCCGGTAGGCCCAGCCGCGGCGGCGTAAACGGCCGTCGGCACGAGGCCGCGCTGCCGCACCTGCTCCAGCATCTCGGCCATGCACAGCAGGTAGCTGGCAGCTGCCAGAGGTCCGCCGCGCTCCTCGTCCCACACGTAGGGCCGCCGCCCTGCCGCACGCAATTCCTCGGCCCGATCCTTGAGCAGCCTTAACATCGGCTCGCCCATCGGCGCATCCACCAACTCGACGCGCGCTCCAACCAAGTGATCGAGCAGTAAGTTGCCCTGTAGGTCGTCGTCGTGCGTGGTGCGACTCAGGAAGAGGCGACACTCCAGCCCGAGTTTCGCGCAGGCGGCGGCGGTCTGTCGGCAGTTGTTCGACTGGATGCCCGCACCCCAGACGATCACATCGCAGTCGCGGCGCAGCGCGTCGGCGAGGAGGAATTCGTTGTGGCGCGTCTTGTTGCCCCCGAACAGCATCCCGGTGCAGTCGTCGCGCTTGATCAGGACACGGCCCACGCCGATCCGCTCGGCGAAACGCGGCGCCTCGTCGAGCGGCGTGGGCAGATGGGCGAGGTGCAGGCGTGGCAGCTTGGCCACGACACGGCGGACTTCTTCGGGGGACAGGACCGGAAAGCTCATGAGATCCCTCACGTTGAAGGTGATGCTTCGCTGGTGAGAGTCTATTCTTGTCCCTGTATCGGGGCGAGACGAATCAGGGGGCCAACAATGGTTGGCGTTCGGGGCATCAATCCAGCGGCTTCAGGATGATCCTCTTGAAGAGGATCTCGGACCCTTCGGACTGGATCTGGAGCTTGCCCCGGGTCACCCCCAGGTCAGTCGCCTGGCTCACGGTCACCCCGTTCAGCCGGACGGTCATTGTGTCGCCCTTCATGGTCACGACGAGCGTGTTCCACTCCCCGACCCTCTTCTCGATGTCGTTCTTGCCGCGGAACCCGAGGACGTTTTCCCAGGCGGGGTCCCGGCCGAACCAGAGGAGCCGGCTGCCGGCGCCGAAGGCGCGGGCGGGCGCCCCGTCCTTCCAGTAGAGACCTGCCTTCTTGCCCGCCGGGCGTTCCTCGGCATGGGCCTTGAACCGGTACTTCGGACTTGCGCCGGTGATCGAGATGTCCCCGGTGGCGCCCTCAAGCATGTTACACTGGATGCCCTCCAGCCAGCTTTTGGCCACGGCCCCATCCGGTCCGGTGGAGTGGAGGATCAAGCCGCTGTCTCGGGCGGTCTTCTCCCGGGGCGGCCAGACCTTGCTCCCCCAGGCGTACTCGAGCTGGACCTCGTAGTTGGCGTACTCGTCGCGCGTGACTAGCCCGCCAAAATCCCGCCCCGAGATACGAAGGATGCCGTCGCGAACAGTGAAGTTGCCGTTAGGGTCCTTATCTTTGCCGTGGTCTCGTAGGAACGTGTACCACTTGGCGGTGTCCTTACCATCGAACAGCGCGACCGGCTCCCCGGCTCGGGCCGGGGGGAGGGTCGCGGCGCACAAGAATAGCAGGCCAAGGGCGCGAGTCATGGGAATCTCCGTGATGGTTCTCGTGGTGGGGTTAACCGAGCACGTTAAGGCTCAGGATAGCGGAAAGGGGAGTCCCAGGACACCGCCGAGGACTTTACCTTATTCGAAGCATGACCAACGATACTCTCAACGGCAATAACGCCCAGGGCAGCAACGCTGGCAACGGCGGCAGCGGAATCCACAAATCGGTCGATCGTAATCCCACCCCATTGCAGCCCCCGTTTCGGTTTCGATGAGGGATTACGGATTCAAAAGCGTCGAACCCAGACTTCGTGCAATCCGATTTTTCCCAAAATCTCTATCTATTCACTGCCTCTGCGGTCTCTAAGAGGGTAGGATCAGTTATCGATGCCCCAAGGAGACGAGCATGGCCGAGCCCCCTTCGAACTCGTTCCTTAACTATATCCGCCACCTAATCGGCAGCGATCCGGCCGCGGACATGAGCGATCGCCAACTCCTGGAACGATTTCTGGCCGACCGCGATGAGACGGCTGTGGAGGCGCTTGTGCGCCGTTACGGACCGCTCGTGTTCGGTGTCTGTCGTCGCGTGCTGCACGACACCCACGCCGCCGAAGACGCCTTCCAAGCCACCTTCTTGGTCCTGATACGCAAGGCGTCAACGCTGATCCGCTGCGAACGGCTGGGTGGTTGGCTTTATCGAGTGGCATATCGTCTTGCCCTTCGTGCCCGTGCCAATGAGGCAAGCCGGCGGCAACGCGAGGCGCAAGCCGCTCGAAGAGAGGCCGATAACACGTGCCATAACTCGACCTCCAGCGACCTGGTCGTCGCTCTGGAGGAGGAACTCCAGAAGCTTCCGGAGAAGCACCGCGTTCCTTTGGTGTTGTGCTACCTGGAGGGCAAGACCAACGAGCAGGCCGCACAGATCCTGGGTTGCCCGCGGGGGTCGATGTCAGCGCGGTTGACGCAGGCCCGGGAGCGGCTTCGAGCGTGCTTGGACCGTCGTGGCTATGCTGTACCTTCTGCCGGTCTCGCTGTCTTGCTGGCTTCCGCGACGGCAGAAGCCGCCGTGCCGCTGCCTCTGTTCGCCAACACCGTACGTGCTGCTCTGTGGTTTACCCGCAAGGAGGCGGCTACCACCGGCTTCGTCTCCACGCAGGCACTCGCGCTGGCCCAGGAAGCGTGCCGCGCCATGTTCCTGAGCAAGCTAAAGCTCCCTGCCTTGCTCGTGGCTGCCGCGATGCTGGGAACCGGGGCCACGATGTTGCTGAAGGCAGCTCCCCAGACGGAACCACCTGCGCCGGTCGTGGATCAATCGCCCCCTGTCAAACGACTGGAGAATGTCGAGCGCCTCGGCGAGCGTTTGCCCAAGGACGCCCTCGCCCGCATGGGGACGACGAATCTGCGACACGGTGGCACCGTCTTCTTCGCTGCTTACACTCCCGATGGCAAGGCACTGGTGACAGCGGGCCGAGACAGAACAGTGCGCTTGTGGGACCTCGCCACTTCTAAGGAAATCCGCCGATTCGATTGGGCCGAAACGCCTCCAGATGGCAAGGAAGAACTATCCCAGGAGGAAGCATCCGAAAAACAACTCCAGCAAGAATTGGACGATTATGCCTTGAGTGGCAAGGCGGCACTGTCCCCGGATGCTAAGCTCGTGGCGGCCTCGCGTGGTGGGTTTGTCTGGCTCTGGGAAACGGCTAGCGGAAAGAGGCTTCACTGCCTCCAGACCGGGCAGAAACGGCTGGTTCACCTGGCCTTCTCGACCGACAATGCGTCCCTGGCGACTCTTAGCCCCAACGGACGAGCCTTCGCTGTCTGGGACGTGGTTAGTGGCAGGTGCCTGCGGAGCATTCAGACCGAGCTGCCCACCAGTTACGATCGGAGCGGTTCCGTTCTCCTCAACGATCAAGACGCCATCGTTTCCCCAAGCTTTCAGTATGTGGCCTATCAGTGGCGGGATCCTACAGGTGTCCGACAGATTCATATCCGAGAGCTGGCAACCGGCAAGGAGCCGCCCCCGATTCACGCCGGCGGGTTTGGAGGGACACTGACCTTCTGCTTCTCCGCCGACGAGAAGACGCTGATGTGGGACGAATGGTATACAGGGGGCGGGATTGTGTTTTCGGATGTGGCCACGGGCAAGGAGCTGCGCCGCCTGGGAGACAAGCGTGCCAAGGATGGAACCAACCCCGGCCGTCCGGAGCAAACTTTGGCCATCTCCCTCTCACCGGACGGCAGGTATCTGGCTCTTTGCCGTGAGAGCCACACCATCGAATTGTGGGACCTCAGGACGGGCAAATCCACTTATCCCACGGGAAAGCCAACGATGGCACAGCTCTACCACAGGTTCCCCGATTCTGTCGGCGCCCGCGTGCATCCGGCCCTGTCCTTCTCCCGTGACAGCAAAATGCTGATCAGCAGTCTTGGTGGCGCCGCTCTCCATCAGTTTCATGTCGATACGGGAAAGCTAATCCGGGAGCCAGGCAACGCTCCTCGGGCGCCGGTCTGTACGCTGGCGTTGTCCGCGGACGGCAAGTCGCTGGCCACCTTTGGCAGCGGCGATCCGATTCGCTTCTGGGATTGGACAACGGGCAAGGAATCGAGACAGGAAGGCTTGCCCGCCACCGCTACACATGTCGTGTTTGCAAGTGGGGGTCAGTTTGCCTTTGCCGTGGGAAACCAGATTACTTTCCGCGGCAAGGACGGCACGAAAACGTGGCGACTCACCGATGAGGACTTTCCGCCCCTTATGGCCCTCGCTCTCTCCCCGGACGGGACGGTGCTGGCCTCGCGCAATTTCGACAATCCAGAGGTCCAATTGTGGGACGCCACGGGGAAGCATCGACGCTCGCTGGGCCGGCTGGATGAAGGTCCGAGGTTCGTTGCCGATGGCACCAGGGAGGCGGCAGGAGTGGTGGTCCCGGACGTGGTGTTCTCCCCCGATGGCCGCTGCCTGGCCGGGGCCGGACCAAGACGACAATTGTGCCTATGGGACGTGGACACCGGCAACCTCATTTGGGAACAGCCTTCTCAGGCCGGGCAGGTCATCGAGCGATTCACCTTTTCTCCCAGCGGACACATGCTGGCGAGCGTCCAGACAGATGGCACCGTGACTTTGTACGAGGCCGGCAGCGGCGCCAGACGCACCCAGCTCGGTGAGGCGGACCAGAAAAATCAGAAGATCTATCTGAGCTACGACTACTATGGGAGGGTTAGGATACATCCAACGCGACGAGTGTCCCCTGTGTGCCTGGCGTTCTCGCCGGATGGCCGTTACTTGGCTATGGCCAAGGATACGCCGACCATTCACCTGTGGGACGTTCTCGACGGTCGGCAGGTCGGCCAGCTCAAAGGCCACGAGGGCGGCGTCGTCAGCCTGTTGTTCAGTCCTGACGGCAAACATCTCTTCTCCGGGGGCGCCGATACGACGGTGCTTACCTGGGACCTATCCCGATTCATCAGCCAATCTGCCGGACGCGGCGCCCGGCTGCAAGGTCCGGCGCTGGAGGCCCTGTGGAGCGATTTGTCCAGCAAGGACGCGGTCCAGGCCTTCACCGCGATGCGGCAATTGTGCGCTTCACCCGACGAGGCGATAAGCCTGCTTAAACAGCGTGTCCGGCCGGCCAGAGCGCCGAAACCCGAACAACTGGCCAACCTCATCGTTGACCTGGACAGTAGCCGCTTTGAGCGGCGACGACGGGCGGAAACCGAATTGGTAGAGTTCGGTGAATTGGCCGAGCCGGCCCTGCGCCAGGCACTGGCCGAAGGCCCGCCTCTGAACGTGCGGCAACGTCTGGAGCAGCTGCTGAACCGACTGAGCAATGTCCCTCCAACGGCCAAACTGCGTGAACTTCGCGCCGTCGAAGTGCTGGAGTTGATCGGTAATCCGGAAGCCCGGCAAGTGCTTGAGAGGCTCGCGGGCGGAACAGCAACCGCTCGCTTAACCCGACAGGCAAATAAGGCGATCCATCGACAGGGCCAATAATCGTTAGCCGGGCATTGATGTAGGTTCGATCATCCTGAAAACCGTCGCCCAAGGACCATCTCATGTTGCGTTCCACTCTGTCTGCTCTGATGCTGGCTGGTCTGCTGATAGCTTCCTTGCAGAAGGCCTGCGGCGCTCCGCCGGTTCTGGATGCCCCGACCCTCTCGGCTCGGATTGACCAGTACATTGACGAGCGCCTGGAGAAGGAAAAAGTCCCCCCAGCGCCTCTGACCGACGATGCCGAGTTCTTTCGCAGGTTGAGCCTCGATCTGAACGGCCGGATTCCCTCCCTTGCCCAACTGGCCGATTTCCTTGACGATACCCGCGCGGACAAGCGCCGGCAGTGGATCGACGAGCTGATGGATGGCTCGGACAACGCTTCCTTATATGTCCAGCACTTCGCCCATTTCTGGCGCCGGCAGTTGCTGGCGCAGACCCCGCCGCAGTCGGACTCGGTGGTCGCCCCCCTGGAAGGCTGGCTGCGTAAGCAGGTCAAGGCGAACACTCCCTACGATCGGCTGGCCCGGGGGCTGCTCACGGACCCGGAAGCCGTTGGGTTCTTTCTCGCCAATGAAAACAAGGCCGAGAACTTGGCAAGTCGGACTTCGCGACTCCTCCTGGGAGTGAAGCTGGAATGCGCCCAGTGTCACAACGACCGTTCCGGTGGTAAGTGGACGCAAACGCAATTTTGGGAATACGCCGCCTTCTTTGCCGGCCTGCGCCAGGACCGCTCCTACTTTAACGTCACCACGCCGCGCCGACAAAAGGCTGGCCCTGCCCGAATCCGAGTTGCCGAAACGAACAGGTGGGTCGAGCCGCGTTTCCCCGACGGACGCGAACCATCATGGCAAGAGGCCATCACGCCCCGGCAAGCGCTGGCTGAATGGATCACTCGACGCGACAATCCCTGGTTTGCGCGAGCTGCCGTCAATCGCTTGTGGCATTACTTCTTTGGCATCGGCCTGATCGACCCCGTGGATGGTCTCGGGGTGGAGGACAATCAGCCGAGCCATCCGGAATTGCTCGACGAGCTGGTTCGCCAGTTTATCGCCCACGATTTCGACCTGAAATATCTGATTCGTGCGATAACGCTCAGCCGGACGTATCAACGCTCCAGTAAGCAAACGCACCCTCGTCAGGCCGAGCCGCGTCTCTTCGCCCGCGCCGCGACCCGCGCCCTGGCGGCGGAGCAGCTCTATGACAGCATGGTACTGGCGACCGGCTATCGCCCTGCGCCGACAAGCGCCGCGGCAGGCCGCCCTGCCGATAGTTCTCCCCGCATCGAGTTTTTGACGCCGTTCGACGATCCCGACAGCCAACCAGCGGATTTCCAGGCGTCCGTTCAACAGGTGCTGATGATGATGAACGGCAAGTTCATCGAGGAAGTCACCCGCTCTTCCCGGAGCACCACCGTGGCTGCGATCATCAACGGCCAGAAGGCCGGGCCGTTGGCCAAGCGTATCGAGGACTTGTACCTGGTCACCCTGTCACGCAAACCGCGGCCGGACGAGGCCAAGCGCTTGCTGGCGTACGCAGGAACGCACGAGAACAAACAAGCCCTGCGCGACATCTTCTGGTCGCTGCTCAATAGCACGGAATTTATCCTGAACCATTGATCTCTATCGACTGGAGGAACCCATGTCTCGTTCGTTGTTGGAGCTATCCCGGCGTGATTGGCTGCGTCTGTCTGCTGCCGGCATCGCTGGCTGGTCGATGTCCGGTTGGCTGTCCTCGCTGGCAACCGCGGCTGCCGCGGGTTCCAAACCTCGCCGCTCGTGTATCCTGTTGTGGATGAACGGCGGCCCCTCCCAGATGGATACTTTCGACCTGAAACCAGGCCATGCCAACGGCGGCCCCTTCCGCGAAATCAGCACGACGGTGCCCGGCATCAAAATCAGTGAGCACCTACCCCGGCTGGCACGGCACATGGACCAATTGGCCCTGATCCGTTCCATGACCAGCAAGGAAGGCGATCATGGCGGGGCCATCTATTACAACCATGCTGGTTACACACAGCGGGGGCCGATCCAGTATCCGACGCTGGGGTCGCTGGTCGCCAAGGAAGCCGGCGCGGAAAGCGCTGATTTGCCTCCGTTTGTGAGTATCGCGCCTGTCCGCCGCCTCGGTCTCGGCGCCTCGGCGCACAGTCCTGGTTTTCTCGGACCGCGTTACGCTCCGCTCATCGTCGGTGAGAGCGGCTCGAACTATGGTGGGGAGGCCCAGGGCGATGCGATCGCGAATTCTCTGCGTGTCCCGAACTTAAAGCCACATTCGGGAGTCGCCGACGGGCAGCTTGAGGACCGGCTGCGTCTCGTGCAACAGATGCAGGACGAGTTCGTTGCCGAACATCCCAGCGTGGCGGCCAGGAGCCACCAGACCGCATTACAACGGGCTGTCCGGCTGATGCGCACTACCGCAGCCAAGGCATTCGATCTGGACACGGAACCGGCCCGGCTGCGCGACGCCTATGGCCGCAACCAGTTTGGTCAGGGCTGTCTCCTGGCGCGGCGACTCGTTGAACGCGGTGTGCCGTTCATCGAGGTATCGCTGGGCGGCGCCAGCGGCTTCGAGTGGGACACTCACCAGAACAACTTCGAGAGAGTGCGTGAGCTGAGCCAGGTGCTGGATGGTGCTTGGGCGACGCTGATGGACGATCTGAAGGCGCGTGGTTTGCTTGAGAGTACGATGATCGTGTGGATGGGCGAGTTTGGCCGCACACCGACCATCAACGGGGATAAGGGCCGGGACCATTTCCCCAACGCTTGGACGGCAGTACTCGGTGGTGGCGGCATCAAGGGAGGACAGGTGATTGGCAAGACCAGCGCCGGCGGCGAAAAAATCGAACAACGCCCCGTCTCCGTTCCGGACCTGCTGGCTACGGTGTGCCTGGCCTTGGATATCGACCCAAGGAAGTCGAACCAATCCAACGTCGGCCGCCCGATTTCCATCGTGGACAAGGTCGGGAAGCCGTTAGAGGGCATCGTTAGCTCCCACTGATGCGCCTCTCCTTGTCTACAATCTTCGCCATGCTGCGACGCCGGCAGGCCGCCCCTATTCTCTAGCGTGGGGGCATTTTGATGATGAACTCCACGATATCCTTATCGGTTTTTCCCACGGGCATCACGGCCTGGAAGTTCTCCAGGTCGCACCAGCGCAGGGGGCCGTTCGCGCTGTACGGGAGAAAGTGGACTTCATCTTTCGAGTTGAGCACCTTAACTTCCACGAAACTCTGGAAGTAGGGGGCCTTGTTATGATCGAAGGCCGCTGACAGGATGAACCCCGAAAAGGGCCAGCCACTAAGGTGCTTGACCCAGAGCCAGAGCGGTTTTTTCCAGAAGGGCGTCTGGGCGTCCAGCTTATCGGTGACGGCGTCTTTGCGGGGATAATAGGTCCAGACGGGAAGGTCGAGGGTGTGCGGCCAATCGAAAGGCAGGCCAACGACGATGTAGGCGCCGCCGCCGCCGTTCACGAAGTGGTGCATGGTGCGTGTCGTGCCCTCGGTGGTGAACGTTTCTTGATAGTGCTCGAAGTAGTGCATGTCTCCCGCCAAGACCACATCGACCTGGTGTTCCTTGAGGAGGCGATGGATAGCGGTGAATGGCTCGGTATCGCCCACGGGAGCGAAGGGGGAACGCAGCGGCGGGGCCCACTCGCCCATCAGGTGGTCCGGGTCGCCCTGGTAGCGCCCGCCGGTGAAAAGCGGATGGCCTAGGATGACCATGCGGAATTTGCCGCGCGACCGCTCCAGGGCCGCCTTGAACCAGTTCAACTGCGCGGTGTCCACGCTCTTGAGCACGCCGGTATCGGCCGCAATCAGGGCGAAGCGGTTGGTCTGCACTTCGAAGAAGGGGCCTTTTTGCCGGCCTGTGTCGATGCCGAACTCGCTGCGCAAACGGGCGGCTTCCAGGATGTAGCTCTCGATGCGACGTTGCGCCCGGGTGGTCAACTGACCGTCTGTTTCCAGTCGACTGAGCATGCAGGTGCGAGCAGCATCCGCTTCCAGGAAGTTGGCAAGAAAACCCTCCAGCGCATCATACCAATCGTGGTTTCCCGGAATCGCATAGATCGGTTTCGTGAAGCCCTTAACCGGCAGGTAAAAGTTAAGCTCGTAATCCCTCATGGCGCCGTCGGGATAGATCACGTCAGACGAAATGACCATGAACTTCACATCCGGCCGGTTGCCGAGCAAAAGGTACTGGTCTCGGAGGGAATGCTGGGCGGCGCCGCCATCGCCGGTGTCGCCTATCACCAGAAAGCTGAAGTCCGCTTCGCCGGAAACGCCCGCCGGTTCGAGGCGAAAGAGGCGGTCTTCCGGGATGTTCGTGTAATGGCCGCGGAGCGCGCCGATCATGTTTTCGCGCCAGGCGTCGGTGCGTACCGCGGCCCAGCGGTGCCAGACGCCGCTGGCCCAGGTTTCGGTGTTGAAAAAGTAATTATTGTTTCCCCAGAGGGGATTAATGGCGATAAGGACGGCAGTAGCCGGTAAACCCACGCGCAGGCCCCAACTGAGGGCCTCGCGCGGTGAGCGGCGAATGTGGCCTAGGCGTCTGGCAAAGCCCAGCCGGCCATTTAGCCAGGCATGGGACATCTTGCCGACAAGACTGGGGGACAGTCCCTGGTCCGTCTGGGCCAACATGCGCTTCCAACCGCGACGTTCCAGAGGCCGCGTCAGCTTCCGCCAGGCCAGGCGCGCCGGCAGAAAGATACCGAAAGCCAAAACCAAGGCAATGCCCAAGTCGCCGGCAACCGCGATGAGTGGACCGATCATGTCGTCGAGATTCCACTCGACCCTCATTCGTCCGATATGAATGGCGAAAAACACGATGATGAAAATCCCGCACCAAGCAACGTCGATAGAACGCCTACTGTCTTCGTGGGTTTTCCAGGAGGAGTTGAGGGTGTCGAAGGTTGCGTGGGGCGGCAATTTCAAGTGGAAGTCTGGATGCTGATCCGGCGCGAATGCCGCCGTCTTGGGCAGGGCGTCACGGCCAACCACGATCGACCAGCCCGCCGTCAACATGTGAATCCCTACCACAAAGCCTACAATTGTCCAGTCCGAGATGGGCCAGCGCGCCACCAATATCAGAGCCATGCAGAGCTTTACGACGCCGATGACAAGCAGCCGGACCCAGGCGTTGCCGCCCATTCGTGCCCGCCAGCAGGCGATGCACTTACTAACCCCGTCAATCAAAAAAGCTACAGCGAGAAACAGCGCTACGGCTCGCAATATCAGCTCCGGGTTGTTCAGTAGCAGGATGCCGGCAAGAATCGATATCTCGCCGCTCAGGTAGGTCCAGCGCAATCGGGAATCATCCGCGGAACGGAAGGTTTCCAGCATCTCGAGGATGCCGCACAGGATGAGGAGCCACCCGGTAAGAAATAGCCCCGGCGACCCGACGAAGAGCGGGACCACGATGGCCAGGCACCCCATGAGGAGGACCAACACGCCGCGCACGCGACGTTGAACCAACCGTCGGCCGGTGAACTCCGGACTCGTATCGACAGGACTAGTCATTGGCACCCCTTAAAACCGCCGGCATCGCTTTGAACTTGATCGGCATAGGCGACGGCGAACGTGGGCGCGTGCCAGCGTACCTCCGTACCAGTCGGCCAGAGCGCGTTCGAGGTTCGTGCAGCGTTTCCGTTGTAGGACGGTTTTCCGAGGCCGTCCAGATGGTACATGGACGGCCTCGGAAGGCCGTCCTACAGGAGACAGCCTCGGAAGGCCGTCCTACAGGAGATTTCCGCTACGGCAACCGCGAATGCGCTCTAGTTCGCTGTATCCGTCATGATAGGAATACTTCGCCAAGAACGAGCCTGGCGAAGGACCCATTTTTCTGCCTCGACGAGGAGAAAGAACAAGAAGCCGCCTAACAACAGCCGCAGCCAGGTCACAAATGGCAAGCCTTCAGTATCGAACAGAGCTTGGAACGGTGGGGCGTAGGTGAACAACAGCTGGAGGACCAGGACCGTGCCGATTCCCAGCGGCAGGTAGCGGTTGCCGAGGTGCGCCTTGAGCGACAGAGAAGAGTCGAGCAGGTAGCGGCTATTGAGCAAATAGAAGACCTGACCGATGGTGAGGGCGTTGACCGCAACGGTCCGGGCAAGACTGTCCGAGACGTCCTCCTGGGACTGCATCCAGAAGAACTCCCACAGCGTGTAGGCGACTAGGGCCACGCCAACGAAGAGGATGCGCCAGAGGCCGAAGCCAGTTAGGATCGGCCGATCCACCGCGCGAGGCGGCCGCCGCATGACGTCAAGCTCGTGCGGCTCGAAGGCGATCACCAAGCCCAGCGCGACAGAGGTCACCATGTTGACCCAGAGAATCTGGGGCGCCGTGATGGGGATGGTGAAGCCCCCGAAGATGGCTACCATGATGACCAGCGCCTGGGCGACGTTGGTCGGCAGGATGTAGAGGATGGCCTTCTCGATGTTGTTGTAGACGGTGCGGCCTTCGCGGACGGCCGTGGCGATCGAGGCGAAGTTGTCGTCGGTCAGCACCATCGCGGCCGCCTCCTTGGTGACCTCGGTGCCCTTGATCCCCATGGCGACGCCGATGTCGGCCTTCTTGAGCGCCGGGGCGTCGTTGACTCCGTCTCCTGTCATGGCGACGATTTGATTCGATGCCTGCATCGCCTTCACGAGACGGAGCTTGTGCTCGGGGCTGGCGCGGGCGAACACATCGACATCGCGGCAACGCTCCTGCAGCGTCGCGGTGTCCATCTCCTCGATCTCGGCGCCGGTCACGGCGGTCTTGCCGTCGCCGATGCCCAGCATCTTGGCGATGGCCGCGGCGGTGACACGGTGATCGCCCGTTATCATCGTCACGCGGATACCACCGTCGTGGCATTCCTTCACCGCCTCGATCGCTTCCTTGCGCGGCGGGTCCATCAATCCGACCAGGCCGAGAAGGACCAGGTTCTTGGGCAAATCAACCGGACTGAGGCTTCCCACCGGGACGTCCGGATTCTCCAGCCATGCCAGCGCCAGCACGCGCTCCCCTTGCCCGGCGAGCTTGTCCGCCGCTTTGAGGAAATGGTCGCGATTGAGCGGGGCATGCCGCCCGTCTCGGGTCTGCTGCCGGTCGCAATGTGCCAAAATGACCTCTGGTGCCCCTTTAACAAAGAGGACCTTCCCGCCGCCCTCCGCGCTGTGTAGCGTGGCCATGAATTTGTGTTCCGATTCAAACGGGATCGAGTCGATGCGGGGGTGCTTGGTTTGCTCGGCCTGCCGCTGGAGTCCGATCTTTTCCGCAAAGGGGTAGAGCGCCCCTTCGGTCGGGTCTCCGTCTACCTTCCAAACGCCGTCCTCGCGGCGTAGCTCCGCATCGTTGCACAGCATGGAGACGCGGCCCAGCAGCTGCAATACCGGGTCCGGGCCGGCGGCTTGACCGTTTTGCTTGACCTCGCCCTCGTTGGCGTAACCTCGTCCAGTGACCTCGTAGGCAGACTCCGCGGTGACGGCGGAGGCGACCATCATCTCCATGAGCGTAAGAGTTCCCGTTTTGTCGGAGCAGATCCGCGAGACCGAGCCGAGGGTTTCCACGGAGGGGAGTCGGCGGATGATGGCATGGCGTTGGGCCATCCGATGAACGCCGATCGCCAGAGTGATGGTGATGATCGCCGGCAAGCCTTCCGGAATGATCGAGACGGCAATGGCGACGACTGCCTGAAAGATCGCCACGAACGACATGTCTTGAATCCAGTGTCCGTAGGAGAACACCAGCGCGCTGACCACGAGTGTGACCGTGGTAAGGGTAAAGCCGAATTTCTTGATCTGACGCAGCAGCGGTGTCTCGAGGGCGCTGACGCTTGCCAGCATCTGGTTGATGCGACCCAGCTCCGTATCGCTCCCGGTGCCGACGACCACCCCCGTGGCCCGGCCGGAGACGACCAGGGTTCCGGAGAATGCCATGCTTTTGCGATCTCCAACGGTGGCTTTTGCGGACACGGGATTCGTAGACTTATCGGTCGGCACCGACTCGCCGGTTAGCGCCGCTTCTTCCGTGCGCAGATTCTTCACGTCCGTCAGACGGAGGTCTGCCGGTACTTTGTCTCCCGATTCGAGCAGCACTATGTCGCCCGGCACCAGCTCCTCCGCCGGGACAACAATCGATTTGCCCCCGCGCACCGTCCGGGCGTCCGCGGACAGCATGTGGCGGATCGAGTCCAGCGCTTTTTCCGCTCTGCCTTCTTGAATGAAGCCGAGCAGGGCATTGAGGAAGACCACGCCCAGAATGATGGAAGCGTCGAGCCACAGATTCAACATCATCTTGGTAAAGGCAGCGGCGAGCAGAACGTAGACAAGGACGTTATGGAACTGCAAAAGGAATCGCATGAACGGCCCCTGCCTGCGCGCTTCCGGTAGGCGGTTCCGGCCATATTTCGTCAGGCGCTGGGAAACCTCGGCCGCGTCGAGGCCTTTCTCCGTACTGGTATTCAGGCGCCGCACTACCTCGTCGATGGCGAGGGCGTGCCACGCCGTGGCTACGTTACCGGTTGTGGAGATCGTTGCCGCCTTCATGTGCAATCCTCCTCCCAGACCAGGCCGTCTTGTCAGGTAAGCCCTTCGCGAGCCGTACTGCCTAGCACTTGCATCACTTCGCGGAGCATCGTCACATCCTCCCTTGTGGCGATGACAAGTATCCGGCCGCGCGAGCCGGGACGGGCCACGTCGGCATCCGGCCGGCAGGCGGCATTGACCGGGGCGTCCAACTCCAGTCCCAGGCACTCCAGGCCGTCACAGATGATCTCTCGGACCTGGCCGGCGTGTTCGCCGATGCCGGCGGTGAAGACCAGGGCGTCCACGCCTCCTAGCGTCACCGTCAACGCACCAATCGCTTGACGAACCCGGCGCGTGTAGATCGCCAGGGCAAGTTGCGCTTGGGGGTGGCCGGCATGCACGGCGTCCAGGATCTGGCGCATGTCGGCCGAAAGGCCCGACACGCCCAGCAATCCCGATTGGTGATTGAGCGCCGTCTCGACTTCCTCCGCCGTCAGACCGTGGCGTTGCTGGACATGCAACACAATGCTCGGATCAATCGAGCCGCTGCGCGTGGCCATCATTAACCCGTCGAGGGGAGTGAAGCCCATCGTCGTTTCGACACAGCGCCCCCCGCCTACCGCGGAGGCGGAGCAACCGTGTCCCAAATGGCAGATCACCAGTCGCAGCTCCTCCAAGGGCCGTCCGAGCAGCTCGGCGGCGCGGCGGCTACAGTAAGCGTGGCTGAGGCCATGAAAGCCGAAGCGTCGAATGCCCCAGTCGCGTGTCCAAATTCCCGGCACCGGATAGGTACGGGCCTCGGGCGGAAGCGTGGCGTGGAAGGCAGTGTCGAACACAGCGATCTGCGGTACACCGGGCAACTCCGCTTCCGCGGCCGCCAAAGTTGCCAGACTGGGCGGGTTGTGCAGCGGAGCCAGGTCAGTCAGCGCGGTGAGGCGCGAGCGGATTTCCGGCGTGATCCGCACGGAGGACGTGAATGGGCCGCCGTGGACCACTCGGTGTCCGACGGCGGCCAAGGCGGAACGCTCGGGCAGGGCGGCCGGATCCGCGTGCATCAGGTCGTGGAGGACACGCCGCACGGCATCGGCATGTCCTGTCCAGGAGACGTTCTCGGAGTGCTTCCGGCCATCCGGCCCTTCATACTGGTATTGAGTCGTCGATCCGGCCCAGTCGGCCAGGCCGCGGGCGATCGCCGTGCCATTGGCCCCTTCCATCAGCGTGCATTTCAGGCTGCTGGAACCGGCGTTGAGCAACAGAATGTTCATGCCCCTATCTCGCCTTCTCGAACACGTCCACCCACGAGCGATAGTTCGCAGCGATCTGGGCGACAGCGGTGTCACGGGTGACCTTGTTGGCGCGGTAGTTCACCAGCGGATCCCAGAAGACGGTCCGGCCGACCGCGAAGCCGATGAACCCCGGCACGTCCACCGCGGTTGTCAACCACTCCCGCACCTTTCGGTCGTCTTCACCGCGGCCCAGGACGATGCAGCCAACGTGGTCGCGTCCGCCGCGGCGGGCGGCAGCGACGATCTTTTGACAATCCTCCTTACGCTCGATGCCTTCGATCTTCCAGACGTCCGCCTCGACGCCGGCATCCTGTAACTCGTGGATGGCCTGGGCCATCAGAGCGGGACGTAGTTCGCGATCGTAGGCTTTCTTGTCGTTGCCGAGACGCTGCAATTGGGCCGGTTCGGCCGGCACGAGCAGTTCGAACATGTACAGGCGCTTGCTCTGATGCAAGAAGTCGGACAATTGTTTGAGCCGAGCGGCTTGACGCCGGTTCATTTCCTTGTCCCCTTCCGGGTTGTAGCGCACCAGCACCTTGCAAAAGGTCGGATCGAACTTTTCGATGTGCTGGGCGAACGACTCGCCGTACTCGAAATGGAACTCGTGTTGGCCGCTCTTCTCCGCGGGACAGGAGGTAATGAACCCCTGCTTATGAGCGTCGTGCAAAATGGCCGTGCCGAACTGCTCGTCCACGAGGATGCCGGCGTGATCCTTCGGTACGCCACCCTTGACGGCGGCCTTGAAGGCGTCGTAGATCACTTGCTTGACGGCGGCGACCTCCGCCGTCTGATCGGGACTCAGCGGCTCTTGCCAACCGAACATGTTTTTCGAGAACGTGGCCCGGTGGTCGAAGGGCAGCACGTACAGGGGTTTGTCATAACCAAGCGCCATGATGCACTCCTTTGGGTTAGACTTCGCTGTTGGGCGCCGAAGTCGCTTCACTCGCTGCGCAGCCGGATGTAATTCCACCTGCGGATAATTGGTTCATCGCGGTTGTCGTGTTCGTAACTCAGCACGCCCACGCTGGCGGGCTGGCAATAGAAAAACTTCCCGGCGAGGGGCGGCAGACCCAACCAGCGAGCCGCGATCATGCGGATGATGTGGCCGCTCGAGAAGGCCAGGATATCGCCCTGAAAGTTGTTAACGCGGGCGATGAAGCGGTCGGCACGGGCCGCCACTTGATCGGGTGATTCACCGTCGGGGCAGCCGTCGCGGTAGAGCAGCCAGCCGGGCCGTTCTTTCCGGATTTCCCTCCCCCGCATGCCCTCGAAGGCGCCGTAGTCCCACTCAACGAGGTCGGGGTCGATCTCCACCCGATCGCCATAGCCGGCCAGTTCACAGGTTTTTGTGGCGCGCTGTAACGGACTGGTGAAGATATGGGCGAAGGAATAATTCTTCCGCAACCGCTCGCCGATCAGACGGGCGTTGTGTTCGCCGCTCTCGTTCAGCGCCAGATCCGTCCTTCCCGTGTGTTGACGAGATACCGTCCAGGGCGTGTCTCCGTGCCTGGTGAGGAACAGTCTTGGCAAGTGAGATGACATTGCGGACCTCCGAAGTTTGTTTGAGCAAGGACGTCCCCTTGCTGGCGCTGCGGGCTGGCAGCGTTTTGTCAGAGCCGGCGAACCGGTTGCCCCGGTCGCAGATCCAACCGTTCGTTGCGGTGATAGATCGTCAGGCCGTCGCCCTGTTCCAGAGTGTAGGTCGCGCCTTCGGCCGTGATCTCAACGTCGAGAAGCTGACCGCGAATCGTCAAGTGGAAGCGCAGGTCGCGCACCTGCTTGTGCGGCTGGAACGAGAACCGCCCTCCATAGTCGCGCAAACCGGCCAATCCGTACACGACCCCCATCCACGTCCCGCCCATCGAGGCGATGTGGCAGCCGTCCTTCACGTTCCCCCCTACGTCGGCGAGGTCCATGAGCAAGGCGTCGATCAGGTAGCGCAAGCCGAGTTCGTCGTAGCCAAGCTCGAAGGCGACGATGCTCTGGATGCACGCCGAGAGCGAGGAATCGCCGGTCGTCAGCGGGTCGTAGTAATCGAAGTTGCGTTTCTTCTGCTCCGCGCTGAACTCGTGGCCGAGCAGGAACATGGCCAGGACCACGTCCGCCTGTTTGATGCCCTGGTGTCGATAGAGGACCAGCGGATGATAGTGAAGCAAAAGCGGGTACTTGTCGGGCGGCGTATTGGCGAAGTCCCACTTTTTCTTGTCGAGGAACTCGTCGTCCTGCGGATGGATTCCCAGCCGCTCGTCAAAACGCACAAACATCCGCTCGGCCGCCCGCCGCCAATCCTCCGCCTCGCCCGGCTCGAATCCGGTTCGCCTCACGAGTTCATGGTAGTGGTCCGGGCTAGCCTCGCGCACTTGATCAACCACGTCGGCGGCGAAGCGCAGGTTCTCCCGCGCCATCAGGTTCGTGTAGGTGTTGTTGTTGACCACCGTGGTGTATTCGTCCGGCCCGGTGACGCAGTGGATGCAGAAACGCCCGTCCTGGCGCTCGGAGAAAAAGCCCAGGTCGTACCACAGCCGGGCCGTCTCGACGAGCATCTCCGCGCCGTACTGGTACAGGAAGTCTCGGTCCCCCGTAACATCCACGTACTTCATAATGCCGTAGGCGACGGCGGCGTCGATGTGGTACTGGGCCGTCCCTGCAGCGTAATACGCCGACGCCTCCTCGCCGTTAATGGTGCGCCACGCGAATAACGCGCCTTTCTGGCTGACCTCGCGGGCCCGTTCGCGGGCCTTGTCCAGGATGCTGTAGCGATACAGCAACACGTTGCGGGCCAGCCGCGGTGACGTGTAGATCAAGAACGGCAGGATGTATATCTCCATGTCCCAGAAGTAATGCCCGTCGTAGGTCTGACTGGTCAACCCCTTAGCCGGAATGCCAACCTTGTCGGCGCGGCCCGACGCCTGGAGCAGCTGGAACAGGTTCCAGCGCAGGCACTGCTGCCAGCGCTGATGCTCGGAGTGGAGGCGGATGTCGCTCCGACTCCAGAAATCGTCCAAGTAGGCGCGCTGGTCGGCGAGGAGTTGGCCAAACCCACGGTCCACGACCCGATCCAAACTCCGTTCCGCGCGGTCGCGCAGCTCGTCCGTTTTGTCGGTGCGCGAGGTGTGGTAAGTGAGGTATTTGGTCAGCGTGACAGGCTTGCCTGGTTCGGCGTCGATGTGAAACGCGACCCGTGCGGAGTCTTCACCCCATGTGGACTTGTAGAACGACGCGCATTCCGTCTCCAGGGTGTGGTCCATGCCGCACGCCAGTCCCATCCCGCTGCTCCTCGTCCGGAAGCTCAGCAGAACTCGGCGGTCGGTCCCCGTGATTCCTCGGGGAATGAGCACCTGGTGCGAAAACGCACGCGCCAGCCGGGGGTCGTCTCCGCCTTCCCCGACGGGAGGGTGATTGATGAACTCGGACACCAGGACGAGCGAGGCTCGGGCGTTGAGGACCGTCGCTCGGTACGAGATCGCCGCGATGTGCTTCTCGTGAAACGAGACCAGGCGCCGCGTCTCGACGAGAACTTGCCGGCCGGCGGGCGTTTCCCAGAGGATGTCCCGATCGAGCGTGCCGGCGCGCATGTCGAGGGCACGCTCGAAGCGAAGAATCCTCGCGTTTTCGAGGTCGAACGGCTCGTCATCCAGGTATAGCCGGATGCTCTTGCCGTCCGGGACGTTCACGATGGTCTGGCCGGTGGTGGCGAAGCCGAAGGCGCGTTCGCCGTAGGGGATTGGCCAGGTCTCGTGGAAGCCGTTGATGAAAGTGCCGTGGCGGTAGGCCGGCTCCCCCTCGCTGAATGTCCCGCGCATGCCGAGGTAGCCATTGGCGACGGCGAAAATCGTCTCCCCCTGAGGAAGAAACTGCGGGGCGAACGTCCTCTCCACCAACCGCCATTCTTCGATGGGGTAAATTAATTCCGGAAGCGGGACCAGGTCGTGCTTGATCATCGAAGTCGCACCTCCAAGAAGCGTCCGCAAGGGGCAAGCGGACTCAGTTCGGCAACTCCGCCAGGTCCGTCACGACTACATCGGCACCCGCAGTCCGCAGGGCGTCGCCGCTTCCTTCGCGGTCTACGCCGATAACCAGGCCGAAGCCACCCGCTCGGCCCGATTGAACGCCCGCGAGGGCGTCTTCTACCACCACAGCGCGGGCAGGACTGACGCCGAGTATCCGGGCCGCTTCGAGAAAGGTGTCCGGCGCGGGCTTTCCCGGAAGGCCGAGCTTGCTGGCAACCAGGCCATCCACCCGCACCTCGAATAGGTCAAGAATGCCCGCGGCCCGTAACACCTGCTCGCAGTTGTTGCTCGACGACACTACCCCAGTGCGGATGCCCTGCTCCCGAAGCCGGCGGACCAGCGCGACGGAGCCGGGATAAGCCTCGACCTCCCCTTTCTCGATCGCAGCCTTCACCAGCTCGTCCTTGCGGTTACCTAGACCGCAGACGGTCTCGACGGTCGGCGGGTCTTCCGGCGTCCCCTCGGCCAGCGCGATATTGCGCGAGGCCAGGAAACTCCTCACGCCCTCATAGCGGAGCTTTCCGTCTACGTAGCGCTTGTAATCCGTATCGATGCCGAACGGTTGGAACGGTTCCTTCCTCTGGGCCGCTCGATGGTGGAGAAAGTCGTCGAACATCGTTTTCCAGCAACTCGAATGGATTTTGGCCGTGGACGTAAGAACGCCGTCCAGATCGAATAAAACTGCGTCGAACCGATCCGGGGTGATTGACTGGTGTGGCGCATTCATGGCGGCGGTTCCCCCTGGTTCGTGGTGATGCCAGCTCACCGCGCCGGCAAGGGCAAATCCCTTGCTGGCGCGGCGAACTGGTTTGAAACATCCTCCTCTTACACGTTGTCGCCCTCCGTCGAGGTGCGGCCCGCGGAGCGAGGAGCGCCGCCTCCTTGCGAACTCCAGCGCCAGCCCACCAACTCCGGCAGGTCGTCGCCGTGCTCCTGAATGTACTGCTTGTGATCGATCAATTGCTCCTCAATCGCCTGCTTGAAATAGGCGGCGCGGGCGCCCAGTTGCGGCAGCCGGTCGATCACGGCCTCCACCAGATGGAAGCGGTCCATGTCGTTGAGCACCACCATGTCGAAGGGCGTTGTCGTCGTGCCCTCCTCCTTGTAGCCGCGCACATGGAGGTTCTTGTGGTTGGTGCGGCGGTAGGTCAGCCGGTGGATCAGCCACGGGTAGCCGTGGAAGGCGAAGATGATCGGCTTGTCCTTGGTGAACAGGGCGTCGAAGTCTCGATCCGGCAGGCCGTGCGGATGCTCGCTGGCCGGCTGCAATTTCATCAGGTTGACGATGTTGATGACGCGCACCTTCAATTCCGGAAGATGCTGGCGCAACAGCCCGACGGCTGCCAGCGTCTCCAAGGTCGGCACGTCGCCACAGCAGGCCATGACCACATCCGGATCGCTGCCCTTGTCGTTGCTGGCCCATTCCCAAATGCCCAGACCCAAGGTGCAATGCTTGATGGCCTGGTCCATGGTCAGCCACTGCGGCGCGGGTTGCTTGCCGGCGATGACGACGTTGACATAGTTGCGGCTGCGCAAACAGTGGTCGGTCACACTCAAGAGCGTGTTGGCGTCGGGCGGCAGATAGACGCGGATCACTTCCGCCTTCTTGTTGACGACGTGGTCGATGAAGCCGGGGTCTTGGTGACTGAAGCCGTTGTGGTCTTGCCGCCAAACGTGCGAGGACAGCAGATAGTTGAGGGAGGGGATGGCGCGGCGCCAGGGGATGTGGCTGCACACCTTGAGCCACTTGGCGTGCTGGTTAAACATCGAGTCGATGATGTGAATGAACGCCTCGTAGCAGCTGAAAAAGCCGTGCCGTCCCGTCAGCAGATAGCCCTCCAGCCAACCCTGACATTGATGCTCGCTCAGCATCTCCATCACCCGGCCGTCCGGCGTCAGATGGTCATCGTACGGATAGGTGTCGGCCATCCAGCAGCGGTTGGTGACTTCCAGTACGTCCTGCCAGCGATTGGAGTTGTTCTCGTCGGGGCTGAACAGGCGGAAGTTCTTGCTCTCCAGGTTCAGCTTCATGACATCGCGGAGGAACTTGCCCATCACCCGCGTCGATTCGGCGAAGGTGGCGCCGGGTTTTGTCACTTCGACGGCGTACTTGCGGAAGTCGGGCATCCGCAGGTCGCGCATCAGCAGGCCGCCGTTGGCGTGCGGATTGTCGCTCATGCGGCGGTGGCCCTTCGGAGCCAGCTCCGCAAGTTCGGCTTTGAACCGCCCCTGCTCGTCGAACAGCTCTTCCGGCCGGTAGCTTTTCATCCACTCTCCGAGGATCTTGATGTGGTCGGGCTTGTCCATCTCGCCCATCGGCACCTGATGGCTTCGCCAGTAATCCTCGCATTTCTTCCCATCGATTTCGGGAGGGCAGGTCCAGCCTTTGGGAGTGCGGAGGACGATCATCGGCCAGGCGGGCCGCTTGACGATGCCGTTGCTGCGGGCATCGGTCCAGATTTGCTTGATTTCCGCCACGACCGTATCGAGGACATCGGCCAACTGTTGGTGGACCGCCAGGGGATCGTGTCCCTCGACGAAATAGGGCGTGTAGCCCATGCCCTCGAAGAACTTCTGCAATTCATCCTTCGAGATGCGGGCGAGGATGCAGGGATTGGCGATCTTGTAGCCGTTGAGATGGAGGATGGGGAGAACGCAGCCGTCCCGCGCCGGATTGAGGAACTTATTGCTCTGCCAGCTGGTGGCGAGTGGTCCCGTCTCAGCCTCGCCGTCGCCGACGATACAGGCGACGATCAGGTCGGGATTATCGAAGGCGGCCCCGAAAGCGTGGCTCAAGGCGTAGCCGAGTTCGCCGCCTTCATGGATGCTGCCTGGGGTCTCCGGGGCGACATGGCTGGGGATGCCGCCTGGAAAGCTGAACTGCTTGAACAGTTTCTTCATACCCTCGGCGTCCTGGGTGATGTTCGGATAGACCTCGGTGTAAGTGCCCTCCAGGTAGGCATGGGCCACCATCGACGGGCCGCCGTGCCCCGGACCGATAATGTACATCATGTTCAGGTCGTCGCGCTTGATGACCCGATTGAGGTGGACGCAGAGCATGTTCAGGCCCGGCGAGGTGCCCCAGTGGCCTAGCAGCCGCGGCTTGATGTGCTCGCGCTTGAGCGGTTCCTTGAGGAGAGGGTTGTCGAGGAGGTAGATCTGGCCGACGGACAGGTAGTTCAAAGCCCGAAAATAGGCGTCCATCTTGCGCAGTTCTTCCGCGGAGAGAGGGCCTGCCACCGCCTTGCCGCCGTCCGCGGTTTTCCGTTTCGCCTCGGTGATTACGGGTGCCATCGGTGTTCTCCTTGAGTGCTTGGCAGCTCGCGGTTGCTTATCCCTTGAAGTGCTCGGCCGCGATCCGGCGAGCCGCGTTACATCGGCCCGCGGCCGGACTCGGTCGTCTTTCCACCGGCCCACCGTGGGCCGTCTTCGCTGAGAATCGTTTGCGCTTTTCCAGGCAATTGGGGCTGATCGTTTGTCTTCACCGGCTCGACGAAGCGGCGGCATCGCGCCGTCTTTCCTCGAGCAGTCGGAAGGTGTCTCGATCCCCGACCAGGACGGTTTCGGCCATCCCCAAGAACAATCCGGTGCCCACGACGCCGGGAATGGCACGAATGTCCATTTCGAGGCGGGGGGCGTTAGCGATCGGCTCAATCTGACAATCGAAAATGTGATTACCGTTGTCCGTCACGAACGGTTCATTGTCCTGACGGTAGAGAACCGGCCGGCAGCCGAGTTCGGCCAGTCGTCGCTCGCACAGGGTCACGGCGAAGGGTATCGCCTCGACCGGCAACTTGCCGTGCGTTCCTAGCTGCGGGACGAGTTTTTCTTCGCCCACCAGGATGACCAGCCGGCGGGAGGAAGCGGCGACGATCTTCTCGCGGACCAGCGCCCGGCCGTAGCCCTTGATCAAGTCGAGGTTGCCATCCACCTCGTCCGCCCCATCGACGGTCAGGTCCAGGATCCCCGCCTCCGCGAGAGTGAGCAGCGGAATGTCTTCTTGCCGGGCCAGGCTCGCGGTCTCCTCCGAGGTGGGCACCCCGTGGACGCGGAAGCTCCCCTTGCGAAGACGTTCACCGAGGGCCTTGACGAACGCCTGGGCGGCGCGGCCGGAACCCAGACCGATCCGGGAACCGTTCGGTACCAACTCGAGTGCCCGTTCGACGATCGTCATGGGGAACCTCCATTGCTCCAGCCCGTGGGCCAAAAAGCCTCTCATCTCCGCGCAAGGCGCAATTGCTCCTTAGCGGCAGCCACGACCTGCTCGGCGGTGAAGCCGAACTTCTTGACCAAGTCCTTCAGGGGAGCCGACGCGCCAAAGGAACGCATACCGATCCGGTGTCCCGTGGCGCCGGCGTACTTGGCCCAGCCGAACGTCGAGGCCTGCTCCACCGAGACGCGCGCCGTCACGTCGGGCGGCAACACGCGGTCGCGATATTCCTGCGGCTGATCATCGAACAATTCCCACGACGGAACGCTCACAACCCGCGCCTTGATTCCCTCCGCCTTGAGCTGCTCGTGGGCCTCCAGGCATAACACCACCTCACTGCCGGTCGCCAGCAGCAGCACGTCCGGCTTGCCGTCTGGAACATCGGCCAGGACGTAGGCGCCGCGAGCCAGGCCGGAAGCGGCGGCGTACTTGCTGCGGTCGATCGTGGGCAAAGCCTGGCGGGTGAGGACGAGAGCGGCCGGTTCGTGGTGCAGCTTCATGATGACCTTCCAGGCTTCGGCTGTTTCGTTGGCGTCCGCGGGGCGCAGGACGATCAAGCCCGGAATGGCTCGCAAGGAAGCCACTTGTTCAATCGGTTGGTGCGTGGGGCCGTCTTCGCCGACGCCGATGGAATCGTGCGTGAAGATGTAGATGACCGGCAACTCCATCAGGGCGCTGAGGCGGATCGCCGCGCGAGCGTAGTCGCTGAAAATCAAAAATGTGGAACCGAAGGCTCTCACCTTGATCAGAGCCATGCCGTTGAGCGCAGCGGCCATGCCGTGTTCGCGGATGCCGAAGTGCAGGTTGCGACCGCCCGGATGGTCGGCCTCAAAATCGCCGGCGCCGTCGAAGGTGAGACGTGTCTTGCACGATGGTCCCAGATCGGCTGAGCCGCCCATCAACCAGGGGACGTTCTTGGCGATGGCGTTGAGCACCTTGCCCGAGGCGTCCCGCGTCGCCATCCCTTTGGGATCCGGGGCGAAGGAAGGCACGTCCTTGTCCCAGCCCTCCGGCAGCTGGCGGTGCTGCATACGGTAGAGCTGGTCCGCCAACTCGGGGTATTTGGCTTTGTACTCCCCAATGCGGGCGAACCAGGCGTCGCGCAACTCTTTGCCGCGTTTGCCGACGCCATTGCGAAAATGATCGTAAACGCCGTCGGGGATGTAGAACTTGGCGTCTTCCGGCCAGCCGTAATGGCGCTTGGCCCCTTTGATCTCTTCCTCGCCGAGCGGTTCGCCGTGGGCGGCGCTGGTGTCCTGCTTGTTGGGGGCGCCGTAGGCGATGTGGCTGTCCACGATAATCAGCGTGGGACGATCTCGGGTGCTCAGGAAGGTTCGGAAGGCCCGCTCCAACATCACCAGATCGTTGGCGTCGCCGACGCGGGTGACGTTCCAGCCGTGGCCGATGAAGCGCGTGGCCACGTCCTCGCTGAAGGCTAACTCCGTGTGGCCCTCGATGGTGATGTAGTTGTTGTCGTAGATCCAGCACAGGTTGGAGAGTTTCAGGTGGCCGGCAAGGGAAGCCGCTTCGGCCGAGATGCCTTCCATCATGCAGCCGTCGCCGCAGATGGCGTACACGTTGAAGTCGATCAGATCCTCGAAGCCAGGCCGGTTGAAGTGGGTGGCCATCCAGCGGCCGGCGATGGCCATGCCGACGCTCGTGGCCAGGCCGTTGCCGAGCGGGCCGGTGGTGGTCTCGACGCCGCTGGTCCAGCGGTACTC
>Ga0070738_10002245_pt1 | contig 30953 bp, 25 predicted proteins | sample Coa_R2_2_FD_66446 | JGI IMG/M metagenome (GOLD analysis project Ga0070738, IMG submission 66446) | Surface soil microbial communities from Centralia Pennsylvania, which are recovering from an underground coalmine fire - Coalmine... | ecosystem: Environmental > Terrestrial > Soil > Unclassified ...
GGTTCGTGGCCGAGTAGATCGTACCAGTGACCTGCATATCGCCGACCGTGCGCTGCTCGAAGAGATTGAGCGCGAATGGTTGCGTCGGAGCTGTACCAGCGCCGACCCACGGGGTCGCAAGACCGTTCGTCGTGATCCAGGTCTGATCGGTACCAAGAATACCTTCGTTGATCGGATCCGTGCTCGTTACTGTACCCGAACCGATATTGACCGACGTGGTCGTGACGTTCACGAGTGCGCCCGTGAAGTTACTCGTACCACTCAGGTTATTCGTCGAGCCAAAATTGTTGACGTTACCCGTCGAATTGAAGGTCGAACCGGTCTGGATCGTTACCGTATTCAGGTCCGGACGGCTGAGGATCAGGTTCGTCGGCTGCCACGTGTTGTTCGGGAGCGCAACGTTACCGGTCCACCACAGTGTCTGGCCAGCGGCTGTACCGTTCGCGATCTGCGCGATATCGGAAAGCATCGCGATAACACCGCTCTTATCCGGCCAATCGTACTGGCGGTTTGCTGAAAGCGGTACGCTGCCGGTAAGACCGGTCTGCGCAAAGCCCTGTGTGCCTGTGAACGCGCCGCTGCGAAGAGCTACGTTGTTCGCTGTTGCACCCTGGAGGGATGTTGCACCGCTAACCGTCAGGTTACCGGAGACTGTCTCGTTACCGGTTACTGCAACCGTACCCGACGTCGCGGTTACGCCGCCATTAGCTACGACAGCACCACCGAACGTACCCGTACCGCCGACATTCAAGTTACCGGCAGTCGTAATATTGTTCTGACCAGCGCCGCCCGTAAGGTTAAGGCCCTTAAGAACGTTGATGTTATTGTTCGCAGGGGTGAACGTCGTCAGGTTGTCGAACATACCCGTCGGAGCACCGAGGGTCGTCGCCGTAATGCTGCCAGCCTGGAAGCTACCAGTGACCTGCGCATCACCGTTAACGATCAACTCCCACTGGTTCGACTGAACTGGCGGAGTGGAAACTGCACCGTTGATAACGACGCGGTTACCGTCCGGTCCGAGTGTACCGTAGGTCGTCAGACCGCTGATGTTGTTAAGACCGTTGATCGTGTTCGTGCCTGAGGCATTGCCGATCGTGTTGAGTGCATTAGCACCTGTGCCGAACGAGTTCGTCGTGTTCGCGCCCGTTGCAACCGTGCTGTTACCCGAAGAGGTGAACGCACCATTGACGGTCGTATTGAGGAACTGCGCTGTGCCGCCGGTCTGCGTAATGTTGTTTGCGAACGCCGTCGTGCCATTATGCGTCGTCGAAGCATTTACGACGAGAGCATTATTACCAAGGCTGCCGATGGTCGTCGTCGAAGCACCAGAGGTATTGATGTTCGTCGGACCCGAGACGGTCGTCGTGCTGGCGGTATTACCAATGTTGGTACCCGTTGCCGATGTACCGGTATTGATATTGGTCACACCGAGCATGTTGGTCGTCGAAGCGGCATTGCCGATAGCGACGGTGCCTGTGCTCGTGCCAGTGTTAATATTCGTGTTGTTGTTCGCCGACGCGTTAATGTTGGTAAGGCCGGTGATATTGTTCGTCGGAGCCGTGATGTTGGTCGATACACCTGCGGTCAGGTTGTAGGTCGTACCAGCATTTACCGTGTATGTCGTTGCCGTGGTCATCGTACCGGCCGAACCCGTCAAGCTCAGGGTGTTGGCGGTATTGCCGATCGCGGTATTACCATTACCGGAACCGGTATTGATGTTCGTGTTACCAGCGACCGAAACCGTGCCTGCGCCACCAGCAAGGATCGAAACCGAATTCGTCTGAAGCGCCGTGCCGTTGCCGATCGTTACGTTACCAGTGCTCGAGCCACCGTTGATGATCGTGTTGAAGTTTGAACTGTTGTTCAAGCTTGCAATACCACCGGACTGTGTGAACGGTCCATTGATGATGTTCGACGAACCGGTGATGGTGTTGACACCAGTCGAATTGCCTAACGTTACCGTATTGCCGGCCGACGTAGCACCGCTGATGTTGCCACCCGACTGCGTCCAGTTACCAACGATCGTTACATTGCCCGTCTCGTTGACGGCGCCAGTGTTCGTCAGAGTGCCGTTGTTGGTCAGACCAGAGAATGTCTGAAGTGCGGTCCACGTGTTGGAGTGCGCGAGGTTCAGGTCGTAGTTACCTGTGCCGCCGAGCTGTACCGTACCAGGAGCGAGTAATGTGCCGCCGTTGCTGGTAAAGGTCATGAACGGATTTGCGATCTTCGCATTCGTTACCGAACCATTTGCCAACTGTACGGTGCCGATGCCACCAGGCAATACCTGGAGCATGTTACCATTGGTGTTGCTCGTAATACCAATCGTCGAATTATCGACGTTAATATTCAAAAGACCGAACTGATCCTGCGAAAGGCCTGCGCCAGCGATACCGGTGATCTTCGTGCCGGTGATCGCGCCAGGTCCGATCATGCTCTGGGTAATTCCACCAGGAGCGATGCTGAGCACCACGTTACCCGAAGTGCCGCCACCCTGGAGACCCTGACCAGCCGTTACGCCTGTAAGAAGGCCAGCCGTCGGTCCGTTGATGGTGATCGTATTGCCTGGGCCGTTCGCAATCGTGATGTTATTGCCTGCGACAATCTGAACAGCGCCGTTGGTATCCGCATGAATACCATTAATGCTGGTAATGCCAGGATTGACGAGTAAGCTATTCGGAATTCTCGGTAAGAATGCCGGATCGATCTTCGCCGTACCGGTATACCCCGTACCAACCGGCACTGGGAAGAGATCGCCTGCGACCGGAACTGGCGAAATATCGAGTCCGCCAGCGCGTCCGGCGTTCAACGCATACGGCGCTGACCAAAGGAGCGTAGGAGGAAGAGTGTTGGTGCCGTCCACAACGACCTGCAGGCTATACTGCGCGTTGAAGAGCATGGTAGGTGGGAACGGCTGACCAAGGACCACATTAAACACACCATCTGTAAACACGACGTTTCGAATCGTCTGTTGGTAGATGGTAGTTGTGTTCGTTGCGTCTCTGTAATAAAGGTCCAGTTGGTGTTGACCCTGCAGTGTCTTACCATTATTATCTGTAACCAGGCCTTGATAAGTAATGCCAGAGGGCACCGTGAGTTGTGCCTTGGCGGACGGTGCACCAAAAAAGAGTGCAGCACCAAGAGCAAGACCCATTAACCACGAACGACGTGATTTCATACTACGTCTCCTTGAGATTGTAAAATAGTTGTAACGCAAGCAATAAATTAAAAAAAACGAATCAGCGGATAAACCGCTGTTGCCAGCACGGAAAGCTGCTCGCTCGCGTCAACCATCGTGGCAAACACGGCTGTGAAACTATCCGCACATAAGGCCGGCGGACCCTAAAAAAGGAGCCTCCGACCGGCAAGAAAAAAAACTTTGTCAACGGTGCTTACCTCGGGCAGACGAGGGTCGGACAACTCCGAAAGCACCACCGAAGCCTCATCGCCTCGGCAAACGAACAGACGGTACAAAATCAGCGAAATCGGGCCAAAAACGAAATTTTTCGCCGTCAACTAACTGCCAATAAACAGGCCTTTAGCCGACTCTGTACAATTCCATTCGTACTAATATATGCAATAAAAATCCAAAAGGCAAGAAATTCACATTTTTCAAAACTGAAAAATAGCGCTGTTTCGACTTCTTAACATTGCCGATAACACGTGGTAACTTAAGGAGTCACGCCAGCAAACTATTGCGAAGCGAGAATTCACTTTACTTCCGAACAAATAGAGCAATACTTAATACTACCAGCAACACGGACGCGCCACGAAACACCCACATCCATTCGCCGATCCGTGGTTCGGCGAACATTGACGCCTGGTCGCGCAGATAGATACTTTCAAAAAATGCAAAAATGGCTGCAACGATCAGAATAGCCGCAAGTACAATGCGCGGCACGAGCCAGGCAAACGTCATTCTGATACGATCTTAAGCGGCACTCCCACCGGCTCATCATTAACAAGGAGCCGCCCGATGAATACACCCGGTTTATCCAACACGACGCTCTCTTCGCGCTCGCCGATGGAAACAGTACCCAGCGGCACTCGCACGGTTTCGCGGCCGAGAATATCCGTAATGAGCAATTCTCCACGGCCTTCACGCTCCGAATTAAAACGAAGCGTAAGCGGCATCGAATGAATGTAGGGATTCGGATAGCTCGAAAGCGACGCTACGGATGAGTTCGATGACGTAACACCAGCGCTCCCGCTTTGGACTAACACTATCGCATCAACATAAAAGGAGTTCGCGCCACTATCGACGGCCACACTGATAGCTATTGCATTATAGCCAGTATCAGGGACTACGATCGTCGCCATCTGCTCTCCACCAAATGGACGTGGCTCGGTTACCACAAACTGGACACTGCCGTGTGGTACAAAGTCATCCGTCAATCGCTGTAGAATGATGAACGCTTTATTCGAATCGGTCGAGGAATTCTGGGATGGATCGATCCGCCAGTAAATGTGCAAAGGTTGCCCTTTCTTCATTACGACCGGGCGGCCATTGATAATAAAGCGAGCAGCGGCAAGCTCCCCACCGCCGTGAAAATGTGCAGAATTTCCATCGGGCTTACCCAGCATAAACGTCGGGTCATCGACGTTCGGGTATAAATAGATCGAGTCGACAGCGACCGAATCGTACTGAGTGACCTGTGCGTGTGTTTTGGTAGCACCAATAACCAAACAAAGAAACGTAAGGAAAATAAGCTGGAATTTCATAGACGTTCGGGAGAAATTAGCTCCAACGATATAACTCCTGAAGACGGACAAAGTTACGGCACTCTAACCGCAGCACTGCGAAAAGTGTTAGCGTGTTCGTACAGTTGCTGGAAACAGCTCGCGAAGCTTTTTCCATTGCTCGTCCATATCTTCGCTGACCACTTTTACTTCCGCCAAAGTCGGCATAAAGTTCGTGTCGCCGTTCCATCGGGGGACGATGTGCCAGTGTAAGTGGTCATCAATACCCGCGCCGGAAACGCGACCGATATTCATGCCAATGTTAAAACCCTGCGGCCGCGATAATTTCGCCAGTGCACGTTCGGAGGCCCTTAGCAACTCCAATGTTTCCGACATTTCCCCTTCGGTGAGCGATTGAAAATCGGACGTATGCCGGATCGGTAAGATCATCAGATGCCCGCTATTATACGGGAAGCGGTTCATTAGCACGAATGCATTTGTACCGCGATAGACGACGAGCGACGCCTCATCGTCCTTCGATTCATACGCCTCGCAGAGAACGCAGCCGCTACTCTTCGGCTCGTTCGAGAACGAAGAGATATATTTACTGCGCCACGGTGAGAATAGCTTCTCCATTTTTATCTTCGACCCTATCCTTCAATCCTATTATCCTTCGACCGGTGCAATAAGCGGCTTTTGAGGTGTTGCCTGGTCCCCGGTGCGGCGACGGCGCATGAGACGCTCCATCGTTGCTGGCCCGAGTAACCCCTGAGGCCGTGTGATCATAAGAATGATAAGCAGCAACGAATAGATGATCATGCGGTATTCCGGCACGGAGCGAAGCAACTCCGAAAGCGTGGTAAGCACCACCGCAGCCAGAATGACACCGACCGTCGAGCCCATACCACCCAGGATAACGATCACAACAATATCGATCGACGTAAGGAATGTAAAGTCGAGCGGTGTAATGTGAAAATTCGAATGCGCGAACAATCCGCCACCAACGCCGGCAAAGAACGCACCGACAACGAAGGCCCGCACCTTAAATTTTGTCGTATCGACGCCCATCGCTTCCGCAGCCACTTCGTCGTCGCGTACAGCAAGGAAACCGCGGCCATAGGTCGAGTTCACGAGATTTTCAACGCAGAAGATCGTAATAGCCGCGATAATAAAGACCCAGGTAAACGTCGTGATCGGCAACACGCTGAACCCGCGGGCTCCGCCAATATAATCGGTGCCGTCGATCTTAAAATCGAGGTTCTGAATAATGACGCGGATGATCTCGTTAAATCCCAGGGTGACAATAGCGAGATAATCTCCTCGTAGCCGAAGGCTCGGAATACCGACGCCTAATCCTGCCAGCGCCGCAAGCACGCCACCCAATATCAAGGCCACTGCAAATCCAACGATGCCGGTAAAGCCTGCCATTGCAAAGCCGTGCACGCTTAGATACGTCGTTACAATGGCAGAGGTATAGGCACCCACCGCCATGAAGCCTGCATGACCGAGCGAGAACTGTCCCGTAAAGCCATTGATGAGGTTCAGGCTAACAGCGAGCGAGATCATGATACCAACGTAGATGATCCGGCCGAGAACGTAATCGTTGATCATCGGCGTCAGAAATGAGGCGCCGATAATAACCGCTATAGCAAGGATGAGTGCGAAATACGATTTCACTATACTTTTTCGATCTCTCTCTTTCCCAGTAATCCGCTCGGTCGAAATACAAGTATCGCGATCAGTATCGCAAAGGCAATCGCATCGCGATAAGTCGAAGCAGCCGTTCCGGAGACGAACGTCTCGACCAAGCCAATGATCAACCCTCCCAGTGCCGCTCCCGGTATATTGCCGATGCCACCTAATACCGCCGCAACGAAAGCTTTTAATCCCGGCAGGATACCCATGAGTGGCTCGATACTCGGATACTCCGTGCCATACAGCACTCCGCCAGCGCCTGCCAATGCGCTGCCAATGATAAACGTAAAAGTAATGACTTTCGAGATATTAATACCCATCAGGCTCGCTGCCTGCTGGTTAAAACTCACGGCGCGCATCGCTGTCCCGATCTTCGTTCGCATAACGATCAACCGAAGAAGCAGCATGAGTACCAGCGAAAGACTGATCACCACCAGTTCCACCGTGTCGATCGTGATCGATGCCGTATGAATGATTGGCCTGTTCGATATGATCGCGGGAAATCCTCGCGGATTAGCAGAGAATACTAATTGGCCGGTGTACTCCAAAAAAAGCGAAACACCAATGGCTGTAATAAGAACGGTGAGTTTCGGTCTCGAACGAAGCGGCCGGTACGCTAAGAACTCGATCGTTGCTCCGAGCGCTGCGCAGAGGGCCATCGAGATCAGGAAGACGAGTATCGTTGAAGGGAGCGAACCTACCGGAAAAAAATGAGCGACCCAACTCGTCGCCGCAAAATATCCGACGTAGGAGCCGACCATAAATACGTCACCATGCGCAAAATTAATAAAGCGCAGGACACCGTAGATCATGGTGTACCCGAGCGCTATCAGCGCATAGATCGCGCCGAGCGAGACACCGTTGATCAATTGCTGAAGAAATTGCACTTCGTATTGTTGCCGTTGATACGTTACTTAGCGAAGACAGATGTTTCCAAGTCAGAAAACGAGAAAATCGTTTTTACGTCGTATTCTTTTAAGGGCCATGCCTGAACGACGGTGTCGACCTGAAGGCCTAACTCTTTCACTGCATTATAGAGCCCCACTTGTCTCGTGCTTGCTTTTTTGATCGCTCCTTCCGTCGGTATCCACGCCAGATCCCCTTCGAATACTAGTTTCTCTTTCGGCAGATAACACACTACATAGTCATTCGTGTGCTGCGATCGTTTCCCGATCACAAATAGCTTCATCTGGTACTCTGCATCACCAATGGTCAGACTGTCCTGTATCACTTGCGTTTTAAGCGCTCGATGCTCCAGTTGCAAGCTGTCCGGCTCGAGTGTATGCGGCGCCGATGCAAGGTATTGAATGTAGGGAATGTCTGCCGCGGTCGAGATAACCGTCGCTCCGTGGTGCACGAACGGCCGCATACCGCCCAGGTACCATGGATGATGGTGCCCGAAAACAAAATACTGTACTGGTTTATTCGGGGCAAATTTTTGAATCTCGTCCAGGATCATTTCGCCGTTCTTACTTGCCAGCGGTGATTCTACAACAACCAGATAATTCGGAAATTCGACTACCATCGATCGGCTGTCCGTATGAGCCAGATTGATAAAATGGACACGGTCGCTGTACTTCTGGACGGTGACCTCCGGCTTTTTCTCGGGTTGCTCTTCGGCGAACTTGAACTCGGTTGATGGATCGAATAGCTTAGGTACTTCCGGCGATACTGTAATGGAAGAGATTTGGACCGATCCTTTTACATGCCCATTCTTACGAGAAATCATGATAGAGCACGGCACGGCAATACTGCTCGCCGTTTGGTAGTCATTATAAGACAGCGTATCTTCAATATCGCCTAAGAGGTCATCCGCGGAGAGCATTCTCGCTGATTCCAGAAGTGAGTCCGACCGGCGAACAGCAAGCGTAACGATCGTTTTGTGGATCGTCAGCGAATACAACTCTGTCGGTCCCTCGCTTTTATGGGTATACTCCTTTTGATGTTCGTGAAAGTAGTCGAGCAGAATACAGGGGCTGTAGCGAGCACAATCGTACACTTCTTCTTCCCATTCCGATCGAGTGATTGTAGCAAGAGACGTATCTCCATAATTACAGAAGAGAAGGTACTCCGGAGAATATTGCGTTCTCGAAAAATACAGCTTGCCACTCGCTGCTTTTAATGTATCGAGCTTAGCGTAGCTATTTGCTGTACACCAGATCGACCCTGCAATCGCATGTTTTAATGTTTGCCATGGCTCAGCAGCATGATAGAGTTTCTCTTCCGCTTCGGAATAGATAAGGTGTAGAGCGCTATGCCGCGGCACCTGCTTCTGCCAGCACTCAGCAAGGTAGTCCACCGGCTTTGCACAAAGCACGGTGGACTCGAAAAAAAGGCAACTGCAGAAAAGAAGCGCGAGTAGACGTTTCAACCTGTTTAACTACGGCTGAAATGGAGTGAGTGCTTCGCCGTTAGGACCGATGCGCTGTGCAAAATGGAATTTTCCATCGACGACCTTAATGATTGTGATCGGTTTAGAAGCATTGCGGAATTTGTCGATCGTAATACGGCCCGTAACGCCCGGGAAGTCCTTCGTACCGGCAATAGCATTTTTCAGCGCGACCGAATCGGTCGAACCGGCACGCTTGATGGCATCTGCAAGGATGCGCGTTGCGTCATAACCCAGTGCTGCCATCGCATCCGGCACTGCATGGTACTTGTCTTGATATTTTTTGATAAAACTCTGTACCGTCGTATCCGGATCTTCGGTCGCGAAGTGATTCGAGAAGAAGGTATTATTGAATTCCTTCTCCGCTCCTTTTGTAAGCTCGGGAGAATCCCAGCCGTCGCCGCCTAAGATCGGGCAGTCGATACCAAGTTCGCGTGCCTGACGAACGATGAGAGAGACTTCGGTATAATATCCCGGCACAAAGATCACTTCCGGATTCGCACCTTTAATGCTCGTAAGCGGAGCGTGGAAATCTTTATCTCCAGTGGAATACGATTGTTCGCTAACGATAACACCGCCATTGAATGTGAATGTATTCTTGAACGCTTCGTCCAGGCCGACGGAATAATCCTGCTTTACATCGGTAAGGATGGCGGCTCGTTTTTTACCGAGCGAATTCAAGGCAAAGCGAGCCATCGTTTGTCCCTGGAAGGGATCGATAAAGCAAATACGGAAAATGTAATCACCTTTTTTCGTAACGTCTTCATTCGTCGACGCCGGTGTGATCATCGGAACGTGTGCCTGCTGGCAGATCGGTGCGCCGGCCATCGAGCGACTCGAAGCAACTTCGCCGAGTACAGCGATCACGCGATCGCTATTGACTAATTTTTGTACGCTGGCAACTGCATCTTCCGTCTTCGATTGATCGTCCTCGGTAACCAGTCGAAGTTGCTTACCGAGCACACCGCCGGCTCCGTTGATCTCCTCGACTGCAAGGACATCGCCATTATGGACCGACTGACCAAATGTGGCCGTGCCACCTGTGAGAGATGCAAATTCTCCGACCGGAATATCGTTACCAGCGGGACCGCCGGCCGTTTTACACGACGAAATGAAAAGGCTAAACGCCATCACAACGGCGAGAATGCTAATGGCAGGGCTAAAAGTCACAGTACGAAGTTTCATATTCGCGATCGATAAGTGAACAGCTCTGGTAATTAAGAACTAACAAAGAACAATAGATAGATAGTCATTTTGCTCCCATAAGGCGCAAAATATGCTGATTTCTTAATTACAGTCTTTCAAAAATACGCCGAAATCGGCAACGAGCCGTGTTTTTATGCTTCAGCTCTTAATTGTAAGAGTTAAAATCCCTATTGTAAGACCTGAAATTCTTATTGTAACACCTGAAAAGGGGCGATCTCTGTCCTACCGGATGCTCTGAGAATTACATAATAAACACCGGCCGGAAGCTCTCCGACATTAAGACTTGCCGAGTGGCTGCCACCAGCCTCTTCACCTAGAGTTACATATTGAATTCGTATTCCGAGCAGGTTTGTAATTTCCAGCGTCGCTTCGGAAGTAAACGGAAGCTCATAGCGAGCGGAGAGTATACCAGCACTAACCGGACCCGCTTGTAACGAAAGCGACGGCGAGGATGCGGTGCCCACACTCGAGTTAAGGCTTACTTTCACAACCCAATAATCAACGGAGCCATACGCTTTTTTAATATCACCATTACGTGACGACGCCATACCCGCGAACGCAAAGTTGCCATCGCGAGATTGGATCACCTGATAAGCATGGTCATCCTGCGAGCCCCCGAAACATTGCTGCCACACGATATTTCCATTGGCGGCAAGCTTGACAATCCAGGCGTCACCCGCTCCCCCGTGAAAGCCGAACACATCTCCGCCGTTCGAGCCGGCTACACCAGCAATCGCATAACCATTGTCGGTCGTGGGAATGACTGACCACGCCACATCATTACCGGGACTGCCTAACGATCGCTGCCACTGAATATCACCGGTAGAGTCCAGCTTGACGATCCATCCATCGGACCCGCCATGATTGTGGACCGATGACCAATCGGAATAACTGGTACCGGCAACGATAAACCCGCCATCGGGTGCAAGAGCGAGGGATGAAAAATAATCGGTCGAATCGCCGCCATACGTTTTTTGCCATTCGATATTCCCGGCATGGTCCAATCGAACGATCCATCCATCCATGGGACCACCACCCATCCGGGTTTCGAGATCGTGATCGCGGGACATCGTCAGTCCCACCATAGTATAGCCACCATCGGGCATTTGCACGATCGATCGCGCGCGGTCACGGCTGGAGCCGCCGAACGTTCGCGACCATTCAATATCACCCTTTGGCCCTAACTTGACCACCCACGCATCTTCGCCACCATAGTTCTGAGAAACATCTCCATCATTCGACATGGTATATCCCGCAAAAGCATAACCGCCATCGGATGTTTGAATGATGGATAACGGATCGTCGAAATTGCTGCCTCCGACCGCTTTGGACCACAAGATATTTCCCGCAGCATCGAGCTTCACGATCCAGGCATCACTTAAGCCGCCGTGATAACCAAGGACCTCACCATCATCGGACTCAGTACGGATCGCTGCGCAATAACCGCCATCGCTCGTTTGAATGATGGAGTTGACCTCTTCCTGCTGAGTGCCTCCTAAACACGTTTGCCATTCCATTGCACCGAATGGATCGAGCTTTACAACATAAGCATCTTCAACGCCACCGTGATATCCTGGGATATACGCCTCATCCGCTCCTCCGGTGTAGCCGGCTGTAATGTAACCACCATCGCGAGTTTGCTGAATGGAGAATGCCTCATCCTGCCGAGCACCGCCAAATGAAAACTCCCATCCAATGCGCGGTTGGGCTTTTGTAAATGTTGGGAAAAAGAGCAGAACTGCAACGATGCTGCATGCTAATAAATGGGATCGTTGCACGAGAAGATTCTGCATGAAACAGTATAGCGTACAATCATAGACACGATTGTAATACCAAAAGATGCCGTTCTGAACGGACCTTTGTAATAGGACTCGGTATAGTCCTTTTTATCGTGCGCCGAGTTTCCTTAGCGTACCGATGTATTGGCTATGCGGGTACTCGTTACGCAACTGCTCGTAGTACATGTTGGCTTGCTGGCGGTTGCCGAGATGGAGTCCGATGCGCGATAGCTTGTAGAGTGCCATCGAGCGCTTGTACTGCGGACCGACGCGAGTTACATACTCAAAATAGGGAATGGCCTCCGCGTAGCGACCCATCGCGTAGAACGACTCACCCATCCAATAGTAGGCGTTGGGTACGAGTTCTGGCGGGCGGCCGGTTGTAACGACCTGGGAAAAGAGTGCAATAGCCTCATCATAGCGGCGACCGTTGTAGGCGCCGAGCGCAGCTTCGTACAATCCGTACTCGGTTAAATTCGGTTGCGGCACGTAGGGTGCTCCCCACGGAGTACGAGGCGGCAGGAAGTTCGGGCGACCGGGTGGCTCTGCCATCGGCGCTTGTTCGCTCGGTTGAGCATTCTCATTCGAGAGTTGGCTCACACGGGAAAGGGCGCTATCGGCATGGGTAAGCACGGACTTAGCGCTGGGCGCATTCGTCGCAGCAGCTTCCTGTGCTGGTGCCGGGCGGTTCCGAGCATTCGAACGGGTGCTCCGTGAAGACCGGCAACCACCGATAGCGAGAGAAGCGATAACGAGCACGGCAAGCGTTCGCATCGAGAACATTCGAGAAATCATCGTATGAGACTTCATAGCGCCTCCAGTCTTAATACAGGTTATACTTGAATCCGATCGAGAGCGAGACATTAGAAGCCGACCGGGCTGCATCACGGGGATATGGTTGGGATGGATCGCTTAACGGATCCAAGCTGACCGTGTTGCTGGTGCCGTTCGTCACCGCATCGTATTCATATACGTACGTTGTCATTTCGGTGAGCCGGACCTCCGCAAAGAGATCGAACATGCTGTTAGCATCATTCGGATCGTACATCAACGGAAGTTCAAAACCGATCGCACCGTATAAGCCAAACGGAATTGGCGGATGCATCTTACGAGTAAAGCCGGTGGAGTGATCGCTGAAGCTTACGTCTTCCTGATACGTACCAACGATCCACACACCACCGCCGGCACCGATATAAATGGATGGAAGTCCGCCGCCAAAACTGGTGCGGGCATTGAGCCCAAGCGTTACCGGAATGTAGGACGTCGTTCGGGTGGTCGTTTGGAACACACCGCCGCCAATGGGGTCATTCGTTGTACCACCTGTAGAAAGATGGTATCCCGAAGCAGCTTCGAGTTCGAGACCCACGACCGGCACCGTTCCGCTATTGCTGCCGAGCGAATCGACGACGTCCACTGGAATGATCGGGAGATCGAGTGCAAGGTTCAGTTTTGCACCTTGTCCGGTACTCCACCAGACCTCGGAGCTGCCATCATGGCCATACATTTGTCTGGCCCGGCCGAGGCCATAGCCCGCACTTGCTTTGACACTAAAGAGCGTCGGCAATTCAGCCGGTTCGACGTCCTGGGCAAACGCTGTCGTAACCGGAGCTCCGACGAGCATCACCAGGAGCGCTATTGTTTGGATCGGGCGATTGAATCGTATCATATACACTCTACCGATTTTAATACCGTAATGCTTTTAGCCGTGTTTGTGCTCGAGCGCGAAATTCCGAGGTCGGGTAATCGGCGATGACGCGTTCGTACGCATCGCGAGCCGCTTGTGGAATTCCAAGCCGTTCATAGCACTCACCGATCTTGAACTGAGCCGGCGCCGCTTTTGACGAATTTGGATATTGCGAGATCACTTCACCAAATGCTTTCATCGCTTGATTGTAGCGCTTCAATGCGTACTCGGACTCACCCTCCCAATACTTATAGTTTGGGGCGTAGCTGCTACTGGCGTCCTCTCGCTCGAGCGCACGAAATTCTTCTAATGCTTCTGAGAAGTGATTTTCATTATACATTCGAAGCGCACTCGAATATCGCTCTTGCGGGGTTGCCGGCGCCGTTAGCGATTGTGCGCGCGGCGGTACATAACTGGGAGCTGAGTTGTACGAAGGCGGATCCGACGGTGGCGGCATCGGCGGCCGGGAGCCGTACGAGCGCGATTGCTGTAACTCCTGAACCTGCTGCTCGAGCGTGCGAATACGCGAATGATCGGACTCCACGAGATTGGTCATCGAGTCGATAACTTCGGTGAGCTTCTCCTGTATCATGAGAAGCGAATCGACCTGCCGTGAAACCGCAGATGTGCCGGCGTTGCCCGCTCTTGCAGAGTTTCGGCGCGATTCCTGTTGGGACGTCCGGCAAGATGAAAGCGCAAAAACCGAAACGACGATCAGGATTAAATATTCGGCAAAACGATTTGAACGCAAGGCGGTAGAATTCTTACAGACAGGCATAGAAGCCCTTTCAGCCCTGGATTTGGCCATTTCGTCACAAAGATACTACTTTATCGTTCTAAATGCAAGAGTTTGGCGATTTTACACCTCAGTTACATCGAATACTCTGCGGGACAGAACCGACCTCTGCCGCGTTTTCGCGCCGTTCGAACCCGTATTAACGATATGAAAATCACCCCTCCCCCACATATTTTGACGCTAAAGGCCTATAAACCGGGCAAACCCGTGCAGGACCTGATGGCAGAATATGGGCTGACCGATGTTATTAAGCTCGCCTCGAATGAGAATCCGTTAGGGCCATCTCCATTGGCTGTTAAAGCCGCACAGGACTCTCTTGCCGATCTGCATCACTACCCGAACGGCGGAAAATCGCTTCGAGAGAAGCTGGCTCACAAGTATGGGCTTTCGATCGAACAGGTCATCGCTGGCTCCGGAAGTGAAGGGGTAATGAATACGCTCATGAGAACCTTCCTTGTCGAGGGTGACGAAGTACTCACCAGCCAGGGGACCTTCACCGGTTTTTTTGTGCTCGCTCATGCACTGGGTCTTACGCTCGAGTTAGCACCGCTTAAAAATTACGCATACGATCTTACAGCGATAGCAGAGCGGATCACAGCCCGTACCAAGCTCATCTATCTGGCCAATCCTAATAATCCGACGGGTAGTGCGTTCGGGCGCAAGGACTTCGAAGCGTTCTATAAGCGCGTGCCTGCGAGCACCCTCATTATGTTCGACGAAGCTTATTATGATTTCGCGATCGGTGATTCGCCTGATTATTTTACAATGGTCGACGACATTCGCCCCAATGTGGTGACACTTCGCACCTTTTCTAAATCGCATGGACTGGCGGGTATTCGAATTGGATTTGGCACCGGCCCCGAAGAGCTTATCAGCCTCATGAATAAAGTACGCCTGCCTTTCGAGCCAAGCTCACCCGCGCAGGCAGCAGGCATGGCGGCGCTCGATGATGACGAATTTTTACGACGCACGGTCGAAACAAACCGTGAAGGTAAGCGGTACTTAAAGGAGGCCTTTATTACGCTCGGAATTCCGTTCGTTGAGACCTCGGCGAATTTCTTCCTGCTTCCTCTCGAGTCATCGGAATTAGCAATCCATATCGTGCTGGAGATGGAGCGTCGCGGTATTATCGTACGCCCATTGGATGGCTTCGGTCTTTCCGGGTGCGTTCGCATCTCGATCGGCACAATGGAAGAAAATAAACGAGCGGTAAAAGCATTAACGGAAATCTTCCAATCTCTCAAAACCGAGGGGTTGATCACTCAGCATTCAGTACTCAGCACTTAAAACCTACTTATGGCCGACGAACTTACCGACTACCTTCGCCCCGAGATCGCATCGGGCCTCGGCTCGATGGAGTTAGTCGCAAAGTTCGTGGTCGAGGGCTTCATTACGGGCCTTCATAAATCTCCCTATCACGGCTTTTCCGTAGAGTTTGCAGAGCATCGTCCGTACTTGCCGGGAGATGCTATTCGTAATATTGACTGGAAGCTCTTCGCCCGCACCGACCGACATTACATTAAGCAGTTCGAGGAAGAGACTAATCTTCGAGCGCATATCATCGTCGATGCTTCGCGCTCGATGAATTACACGAGCAACCCGAAACGCATTACCAAGTATAGGTATGCAACGATGCTGGCGGGAGCGCTATCGTATCTCTTAATGCGACAGCAGGATGCGGTTGGTCTTGCAATATTCGATGAAGAACTGCGCACCTTTATGCCGGCGCGCCTCAAGCAAAGTTATTTGCGCGAGATGTTGCGGGTACTACAAATAACCGAACCTTCACACGCGACACGTACCGAAACCGCACTCCGTCGTGTAGCAGAACGCCTTACTCGCCGTGGACTCGTTATCGTCATCAGCGATTTCTTAGATGAGCCGGAAGCGATCAAACTGCCGCTCTCACTCATGCGTCATGCGGGACATGAGGTGATCGCCTTTCAAGTGCTCGATCCTGCCGAACGCACGCTTGAACTCGACACTGCCGACGCAACGATCATTGATGTCGAGACTGGTCAGCAAATGCGAACGCAGCCGTATCAATTGCAGGCGAGCTATCAAAAATCGGTCAATCAATTTCTCTCACAACTTAAAGATTCTCTTCTCGCTGAAGGCATCGATTATCTTCTTCTCGAGACCACAACTCCATTCGACCGCGCGCTGCTTGAGTATCTTCACAAGCGGCAAACGATGGGATGATCTATTTGGCAATAGGTCAGTTTTAAGTCCTCTCCGAACTGGCGTCATGAAATTCCAGTTTTGCGGCAGTATGATTAAGTGGGTTTTGGTCTTACTTTTCTCGTTAGCGTCAAGTGCATTCGCATCTTCTGCTGACAGCGGCCGGTGTCCATGGAAATTGCCGTTTACAATAACGATTCATGCCGCCGGAAATCTTCATTCGTATGGGCACAGTGTGCCCACCCATGGCCAGGGACAATCCTACGATAATCCGATTGTACCCGCTACAGAGGATTTTGTCTTAACGCTCGATACTTCTTCACAAAACATTCATTCGATATATCCAAATGCTCGGATTAGCTTTTTCATAACTTCAGATACACTTAGATTCAGCAAGTCATACGACGATTCATTGACGGGTACCTATAGCACTGATTCCGTATCAATGGTCATATCGTTTGCCCACGCCAAAGACTCCATTCTTTCGCTTCAATGTGCGGAGTTCAGGCACTCGGTACCGTACCTTGGAATGCCCATTTCAGAGGATAATTTCGCTTTTCAACTTTCCGCCTTATCTTTCGACGACACGTCCATTTTTAGCACCGATAGCTCCTTTAGTGGCCATCTGATATCTCTTACCGATCATCGATCCAGTATCTTTAACCTCTATCCTAATTTTCCAGAGTTTGGCACTTTCGATTACGTTGATTTCACCGCCAAGGCGGTGACTCTTGCGGGTATCTTTCGCCAAAAACAATTCACCGATCCTTCTATTGCACAAATACCATGGCATCTTCCTTTTCATTTAATTGTGCATGCTCATGGAACGGGTCAGGATCATTCTACTCACTTTGACTCTACCGATCTTGACATAACGGTTTGGAACGCACAAGTCGCTACGAAGGACACATTCGAATTTATTTCTAATTGGTTGGGCGGAACAGAATCGGATACTTCAGTGCTAATTAAATTCGTACCGGGACAGGATTCAATAGCATCACTCGATGCAAGAGTGTATGGAAGCCTAACTTTGACAAATTTTACTCAGCGTTTGAGATTGTCCAGTGGATCCGCCTTCCACATTAGCTCGCTTGCGTTCGATGACAGCTCTATCTTTTCTTCCGATAGTTCGTTTTGTGCACACAACATATCGCTTGCCTCATCGGCTGATTCTTCAATTGGTGATTTGCAATACTTCTATAATTCCACAATTATCAAAAGCTTTACATCTTCCGACGTCGATCTCTCCGGCATTTTCCGGCCGATGCATTACGCTTGTGCAGAAGCTGTATCCAGACAAGAGCCTTCCAATAGTGCTCTGATTGTCACCTCTTCTAACAATTCGGTACGCTGCTCTTTTAGAGCATCCCAGAATGCGCGTAGTATCAAAGTATACGATGTGTTGGGAAGCGAAGTCGCAGTGTATCAAATTCCGTCCGAATCAACCACTGCAACGTTCAGCAATCTGTCTCGAGGACTCTATTTCATTCGACTTGAGGGTGAGGTTGAGAAAGCCATTATCCCGTAAGTACGGATAGTAGCCTCTTCACCTCGTCCTCCGTATTATAAAAATGCGGCGAAACACGGAGCAGGCCGTTGCGGAGAGAGATAACAATATCCTGCGACAGCAATCTCTGATACACTTTTTCCGCATCCGCAAATTTGAACGAGACAATTCCTGAATGCTCGTTCTCCGCTTTTGGAGTGATCACCTCGATGCCTTCACGTTCTAATCGCTCAATAAGGTAACCGGAGAGGTCGAGCACCGCACGCTCCATTTCTTTAAGGCCAAATTCAAAAAAGAATTTGAGCGACGCGTTGAGCGCGGTAATACCGGAGAAATTCATTCCTCCATTTTCGAATCGGGCCGCACCTTCACGCAACTCATCGGGGCGAATGGTAAAATTGAATGGATTATCGATGCTCGTCCACCCGAGGGATGCCTGATGTATTCGTTCGAGTGCTCGATCGCCAACATAGATGAACGCTGCCGCAAGATCGGACATCATCCATTTATGCGAACCGCACGACATGAAATCGACCATGTCCCGCTCCACATCGAGCGGTGTATGTGGCAGCGCCTGAATTCCATCGACCACGAAGAGAATATCTCGCTCACGACATAATTTGCCTATTGCTGCAAGATCGGCTTTAGCACCAGTGCCATATTGTACATAACTGATCGAGACGAGCTTTGTACGATCGGTAAGGTGAGCTTCAATGTCTGCTGGCGAAACGGAATAGCCACCAGTACCATCCTTCTTAAAGAGCGGGTTCTTTCTTATCACATCAACTTCAACCCCACGTCTTCGAAGATTTAGGAAGGGATAGACATTGGCCGGGAATTCGAGATCGTTGATCAGGACGCGGTCGCCCGGCTGCCAATCGAGTCCTTGTGCAATAACATTCAGGCCATCGCTGGTATTGAGTACAAACGCCATCTGGTCCGCACGAGCGTTCAGCATTCGTGCGAGAAGCTCGCGGGTTTCCTGCACCGTCTTTTGTGCCCACGGATACGGTTCAATAGCTTTAAGAGCGCGCCTTGTTTGATATCGATCGACGGCATCGCGAACACGAAAGGAAAGCGGAGCGACGGCTGCGTGATTGAGGTATACGAGGTCTGTCCAGGTATGCGGAAATTCTCGGCGAGCTTGTTCTATGGTCATCGGATAAATCGGATCTTTGCAAGCTTCTTCTCTGCCACCGCATCAAATTCAGCATGATCGGAAGTCAGGAGAGTTGCTTTCATTCGAGCTGCAAGTGCTACTGCGAATGAATCGGCAAGCGAGATTTTCTTTAGGGTGGCTTTGAGCTTACCGGCCGATTTCCATAGCGCGGGATCCATATCCTCTCGAATTTCAATCCCGAGTTCCAGCATTATCTGGACAACGAGCTTTGCAGCCGTTTCTCCGTCTGCTCGGAAAAAGTCATAATAGACTTCACATACATTAAGGGCATGAATAACAAAACGAGCTTTGGAATCAAGCAGTAAATCGAAGAGGACTTCGCCACCGGGCTCTTTTCGAAAAAAAGCAATTAAGGAACAAGCATCGAGAAGATAGGTCACGGTTATTGTGGTTTACGATTACGGTCCTCCCATTCTATTTCCTTGGACTTCCGTCGTGCAAACTCTTCAGAGCTTGTCTTTACATGTGCAAACATACCGAACGCCGCTTTTACGCGCTCTTGACGCTCCTGCTCTGCCTTGGCAGAAAGTTTTCTGGGCTTCTTTGCTCGCATGTACATAGTGACCTCTTATGTCCGCTGAAAGTAAAAAGTTCACGCGAACAGCGTACGCTGCTGAATGATCTGTTCTACTCTCTCGATATCCTCTCGTGTATCCACGGCCACTGCTTCATACTCGACGGGTATACAGCGAATAACAACATCACCGCCTTCCAGGAATCGTAATTGTTCGAGGCGTTCTGCATCTTCGAGCGAGCTTTGTGCGCCTTCATGTCCGAGCAAAACGGAAAGCCGATAAGCGTAAATACCTATATGCTTATAAAACGGATATTTGCCAAACCATTTGCTCATATCTTCATTCGGAATATCTCGCAAGAATGGTATAGCATGGCGCGAGAAATAGATCGCGTCGTAATACGCATTCAGAGCAACTTTCACAATATTCGGATTTGCCAACTCATCGGCCGATTTGATTGGCGTGATCGGAGTTGCTACTTCGACCTCAGGATCAGCAAGCATCGACTTTATTAAGGCGTGAATAACGGCTGGCTCGACGAGCGGCTCGTCACCTTGAACATTAATGATGATCGAGCGGGGGTCTGTGAGTCCTAATTGACGCGCTGCTTCGGCAACTCGATCGGTGCCGGATTTACAGTCGGGCGATGTCATCAACACTTTGCCACCAAAGCCTGCGACCGCTCTGCGAATCTTCTCGTGATCGGTCGCGACGTACACTTCATCAACCTCCGCTATGTTTGAACATCGCTCGTACACCCGCTCGACCAACATCTTCCCGGCAATGAGCGCGAGCGGTTTCGCCGGCAGCCGTTGGGAGGCATAACGGGATGGAATAATGATGACGGTTTTGGATCCTGGATGATGCATGCGATATCTAAAAAGGCGCAAGCTAAAGCATGCGCTACAATATAACGTAGATTTGTGCGAAAATCTTACCCTTATTGGCTTATGAAACGATATGTCCTCGCTCTGATCGGTATTTCACTCGTCGCCATTGCCGGATGCGGCGGCAGTTCGACAAAACCGCTCTCCACCAATAACCGCCTCATCGAGTGGATACTCTCTGATTTTCAATCCCTCAATCCGTATAACTCCACCGATGCGAACGCGACGTATGCCGAGGAGCAGATCTATCAGCGGCTTATTACTATCGACGTCAACACAATGAAGTACACGGTACCGGTGCTGGCCGAGTCAATGCCGGTGGAGTCACCGGATCACCTGCAATATGATTTCACACTTCGCAAAGATGTAAAATGGCCCGACGGGAAGCCGTTCACGGGTGAAGACGTGATCTTTAGCTTAAAGGCGCTGAAAAATCCATTCAATTCGATGTCGGGTCAAAAGCGCGTCTATGTCGATCCGATCCATAGTGTCGAGCTCATCGATGGCGATCCCTATCGCGTCCGGTTCAAACTATGGAAGCCATACTTTCTTATTATACCTGCGACCTTTGGTGACGTACTCTACATGATGCCGAAGCACATTATGGACCCGGATGGCCTCACCGATAAATATTCCTGGGACGATATCGCTGCCATTGTTGAATCTGCCGGTAATAAGGAGATCGACAGCGTGATGCTTTCGAAACATAAAAACCAAGCCATGCTCGATTATGCGACCTGGTTCACGGATGCATCTCGCAATCGCGATGGCAAGTATATTCAAGGCACCGGCCCCTACAAGCTGGATGTGTGGGTTACGAATCAATATGCGAGGTTCGTTCGCAATCCTCAATACGTCAACCATTGGGGACCAATGGGCGAGGCAAATCCGGATACGCTTATTTATAAAACGATCAATGATCTGAATGCTGCCACAACAGCATTAAAATCTCACGATGTCGACCTTCTGGGGCAGATCCTACCGCAATACTGGATCAATATTGATACGTCAAAAGGCGATGTGAAAAAGATCGGGTTTCCACTCGGCCAATTTTACTATATCGGATTTAACAATCGCAGTCCGATCTTTCGCGATCCAGGGGTGCGTTGGGCAATGGCCTATATGATCGATCGAAAGCTCATTATCGATAAAGTATACTACGGTAAGGCAAAATTAACAGAATCACCTGTGACATCGACTCATCCCGAGTATAATCACGACTTGCCGATCATCCCCTTCGATCCTGCCAAAGCAGAGCATATTCTCGACTCACTGGATTGGAAAGACCATGATGGTGATGGCATCCGCGATAAAGTGATAGACGGACGGCGCATTCCATTCCGGTTTACCTTCACTGTCAATGCAGGTAATGAGACACGCAAAAAAGTATTGCTGATCTATAGCGAAGCGCTACGCAAGATCGGTATCGATGCGCAAGTCAACATGCTGGAGTGGAGTGTTTATCTCGAACGACTGCGCGATCACTTACTCGAAGCTCACATAGGCGCCTGGATCAACGATCCGTTCGAATCGGATAGCTATCAGCTTTATCATTCATCACAGGCGAAGAACCGAGGTTCGAACTACGATTATTACAGCAATCCGGTCGCCGATAAACTAATGGAAGATATCCGTCTCGAATTCGATCCGGCAAAGCGCATGGAGATGGAAAAGCAATTGCAGAAGATCATGTATGACGATCAGGCAAATCTCTTCCTGTGGGAACCTCTTAATCTCGCAGCGTGGGTTGACCGATTCGATAATGTATCGTGGAATTCCTACCGGCCCGGATATAATACCGCTTGGTGGAAAGTCCGCGGTGTTGGCGGCGGGGCTAAGGCGTCATTTTGATTACTTTGTACCAAGCAACCAGAGATGCGAGTGATCGACCTGCTTCGCATGCTTCTCTGGGGGAATGACGTCGATATAATAACGCCGGTTATCTTTTTCAACGAAGTGCTTCTCCGTATGACCGGATGAGAAATTATTACCGTGGATTCTTATGCTGGGGTCTAACGGTAAACTACCTACAATAGAATTTTCGTCGATATGCAACGCAGAATCAGATAGCTTTAAACTGCCTGCAATTGAATTTCCATCAATATGAAGCGAATGCGATTGTAGTTGAAGGCCATGCCTTAGGTCTTCAATCGTTTGAGCATTTACGGTTGAAAAGAAAACAACGAGAGACAATACCGAAAAGAGAACCGGAATAATGCGGCGCATATCTAAATCCTCCGTGCTTTTCAAAAGCCACCAGGTAAGATTTGATTCCCTTTCACCGCTCATTGACAATGGCATATAAGTGATTCGATACATATTCGCCATGAATTACCTCATCTTCGCAAAATGTTGCCTCTCGCGACATCCCGCAACGCTCCATTACCTTTGCCGAGGCACCATTAGCAATCTGACATCTCGCGGCTACTCGGTGCATTCGCATTTCTTCGAATGCAAAGCGGATCATTTCGCGAACGGCTTCCGTCATGTAGCCCTGCCCCCAGAACGCACGGTTTAGGACGTAGCCGATCTCAAGATTATGATGTTGCTGGGAAATATGATGAAAGCTGGAAGCCCCCAAAAATTTCTTATCTGATTTGCGGACGATCCCAAAGTTCATACGCTCTTTTCTGGCAAATTCGCCCGGTACGTTTCGTAGCCACGCCAGAGAGTCTTCAATCGTCTGATGCGTGCTAAAGATCATATATTGGGATACGATTGGATCGCTCGCATACGCAAACACCTCTTCCGCATCATCGACTGTGATCGGACGTAATAGCAATCGCTCCGTTTCAAGAATTGGGTGAGTCTCGAAGAATGGCGAAAGATCGAGTGGTGCGAGCGAACTCATTTTAGCCGCCAGCTTGTGCCTTCTTTCGAATCTTCAAGAACCACACCTGCCTCGTCCAGCTCTTTGCGAATGGCATCGCTCATCGCAAAATCTCGTCGCTCACGAGCTTCCTTACGCCACTTAATGATAAGATTCATCAATGCCGGGGAAACATCCGACGACTTTGAAGAAGAAGCAAGCGGCAGGATACCCAGGACATCGCCGGCGAGGTTTTGCCAGATCGTGAGTAAGATCGGTAATTTCTCTTTTTCTTTTGCCGCGATGGCATTATTGGTTTCTGTCGCGAGATCGTATAATACCGCTATCGCTTTCGCCGTATTGAAATCATCGTCCATCGCTTCTATAAAGCGCTGAACGATCGTGTTCGAACGATCAAGCGGCGGCAATACTACATCGCCTACAGCCTGTTTTAACCTGTCGTAACTTCCCAGCAGTTTTTCATAACCGGCCTCCGCGGATTTGATCGCTTCGGGTACAAACTCCGTCGTACCCCGATAATGCGATTGCAGGATCGTAAAGCGCAGTGAAAGCGGATTATACTGCTGATATAGATCTCGTAAATAAGCGGAGTTGCCAAGCGACTTACCCATCTTCACGCCGCCCGTAGTGACCATATTGTTGTGAATCCAATATTTAACGAATGGCTTACCGGTTGCGCTTTCGCTTTGGGCTATTTCACACTCATGATGCGGAAATTGATTCTCGAGTCCGCCACCGTGAATATCGATCGTTTGACCGAGATACTTCATGGACATCGCCGAACACTCGATGTGCCATCCCGGATATCCGTCACCCCAGGGTGACGGCCATCGCAAAACGTGGCCTTTCTCGGCGCGTTTCCACAGCGCGAAGTCCTGCGGCGAACGCTTATCGCTTCGTGCTTCTACGCGTCCGCTCGCTTCCTGCTCTTCCGTTTTGCGACCCGAGAGCTTTCCATAGTCTTTATCTTTCGAGACGTCGAAGTAGACATTTCCATCTACCTCGTATGCAAAGCCCTTTTCGAGTAATTCCTTTATGAGTTCGATCTGCTCGATGATATGCCCCGTTGCGCGCGGTGCGATATCAGGGCGGCGAATATTGAGCGCATCCATATCTTCGTAATAGCGGCGAGTGTAAAACTCCGCTATCTCCATCGGATGCTTCTTTTGCTTGCGAGCGGCAACATCCAGCTTATCTTCGCCTTCGTCCGCATCGTCGGTTAAATGTCCCACGTCTGTAATATTTTGAACGTAGGTTACCTCGTAACCCAAAAATCGAAGATAGCGGCTGACGATATCACCCATGATATAGGCCTTGGCGTGGCCAACATGCGAATCGCTATAGACCGTAGGACCGCAGATGTACATACCGACGCGGCCCTCATGAATAGGGGTAAAAACTTCTTTTTTACGAGTGAGAGTGTTATAGATCTCTAATGCCATAGATGGTAGGACGGGCTTCAGCCTGTCAAACGAAATGGTCAGCAGGCTTTAGCCTGCTGTATATTTGCATTCGTGGATAAGATATTTTATCGACGCCACCTCCCGCATATTACTCCCAGCGGCGTCGATTACTTTGTAACGTTCCATCTGGCAGGTTCATTACCCGTTCCCGTTTTGCGCGAATTGGGACGGAAGTATCATCAGCCGCTTAAGACGATGGATCTCGAATTTCGTGCAAGTGGGATTCGACCACCGGATGATGCCGAACAACGCTCACGCTTGCGAAAACTTTACTTCGCCGGATATGATGACGCACTGCATGCGCAGAAAACCCTACGTTGGTTAAACGATGACCGAGTGGCACAGATCGTTCAAAACATTATTCTCTCCCTGGAGAAAGAACAACACTACGATCTGTGGTGCTACACGATCATGCCAAATCACATTCACATACTCTTTCAGCATCCGTCAGCCTCAGCCGAAGGGGACGCTTTTGAACTGAGAAAAACGATGCAATTATTAAAGGGACGATCCGCCGTTCTGAGTAATCGTCTGCTCGGACGTCACGGTTCGTTCTGGCAAGATGAAAGCTTCGATCATGTAGTTCGAGGTAATGAGTTCGAACGGATCGTGTTCTATATTTTGAATAATCCCGTAAAAGCGGGGCTTGTTCAAAATTGGAATGAATGGCGGTGGAGTTACATCCATCCAAAAATTAGAGAGGTCTTAAGTCTCTAAGCAAAAAATGGTCGGCAGACTAAAGTCCACCGACCATTTCGTTTGACAGGCGGAAGCCCGTCCTACCATTTAATATCCAAATATTTCGTCGAGCGAAAGCTCCTCGATATCCCCATATTTGGCGAGGTCTTTCATATCAACTTTGCTCTTCGAGCCCAGCACCGCGATCGCGTACTGGTGGTTCGCAATGTTCTGTTTCTGAAAATCGGCGATCTGGTCGAGTGTGATAGAAGGAGCCGCTTTATATACGTTCTCACTCACGTCATAATCGAGTCCTCGCTTTTTCGCTTGCTCGTAGGACCACAATATATTCTCACGCGTGGTGCGTCCGCTGGCAAGAGAATTTATGAGCGATTCCTTTGACTGATCGAATAACTTATCGACTCGCGGCATGTCGTTCATCAACTCGAACATACTCTTCATCGTCTCCGGACTCTTATCGGCCTGTGAACCGACGTAAGCAGCGATGTAATACGGGTCGTTCTTTTTCTCACCGGCTTGATAACTGCTCCATACCGCATACGCAAGCGCCTTGGATTCACGGATCGTCTGGAACGTCACCGAGGCCATCGAACCACCATAATACTCATTATAGAGATTAATGACCGGAGCCATGGTCGGATCGAATGCTGGCAATCCTTTCGAAAGCATCAGCACCTCTACTTGTGCCATATCGTAGTCGACGAAATAGACTTTGTTCTTCGTTGTCTCTTGCCGTACATATTCGACGGGTACCGGCGCCGTACGATGTTCTGCCACATGATGAAGATCGTTCAATGTCGCAACAACGTCATCCACCTTAGCCGGCCCATAGTAGAGCACGTGATGCGGATAATCGGAAAGCGTATGAATACGATCGGTCATGTCATTCACGGTTAGCTGCTGCAATTCTGAATTCTTCAGGTCATAGGTCTGCGGGTTTACTTTGCCATAAACAGCATAATTCCTAAGTGCACCAAAAAGAATTGCGTGACGATTCTTCTTCGTATCTTCACGTGACTTGATCGTGCGATCGACGAACGCGGCGAGCGTAGCCTTGTCCGACTTCGGATTAGCAAGAATGCTCTCGAGCAGCGCAACGCTCGTCTTAAAATTCTTTTGAAGTCCGCTGAGCGAAACATGGACTTCATCATCGGTCGTCGAAACACTGACGCTGGCACCCAATGCAAACAGCTTTTTCTTTAACTCCGCGGGCGAAAGTTTATTAGTGCCGACGTAGTCAATATAATCCATCGCATATTGCAGATCCTTATCGTTTCGCTTTCCCATTTCTACGACGTAGGTCATCGAAAAACGAGCGTTCTCGTCGTTATGCAAATACTCGATCGGAATACCGCTCGATAATTTCGTTTGTGTAATATCTCGTTTGAAGTCGAGAAAATGAGGCTCGACCGAAGAGACCGGCATCGCCATTACCGATTTCAGAAAATCGGATTGTGCCGTGCGATTCACCTCCACGGGTGTGATCGGGGGCTTCGTAACTTTTACGACGTTCTTATGATCGCCGGAGCGCTTATAAACGATAGCATAATTATCGCCATAATATTTATTCGCAAAATCAACGATCTCTTTCTTGGTGATCCTGGAAAGTGAATCGAGATACCCTACTTCACTCGGCCATTGAGTGTGATGAATAAAGGAATTCATCATCACGTCCGCACGGCCCCAGTTATGCTCATATTGCCGTAACCGCTGGATCGTCACATCGTTGATAATAGCGGGCAACAAGCTGGCATCGAAGTCGCCTTTTTTAACAAGCTCGATCTGTGACAGAAGAAGATTCTTTACGTCCTCGAGCGATTGTCCTTGCTTTGGTTTACCCTCCAGAACATGCACGCCATAATCGTTCAACAGTTCAACGTCAGAGCCGGCTTCTAACACTTTCTGCTGCTGATTAAGATTGAGATCGATCAGCCCGGCCGTCGAATTCGAAAGCAGCATGTTCATCATCGCTGCTACTTTTGCTTCATGCGTATTGATCGCCGGAAGGCGCCATGCCATTTCGACAAACTCGGCATCCGGTCCATATACTTCGCGAATGACAGGCTGTTTTAGATCCACTTCCTGCGGTGAATACCATGCTTGAAGCGATTTGGACGGAAGCGATGCAAATTTTTCGACGATAAGTTTGATGACCGAATCAGGATCGAAATCGCCCGCCATGACCAGCGCCATATTGTTCGGCACGTACCACTTCGAATAAAACTCTTTGATCTTCTTGATGGAGGGGTTCTTCAAGTGCTCGATCGTACCGATCGTTGTTTGCTGACCGTAGGGATGCTTTTGGAAGAGCGCCGCCATCATCGTTTCCCATGCCTGGTTCTCATCGTTATCCAAGCCGCGGTTCTTTTCTTCGTACACTGCTTCTAATTCCGTGTGGAACAATCGGAGCACGGGATGACGAAAACGCTCGGATTCGATCGTGAGCCACTTTGCGATCTGGTTCGATGGAATGTCATTGATGTATACCGTTTGCTCATCCGAAGTAAAAGCGTTCGTACCGCGAGCGCCCAGTTCGGTCACCATCTTATCGTATTCATTAGCGATCGCCCATTTGGCCGCGACGCCGCTGACCGAATCGATCTTATGATAGATCGCCGCGCGCTCGATCGTATCCTTCGTGCCGCGATATGTCTCGTAAAGATCCTCGATCTCGTCGAGATATGGCTTTTCTTTCGTGTAATCGAGCGAGCCAAATTTGTCCGTGCCTTTGAAAAGCAAATGCTCGAGATAGTGTGCAAGACCCGTAGCATCCGGTGGGTCCATTTTGCTTCCAGCTCGAACCGCGATCATGGTTTGAATTCGCGGCTCTGTTTTATTGACGCTTAGATAGACAGTAAGACCATTGTCTAACCTGTAGACATGCGCCGCGAGTGGATCGTTTGAAACTGGATCGAACGCAACGTACAAATGCCCGGCGACGGCATGACGTGTCATACGCATGCCGCCTTTCATCGCCGTATCCGATGCTGGTTTGCGAATGACCGGCTGTGCCTGAAGGTCCGTGAGTGAAAGTAGTGCGACAATAACTGCCGCTACAAATGTGAGTTTACGCATACATTAACTACAAATAACCGAGAGCGATATCCCTCTGTAAAATAACAGAAGGGATGACGGAAGTTTTATCCCTCATCCCTTCAACGTAAGTTCTTGTTGGACTTAATTCATTCCATGTCCGCCCATCTGGGGCATCGGTTGGAATTTGATGTCGGATGGCGGCGTGAAGACCGAATCATCGATCTTCTTCTCTTCATACTTCACGAACTCCATTGACATTGCTGTTTCGCCGGCCTGTTTCATTTCGATCTTTACCGGCATGAGGCCTTTTGCACTCAACTGCTTCATCGCATTCTTCATGTCATCACCCCGTTGGCCAGGCTGCGAGCTAATGTTGTGGCTCATACTCTCAACGATATGTTTCGGGAAATCACCACTTGCCCAGATAGAGATGTCCCCCTCCTTGGTTTTCATCAAATATTCTTCCGCGGCGTGGCCAGCGATCGTCGCTTTTTGGCCGGTGGGCTTCATTTCGATATTGCCCATCTTTTCCTTCATCATTTTTTCGGCGGCTGTATCGCTCGGCATATCCATCGTGTAACCCATATGCATGGCTTCCATGACCATCCACATCTTATGGGCATCTCGGTCGGCGATCACTTTAACCCCACCCTGGACGCCCATGTCCATTTCCGTCTCGGACTTCCCTCCTTTAATATTGATCTTCATATCATGCTTGTCCTCATCTAGTTGGGGCATTGTCATGGTCCAATAGACTATACCTTCAAAAGATTGGGCAAGGACTTTGGTAAAGGATCCGAAGACAAGAAAACTCAAAACGGCAAAAATTCCTATGATCTTCTTCATAAAAGAGGTTATTCGTAATTGGAAAGTGGCCGGAAATGGCCCTGAAAGTTGCCTCCCGAACCGAGCGGAATACGGAAGAGTGCCGTGATCGTATCGCGTAGCCGTGACATTTAGGTCACGGCGAAATGGCGCATGTAGGTCACGTGAAAAGGCGCATGTAGGTTTACGGCAAAAACGCGCATTAGCCCTTTACATTTCAAGTCTACAGTTTCGAATTGCTATGGTTACGAATTACTTTATCGAAAAGTATTTCGCCTGGGGGTGATGGGCAACGATCGCCGTCGTGGATTGCTCCGGTTCGAGATGATATTCTTCGGTCAATGTGATATCGATCCGCTCCGGACGGATCAGCTCGAATAATTTTGTCTGGTCTTCCAGGTTCGGACATGCCGGATAGCCAAACGAATATCGCGATCCCTGATAGCCCTGGCTAAATAATCGCTGCATGTCCTTCGCATCGTTACCGGCAATACCAAGCTCCGTGCGAACGACCTTATGCCAGTATTCGGCTAATGCTTCTGCCGTCTCGACCGAAAGGCCATGCATAAAGAGGTAATCGGAATACTCGTTTGCTTCAAAAAGCTTTTTAGTATACCGGCTCGCTTCCAGCCCAACCGTTACAGCAGTAAAGGCGACCACATCCGTAGTGTTGCGGCGCTCCGCTTCTTCCTTCGGAAGATAAAAATCGGCAAGGCATAAACGTCGCGCCGTTGGCTGACGTGGAAACGTAAATCGCTTCCACTCTTCCAGATCGTTTAACGAACTTACAGATAGATCCCATCGGTCATATATCTGCGATGTAGCTAAGGACCGTGGCTTAAGGACCACCAGGTCCTCACCTTCAGCCCAGCATGGGAAATACCCGTAGACAACTTTTGGCGAAAGCATACGATCGCGCTTAGCACGCAACTTTAACTCGGCCAACTTTGGTCGCGCGACTTCCTCGATCTGCTTTTCGAACACTTCAACCGATCGTTTGCCACGCTTCATTTGCCACTGCCCGCGGAAGAGCGCTACTTCATTCAGATATTCCCAGACCTTCTCGATCTTAATATCCTCGACAACTCTCGATCCCCAGAACGGAGGCGTTGGTACCGGATTGTCGTGTGGTGTCTTGCTCGTTCGTACCAGTTTCTCCGTTCCCTCGGCCGTTTCAATACGCTCGACGGCGATGGGGAAATCAGCGATCTCTTCTTGTAGCGCTTCGAGCTCCACACTTTTTTCCGACGCGGAAACCGTCTTCTTCGGATGCTGCAACCACGGCAAAGCACGGCTCGCCATTACGATCTTCGATTCGGCACCGGTAGCATTGTCCAATTCTTCTTCGAATTCCAATTCCGCTGCTGCTTCCCGAGTAACTACTGTAGGAGAAGAAATCGCCCGAACGCCACCTTTCAACTGCTCCATAAAATGAAGGCCGTCGAACGCATCCTGCGCATAGGAGAGAGTACCTTTATAAAGAGCACGAAGATCTTTCTCCACAAACTTTCGTGTAAGCGCAGCACCACCCAGCACTACTGGAATGCGAATATTGCGCGACTCCATCACTTCGAGATTTTCCTTCATGATGGCCGTCGATTTTAC
>Ga0070738_10002248_pt1 | contig 30904 bp, 36 predicted proteins | sample Coa_R2_2_FD_66446 | JGI IMG/M metagenome (GOLD analysis project Ga0070738, IMG submission 66446) | Surface soil microbial communities from Centralia Pennsylvania, which are recovering from an underground coalmine fire - Coalmine... | ecosystem: Environmental > Terrestrial > Soil > Unclassified ...
GCAAAATTGTTGTTTTAGCCATCAGAAAACCTTGATATGCTTAGGATGAAAGCCCCCATGTGTCAGATGGGGGCTGATACTAGCTAGAGGCTAGTTCTCGTCGGCTTCGGTATCGGGTGGAAGGTTAAGGTCTTCATCCTTTTGGATTTCGTAAGAGATCTCAGCTTCCCCAGTTTCTTCGTCCACTTTTGCCCATGTTCGGTCATGGAGGTGTTCGTAGGTTGTGGTTGGCTCAGTTGGCTCTTCACCTTTACCGTTGCCCTGTCCGTTGCCGTTTGGATTATCCGTGTCTGTTATGTGTCTCACCTCCTGATGAGGGGTGAATTCGTTTCCCTCATATGCCTATTATCGCTGGTATACCAGTGATAATAGGTGAAATTAATGTAAAATCTGATTATTTATTTATGGAGCTTCTGTAAAGCTAATGCCTGGTATACCGGTGAGAATCTATTCTAGGAATAGAGTTCATATAAAGAGATGCCAAGCGATCGCAGTTTACAGAATTTGAAGAAGGCTCCGTTTAAGCCGCTAGGCGATACAGCGTTGGCAAGGAAGCCGTTGTGTACCAAGGTGCCGCAAGACGTTGACGATTGGGTGAGAGCGTTGCCCAACCCGTCAGCTTGGTTGCGCGAGGTGATTGTTGCTGCTGCCAAACAGCAATTTCAAAATGATTGACAGAAAAATACTTGAAATTCTATTTCACTATCATTGCCCTCGGTGTTATGACTGGTGGTTGATTGATGACATGATTGACAACGACAATCTTCATTGTCCAAATTGCCGTACGCCTGTTTTAGAGCTGCGGGGGCTTCAATACTTTAAACGCTCCGGTTTTTCATGTGCTTCACTGGCACAACGCGCCAAGACGATTATTCAAAACGAGGACGCACAAAGCTAGAGATTCACTAGCAGGAATCAGACACCATTCTTCAACGTGTGCAAGGGCACGGTTCGATCGGGCATTGCCCAGGGTCTAGCTCTACTTGGGCAGCGAACTTATCCAACGGGCGATCGCACTCCACACTCAATCGCTGCAACACTGCTTGTAAGTGAGTAGCAATCTGCCCAGTCGTGAGACCCAAGCAATGCATGGCGGCGATTTCCTGCTGGCGTTTCTGCCCAATCCAGAGTTCGGCTCCAACAGCGTGCAGTGGTGCGTCAACCCGTTCTCGATAGAGGTGAAGGATGGCAGCCGGTGCTGTGGGTGGCAAGAGTTCAATTGGTTCCTTTTCAGCTCCCTTACGACGCTTTTTATTGAGCAGGTCACGGTTGCGGTAGTAGTAACGACGCTTGGGGCAAACAGATTGCACCCAGCAGCCAGTGCCCCCACTGCCGTGGAGGGCGATCGCGTCTTCAGCAGAGAGCTTGGCGCATGATCGGCACTTCTGGACAATTCCCCTGGGCATGACAACTCGCTCCAATCTCAGAAGTTAAAGCAGTCAAATGGTTGATTCCGTCGTTTGGTTCTGTAAATGCCCATAACGTCAATCGCTAAAGAATAGTGCGATTGTACGCTTACTTTGCTAGATTTTTGCTAGACTCTTGCTGAAATCTGCCTAACACTTCACAGCAGGGCGTTTCCGCAATTTGACGTGCAAAAATCTCGTTTCAATCAATAAATTCTGCTGATATTCGGGTTTGGACTGGCTACCTGCTTGTGCAGCAGAAGTGCAACGACAGAATGGGCGTTTCAGCCGCTAAATTGGGTCAAAAACTGCCTGGATTACGGATACTACACCGCCAAAAAGTCCAAAAGTAGGCCAGGGCTGTAGTACGGCCTCAAACGGGCATCAAAAAGACTGATTAGTTGGAAAAACGTGCCTCAAACGAGACAGACTTGTCTCACGGGAAGAATGAGCCTCAGGAAGGGCGTACGGCTTTCAGTAGTCAAACCGAACTTTTTTGTAAACTTTTAAGCCAGTATCTCAAAAATCCGTAGAGATACGAATCTTAAAAAACCCTGACATCTGGCTGAATAGGCTTATCGAGTTTCTCCATACCCATGATAGCCGCGCCAACCCGTAACCCTTCAGAGAAGCTCTGGAGATACTACAAACAAAGAACGGTCTCCCAGCAGCAGGATGCGCAGTTGCGGAACGAGGTGGCGCTTGACCACATGAATCTGGTGCGGGAAATTGCGCATCGAATGAAGAACCGCTGTACTGAGAGCTACGAAGATTTAGAGCAGATTGGCTTTTGTGGGGCGCTCCGAGCAATCGAGCGATTTGACCCCACCAAAGGCGTGGCCTTTAGCTCCTTTGCCGTCCCCTACATTCGCGGCGAAATCCTTCATTTTCTACGGGACCACGGGACAGGCATTAAAATCCCCCGGCGCTGGCGTGAACTGCATGCCAATGCAAACGTAGTCGAACGGGCCTGGGCCGAGCGCCATCATGGCCGTATCCCTGACGATCAGATGGTTGCCGATTTGATGGGAGTCGAGGTCAAGAAATTGCGCGTGGTGCGTGAGGCGATCGGCAACCAGCAGGCTATTTCGTTAGACCACAAACCGTTAGAAATTGCAGACCCTTCAACTTATGCAGACCAGCAAGAATCAAGTGCACGCTTAGATTCAGCATGGAGCCAATTGCGGCAACGAGTGGATCGGTTATCTCCGGTTGAGCGATCACTGATTCAGGGCATCTACTTCCAGCGGCAAAGCCGCAAGGCCATTGCTCTCCAGTTGCAGATCGAGCCTGGGGCTGTAAAACAGACCTTGCAGAAGGCGCTGGTCGCATTAATCAGTTAGTTTTAAGGTCTAGTAAGGCTATCATTACTCCCTTTTCAAGCCCCTCATTAGGGGCTTTTTTGCGTGCCTGCGTGCGGGAATCCTGGAGAGTTATCAATAGGAATCACCATGTCTGAACCAGGCTCTAGTCCACAAGATTCCCCTCCACACTGTCCAATCGATTGCCCCAATCGTGCAAAGGCAAATCGCATCCGTATTTTTGGACAACCCATTGATCCGGTTGAGATCCTGGTCCATTTTGCTGTTTTGACGGTTTTGTTGGTGCCAGCTTCTCGTCGGGCCAACAGCGAGAATTTTACCTGGCAGGAAGGAGCTGGCTGGTTTGGCGTCATTGCCCTGGCGGCTGCAGTTGTACGGCTCGCTCCAACAGATCGCATCAATGCCTATAAACAGCTATTTCCGAAATAGCTGAGGGTCTTGACCAACAACCCTATCGAATTTACTCCTGTGACAGCCTCTAATGGAAACGGAAACACTTTTCAGCGATTCATCCAACGCTTGCTCAACTGGTTTCGAGAACGGCTCGGTGCTGAGCCAGAACCGAAAATCCTTGAGGAGCTATTTACCGACTACGCGACTATTCTTAGGCTGGAATCAGACGCGCCCGGGGTTGTTGAAAGCTGGCGCATCATCCACCGTTACTGCTGGCGAGACTTGCTCGTTACCCTCATCTACGTCCCCTGGCTGCGCGAAGACCTCGGACGTTATCGATCCACAGATCCAAGCGCTCCTACCTATACTGATTGGCAAAACAGCCTGTCCGTTGAGTCGGTGGACGCAACTCCGACTGCGAGTTCAATGGGAGATGAGATGGCTGCCGGTGAACACATATTTATGGTCACGTGGATTAGCCGACGACGGTTCAAACAGACGGATCAGACAGGTCGCGATCGCATGGTTCGCCGCACTGAATGTCGTTGTGCCATCATCTGTGATTTGGAAGGGAACTCCCGTTACTGGAATGCACGCCACCACGCCGCACGAAAAATTACGCGGGTGATTGTGGCTCGTTTAGGAAGGATGTCTCCAGGCAAGCACAGTAACGTCACTGAATTCATCAACAAAATTGACTGGTTGAAGTGGCTGGATTTTTATACAAAGCAGGCGTTGGGACCATCCCATGTCTTGCAACCTAAACGCCCTAGAAGGTTCTGATGAGACTCAAGCTCAAGCTACAGCCCTTTGTTTTCAGTAACTCTGATTTGCAAGCGATCGCCCAATCCACCATGCATTGCAGAGATGCCGCTACGAAGCTGATTCGACTCCTGCAACAAATTCATCACTTTCGCGATAGCAGCATGACAGATTTGACGCCTCAGGAGACGGACTACTTTCAGCGGCTTGCTGCCAAGCTAGAAGCGGATGTCGCTTTGGCCCTCTACCTTTGCTTGCTAGAGTCTGGCCTGATTACGGACGGCTACCTTGACCTTGATCAACTGAGCCGTCAGTGCATTACAAAAATCGCCCTTTGAGAGGGCGAGATCAATGAGTGTCAAGTATGACCACTATGATTGAAAAACCAATCTGAATTTACTACCGTCACCACAGTAAATCTGTTTCAACTCGTCCATCGACTGATAAATTTGTGGACTTTTGATTGCAGGGTGTAGATAGGTTAATCGCACGAGACCACTATCTTCTTCAACAACATCAGCAACCTTGCGATCAGGTAACTTCTGGAATGGTTCGGAGGTGAAAACGGCTGTACAAAGCGCAAAGGTTTGCATGGCAGGTTGGGTAACGCTGCTCTGGTATTCCCTCAGCCATATCCACAACATAACCCCATTCTTCAAAAATGCTTGAATACTTGAATGCTTGAATGCTTGAATGCTTGAATGCGTCAAAAGTTCTAACAGTGGACGTTCCCAACTGGGGACAAATTGTCCCCAGTTGGGCTTGTTATCCTCATTCATGGCGACTTCTAGTCCTAGCTGCTTGAATGCTTGAATGCTTGCATTCAAGCAACTTTGAATATAAGATCACAACACTGCAAACTTACATGCATTCATCAGTGCAAGGATGCAATATGCCAAACAACCAAGCAACGATCGCGCTGTCGCTGTCGTTGAGCGGAGGACAGGGCAAGACTCTGACCGCCTATATGATTGGATTGAAAGTGTCTAAGCTCGGTATACCAACCCTACTAATCGACGGCGATCCTCAACGGAATTTGACCGACCTTCTGGGCGTTGAAGTGGAAAATCAGCCCACACTGCTAGAAGTCATCACAAACAAATGCTCGATTGAGGACGCGATTTACCCTGTTCCCGATCGCGAAAATCTCTTTCTCGTCCCTTCGGATCGAGCCTTGGTCAATGCTCAGCATTACCTGGCTTCGTCAGCGAATTGCTCACGTGTATTGAAAAAACGCCTGGAGCCTGTCATGCAGGATTTTGGGCTGATTATGATTGACTCGCCACCGCAGAAGAATCACATCAATCTGACTGCGATCGGTGCGGCAGATGTGGTCGTCATTCCAGCCGAGGCCGTTGCGAAAGGGCTGGGGTCATTAACCGAGACCTGGGCGCTGCTGGAAGAATGTCGTGACGGAGACGCGTTTGACGGTGAACTGATTGGCGTTCTGCCTTTCCGGGCACGAGTGGTTGGATTGCATCTTACAGGTGAGGCCTCGAGCACGCTTGCCAAGATGGAGAGCTTCATTGGCGCAACGATACTGCCCTCAGTAGTTGAGTCCGTTATCTATCAAAAGGCTCTCAATTATGGACAATTGCCTTCTGAGCTTGATGCCGATAAAGCGGAGCTGGAAGCGCCTTTCGACGTGCTGTTAGAGCGTCTGAGCAAGTACGTACCAGCCATTCATAGTGAGGTAGTCCCTGTATGAAACCGACCGCAGCCGATCGCTTCATGAACCGCACTCGGCCAACTGTAGAAAAACGAGTTGACGAGGTGTCCGCCTCGCTACAATCAAATACAGGTAGTCCAGCCACAGAAGCTGATTCAACACCTGCTAAATCAATGCCTGTCAAAGAACGGTCAAACAACTTAACTGCCGCACCTGTAGACTTTGGCATCTCGGCACTGGAGCGAGAACTGGCAGCCTTGCCAAAGGTCGTTAACTTTCAGTTGCGCGTTGAAGAGGGGTATAAACGCCAAATCCAGCAGGCGGCTGACCAGGCAGGCGTTACACCAGAAACACTTCTGCAAGGATTGTGGGCCGTGGCGCAAGATAGACCAGGGTTGCTGGAAGACGCGATCGCTGAAGCGAGAATCCACCATGCCCGACGCGCACGAGCACAAGAATTGAAACCTGCAATCACCCGGGCTAAGCGCACGGCTGAAAAGCTTGGTTTGTAGTATCCAAGCATATAAGCAACCTTGCATTCAAGCATTCAAGCATTCAAGACTGTCTGAATACTTGAATGCTTGCGGTTTAAACTGATGCTTTGGTTGGTGCGACTTTCTCTTTAAACAGCTTGCCAGCAGAAAAAGCTGGCACCTTGGTTGCTGGGATTTGAATCGGTTTCCCGGTAGAGGGATTACGTCCCTCCCGTGCCTGCCGCTCTCTAGATTCAAACGTACCGAAACCCACCAAGGTCACTTTGTCCCCAGTTGACACCGTTTCGATGATGGCATCGACGGCTGCGCTGAGAATTTCGTCTGCTTGCTTTTTGGTAACCGAAGCCTTTGCCACGATCGCATCAACTAATTCAGCTTTGTTCATATCAACTCTAGAACGCTACAGCCTTGATTTTAGGCAGTACGTGGCACTTTGAAACGATTGCTTACGGTGAAGTCAGATCAATAACACAGTCGTTCAACATTTGCGTGCGCGTCCTGGAGCGCATAAACGTGGGATTGTGTTTTGGTGACGGTTGCGGCTACGTCGGAGCTGTCAAATCGAGGCGTATCTGCTTCTTCTGCTTTCAGCATGTCTTTTGCTTGCCCGCACGTCCAGGGACGACCGACCCAATAACCACAACTGCTAAACGTCAGCAGCACAAAGCCAATAATTAGCCCAATTCGAAGACGCTGAATCGACTTGGGTACAGAAGATCCGTTCACTACAATTTGCCCTCCTTGCGTTCCTACTTAATTTGCCCAGTTGCCTCTTTGTAGGAACTCTACTCTGCACGGTTTTGGGCGTTCGGGATGAGTGAAGTCGTTGGCAGTGCTGCGATTGAGTTGCAGTTAGATCGGAGTCGATTCAATCGTGATCTGCGCGATCTAGAGACGCTAGCGCTGAAGCCGATCGCGTTGGGGGTGAATCTCAACCTTCAGCAACTTGAACGCCAGCTTAAGGGAATCGCTCTTAATCCACTCACTGTAGGGCTACGTGCCGATACTAGCGCCCTAGAGAAACAGTTGCAGGCATTCAGTGCCACAGTTGTTGTCACCGCCAGACTGGATACGGCCGCAGCGGAACAGCAACTCAAACGCTTTGCAGGGGAACGGACTCTAAAGCTGTCGGCGCTGGTTGATGATAGCCAGCTCACGGCCCTCAACAAACATTTAGACCTCAAGCAAAGGCACTTTGCTCAAGTCAATGCCTATTTCAAAAGCTCCCCGCTAACACCGCGAGTTGATTTTCAGCAACTAGACGCCCTGGAGCGACGGCTGCAATCGTTCCAGACCAGTAGCTATAAAGTCACCATTGACGCACAGGTCAATGTCGCCGATCTGCGATCGCAGATCGGCACCTTAGATGTGCCAGTGGTTCTCCGCTACGCCAATGCCCAACCCTTAGCAGCTCTGACCCAAAAGGTTGAGATTGACACGAAGGGCATTGAAGACTCGCTGGGTAACAGCGTTGAACGAGCATTTCAGCGGGTTAAGGGTGGAGGATTACTCAGTGGATTAGGCAGTGTGCTGACGGCTCCGCTCAAGCTGGCAGGCGGCGCTTTGAGCACTACCTTGAGTGGTCTAACGCTAGGAGCCACCCAGGAAGTCTCGCGGAATTTGGGTAAGGGACTGTCTACCGCACTGGAAGGAGCACTGTCTAAGAGCGTTGGCAGTTCCGAACTGTTGGGGGAGAAGGTTGGGGGTGCAATCGGTTCTGCCGTAGTGCAGGAGTTTCAAACTCAAACTCAGAACCTGGCTCAGGTACTGGAACAGCAGATCGACAAAATTCAGGACGGCAAACTACGAACCAAACTGCGAGAACAGCTTCAGTCAGTGGTTGAGCTGCCTGGGCAAGTTGGGCAAGCCGTTCAAGGGACGATCGGTCAAGACAATATCAATCGGGAAGGATTATTCCAGCGGGGGCAGCGTAGGCAGACGGAGCAAGCCAAAACTCCTGTCTTGAGAGAGGAAGCAGTTACCGAATTTCGTGAATCGATCGCCACCAGCAAAAGTGTCGAAGCTCGCGCTACACAGAGCAAAGCCACATTAGAACAGCAGATTGCCGTCAGACAGCGAGAGGTTGCAGAAGTAGGGCAACAATACGAGCAGCTCGCGATCGCCATTCAGAAAGCGGAGGCAGGCGGGGCTAAGGTTGCAGACATTGAACCATTAGCCGCTCAACTTAATGCCACAGCACAGGACTTTCAGCAGCTATCGCAGTCCCTCACTGCACTGGTACAGGCACGGGATATTGCCACCAATGCCGTGCAAGAGGCAAAGCAGAAACGCCTTGCCGCACGACAACAACTCGATCAGGTTAGCCCGCAGCAACAGTCCAGGGCTTACGCCGAACTGGCTCAAAGCACGCTTGGTGAAGCCTTTGATGCTGACAAACTGCCCAAATTAGTTGTTGACGAAGCGCGGCTTAAAGCCGTTGGCGCAGGGTCACTTTACGTCCCGGCTGAAAATGCCATCATCACGACCAACAAAATTTATGAGGCGGTCAAAAGCGCATCCCTAACGCAGCAACAGGCAGAGGTATTAGGGGAAGAGATTGCCCACGCTGAAGACTTCGATTTTGGGTCTTTCAAGGGCATCCAGGCAGCGAAAGATAGCCGTCCGATCGGGCGCAAAGTTACTCCTACAGCCGAAGAAGCAACCAGGTTTGCACCAGAGCTAGGGCGGTATGCACCCGAAAAACGAGAGGCAGAGCTAAACGCCAAAGTCAAGGGCGCAAGGGGGGCCGAAGATTACCTGCAACGGCAGGATCGGCTGCAAGCAATCAGCGATGCCAGCGATGTGGCAGTTCAGGGTGAGAAGTTTACGGCTCCTGCACGCAAGGCGGTTTTCAAAGACGCACTGATCACCCTTAAACAAGAAGCCTCAAAGCGATTTGTGGAATCGGATGAGGCAATCGGCCAGTTCATCGACAGCTACAAAGAGTCGCTCACCGAGATCGAATCAATTTCTCAAAGAGCGGCCCAATCGGCAGGCACGGCAACTCGCGAAGAAGTTGCTGCATTGCAGGAAGAAATGAACCAGGCGATCGGTTCCCTCAGCCACATCTTCGACCAGGTGCGAAGCGAGATTCAACGCGTGCAGGCGATCGCTCCTGAAGACGCACTCCAAGAGCGGCAGCAGGAACTTGCTGGACTGCTCAAGCAATTTAGTAAGAAAGAGCTAACGCCACTGGCGGAGCAATTTGGCGTCCAAGATGCTGGCTCTCTTAAGAAAAAGGAGCTAATTCAGCAGCTAACGACAACCGCTGACCCCAGGCAGTTAGAGCCAAAAGTTTTTGAACTGACTAGAACCAAAGCACAGCAGCAATTAGAGCGGCAGGAACAACGTGCGGCACTGGCTCAAACAGCCGGGGGCGTTGCCAGAGGAGCCGTTGAACTGGCAGGCGCGACAGCCAGCAAAGTCCAGGACATAGCAACCTCTGCACCTGTGCAAAATGCAGTACAGGCAGCAGGAACCGCAGGCAAGGCGCTATTGGCTGTTGGGAAGGTGGGTTATACCGTTGCGTCCGGCATGGAAGCCCTGGCGCTGGATCTTGTTCCAGCCGGACGAGCAATCAAAGCGATCGCCCAACAAACGGTTGTGCCTGCCGCCTTGTTTGCGGGCGCAACGGCATTACTTCCCGGTGGTGCGAGTGTCGCAGCAGGGCTGAGTCATGTCGTTGGCGGAGTGGCATCGCCGTTACTCCATGCAGCCGGTGCAGGGGCAACCGACGCAGCAACGTCAGCGATCGCAGGTCATGTGCCTAATGCGTTTGGATTGGCGAACGGCATTACCACAGCGCTGACAGGGGCGATTGATAGTGCCGTTAACGCGGCCTCAGCCGGAGTGGCTCAGGCTGGTGCGGCCCTGCTGGGTGGCAAAGTCATTCAAACGGCTGCGGGTCGCACATTGGGTGGCGCAGCGCAAGCGGTTAACAATTTAGCAGCACTTCCTCCAACCCAGGCAAAAGCACTTCCTCCAGCACCGGCTAACACACCTGAGAGCGCCATTACCGCGTTGCCGCCGTCGCCTGCATCAGCTCAAAGCCCTCAAGTTGAAGTCGTATCGAGTCCCAGCGGCAAAGAACAGCGGTTTGAAGAACTCAATAGCCAGTATTCCGCCGCTGGTTTGCGCGAGATTGCCAAGCGCGTTGGTATTACCAGTTCACGGGCGAGGAGCCTGAAGAAAGAAGACCTGGCGCGCGAGTTAGCGTTTACTGACTTTGGCGTGTCGATCGACAAGGTATTAGCTGAAGTTGGTGACAGTGCGAAACTCAAAGCGTTTCAAGATGGGGCTAAAAGCGCGGCTGTGCCAACATTGCCAGCCTCAGCGCTCACGGCGATTCAAAAGTCGAATGACAAGATCAAGCAGCTTTACAAACAGTTCCAGGCGGCGCAGGGACAGGAACGCGTTGCGATCGCTCAAGCACTAGCAACGGCTTCGGATCAACAGGTTGCCGCAATTGAAGACGCATTCAAGCAATACCAGATTGAAGGCAGGACTGCCCAACAGCTCTCAGGTTTTCGGACACAGGCGATTCAAAAGTCGGAAGCACCCAGGGCAGAAGCACGTGACGTGGCACGCCAACAAATTCAGCAGACCCAACGTCAGGGCAGCACTTCACGAAACTTTCAAACCGTTAACGCTACAGTCGTCGATGTTTCCGCAGGCGATGACCTGAATGCAGCCAACTTGCTGGCATCGCTGCGTGAAGGTGGGCAAGCGGTCAACCGCGAACTGAGTGCTGCGATCGAGCGATTTAATCAGGCACAACACAGCCTCGCCGAAACTATCGGACGCGAGGTTGCTCGCTTTGCTGAAATTGAACCAGAGGCAACGTTGCCGGCCACACTGCAAAAAGCCGCGAACACTCCCAAAGGGCGAGATTTGCTGGTCAATACGGCAGGCTTTGCGGCATCGGTAGCAGGCAACCACTTTGGTGGGGCAGTTGGTGGAGCCGCAGGCGATTTGATTGGGGCGATCACGGCACGGCATGTCCTTTCAGGAGGACAGCACGGGCAGGGGGATGAGTTGTTCGGCGACCTGGCTGGATTTGCGATCGGGAACGCTTCAGCCGCAGCATTGGGTGCTATTCCAGGGTTGGGCGGGGTGCCGCTCAAAGGAGCAGCAGTTGCACTGGCAGCCGTTCCTCAATTGAGCAAATTGCGGCAACGCATCCAGGGCCGGTTGGGAGAGGACGATGAAGCGAAGGCAAGCGGCGAAGATTTAGAGTCGGCCAATCTGGTTGGCGGTGCAACTGGGCTAAAACGCACTCTTACCAGCAAATCTCGACAGTTGCTTTCGCAGTTGGAGAAGCAACTTGGAGACACGATTGACAATCTAGCCCTGGCGCTCTCCAGCGATAAAGACTACGCCGGACATGCAGGCAAACAGGAGATTCGGGCACTCAATCAGCTCAACCAAACCGTTGAACGACTGCTAGAAGAACGTGGGGAGATCATCAACGAAACGTTTGATGCGGAGATGACTCGCGCCAATCAGGAGCTGCTGGAGATCGGGCAACGTATTGCCGCTAAGACCGCTGCTCGACCTGACTTTGGGCTACTGGCAGACCGGGCGATTAATGACGGCACCCAGGCAAAGTCGCAGCAAGTCATTGGCGAAAACCAGCAAGATCTGCGAGCAAACAAACGTCGCGCCTTTGAGTTAGAGCGCCAAACCGGGGAAGCGGCTGATCCAGGCTTAACACGCATTGAAGACCCGATCGCCGGTGATGACTTCAAGGGTGTGTTTAGCACCTTACGAAATGTCTTGAAAGGTGTTCAGGCTGATATTCGCGCCGCTGTTGCAAAGGATGCTGAAGCGCTGGCTGTTGAAAGCAAGAGCCTGTTGAACGATATCCGTACCGGCCAGGCGGTTGCAAAAGGATCGGGCGACAGAACCCAGGAAACGCGGCTACGAAAAGCAGGCGATCGCACTGAACGAGCCATTGCTGGTTCGGAAGCCATTCTGGCAAAACCTGCTGCACAAGTGACCAGCAAAGATATTTCGGCACTGCAAGGGTTCAGCAAGGAGTTGCGGAGTGTCTATGCACTGCTCGATCGTCCGGCACCTACTAATCCCGGTGGTTTAGCAACCCTATCTAACCTTTTAGAGAAAGCAAAAGGGGCTACCGCTGGATTTTTGGCTGGATTTGTGGGGCTGCAATTAGTGCAGTCGATCGGCTTCCAGGTTATTGGTTCAATCCAGCAGCTTTTCCAGGGGCTATCCGCCGATGCAATCAACGCATCCATCAAGTTGGACAACCTCAAAACAGCGCTCGATTTTTCTGTGGGGGGTGCTAGCCAGGGCACTCAGAGTCTGGAGTTTGTTCGCAAGACAGTGGCGGACTTGGGGACGCCATTAGAATCATCTATTGAAGGTTTTAGCCAACTCTCGGCGGCAACACGGGGCACAGCCGCAGCGGGCAAAACGACCAAAGATGTCTTTTTAGGGATTGAGCAAGCTTCCACTGTGTTGGGGCTATCCGCTGAACAGACAGGTGGTTCCTTGTCAGCGCTGACCCAAATTGCGTCCAAAGGCTCCGTCCAGGCTGAGGAGCTACGGGGGCAATTAGGTGAACGCATTCCCGGAGCATTAGGCATTGCAGCACGAGCAATGGGGGTCACCGAGGCCCAGTTGAACAAGATGCTCGAAACGGGCTCTTTGCTGGCAGATGATTTTCTACCCCGATTCGGAAAGCAGCTACAAGCCGAATTTGGTGACGCAGCCAAAACGGCTGGCGACAATGCACAGAGCGCGATTTTCAGATTTCAAAACGCTTACCTAACCCTCCAGCAAACTGTTGGTAAGGAGTTGCAGCCAGGGTCAGTGGTTGGATTCAAAATCCTCACATCGGTGCTGCAAGGAGTGACAGCGATCGCGCCTGAGATCATTGCAGGGCTAACGGCGATCGCCCTCACCATTGGTGTCCAAACGGCACCCGCACTATTTAAATTGATTGGTGATTTAATTCTCACCAAAGCAGCTACTGGCACTGCGATTGGAGGATTGCAATCGTTCTTTCAAACGCTCAACACCTCGAAAGCCGTCATTGGTGCTGTGGGCATTTTTGCGCTGATTGAATATTTCAGATTATTGTCCGAAACCATTAACACCGAGTTGGTGAAGTCGTTTGATGACTTAGCCGATTCTGCCAAACGGGCGGCTGACAACTCAAAAGAGGTGAAACTTCCCGGACAACCAGAAAAACCGGACAACTCGAAGCAGGAGGCAAAAGAAGATGCCGAAAAGCCCGCGCCGTTAGCAGGACCATTAGACGTTTTGACCCGCGGCAATATTGATTTCAGCGATCCAAATCATCCCAAGCTTGTTGGCAGTAAAACGACCTTCCGCAACTTTGGCGATGTGGAGCGTGATCGCGTCGGTGGTGACATCGATAAATCAGTCAGTGAAACAGGTCAACTCCTATCTAAAGGTCGTGCTCGTCTCACAACCCTGGACACTAAAACCGGAGAAGGGGCTGATTTACAGGCGATTGATCAACAGCTTCAGAATGCTGAACAGCAGCGTAAGAGTCTGCAAGCCCAAGCGGAGCAAGACTATACCCGCAAAGGAAAGACCATTCCGGCGGCGCTTCAACAACAGCTTCAGGATGCCAACACTAACATTCAGAGCCTTGTGGACAAGCGCGGTGACGCAGCGAAGCCATTTACTGACGACCTGAACTCAGCTAATAAACTGATCGACGCTTACAAGTCAAAGTTGAAAGAGCTGGATGACCCCAAAAATGAAGGGCATTTTGGCAATAAAGCTCAAACGGAGGAACGGCGTAAGCAGCTCCAGCAATCGCTCAAAGACGTCACCGACTTTAAGAATCAGGCTGAGGAAAAATTGGGGTCACTGAAGGTCGATCCCATTTTGGGTATGACCGACGGCTTCAGAAATTTGGCAGCAGCGATCGAGAGTGCCGAACGTGCAACGAAACTTTTCGTCAGTCAACAGAAAGATTTCATTCTCAAGGGTCAACTCAAAACGTTTGGTACCGATGAGGACGCGGCCCGCAGCGCCGCACTCAGCAATGCAATTTCCGACCGTCAGGGTATCCAACAAAATTTGGACAGTACTGATAAGGCATTGAAAGATGGCGGGACATTGCTTGATCGACCTGAAAACGAAGCCGCGTTGAGGGGGTTTGGCGTCAGTAAAGATAATTCGATTGAAGATATTAAAAAAGAGCTAGAAGCCACACCCCAAGACGATTCTGGAAAGGCCAAACGCACCTTGCTCCAGCAATTGTTGAACTTCAAGGAGTTGCAACAGAAGCGCGGTGATTTGCAGGTCAATTTGGACGAAGCTGATTTGAAGGTGCAGGATCAGGTTCAAACAAATACACTGGCTGTGCTCGATCGCGATGCAACGAAGCGCGACCAGAAGCTCAAGCAGGATGACGATGCCCGTGCTGTTCCAGTGCGTCAGGCCAGCGCTGACCTGGCACGAGACAAGGCCAATAACAAATTTTTCAGCGAGTCAGATGCCGCAGTAGCAGAAGCGGACATTGGCATTAAGACTGCTCAAAATCAAGCTACTTCAATCGATCAGAAGACCGACAACACGCAGCAGTCCTTGGAGGAGTTAAATGCCAAGAAAGACCAGCTCAGCGCTGAAGAGTTTAACAAGCGCCAACGTGAGTTGACGACACAGTTGGCAGACCTGCGCGTTGAAAAAGCTAACGCGGCGGCGACGGTGGAGGAGGCACTGGCAAAGAAGGTGGAAGCGACCAACCGTAGAATCATTGAAGGGTTGGAGTTAGCCAATGCAAAAGCCGCCGCCGCTATTCAACTATCAGAAACTAACCAATCGACTGCGGTTAAGCGAAAATTCCTGGCAGCAGGGCTAACCGACGATGCCCAAAAGCAAGCTGATCTGGAACAAACCGGAGTAGATGAAAGAGCCACCCAGCAGCGTTCTCAGCTATTGCAAAAGGAGATTGTTGACTATAAGCGAGCCGCCGCTGAAAAACGAATTTCTGGTAAAGAGCTAACGCAAAAATTGCTGGAGTTTAACCAGCAGTTAGCAGAGAGCAATGGCAAACTTGTAGATCTCCAAATCCAGCGCCAGAAACAGCTTCAGGACATTTACAACCGCGAAATTGATAAGCAAGTCAATGCCCAAAATCGCGCTGACAATGTGGCCATTCGTGGCTACGAGCGCCAGAAGGCAGCGATCGACCGTATTAACCAATCACTTGAAATCACTCGCAAATTAACGCAGAGCCGGGGTGATTTGCAGCAGGCGGTCGCTGCTTACAACCAGACAATCGCGCAAGGTGCGGCGGACAGTGCATCGAAAATCCTGGATCTCTTCAACAAATCGACCCAGGAACAGGACCCAAATAAACAGGAAGGTTATCGAAAGATTTTACGTGCCCAGGGCTTTCAACCTTCTGGCGACGATGATACCGATCGGGAACGGTTACTTGACCAAAAGGAGGCGGCTGAAAAGAACCTTGCCGCCATTAAAGAAAGAGCGCTGCAAACCGAATATGCCATCAAACAACAGCTTCTAGAATTGGATCTCAAGCGCGATCGCTTGCAGGCAGAGCAGGCATATCGAGAGGCTCAAATTGCGGAGTTGAACGCGAAAAAGGATTTCACCAAGAGCACAGGAGAACTCAAGAAAGCCATTCAGAATGGCGATCCTGAAAAAATTGCTGAAGCGAAAGACAACCTGGATTCTTCTCTTCAAGCTTATGACTTAGCCAAGCAAAACACTGCTGGAGCGCAGGAAGGGGTCGCTGCAATCGGTGAGCTGGAGGCGAATGCCAGAGCTAAATTCGACGTCGAGCGTGACACAGCCTTTGCTCAAACTGCCCAGGAGCAACAAAACCTCACCGTCAGTCAAGCTACTGAACGAGTTGAAGCAGGGTTAGACCCAGACAAGGTGCTGAACGGTGGTGGCGTGCAGACTAACTATGGTGTGCAGTCGGGCAACTATGCTCGTCGTGGAGGATACTACAACGACGATCGGGGGTTACGCGATACCCGATCGTCGTTCTCACCACAACCCAGTACGCCCGCTCCTGATCGCAGCAGCGGTGTGGTCGAAGCATCAGGTTCGACGGGCGATCGACTGGGTTCTTTCTTTGATAGCCTGACCTCGGCGGTAACTCAACGCCTAGACATGGTGATTGAACTAATGCGGCAGGACATGGGCAACCCCAAATCGCTGACCTTCCACGCGACGGATCCGGTTGAAAGCTATGCCGACTACCAGAATCGGCAAACAGGCAATGCATTACGGTCACAGCCCAGTTATTAGAAGGCGATCGCGGTGTATAGATGCCAAAAGCCAAAAGTCTAAAACAAAGCCCCCTGAGTGATTCGGGGGCTTTTGTTTTGTGAATAATGCCGAATGTCGAGGCTCAAGCCGCGACTAACACGCGTTGCTTAATGCAGTGTGCTACGTACAGCACTGCTATCGGGCTGTCTTCGCACTCAAATTTGTAGCACTGCTTAATCTGCCATCCGCTACTCGCCTCAGTTGGCTCCAGGTCATCATCCCAACTGTAGACACTGGCAAGGTCAAAAATTGTCTGTGTTTTCTCGCTGACGAAAATATGCCGCGTCTCGTAGGACATTGCTCCTACTTCCGCTTGAACGCGAGCGCTCGAATTACACCACCAATCCTGCTTCTCAGGCGCTTCTAGTTCTGGGGGGTGAATGATCGCAAGCGTGAGACTGAATTCAGACGATGCAGCCTTATAGCTATAAGTTTGCAGCACCTTACATTTGATGCCATCATACTCAACGATCTGACCAATCTGAGGTGGAGACGCCACGAACCAGGCATCATTCATGATTGCGTCTACGTTATCCGCGTTGGGATCAGCAAGTTCAAATAACGTCAAATGTTGCTGCATGGCTGGATTCTCAAGTATCCCTAAAGTATAAGCTACTGCTTTGGATGTCTGCGATTGTATTCGTCAAGATCCCTCAACCGCGCAGCATCTTCATCGGTAAATGGAGCGGTATCGTCGGGAATCGGCGGGGGCTGTGGCTGGAGTCGCTGCGTATCATGCCAATTCGGATCTTCAATGTATTTGGGAATCCCATTGGGGGGATTTTCAAACGGGTGTGTTCGATCAACATAAGGATTTTCAGGGTACTCAGCGGCACTCTCCGGGTACGGAATCCCAATTTCACGATACATATCGTTGTAGGCAAAGCGGTTCGCCCTTGCGTCTTTGCCAAGAAAGACACAGAGCACTTGTCGCCGGTTTCCCGGCATTGGATTGGACTTGATCCGCAGTGTCAACCGAAGATTGTGCTGAAAAAACCAGAGTCTTAGCCTTTCGCACTCCCCCGCATTTCGAGCAGGGTGAGCCTCTTTCACCCCGTCGATTTCTTGAAAATCCTCGGCGCTGGCTCTGGAGTGCCGTTTTGCTTGCATCTCAGACAGCGCGATCGCTGTCCCGGTTGCGGGGACATTCGGCTGAGCTGGTGCCGGTGCTGGTTGAGCTGGAACAGTGGCAGGCGCTTGATCCTGCCCTTGCCAAGCCTTGCTAATCCCTTCGGCAATATCACCAACAGCAGGAGCAGGCACCGCAAATTCACCCGATCTCATACAGCCTGGTAGAGACATCAATACGATTGCAACGGCTAAAGCTTGGGTAGTTCGCATCTTGGTTTCTCCGTTTTAATTTCAATGCATTCTGAATGCAGGCCAGAGTAGCACCCTGACCTGCAACAATGATCAGTTTGAACCCCAGTCCCTATAAGCGTCTGGGTATCGCACTGAAACGGCAGGACGGCGATGTCGATTCAAATAGCGACTATGCAACTTTAAGCCGATTGTGTCGGCCCATGAGTTGAGATCGCCTGGGCGATAGCGCTTGATTCGCTGCCCCAGCCAATCGGCCCCACGGTTCAAGTCGCCCCAGTGGTATGTGTAGCCGTAAGCGGTTTGCTGAACCAGTAAAACGCTGGCAATTTGTATGCCAGCAATTGATCCAATCGAACAAAGAAGCAGCAAGTGAAAGCGAAGAAATTTCATCCCTTCGCCCCCGGAAACTGATCGACCTTCCATTGAGCGTTGAAATGAACTACGAACACCCTGTTTCCTGTTCCGTAGTACCAGGTTCGCCCGTCTTTCGACTTGCGATCAGGGTCGCCGTTCGTCTTTTTTACAACCTCTTTACTCCAGCCAATATCAGCACTGTAAACCTTTGCCGATCTTGAAGCTGGTCTTGAAGCTGGCGCGGCGACAGTTTCAATGGGTGCAATCGCGATCGCACAAACAGCGATCGCGCCTGCCACCCCCAGAACGGAGGAGAAAAAGCGTAATAACATTGTTTTGGACTCCACTAGGGTTAACTGCTCTGGAGTCTGGGCACTGGCAGGGAGGGAGCGACCAAACTATCCTCTCTGCTATCCCAAACTTGCGCGCATGATGCACATTGCCATAGTACAATCTCTTGTTCGTAAAAGCGAACGATCTGGTACAAGTTCGGTACAATAATGCAATATCTTTATAGTTAAAGTTATGCCCAAACGTTTTCAAGTCGGTCCACTAGGCGAACACGATGACGAGTGGCTAACGGCTTGGGCAGCACTTACGGGCAGATCCAAAAGCGATCAAGCCACTATGGTTCTGGCCTTTAGAATTCGCGATCGCAAACAATCCATTCAGGAGTTACTCGAACATTCAGCCAAGCGACGCGGCATGGAACCTGACGAACTGTTTGATCTACTAATACGGAATCCGAAATGGTTGAAAGAGAACCCCATTGACGGTGAAGAAGACGACGACAGCACTCCAGAACTAGAGTAGCGATCGCAAATAACCGCGATCACGGCGCAGGTGGCGGATCACTTGCAAACAACTTCTTGAATCGCTTCTAAGTGCCTATCATCAAAAGCCAGCAGCAATTTGACATAAAGCGAATCTTCAGGCGAGATGGTCTTTGCTCTAAAGTTTTCTAGCCTGGCAAGTGGCTCCCATATTTCAATCCACCGATGACCACGCGATCGGCTCAACAATTTCATGCGCTCAAAGCCGTTTCCTGCGTTTGGGTTTAATACATACGCCAAACTACCTTTAGCAGAGGCACTTGTAGCGATCGCATAATTGCAAGCTATTCGCTTTAGGTCAGGCTGATTCTCAGGCTGATTCATGGACAAGCCTAGTAAGTAGTAACCACGAAATTAGATTAAGTTTAGCTGCTTTCAGCGATCGCTTCCAGTGGGAACCCCAGGGCATGAATCCCTCTTCCCCCGCACTCACCAAAGATCCATCGCTGCCTTCTTTCCTGCACCCCACGTATCTCGACGCGGCAAACGAACTGCAAATCGTTTGGGATGTGTGGCAGGAGCTAAAGGGCTGCAAAGGCGATTACCTCTCTAAAGAAGAGGAAGAACCACCGCTTGCGTACAAAAACCGTCTTGCCCGGACACAGTTCGACTCGCGCTTTAAGCCAGCGCTGAAGGGTCACGCCGGACTGTTATCTGAGTTTGTTCTATCTGACGATGTGGCACCGTCGATCGCCGCTGCACGCGACGACATCGACCTGCAAGGCAGCAGCATTGAATCATTTCTGACAGACCAGGATGAGACAGTACTGCGGGACGGCGGGATGGGCATTCTGGTGGAGCATCCGCCACAACCCACCGATGAAAATGGCAACCCACTGATCCAAAGTGCGGCTGACGAGCAAAACTATGCGCTACGACCGTACCTCGTTGCCGTCGATCGACGCAACATCCTTAACTGGAGCATTATCTATGAGCAAGGTAAGCCGATCATTCAACGCTTAACAATTCAGGAAAGCCGCCTGGTAGCAGTAGATGATTATGGCGTCGAAACCAAAACTTACTATCGGGTGCTAACCCCTGGCAGATTTGATGTTTATGAACTGGTACAGATCCAGGGCGGCAAATATCAGAAGGTTTTAGTACCGGAGCTATCCGGCGCAACAGGTTTAGAAGTTGTGCCGTTTGTCTGGTACTCGGTTAGCGATAGCAAATGGTTTGAAAGTCAGCCTCCGTTTCTCAATCTGGCTCAGTTGAATATTGAGCATTATCAGAAACGATCGAGCCTCAATGAGGTGATTCATAAATGCAATCTACCTGTGCCCGTGCGTAAAGGATTGATCAAAAACCTCGCTGATCTGCTGAAAGGCGTGGTCAAGCTGATCATCGGTCCCAACTCTGTTGTAGACATCCCCGCAGACGGGGACTTTTTCTTTGCGGAGCCAACGGGCAATGCCATTAATGCCACCCAAACCGATATTGAAAAGCTGGAACGCTCCATGGATCGGATGTCCCTAGCCTTCTTGACTGGCGGGGAAGCGGCAAAAACGGCAACGGAAGTGGTGATGGACACTGCCCAAACCCAGTGCAGCCTGAAAAACATGGCACGTCGGAAGGAATCCACTGTGCAGCGACTTTTTGCGCTCTGGGTGCAGTACACCGGAGAAGACCAGGGCGGCACGATCACTGTCAACGAGTCTATTCTGCAAACGCCTGCGAGTCCCCAGGAAGTACAGACCATTTTGGATGCGATGGGGGTCAAGATTAGCAACCAGCTCGGGTTACAAATGCTGCAAGAGCGGAAATGGCTGCCACCAGACACGGATATCAAGGAAGAGTTACGGCAAATTGGTGATCTTGAGGCCCAGAACCAGACCGTGTTGCCTACACCCGACGCGATCGCAGCCGAAGCAGCACGACATGCCGTTCAAACGTTGCCCGTTGCCGCGTAGGAATACCACAGCGGACTGTACAGCCAATTCGTTAGGAACTAAAATCGATGGACAACTTAGACAAAGCAGCAAGCGCTGCTGAACTGGCCTCACAAGCGACGGAAGGAGTGGCGGAAAGCGGTGTAGTCGGCGCTAAAGCTGCTGCTACAACCAGCAAAGTAGCGGCTGGATTTTCGCTGCTCTCTACCATCCTCTCTGCCTTCAAAACAATTTTCGGTAAGAAATGAGCGCACCCACAGAACCGGGTCAGCAAATAGTCAAACCATTAGGACAGCCAATCGCGCTTGAAACGTTGATGAAGCTCTCTAACTTCACTCAGGCTGATCTGGACCGGGCAATCACCACCGCGAACCCACGCTTACGCCGTTATCTCAAGGCAAAGGTGAGGGAACGCTAGGTCGGCTGCAATCAGCATATTGCCTCCTGTATGGGTTTACCTTACCCACCGCGCAGCCCGGTGGGTTTTTTGTAGGAATGCTGAGGCAGTTGCTACTACTGCTCCATGAAAGGCTTTTCGCTGATTGAATTGCTTGTCGTTGTCATCATCATTGGGTTGCTGTCGGCGATCGCGCTCCCACTGTGGCTCACTCAGGCAAACAAAGCTAAAACTGCTGAGGCATATACCACTCTCAGAGCAGCAAACCAGGCCCAGCTACTTTACTTTTTGCAGCACAACGCCTTTGCCACGAATGCTAACGATCTACAAGCAGGCATTGCGCTAGAAAGCCCCAATTATGTTTATGCGGTCACGGGCAGCGTAACCGCTGGTGATACGGAGGCGCATCCCAAAGGCTGGCTGGTGCCAGGGTTCCGAGGTTGCGTCTTCGCACAGCCAACCGATAAACCGGCGATTGAGGCTGGCGGTTTAGGCCAAAGTCCACCCCCATGCGAGTGAACCATGCCGTTTAGCACCGAAGAAATTTCTTACAATCCCCGTGCTGGTCGGTATGTCCGCAGCGATGGCAAATTCGTGGGCAAAGAAGTGATCCGCAACCTGGTAGATCAAGAACAACAGCAGCTCAAGGTACGTTTGCAAGCTCATACTCGTTTGATGACAAACCAGCAGATCACGCTGACAGAATGGCAGCTACGGATGAGCGAAAGCCTACGGGATAGCCATTTGCGAATAGGCATTTTGGGCGCGGGTGGTCAGGCTCGTGCTCAATCACAGCATTTCGGTGCAATCGGATATCAACTACGACGCCAATATCAATACGTGGACGGCTTTGCACGGGCGCTGTACGAAGGTAAGTTAACCCGAGAGCAGGCATTAAGACGTGCGGGCAGCTACGCCGATTCGATTAACACTACCTTTCACCGGGCAGAGCAAATCAGCCGGGAGGATGAAGGGTTTGATGAAGCGCTGCGATCGCTCGATCCACAGGCACGGCATTGCGGATCGTGTGTTGAGCACAGCACCAATGGCGAATGGCGACCGACGAGCCAGGTTGTCCCTCCAGGCACTAACTGCGCGTGTGGGCAGCACTGCAAATGTCAGATCTATTACCGACGCAGCAACCGACCCAACCCAACCATCCTCAACCGGGGAACTCTAGCCGCGTGAGAAATGTTCTAAGTTTTGAACTGTTCCCCCACTCCCCACTCCCCACCCTTATCCATGCCCTGGAACACCACCTCTATCCCCACCGACCTGGAGCGCATTCGTCGGGCACTGAAAGTGCCTGCGGAGAAGACCTATCTGGATATCATCCGCTTATCAATGAGCCGTCTGGAGCTGCAAGCCCCTGACGCGATCGCTACGGTACAGGAAATCCTGGACAACCTGGACAACAACCGGGCGAAACGGATGGCCACCTTGGGTGATGCCAGTAGTGCACTGATTAAAGCAGATGTACTAGAGTGGCAACCAGGAGCCAAGTCAGACGGCATGGACCAGCTCGAAGCGCTTTGGGTGCAGGAACTTTGTGCAGCACTTTATCTGGAACTCCCAGTTCCCTCAACCTATGGCAATGGTACCCTCGGACGAAGCTAACCAAATATTGGGCGAACTGGCACTGCTGATGGGCAATGCCATTCGCCAGCAAGACGTAGATCTGTTGCGCCAGGTCTTGCGCCAGATCGCTGTTACTAGCCCTGACCTGGATGCCCGTTGGGCATTCCGCACTGTGCAACGAGACCTATCGCCAGAGCAATTGCAATGGTTTGAAGCGGCGATCGCACAAATCCGCAACCCTGAGTAGGGAACGGGGAACGCTAGAGCAATAAATTCAAACGATATTCTGCCCTCTGAGTAGAGGGCTTTTCTGTATGGCAACCCCATTCCCTGATTTTGTTCGCAACACCACACTCACTTTTGAGGTGCCGACGGGCGACATTACTTTTGATGAGGTGGGCAATGCGATCGCGGAGACTACTAGCATCAGAGTCACCGCCATGCTTGAGGCCAAGGTACCCGCTTATGGCAATACCATTCAGCGCGCTCCAGAAATTGACGAGACGGCACTGTATCTAGAAGGCTATTGTCTGGAGCCGATGAAATTGCCACTCAGCATTCTGCCCAAAAATTGGGCAGTAGCCACTTGGAGCGGCACTCCAGGCTTCTTTTACCTCAATGTTCCGATTAACCCACCTTACGGCAGGGAGGGAATTGGGGCAGTGATGGAGGAGAGCGCTGGGACTAAAATCGTAGGATGGTTTCAAACATCGAGGGCGGAGTATGCCTGATTTTCAAGAGCCATCGGGCGAGGAATTGCGCCGGCAGTCAGAGCTCATACACGATTATGAGAGCATGATTCTGAACAGGATACAGCCGCGGATGGGGGCTGATTTTGATCGGACTCAGCCTTCGATACAAAGCAGATCCATCCCCGCACCAAGATTCCTGCATTTACAACACTGGGAACTCTGCCTGGGCGATCCGGGTCTATGCCAAGTCCGTCTTGGCCCCCACTGGCTGGCCTTCCCACTGTTAGATTTCACACTCAACAACGACGCAATCATCATTCGATTCACTGTTTTGGCTGCTGAGTTTCGAGCACCCATCCGGACTTTTTTACGGCTCCAGGAAGGAGATATTTTTGGCGACATCTTGGAATGGCGCTATCACAGAGATGCTGGTGACTTAGCGCTCAACGTGATCCTACGGCTACGGCCAGAATCATTTGAAATGAGTGCTCAACGAGGCGAAGCCGTCAGGTATAGGTGCACAGTATCCACTGCCCAATATCTGCGCAATGCGACACGCGAAGAACTGCTGATTGAGGGGGGGCAATCGCTCTCTACATTCCGGTACAACCATGAAGCTCCTGACTCCTACTATCGACGGTTAGATCGTGCTGGGCTGCTACCCGATCGCGCTGAAGCGCTAGAAGAATTCAGTCAAGGGCGAGCCGTGCTTAATGCATTCAATCAGGCGCAATCTCACTCACTTATCAAACAGCCTGCACTCTGTAATGGATGTCAATACTTGCACGGCCATACCTACCGCGGCACCAAGCTGGTTTGTGGTATGCATCCTTACGGCAATGGGGAAAACTGCAGTGACTTTAAGGCAAAAACGTAGATGTCTGGCAACTGGGACTGGAATCGATCGGCGCGGCGGAGCAAGGAAGCACGACGGCTGGAGAAATTGAAGCTGGGTCAGCCCAAGCGAAAACTGCCATCATTGAAGGGCTTTAAGAAAGACGTGCCATGAGCATTCCGTTTAACGTTCAGCACCAGATCTGGCTGCACTCGGTCAAGAGTGGAGAGACTTACTGCGAGGGGCTGAAGCGACGATATCCCAAAGTGCCCGAAAACATCATGGTGCTGGTGACGACAGCGCTGGTGCGCTACTCCCATGAGAGTGTGTTGGATGCCATTCGTGATCGCCCACCACAGGAATGGGTAGAGGCATCACCAGACGATGAAATCGACAAATTTTGCGGTGTACTGCTGACCTGGGTAGACCCAGTGATGCAGAAAGCGTTTGATTGCCTTTCAGGGATGATTGCGCCCCAAGAAGCACACGATCGCGCCCAGGCGTACCGGGAAGAATTACTCCAAACCTTTCCCGCATCGACTCACAAAGGGGTCAATGATTTGCTGGTCTCAACAGGCACGATCGATTTTCTGGTGGAGACCGATCGCCGTTGGTGGCAGTACAACCGGGAACATCTGTCTGATCGTCAGGAAGTCATCGATCGCCTACGGCAAGTCGCTCGGCAAATCATGCAGGAATGTGCAGAGGCAAATCAACAGGCAGAGGAAGTAGTGGAGCAGTTTAAGGGCTTTGCCAAACGTGCGGCACAGTCGAGCAAGCGTACTCTGAACTAACCGCTGCGGGAACACCAGGGCACTATTATGCTCTGAGACGATGACTGAACCCAAACAATTGCACCACCAGGACATCGCACTTGAACAGCAGACACAGCAGAAGTGCTCACCACCAGAACTCACGCTCGAACAGCAGATGCAGCAGAAATGCCGAGAATGGCAGCAACGGCTGAGGCTGGCTGATTGGGATGTAACTGTAAAAGTTGTGCCTGCCATGGATATGAGCAGTACGCAAGCGCAGGGCTGTATTCACTGGCGCATAACCGAGAAAACGGCAGACATTAAGCTGGTTACACCGGAAGATGCTGTTAAGCAGAACCCAATGCGACCCTACAACCTTGAAGAGACGCTGATCCATGAGTTGCTGCATCTGCACATGGCACCGTTTGAACCAGACTCAAGTGAACAGACTGAGTGTATGGCAATGGAGTGGACGATTAACGCGATCGCGGGTGCCTTGCTCAAACTAGCAAACTCACAGGAGTCGGCAAATGTTTAACTGGTCAAATCAGCGAATCGCCATCTTAGATTTCGTCATGGCTGGCAGTAGTTTTAGCGGCTGGATTGCCAATGTGCTGAAAGCACACGACCCGCTCAATCCCTACGCGATCATTAATCTCTCCTGTGCGGCGGTTTTGCTTTTTATAGGTTTGGTGCGGTTGGGCAAAATTAAAGGCATTGAGGCAGAAGACAACGATGAATTTTGAACTCAAAACAACGGGCAATGCTACTCCACGCAGTACCACCGTGACGCTGGATGGGCAAGATATTGGCGATCGTGCGTTCAACATTGAGCTTGAGCTTGCCATTCCAGCTAATGGACTGGCGATACTCAAAATTCATTTCCATGAAACCGACGCGAATGGCAACCTGCGGCTGGGGGGTGAAGGCGAAAATCGGCACCTGCTGACTAAAACCGTCTCTTACACTGGCTCATTCACCATCTCTGGCGATGTGAAACAACTTCTGGAACCAGTCGATGGGGATTAATTTCGATCGTGCCAAGCTCAACGCTGGCATCACCAAAGCATTCACGAAAACCGCTGAGGTGTATGCGGCTCAGTTGCAGGTAGAACTGGACACCCCTGAGTGGCAGTGGACAGGAAAGGAAACCAAACGGCGTAACGGGGAAGTCGTCGATTCCCCACGGGACATCAACGACACGGCAGAACTATTAGATTCGCAGCAGCCGGTGGTGATTGAAGAAAAGGGTGACGTGACGGTTGCCACAATCGAATATGACTGTGACCATGCAGCAGTAGTCTACACAGGCTGGACGGATGATCAGACGGTTTATCCTGGTCGTCAGTGGGATAAAGCGGCTCAGGAGCACATGAATGTGACTCAGCATTTTGCCGAACACTTGAAGAAGGAGCTAGGACTATGACCGAAGATAAACCTGTGATTGAAGATAAAGCACCCTGTATTAAAGGCACGATCGACAAGCAAGCAGCGCTCATTGTCGACCTTCAAAAACGACTTAGAGAAGCCTGTATCAGGAACAATGCCGAAGACTCTAACCAGTTTGCTCAGGCAATGCTGGTAGCCACACAAACCTGGAAGCTACTTTTGGATACCTGGGAAGACGTAAAGCCAAAACCAGCGGCGACCTATCAAACCTATCAATCAGACCCAACCCTTAGGAGAGGGCCATGAAAGCTGAAGATTTGCGCGATCGCATCCTTCTCCTCTTAGCGGAGGAGTTAGGCACCTACACCATTGGGAAGCCCCCGCTGACCAATGATTCGCCTGCGATCTGCATCCAGGATTCGGGTGAGACACGGCCTAATGATCGCGCCATCACTGGGCTAGAGATCATTATTCGTCGTAGTCCTGAACGAAACTCTCCAGCCGTTTATGGCGGTGTTCATCGCCAGAGAGTATGGCAACTTTTTCTGGTGCAGCACCAGGGCTGCCACACTCTACAGACCGCGATCGACAAGTTAGAGTTGTCCTTCCCCAATACAAAATCGATTGTCATTGGTGCAAACCAACAGAAGAACATCCGCGAACAGGTTAGCGTCAAGATTCCTGACATGACGGAGTTTGCCAAACAATAAAGGCCTGGAAGAGCAGAGCGAGGGAATACCACAAGCGACCACCCTCGCGAGGGATTCCGCTTCCATGTCTCAAAATTTTGTCATCGGTGTACAAACCGAAATTCTGTTTGGCATTATGCCGGGTGAGCTACTCTTGCTCGACAATCCGACCGCTCCGCCCGATGTCGTGATGACCACCAGCGCTGCCGCAAATGCCGGTACTGCAACGATCGCGCTGACCGCCTTGACCAAGCCCGTTGCGGCTGGTAGCTTACTCAAGTTTGCCGTGCCCGTGCTGGTAACGCTCTCTGCCAATGCCGCCGAGAATGCAACCAGCCTGGCTGTATCAGCATTGTCAGGCGATATTCCTGACAACTCCACGATCTACTTCTTTAATGCTGGCTTTCAGGTCAACACTACGGCAGAGGCCGCCAACGCTGCGACGACCGTACCGATCGATCCATTGCCTGCGGCCCTAGAGAGCGGTGCGGTTGGTTACTACTTCACCACGGCATTTAAGCTCGCGTATTCCACCAAAGATGCCAAGACAGGCGATACCAGCTTGTTTGTTGAACCACTGGCAGAAACGATCGCAACTGGTTCTGTGTGCCTGCACTCTGGGTTGCAACTACTGCAAGGTGGGACGACATCCGACGAACAAATCCAGTCCAAGGACACCGAATCGCAGATTTACGGCAAGGGCTTGATTTACAGCACCGGGAAAGTCACTGGTGCAAGCTGGCAGGTCAGCTATTCGTTTAACGTGCTGCCCAGCGACCCTGGCTATTTCAGCTTGAAATATGCCGCAGCGAATGCGATCGCAGGTGTGCGCGGCTGGGTGAGAAAGCTTGATCCGGCTCCCGATGGTTACACCGTTGGGGAACGCATTGAAGGCGTTTGCGACGTGACTGATTTTTCGAAGACTAACCCTTCGGACAATATCATCACAGGCAAATGCACGTTCAAAGGCCGCGGTACACCAACGATTGGGCACTACGCCTAACCAATCACTGAAGGAAGTCGAGCAGTCGTAGTTGAGCGAGACTGCCCGACCTCTTAGTCATTCCTACCTTGAGATGCGGTGGGAACTCCACAGTCAGTTGAGCCAAAAAACTGCCATGAAACTTCCATTTGTTGTTGAACCTAAAGCTGTTGAAACCGTTGCTGTCGGCAACGAAGCGACTGGAATCTTGAATATCCCTAAACTAGGTGACCTATCGCCTGTAGAACGTCGATTTTTGAAGCAGCAAAACTTGATCGATATACGGAGAGAAGGGATAAAGCTGGCAGCCGAAATTGCAACTAAAGAAGGAGCACGGCTCAGTGACATCTACTCTGCCCTCATCCAAAATGATATGACGGCTCTGAGTGACTATCTTGGCGAACTGATTATCTTCCAGGATTTAGTTGATGAAGCTAATGACCAGAAGGCATTAGCATTAGCGACGGCGATTCTGCGGTTTCGTGTGATGCGGGATGAGGACTGGACGATCGAAGACACGCTAAACACCGATTTACTTCCGCCAGCGCTGGTCAAAGAAATTGTCATCTTTGCCCATAGAGAGGAAACGGGATGGGCTGAAGAAACGGCACCACCAGAAAACCCCTCCGACGAAGAATTGGGAAACTTCTAGCTCAAGCGCCTGAAGATCCAGACTGGGAAGGGATTTTTTGGCGTATTCAGCGTTACTGGCCACACGACACACGATTCGACGCTGAAAACTTTGGGTTTCAACCAACCTGGTTGATCCTTCAGGCACTTGAGCATGGGGCGAAATTGAAGCTGGAAGCGTTGCACCATCAAGAATTGGGCATTGCCACGCTAACGAGCTGCTTTATCAACGCCAACCGTGACCCCAAAAAGGGCGAACCTGCAAAGGCGTCAGATTTCTTCTACTTCCAGCCCAAAGATCAGAAAATCAAAATTCCGGCCCCAGCCTGCGATACGTTCTTTGCCCTGACCAAAGAGAACAAAATGCCGGGATGGGTTGTGGGCATGGCACCTATGGATACTTTGCGTGCTCATAAAGGCAATGGCAAGCGGCTGCCTGGTCGCGTCCGTGCATGGTCTGGCGATGGCGTGCTGCTGATTTTGCCACACATTGAAGGCAATACCGTACGCTGTCCACTGGCGTTTGTTAGCACGAAGCGCCAGGGCAGTCTTTCTCTACGTGACGTGGATTCTGGCACCTTGTTTCGTGTGCAGTTACCGCCAGGGGAACGGCGGTGGGTGTTGGGGGCTGAATTCAAGATCGCAGAGTAGTTTGGATTTGCGGGAACACCAGGGCAGTCTCATCTCTGCCCACGATGCCGAATGCCGTTGCCCTTTCCATCGACACTTTCGCTGTTTCACTACAAGAGTTTGTGCTCAACGGTTATGAGCGCACGGTGATTGCGCCGGGTGGTGAAGTAGAGTATTCGCTTAATGGCACTCCAACTGTTGATGGGCAACTCTATGAGCCGAAGTACGTCTGGACGCTAGCAGCGTTTCTCAGTGAAGCGGAATGGCGGCAACTGTGGTTGATCTATCGGCGATCAGAGCGGAAGCGGGCACAAGATCAACCATTTAGCATCACTGTCGCGGATTACGTCGAAGCATACGTTGAAGACCAGGATGGACGCAGCAGAGCATTAGCGCCTGATGGTGAGGTCGTTGCGTTAGACGGTGGTGGCATCGAATATCCAGCCCTCTTCCACGCTCGGATGTACGAGCCACGCTGGGAGCATTCTAATAATCTGCTCTATCCATACATCGCCCGGTGCGTGCTGCGCGAGCTAGACCCGGTGCCAGCGTCATGACGATTAATCTCAGCATTCGCCATTACAGCGTCACCATTGCTGGATTGAACTGCAACAACGCCGTGGTGAGCTTCACTGGCTCAGACACTAAGCTAGACAACGCGTCTGGATTGGTCACCTTCAAAGGGACATTAGTGCTGGGCTATCCAGAAGGTGGTAGCTTTGAGAGCCTGGACGATCGCGTTAACGATCGCTGGAGTCGGGGTAACTCGCTAACGATTCAACTTGCTGACTCGTCAGGCAGCCTGCGACTGCCCCCCCGAGGCGGAACGCTGCACATTCTAGAGGCAGCGTATGACCTCAAAACCCGCAAGCTGACGCTGCAAGTCGCTGATGTGCTTGAGTTGCTGCGAATGCGGGAACCGTTGATGAATGCGTCAAAAATTTGTCTGGGCACCAATTCAGCCAAGACAGAAGTGATCAGCAATCTGCTGGCAGCAGCCGGTGCACCGCAACTTTTTGCAGGTGATGCTGTCCCCGGCTTGCTCAGCATCCCGACGCCAAAGCTGTTAGACGGGAGCTATATCGACCAGGCCTCAGCGATCGCCGCCAGCGCTGGCTATTTTCTGTGGGTAGACACAGCAGGAAATGTGCGGGCAAGTGCCCTTGATACCAGCAACCGCGCGGCCGCTTTTACCATCAACAGCAGCAGCATCGTGCAAACTGAACGCGTTGCAGGCGAAGCGCCGCCATGCGAGCTGGTGATTAAAGGCAAAGCAGCCGTGGTCAAACCTGCGAACGATCACACCAGCTCAGACGATCAGCAGTTTGGCCCCCTGGTTTTGGCCGGTTTGAAAGCTGGTACAACGGCGTCCCCTGCGGGTGAGATGATCATTCGTGAGACAAGCGTGGATGACAACTTTCAGCGTTCCGGCAAGCAGCGCGTCATTCTGACGGTGATCAGAGAGCCAGCAGGAATTGTGTTTGCTGGAGATAAACAATACGCTGGAGTCACAGACCTGATCCTCAGCTCGGTGACCCGTGAAACGTACTACTACGAGCAATACAGCCCAATAATTG
>Ga0070738_10002249_pt1 | contig 30903 bp, 27 predicted proteins | sample Coa_R2_2_FD_66446 | JGI IMG/M metagenome (GOLD analysis project Ga0070738, IMG submission 66446) | Surface soil microbial communities from Centralia Pennsylvania, which are recovering from an underground coalmine fire - Coalmine... | ecosystem: Environmental > Terrestrial > Soil > Unclassified ...
GCCGCGGCTGGGCTGAACTGCAGGACGACGGTTCCCTCAAGGGCGAGATCTCCCTCGACAACGGTGATGACATTGCCTTCATCGCTCGCCGTTAACCGACTTCTTCAACAGCCTGCTAGCCGGCGAAGCTCAGGCAGTAGTCGCGCACCCGCTCGAGCGGGATGCGGGCGTGGCTCTGGACGATGATGAACTTGCCGCCCGGATCGTTGCCGTTGGGCAGCTGCACCAGCCGTTCGAAATCGTCCGCGCCCCACACGCAGGAAGTTTCAGAGAAGAGCTGCGTGTCGTGGAAATAGCTCGGGTCCCAGTGGACGTGATAGTCGAACAGATTGCCCTTGAGCTCGGCGACACCGGTGTAGAGCGAGTACTCGGTCCAGGCGATGCTGCCGAGCTTGCGGGCCACCCACAGGCCGAGCGACGTCATCGGGTCGAACGGACCGCGCTGGAAGTGCGCCAGCGCCTGGCGGCAGAGATCGCCGTGCAGGATGTTGGGCGTGACCGAGAGGCCGTGCGTGCGCGCGTCATAGGGCACGCCGACGATCGCCGAAGCGCTTTCCCACCAGTCGTGGTGGCGCTTGGGCTCCCAGCGCGACAGCGCCCGGCCGTGCTCGACGAAGGTGCGGGCATCGAAATCACCGACGCAGCACACGTCCGAATCGAGCGTCAGGAAGCCGCCGAAGCCCAATTGGGCCGGCACATGCAGCTTGACGAGCTGCTGTCGGTACCAGCCGGGCAGCGCATAAAAACGGCTGAGGGGGCCGAAGAACTCGCTCTCCGACCGGACCTCGACCTCGATCTTGGGGAAAACCGGCAGATTGCTGCGCAGCAGAGACACATCGTTGCGGGGCGCAACGATCAACAGCTTGAATGGCTGGCTGTCGCGCCAATGCTTGGCCAAGGATTCGATGAGCAGCCCGGCACGTTCGAGGTCGCCTCGGCGCTTCAGTTTGCGCAAAGCCAGAGGCAGGATTGCTTGTCTGATCTCGGAGAACATCGGGAGGCCACCGAATGTAGGCTCGGCGTTGATGCTTATCAATTGGTACGGTCGGGAAGCCTAGATGCCCTAGCGTCACACTGCCCGTGGCAAGAGTGGGGAGGGCAAAACCAAGAGGCCGCACAACATAAAAAAACGCCGGGCCCGAGGGCCCGGCGAGTCAAACAGGGAGGCTTCACGTCTGGGAGACGTGGGATCACGAGGATCCCGAGTTTCGAACGCGATCAGCCGAAACCTTTCGTGTCGAAGACCTGGGTGCAAACTACTGCCTCGAACGGTGATTGTGAGCGTCCGTGTTTTGGACACTGACATGCGGGTCACGCATGCCTTGCACCAAAGATGCAATACGACTGCTAATGACGGCTAAAAGCGGGTTTCGGCCACCTTGCGCAGCAGGAAATCGCGGAACACCGCTATTCGCTTGGAATGGCGCAATTCTTCGGGGTACGTGAAGTAGACGTCGGTTGTCCGGACGTTGAGGTCCGGCAGCAACATCTCGAGTTTCGTCGATTCGCGGGCCAGGTAGTCGGGCAGCGAAGCTATCCCCAGGCCCGATTCGACGGCGCGAAAAATGCCGTAGGTGTTGTTGACTCGCAGCACCACTTGGCGGGGATTGTCGCTGACATTGCCCTCGCGCAGCAGCCAGTTCACGTCCTGAACCGGCGCGCGGGCATCCTCCCCGAAGATGATCATGCGATGCTTGTCGAGCTCCTCGACCGTACCGGGCTTGCCGTACTTCTGGACGTAGGTGTGCGAGGCATAGACGTGGCTGCGCACCGTCAGGAGATGGCGCTGCACCAGGCCGGGCTGGCGCGGCATCACCATGCGGATGGCGACATCGGCCTCGCGCATCCCGAGATCGAGCTCGTTGTCCGACAGCACCAGGCTGACGTCGATGTCGGGATAGGTCGTGATGAACTCGTGCATCTGCGCCGTCAGCCAGGTCGAGCCGAAGCCGACGGTCGCGTGGATCTTGAGCCGGCCGGCGGGCTTGTCCTGGTTGGCCCGCAGCAGCGCCTCGGCCGTGTTGACCTTGGCCGCCATGTCGCGTGCCGTACGGTACAGGAGCTCCCCCTGCTCGGTCAGGATCAGGCCGCGCGCATGGCGGTGAAACAGCATCACCCCGAGCTGCTCCTCGAGCGCACCGATCTGGCGGGAGATCGCCGATTGGCTGAGCTTCAGCCCCTCGCCCGCGTGCGTGAAGCTGCCGGCATCGGCCACCGCCTGGAAGATGCGCAGCTTGTCCCAATCCATGACGTCTCTCTCCCCTGCGCTACCGCCTACTCCGCGGCTTGCGCGAGCTTCGCCTCCTGGTGCGCCAGCCACTTCTCGGCTTCGAGCGCGGCCATGCAGCCGGTGCCGGCCGCGGTCACGGCCTGGCGGAAGACCTTGTCCTGCACATCGCCCGCCGCGTAGACGCCCTCGATGTCGGTCGCCGTCGAATCGGGCTTGGTGATGAGATAGCCCTCGCTGTCCATCGCCAGCTTGCCCTTGAACAGCTCGGTGTTGGGCGAGTGGCCGATGGCGATGAACACTCCGTCGCTGGACAGCCTGGTCTCCGCGCCCGTCTTGACGTTGCGCAGCCGCACCCCGGTCACGAGCGGCGCCGGCGCGCTCTCGCCCAGGATCTCCTCGAGCACGGTGTCCCACACGACCGTGACCTTGGGATTCTTGAACAGCCGGTCCTGCAGGATCTTCTCGGCGCGGAACGTATCGCGCCGGTGGATCAGGGTGACCTTGGAGGCGTGGTGCGTGAGGTAGAGCGCCTCCTCGACCGCGGTATTGCCGCCGCCGACCACGACCACTTCCTTGTTGCGGAAGAAGAAGCCGTCGCAGGTCGCGCAAGCCGAAACCCCGCCGCCACGGAAGGTCTCCTCCGTCGGGATCCCCAGCCAGCGGGCCGTTGCGCCGGTCGAAATGATCAATGCATCCGATTCATAGCGATCGCCGGAATCGCCGATGCAGACGAACGGCCGCTTCTTCAGGTCGACCTCGACGATGGTGTCGAAGAAGAGCTGCGTGCCGACGTGCTCGGCCTGCTTCTGCATCTGCTCCATCAGCCAGGGGCCTTGGATGACATCGGCGAAGCCGGGGTAATTCTCGACATCGGTCGTGATCGTGAGCTGGCCGCCGGGCTGGATGCCCTGCACCAGCATGGGTTTGAGACTCGCGCGGGCCGCATAGATGGCGGCCGTATAGCCGGCCGGCCCGGAGCCCAGGATCAGTACCTTACCGCGATGTGTTACAGCCATGTCCTATCCGCATCCCGTCCGCCGCATGTCGCAGTCATATATGCAAACCTCCGCTGCATTGCACGGAGGTAATGGCGGGATAAGCGCAATTGTCCTCGGGTAATTCCGGGCTTTTGGCAATTTTATTGCGTGCATGGCATGGTTCTGGCATAGACCGCCGCCAATGGAGGGATATCCCATGGCCCGGGCCAAGCTCGACCGTATCGACCGACGCATTCTCAGCGATCTGCAATCCAACGGCCGCATGACCAATGTGGAGCTGGCCGAGCGCGCCGGCATATCGGCGCCGCCCTGCCTGCGCCGGGTGCGGGCGCTGGAGCGCGCCGGAATCATAAAGGGCTACCACGCCGAGCTCAGCCCCGAGGCCCTCGGGTACAGCGTGTCTGTCTTTGCGCTGGTCGGCCTGAACAGCCAGGCCGAGACCGACCTCAAGGCATTCGAGGAATTGGTGTCGGGCTGGAGCGAAATCCGCGAGTGCCACATGCTGGCGGGCGAAGCCGACTTCCTGCTGAAGATCGTCGCCGAGACCTGGGACGAGTATCAGAAGTTCCTCACCACCCGGCTCACCTCGGCGCCCAACGTCAGCCATGTGAAGTCGATGATGGTGTTCCGCACCGCCAAGCAGTTGCCGGGCGTGCCTATTTCTACCGAATAGCGCGTACGAAGCGGGCGGTCGCGTGACGGCGTTCCTCCGCCTCGTGCAGGTCCTGCCCGCCGGCACCGCCCCCCTGCTGACCGACAATGCGACCTTCATGATGCTGAAGCCGTCGGTGCTGGTCGGTCATCCCGGGCCGTGATGAGCCGCGTTGCGCGCCGGCGCGCGGGTGAAAAAGACTCACTTGTGGGAAACGCTGTGTAGCGATACGCTTCTTCTGTTCACAGCGTTACCCTTTTGGGACGGAGGGCACCATGAGGAACCTCTTGCAGGCCGGCCGGGTCCTGGCGATGGATCTCGCCTCGACCATCCTGTTCCTGATCGTCTACCTCACGACCGAGGACCTGATCGTCGCGGTCGCGCTGGGCATGGTGCTGGGCGTGGCGCAGATCGGCTGGCAGTACATGCGAAGGCAGCCGATCGGCAGCTTGCAGCTGTTGAGCGTGGTGCTGATCCTTGCCTCCGGCTCGGCCACCCTGCTCACCAAAGACGCCACCTTCATCATGCTGAAGCCCAGCATCATCTACTGCATCGTCGGCGCTGTGATGCTGAAGCGCGGCTGGATGAACCGCTACCTGCCCGAGCGCGCCGCGCCGGTGGTCGATATCGCCACCACGTTCGGCTACGTCTGGGCCGGCCTGATGTTCGCCTCGGCCGGCCTCAACATCGGGCTCGCCTCGTCGCTCGATCCCAAGAGCTGGGCCGCTTTCATGTCGACCTGGGGCCTGTTCAGCAAGATCGGCCTGTTCCTGATCCAGTACGCGACGATGAACGCGATCGGCCGACGCCGCGCCGCGGCGGCCGCCGGCGCCCCGGCTACTTGAAGGCCACGCCGACGACTTCGTACGAGCGTGCACCGCGCGGCGTCTGGACCTCGACGGTGTCGCCGACCGTCTTGCCGATCAGGGCGCGGCCGATCGGCGAGGTCACCGAGATGCGGCCCTTGGCGAGGTCGGCCTCGTAGGGACCGACGATCTGGTACTTCACCTTCTCGTCGGTGTCCTCGTCGGCGAGCTTCACGGTGGCGCCGAACTTCACCGTCTTGCCCGAGAGCTTGGAGAAATCGATCACCTCGGCGCGCGAGATGATGTCCTCGACCTCGGCAATGCGGCCTTCGATGAAGCCTTGTCGTTCGCGTGCGGAAGTGTACTCCGCGTTCTCCGACAGATCGCCGTGCTCACGCGCCGCCGCGATCGCCTTGATGATCGCCGGACGCTCCACGCTCTTCAGATTCTTCAGTTCGTCCTCGAGGCTCCTCAGCCCCTCGGCCGTCATCGGCACCTTTTCCATGATCACAATCGTCCCCAATCAATCGAACGGCGTCAACGCCCTAGGACCCACCACGGTTGCACGGGCGGGTGCAATTCGCGGTGGGGAGAAGCGGCTAGAAAGCGCCTTTGAAGTAGGATTGCAGCGGCGCCACATCGAGCGCGCCGCCATGCACGGCGGCGATCCCCTCGACCGAGGCCTTGGCGCCGGCGACGGTGGTGTAGTAGGCGATCTTGTGCATCAGCGCGGTGCGCCGGAGCGTGAAGCTGTCGGTCAGCGCCGAGGCGCCGTCCACCGTGTTGAAGACCAGCTGAATCTTGCCGTCCTTCATCAGGTCGACGATGTGCGGCCGGCCTTCCAGCACCTTGTTCACGCGCTCGGCCTTGATGCCGTGCTTGGCCAGGAAGTCGGCCGTCCCGCCGGTCGCCACGACCTTGAAGCCGAGATCGACCAGCCGCTTCACCGGCTTCACCATCGCGGATTTGTCGGCGTCCTTGACCGAGACGAACACGGCGCCCTCGACCGGCACCTTCCCGCCCGAGCCGAGCTGGCTCTTGGCAAAGGCACGGCCGAAATCCTGGTCGAGGCCCATGACCTCGCCGGTCGAACGCATCTCGGGTCCGAGGATGACGTCGACGCCGGGGAAGCGCGCGAACGGGAACACCGCCTCCTTGACGGCAATGTGCTTGCCCCTGGCCTTCTTGATGCCGAGGGACTTCAGCGCCTCGCCGGCCATCAGGCGGGCGGCGAACTTGGCGATCGGCTGGCCGGTCGCCTTGGCGACGAACGGAACCGTACGGCTGGCCCGCGGATTGACCTCCAGCACGAAGACCTCGCCGTCCTTGACCGCGTACTGGACGTTCATCAGGCCGACGACCTGCAGAGCCTTGGCCATCGCCTCGGTCTGGCGTTCGATCTCGACGATAATTTTGTGCGGCAGTGAATAGGGCGGCAGCGAGCAGGCCGAATCGCCCGAATGAATCCCCGCCTCCTCGATATGCTCCATGATGCCGGCGACGAACACGTTCTGGTCCTTGTCGGCCAGCGCATCGACGTCGACCTCGATCGCGTCGCGCAGGTAGCTGTCGATCAGCACGGGATTGGTGCCCGACACCTTCACGGCATCGCGCATGTAGCGCTGCAATGCGTCGAGATCGTAGACGATCTGCATCGCCCGCCCGCCGAGCACGTAGGACGGGCGGATCACGACAGGGTAGCCGATCTTCTCGGCGACCTGGATCGCCTCGGCTTCCGAGGTCGCGGTGCCGTTGTCCGGCTGGCGCAGCGTCAGCTGGTGGATCAGCTTCTGGAAGCGCTCGCGATCCTCGGCGAGGTCGATCGCATCGGGCGACGTGCCGAGGATGGGAATACCCGCGGCCTCGAGCGGCTTGGCGAGCTTGAGCGGCGTCTGGCCGCCGAACTGCACGATCAGGCCCAGCAGCTCGCCGTTCCTGCGCTCGACCTCGACCAGCTCGATCACGTCCTCGGCGGTCAGCGGCTCGAAGTACAGGCGATCGGCGGTATCGTAGTCGGTCGACACGGTCTCCGGGTTGCAGTTGACCATGATGGTCTCGTACCCGGCCTCGCGCAGCGCATAGACCGCATGCACGCAGCAATAGTCGAACTCGATCCCCTGGCCGATGCGATTCGGACCGCCGCCCAGAATGATGACCTTCTTCTTGTCGGTTGGATTGGCCTCGCACTGCGCCGGGCGATGGCCGTCGCCTTCGTAGCAGGAGTAGAGGTACGGCGTGCGCGATTCGAACTCGGCCGCGCAGGTGTCGATGCGCTTGAACACCGGCCGCACGCCGGCGGCGCGGCGGCGCTTGGCGACTTCGGCGGCCGACAGGTTGGCGAGCTCGCCCAGCCGGTCGTCGGAGAAGCCTCTCTTCTTGAGCTCGAGCAGCGCCTTGGCGTCCTTGGGCAGGCCGTCCTTGCGGACCACCGCCTCGCACTCGACCAGCTGCTGGATCTCGCGCAGGAACCACGGCTCGTACTTGGAAGCGTGGGCGATCTCCTCGACCGACAGGCCGTGCCGGAATGCCTGGGCGATCACCAGGATGCGGTCGGGCGTCGGCTTGGCCAACGCCGCGATCAGCGCCGCCTTGTCGGGCGCTCCCTTGATCTCGATCTCGTTGAGGCCGGTGAGGCCCGTCTCCATCGAGCGCAGCGCCTTCTGCAGGGATTCCTGGAAGGTGCGGCCGACCGACATCGCCTCGCCCACGCTCTTCATCGAGGTGGTGAGCAATGGCTCGGCGCCGGGGAACTTCTCGAAGGCGAAGCGCGGCATCTTGGTGACGACGTAGTCGATCGTCGGTTCGAAGGCCGCCGGCGTCGTGCCGGTGATGTCGTTCAGGAGCTCGTCGAGCGTGTAGCCGACCGCGAGACGCGCCGCGACCTTGGCGATCGGGAAGCCCGTGGCCTTCGAGGCCAGTGCCGAGGAGCGCGACACGCGCGGGTTCATCTCGATCACGACCATGCGGCCCGACTGCGGGTCGATGGCGAACTGCACGTTCGAACCGCCGGTATCGACCCCGATCTCGCGCAGGCACGCGATCGAGGCGTTGCGCATGATCTGGTATTCCTTGTCGGTGAGCGTGAGCGCCGGCGCGACCGTGACCGAATCGCCGGTATGGATGCCCATCGGATCGACGTTCTCGATCGAGCAGATGATGATGCAATTGTCGTGGCGGTCGCGCACGACCTCCATCTCGTACTCTTTCCAGCCGAGCACCGATTCCTCGACCAGCACCTCGGTCACCGGCGATGCGTCGAGGCCGCCCTGAACGATCTCGAAGAACTCGTCGCGATTGTAGGCGATTCCGCCGCCGGTGCCGCCCAGCGTGAACGACGGGCGGATGATCGCCGGCAGGCCGACCAGGTCGAGCGCCCGGGCCGCCTCCTCGCGATTGTGCACGACCTCGCTCTTGGGCGATTCGAGGCCGATCTTGGTCATGGCGTCGCGGAACAAGAGCCGGTCCTCGGCCTTGTCGATCGCCTCGGCATTGGCACCGATCAGCTCGACGCCGAGCTTCTCGAGCCGGCCGTCGCGGTGCAGCGCCATCGCGGTGTTGAGCGCGGTCTGGCCGCCCATGGTCGGCAGGATGGCGTCCGGCTTCTCCTTCTCGATGATGCGCGCCACCATGTCGGGCGTGATCGGCTCGACATAGGTCGCGTCCGCCAGGCCCGGATCGGTCATGATCGTGGCCGGGTTGGAGTTCACCAGGATGACCCGGTAGCCCTCGTCCTTCAGCGCCTTGCACGCCTGCACGCCCGAATAGTCGAACTCGCAGGCCTGGCCGATGACGATCGGCCCGGCGCCGATTACGAGGATGGACTTGATGTCTGTACGCTTGGGCATGGTTATTCCGTCGTCCCGACCGAATCCGGGCGAAGCGAGGCGCAGTGGAGGGACCTTCTCTCTACGATCTGCTGTCTAGTCGTTGAAGCGAGGCCCCTCCACTCCGCTTCGCTCCGGTGGGGGCGACGGAAGGTCGGGGTCACTTCTTCTCCTTGCTCTTGCCGATCATCTCGACGAAGCGGTCGAACAGGTAGTGGCTGTCTTCCGGGCCGGGCGAGGCCTCGGGGTGGTACTGGACCGAGAAGGCTGGCTTGTCCGTGCAGCGGATGCCTTCGTTGCTGCCGTCGAACAGCGAGGTATGCGTCACCTCGACGTTCTTGGGCAGCGATTCCTCGATCACGCAAAAGCCGTGGTTCTGCGAGGTGATCTCGACCTTGCCGGTCGTGAGATCCTTCACCGGCTGGTTGGCGCCGCGATGGCCGCGATCCATCTTCTTCGTCTTGCCGCCCAGGGTAAGCGCCAGCAGCTGATGGCCGAGGCAGATGCCGAACAATGGCACCCCCTTGTCGAGCACGCCCTGGATCGCCGGCACGGCGTACTTGCCCGTTGCTGCCGGATCGCCGGGGCCGTTCGACAGGAACACGCCGTCCGGCTTGTGGCGCAGGATGTCCTCGGCCGTCGCCGTCGCCGGCACGACCGTCACCTTGCAGCCGGTGTTGGCGAGGCAGCGCAGGATGTTGCGCTTGGCGCCGTAGTCGACGGCGACCACGTGATACTTCGGCTTGTCGAGCTTGCCGTAGCCCTTGCCGAGCGCCCAGGTCGTCTCGTTCCAGCCGTAGGTCTGCTTGGCCGTGACCTCGAGGGCGAGGTCCATGCCGTCGAGGCCGGGCCAGTCGCGCGCGGTCTTGGTCAGCGACGGGATGTCGAACTTGCCGTCGGGCGAATGCACGACCACGCCGCTCGGCGCGCCGCCGTCGCGCACGCGGCGAGTGATCTCGCGGGTATCGACACCGCAGATACCGGGCAGATTGTGGCTCTTCAGCCAGTCGTCGAGCGGCTTGGCGGCGCGCCAGTTGGCGGGCTCGGTGATGTCGCCGCGCAGCACCACGCCGCGTGCCGCGGGGTTGATGCTCTCGATGTCTTCCGGGTTGGTGCCGACATTGCCGACATGCGGAAAGGTGAAGGTGATAATCTGCCCGGCATAGGAAGGATCGGTGATGATCTCCTGGTAGCCGGTCATCGAGGTGTTGAAGCACACCTCGCCTACCGCTTGGCGGGCCGCGCCGACGCCCTTGCCCCAGAAGACCGCGCCGTCGGCCAGCACGAGCGCGGCCGTGGCCCAACGCGGCGCGGCGGTCTCGGCGCCGGCGGTCTGTGATGAGGTCATGATGCGTGTGTCCATTCCGGCCCGACAGGCGTTCTGCACGGGCCGGGGCGGTTTGTAACCGCGCCGTCGCATGGGGTCAAGTTATGGCCAGCCCCAAATAATCGAGGCATTTCAATAACTTATTTGCTTTGCCAACACCCTTTAAGACGATTAGTTTCCGCCTCTTCTGCTATTGGGATGCAATCATGCTGCGCGACAAGCTCAACGAGGCGCTGAAGGATGCCATGCGCGCCCGCGACATGGGGTCGGTGGGGACCATCCGCCTGATCCTGGCCAAGCTGAAGGAGGTCGACATCGCCTCCCGCACCGAGGCCAACCGCGAGGGCGTCGCCGACGACAAGATCCTGTCGATGATGCAGGGCATGATCAAACAGCGGAACGAGTCGATCGCCCTGTACGGCAAGGGCGGCCGCCAGGACCTGGTCGACAAGGAAAAGGCCGAGATCGCCGTGATCGAACGCTTCCTGCCGCAACAGATGGACGAGGCCGCGGTGCAGGCCGCCGTGACCGACGCCATCGCCGCCGCGGGCGCCAAGTCGATCAAGGACATGGGCGGCGTGATGGCCGCCCTGAAGGCCAAGTACGCGGGCCAGATGGACTTCGCCAAGGCCTCCGCCGTCGTGAAGAAGACGCTGGCCGGTTAACTACGCCGCCTCCTGTTCATCCCCAGCTCCCCGTCATGCAGGAGCTGGGAAGTCACCGTGAAAGAGAAAACGCCTCGGCTTCGTCCATCGTGAAGCGCAGCCGACCGCCGGCGATGTGCAGGCGCAGGCGGCGGTGCTTGGCAAGGTAGTGGATCATCACGATGGCTCCAGCCACGCCCGCCGCGGCGCCGACCCCGAGGGCCCAGCGCGGGCCGAACTGGTCGGCGATCCAGCCGACGATCGGCGCGCCGATCGGGGTGCCGCCGATGGCGATGGCGAGCCGAATCGCCATGACACGGCCGCGCATGGCCGGCTCGGTCGAGAGCTGCATCAGGGCGTTGCTCGAATTGGTGATGGTGAGCGCCGACACGCCGATGACGACGAGCATCCCGCCGAACAGCCAGTAGCTGGGCATGATCGCGGCCAGTCCGCAGCCCAGCCCGAAGACCGCGGTGCCGGACAGGAGGAGCTCGGTCCGCGGCCTCTCACGGCCGGCCGCGAGCAATGCGCCCGTTACCGTTCCGATCGCCATCATCGACGAAAGGAGCCCGTATTGTCCGGCGCCGGCATGGAACACCTTGACCGCCATGGTCGAGATGAAGATCGAGAAGTTCATGCCGAACGTGCCGATCAGAAACAGCATGAGGAGGATCGCGCGGAGGTCGGGCCGGTGCCAGACGTAGCGGAAGCCCGCGGCGAAGCCGCCCGGCGCACGGCTGGCCCGTCGGACCCGATGGAGATCGCCGACCCGCAGGAACGTCAGCGAGCACAGCACGGCGGCGAACGACAGGGCGTTGGCGAGAAAGGCCCAGCCGGTTCCCACGCTGGCGATCAGCAGGCCGGCGATCGCGGGACCGACCATGCGGGCGGCGTTGAATGAGGTGGAATTCAGCGCCACGGCGTTCGGCAGGTCGGTCTCGCCCACCAGATCCGAGACGAAGACCTGCCGCGCCGGCGCGTCGAACGCCGCAGCACAGCCGTGCAGGAAGGCGAACACATAGACCTGCCAGAGCTGGACCAGGCCGGTGACCGTGAGCAGGCCGAGGCCCAAGGCGCAGAGTCCCATCGCGGCCTGCGTGACCATCAGGAGCTTGCGCCGGTCGAAATAATCCGCGGCAAAGCCGCTGAAGGGCAGCATCAGCATTTGCGGCCCGAACTGCAGCGACATCACCACGCCCATCGCGCTCGCGTTGTTGTGGGTGAGCTGGGTCAGCACCAGCCAGTCCTGGGCGACCCGCTGCATCCAGGTCCCCACGTTGGACACGATCGCGCCGCCCGCCCAGAGCCGGTAATTGTAGTTGGCCAGCGATCGGAAGGTGCCGGTCGGGAAGAGCCGTGCCATCGTCAGCGTGGTATAGCAGGTCCATGCCCTACGACATCCAGGCCGCCGACGGCATTCGTGTCCTCCTTGCCGAGCGCACCGGCGTCGTCGAACGCAAGATGATGGGCGGCCTCGTCTTCATGGTGAATGGCAACATGTGCGTCACGGCAAGCGGCCGGGGCGGCATCCTGGTGCGCGTCGGGCCGGAGGCCCAGTCGCGCGTGCTGAAGGAGCCGCACGTCCAGCCGATGCGGATGGCCGGCCGGTCGATGGCCGGCTTCGTCCGGGTGATGCCCGAGGGCTACCAGACGGCGGCGGCGTTACGGAAATGGGTCAACCGCGCCCTCGATTATGTCGCCACACTTCCCCCGAAAGCCGCCAAGGGCAAATCGGCGGGGCGCAAACCCGCGCACAGCAGGCGATAAACAGCTTATCCCCGCGACGCCCCCTCACGGGAAAAGCGCGGGACGGTTACACTTCGGCAATGGCCTTCCCCCCGGGGTTCATCGATGAGCTGCGTGCGCGCGTCAGCCTGAGCGACGTCGTCGGCCGCAAGGTCGCGCTCAAGCGCAAAAACGCCTCCGAGTACACCGGCCTCTGCCCGTTCCACAACGAGAAGACGCCCTCCTTCACGGTGAGCGAGAAGAAGGGGTTCTTCTACTGCTTCGGCTGTCACGAAAAAGGCAGTGCCATCGATTTCGTGATGAAGACCGAGGGCCTCTCTTTCCCCGAATCGGTCGAGAAGCTTGCCCGCGAGGTCGGCCTGCCGGTGCCGCGCGCCACACCCCAGGAACGGGAGCGCGCCGAGCGCGCCTCGACCCTGCAGGAAGTGGTCGAGCAGGCGGCGCGCTGGTTCCAGAAGCAATTGCGCCTGCCGGTCGGCCGGCACGGCCTCGACTATCTGCGCGGCCGCGGCCTCGGCGACGAGGTCATCGATGACTTCCGGCTCGGCTTCGCGCCGGATTCGCGCGACGGGCTGATCGGAGCGCTGAAGCGCGAAGGCGCCACCATCGACAAGCTGGTCGAGGCGGGCCTCGCCATCCAGCCCGAGGAGCGCGGGCGCGAACCCTATGACCGCTTCCGCGGCCGGGTGATGTTCACCATCAACGACCGGCGTGGCCGCGCCATCGCGTTCGGCGGCCGGGTGATCGGCCAGGGCGAGCCCAAGTACCTCAATTCTCCCGAGACGCCCCTCTTCCACAAAGGCGCGAACCTCTACTGCCTCGACCGGGCGCGCGAGGCGGCGACCAAGGAGCAGCCGGTGGTCGTGGCAGAGGGGTACATGGACGTGATCGCCCTGCATGGCGCGGGCTTCACCGGCGCCGTGGCGCCCCTCGGCACGGCGCTCACTGAGGGCCAGCTCGGTGAACTATGGAAGCTCGCCGACGAACCCTATCTCTGCTTCGATGGCGACAATGCCGGCCGCCGCGCTGCCCAGCGAGCCGCGGATCGGGCCTTGCCGCTGCTGCGGCCGGGGAAGAGCCTGCGTTTCGTGTCTCTGCCGGCCGGCGAGGACCCTGACAGCCTGATCCGCGCCCGCGGCCCTGAGGCCGTGCGCCGGGTGCTCGACCTCGCCCGGCCGCTGGCGGATGTGCTCTGGGACATGGAGACCGAGGGCAAGCCGGCCGACACGCCCGAGCGGCGAGCCAGCATCCGGACCGCCCTGATGGCGAAGGCAGCCGAGATTGCCGATCCATCAGTGAAGGCAGCCTACCGCGACGAGTTCGCCGAACGCTTCAACAAGGCCTTCGGCCGCCGCCCTTTTTCATCCGGCGGCCGCTGGCAACCCGGCCGCCGTCCGTTTCGTGGCATGGGGCTGGAACCGCCTGCCCCCTTCGCCCCCGGCACTGCGGGGGCGCGATCCGCGGGGTCCGACATCAATACTCGCCTGGAGCAGGTGCTGCTGGGCGCCTTGGCCGAGCGGCCTGCCCTGCTCCACGCCGTAGCCGACGAACTCCGCGACCTGGCGCTCGAAAACCCCGAACTTTGCCGCCTGGAGCGGGCGCTGGTTCAATTCGCCAACGAAGCCCCCTCGATCGACCCTGCGGCAGAAGAGGCCATGGGCGGAGAACCCCTTGAACAGAAGCTGCTTACGGAGCATCTGCAGCGTCACGGTCTGGACCGGCCTGCCGAGGCAGCCCGGGCCAAAGCCCGGGACTTGTTTCGCGAGCCGGAGACTGAGGCTTGGCTCGAACGCTGGCGGCGGATCGCCGGCTATTTGGTCAAAAGGAGGGCGGCGGAGGCCCATTTGGAGGAGGCGAGGCAGGCTTTTGCTACCAATGGGGACGAGGAGAGCCTGCGCGAACTCGAGGCTGCTCTCCGGCATCACAGGGAAGTCGCGGCCTCTGAAACCGGATAGCCGGTCTGCGCATTTTCCTCCTGCAAACCCTGCCGCTGCCCCTATCGCTGTTGTGACTTGTGCCCATATAATAGAGGGGTATCTCGCGGGTCCGCCCCCCGCTCCCCTTCTCGCAGCCTTCGAACGGTCCTGCCGGGCCGCGAGAGGATTATTGTTTTAGACCCGTTGTCGCAGTTCCAAGGAAAAGAAATGGCGACCAAGACCGCTACCGTTGCTCAGCCCGACACCAACGATGCCCGCGAGGATGGCCCCGACGCCCCCTTGCTCGACACGCTGGGTGCGGAGCTGAAGAAGCTCGTCCAGAAGGGCAAGGAGCGCGGCTATGTCACCTATGACGAGCTGAACGCCGCACTGCCGCCGGACGAGGTGTCCTCCGAGCAGATTGAAGACACGATGGCCATGCTGTCCGAAGCCGGCGTGAACGTCGTGGAGGCCGAGGAGTCGGAAGAGACTCCGGCGGCCAATCCGGCCGAGCCGGCCAAGACCGCCGTCGTGGCGGCCGAGGCGACCGGCGAGGACGAGGAGCTCGGCCGCACCGACGACCCCGTCCGCATGTACCTGCGCGAAATGGGCTCGGTCGAGCTGCTGAGCCGCGAGGGCGAGATCGAGATCGCCAAGCGCATCGAGGCCGGCCAGGACAAGATGATCGGCGGCATCTGCGAAAGCCCGATGACCATCCACGCCCTGCTGACGTGGCGGGATGCGATCAATGAAGGCCGCATGCTGCTGCGCGACGTGATCGACCTCGAGGCGACGCAGGGCGGCGCCCCTGGCGAGGGCAAGGCCGCGAACGCCAACGGCGAAGCGGCCTCCACCCCCGTGGCGCGTCCGGCCGTGGTGGCGCCCAAGCCGCCGGTCGTGCGAGCCGCACCCCAGCCCAACGGCGGCGCCGAGGGTGCCGAGGCCCCGGGTGAAGGCGGCGGCGAGGACGACGACGAGAACGCGCTGTCGCTGTCGGCTCTGGAAGAGAAGCTGAAGCCCGAGGTGCTGCGCACCCTGACCAAGATCCACAAGGTCTATGCCGAGATGGCGAAGGTGCAGAACCGCCGCCTCTCGACGCTGAGCCGCGGGCAGAAGCCCAGCCCCGAGTTCGAGAAGAGCTACGAGAAGCACCGCAAGAAGATCGTCGAGCTGGTGCGCACCGTGCACATCAGCCCCGGGAAGATCGAGCAGCTGAAGCTCCAGCTCTACGACCTGAACCGCAAGCTGATGATGCTCGAGGGCAAGCTGCTGCGCCTCGCCGAGGGCTTCCGCATCCCGCGCCAGGACTTCCTCGACAACTACCTGACGCACGAGATCGACCCCAACTGGCTCGAGAAGGTCGGCAAGCTCACCGGCAAGGGCTGGAAGGACTTCGCCAAGAAGAAGGCGGTCGACGTCGAGAAGGTGCGCGCCGAGATCAAGGCTATCTCCGACGCCGCCGGCGCGCCGATCTTCGAGTTCCGCCGCATGTGCAAGACCGTGCAGGACGGCGAGCGCGAGATGATGCGGGCGAAGAAGGAGATGATCGAGGCCAACCTGCGCCTCGTGATCTCGATCGCCAAGAAGTACACCAACCGCGGCCTGCAGTTCCTGGACCTGATCCAGGAAGGCAACATCGGCCTGATGAAGGCGGTCGACAAGTTCGAGTACCGCCGCGGCTACAAGTTCTCGACCTACGCCACGTGGTGGATCCGGCAGGCGATCACCCGCTCGATCGCCGACCAGGCCCGCACCATCCGCATCCCGGTGCACATGATCGAGACGATCAACAAGCTGGTCCGCACCAGCCGTCAGATGCTGCACGAGATCGGCCGCGAGCCGCAGCCGGAGGAGCTGGCCGAGAAGCTCGGCATGCCGCTGGAGAAGGTGCGCAAGGTGCTGAAGATCGCCAAGGAGCCGATCAGCCTCGAGACGCCGATCGGCGACGAGGAGGATTCGCATCTCGGCGACTTCATCGAGGACAAGAACGCGGTCATTCCGCTCGAGGCCGCGATCCAAGGCAACCTGCGCGAGAGCACGACGCGGGTGCTGGCCACGCTCACGCCGCGCGAGGAGCGCGTGCTGCGCATGCGCTTCGGCATCGGCATGAACACCGACCATACCCTCGAAGAAGTCGGCCAGCAGTTCTCGGTGACCCGCGAGCGCATCCGGCAGATCGAGGCCAAGGCGCTGCGCAAGCTCAAGCACCCCAGCCGCTCGCGCATGCTCCGCAGCTTCCTCGACCAAGGCTGAGTGGCAGAAATATCGAATGGAAGGGCCGGCACCGCCGGCCCTTTTGTTTTGCGCGGAACCGTACCGCGCCCGTTGCGTTCGCTCCTCCACAAGGAGAAGCAGGCATGGCCACCAACGGCGCGCTTTACGGCATCATCGGGGCACTGGGAGTCGCCGTCGTGGGCGGCGGCCTCTACATCGCCAAGCAGGAGGGCGCGTTCGGCCCGTCAACGACGGCCGCGGTAACGGCGCCGCCTGCTCCGGCGCCAACTCCCCCTGCTCCACCCGCGCCCAAGCCGGTGGTCGCTGCGCCGGCGCCCGCTCCTGCACTGCCGCCGCCTGTCAGCAACACCGCGCAGGCGGAGGCCGTGATGGTCCAGAACCTCGTGGTCGACGCGCGGCGCGCCATCACCCGAGGCGATTTCGACGCGGCCGGTCGCGCCCTCGACCAAGCCGGCAGGCTCGCGCCCAACTCGACTGAGGTGGCCGCCGCCTGGCGCGACTTGCGCTACGCCCAGCAGCGCGCCGACCGCGAGGATCGTCACCGCCTCGACGAGCTGGTCCAGCAGGCGCGCGCCGCGATCGCCCGCCATGACTATACCGAGGCCGACCGACTGCTCGACCAGGCCGACAAGATCGACCCGCGCGACAACACCGTGAAACAGGCGCGCGCCGAGCTTGCCAATGCCCGCCAGCATGCCAATCGCGACAACTGGCGCGTCGACGATCTGGTCAAGCAGGCGCGTGCGGCGATCATGCGTCACGACTATGCAGGCGCCGATCGCCTGCTCGACCAGGCCGAGAGCATCGATCGCCGCGACCGCGACGTGCAGCAGGCCCGCGCCGAGCTCAACGCGGCCCAGCGGCCGCCAGGTTCAAGTCCGGCTCCGGGCCGTCGCTAGCCGCAGCGCAGCTCACGCAAATTTCGGCATCACCTTGGTCGCCATCAGCTCCAGCGACGTCAGGATCTGCTGACGATCGTGCAGGCCCTGCGGGATCAGCAAGACGACCTCGTCCTGGTCCGGCAGCAGCCGCTTCACCTCGTCGAGCCGGCGGCAGATCGTGTCGGGCGAGCCGACCAGCAGCTCCGGCACGCCCTGGCCGAACGGCGTGGCCCAGCTGTTCCAGAACCACATCATGTCCTTGGCCCATTCCCGGGCCTGCGCGTCGGTCGGGGCGCAGATGAAGATGCCGCCCCATGCCGCCTGCTGGCCGTTCTTGACAGTGCGGCCGTGCTTCTCGGCCTCCATCGTGTAGCCCTTGCAGAGCTTGTCGTAGAAATCGAGATTGTCGGTCAGCACGATCGGCTTGCCGCCGTACTTGGCCCAGAACAGCGCCGTGCGCATCGACGCGGCGAACCCGCCATAGAGCGGCGGATGCGGGGTCTGCAACGGACGGGGTGCGATGCCGATCTCGTTGATGCGCATGTCGGGTGCCACGCCTTGGCCGTACTTCACGTACACCGGATGCTCGTGCGGATTGACCATGCCTTCGGGCGGGAAGCTCCAGTACTTGCCGCGATGGCTGAAGGTCTCGCTCGACAGCGCCTTCACGACGATGTCGACGAACTCGCCGAAATACTCGCGGTTGGCGATGTCGGCCGGCTGGTCCTTGTTCCACGGGCCGACGGCATTGAGCTCGCTGCGGATCTTGAAGTTCTCGACCCAGCGCCTGATAGCCGCGCACCAGCCCGACGCCGAAGCGGCCGCCCAGCATGTGGTCCATGGTGGCGATGTCCTCGGCGACGCGCAGGGGATTGTGCGTCGTCGACACGAAGCCGCAGGTGATGACGCGCAGCTGCTTGCTGTGCTTGCCGAGCCACATCGACATCAGCTTGGGATCGTTGGAGATCTCCAAACCTTCGATCTGCAGGTGATGCTCGGGGTGGCCGAAGCCGAAGTAGCCGGCATCGTCGGCGAAGCGCACGTACTCGGCGATCTCGTCCAGCATGCGCTGGTAGAGCTCGGGCTTGCGCCCCGCCATGCCGGCCTCGAGCTCCATCCGACGGCCGACCGTGCAGTACATGAACAGGCTGAAGCGCATCAAAACCTCATGCTCTTGCCGGACCGCGGGCGTCCCGCCCGCCTCATGAGTCTTGAGCGGGCGGGACGCCCGCGGTCCGGCAAGACTAAGCGGCGAGCTTGTAAAGTTCCGCGACGTTGTCTCTCAGGATCCGCTTCTTCAGCACCGGATCGAGATGGCTCGTCTGCTCGGCGATTACGTCCTTGCTCCATGGCCAGGTCGAATCGCTGTGCGGGAAGTCGTTGGCCCACATGAGCTGGTTCGGGGCCATGAGGTTGGCGAACTGGAAGGCGGTCCAGTCGTCCTGGAAGGTGAGCGCGATATTCTCGCGGAAGTATTCCGACGGCAGGCGGGCGAGTTCCTTGCCCTTCATCCAGTAGCGATGCCGCTTGTAGGCGTGGTCCATGCGATACATGAAGTGCGGCGCCCAGCCGGCGTCCGCCTCGACGCACACCACGCGCAGCTTCGGATGCCTCTCGAACACGCCGCTGTAGACCAGCATGCCCATGATGTCCTGGCAGCCGCGGATGATCGACAGGAAGCTGTTGATCTTGGGCCCACGCGGCTTGATCATCGTATTGTCGCCGCTCGAGGTCAGGATGTGCCACGACAGCGGTAGCTCGAGCGCGACGGCAGCTTCCCACAGCGGATCGTAGACCGGGTCGTCATAGTCCTTCTCGCCGGGATTGCCGGGCATCATCACGCCCTTGAAGCCCATCGCCTTGATGCGCTCGAGGTCGGCGATGCCTTCCGTGACGGTGCGCACCGCCGTCTGCCCCATGCCGATCAGTCGCGCCGGGTCGTGGCTGCAATAGCCCTGGAGCCAGCGGTTGTAGGCCTCGAAGCACGCACGCTTGAACTCGAAGTCGGGGTGATTGCAGAGCAACATGCCGACGCTCGGATAGATGATCTCGGCGGCGACGCCGTCCTTGTCCTGGTCGGCCAGCCGGCCCTTGGGATCCCAGCCGCTGCGGTGCAGATCCTCGAACTTGGCACCCCCCGCGCGAATATTCTTGGGTTCGACGCCAGCGGCGGCTACCAAGCCGAGCGGCACCAGGGTCTTCATGCCTTCGACGATGAAGGTATCGCCGATGCCGTCCTTGTGGACGACGCGCGGCGCACGCTCGCGGAAGGCCGGGTCGATGTTGTCGATGTAGCAGTTGGGCGGTTCGGTGATGTGCGAATCGGCCGAAATCGGGCGCCAGTCCATGCTTCCTCCAGCGTCTTTGGCGGAAATGGTAGGGTGCGGCGACCGGCGGCGGCAAGTCGTCGTCCGCGTGCCGTTCCGGCGGGCGGAGCGGTTGAACCCACCGCCCCCCTATGGCATATCCCCGCGCGCGCTCGCTTGGGGCGCCCCTCGGCGCTGCCGTAGCTCAGTGGTAGAGCACTCCCTTGGTAAGGGAGAGGTCGACAGTTCAATCCTGTCCGGCAGCACCATTTCTTCCGTGTTGGTTGGACGTCGCTCGGACGACTGCGCGTCGTCGTGGACAGTCGTCGGCGACCGCGATGATCGAGGCAATCGCTCGGTCCGTCCGGAGACTGTCACCTCGCGAGAGTGCGATAGAAAGACTCAATACTTATTCTCTCGATGCATGTTCTCCAGGATGATAGAGCGCCATCAGTCGGCTTGGCCGGGTGCGGTTCGCAGCGGCTCCCACGCACTCATTGCAAATACGACTTCATCCCTCTTCACAGAACGGTGATGCATCAGTCATGATGCAGGAACGGGGAGAATCAAGGAGGCTTCAAATCATGAACAAGTCTTTCGCGATTCTCGCAAGCGTGTTGCTGGGCGCCGCAGCTTTCGGCGTCACGGCGGTGAGTGCACAAACATCGTCCTCGTCGACCAAGTGCGGTCCCGAGGGCTTTTCGGGCAAGGACATGAATTACGTCAGCGTGCCCTGCAACGCGGGGGAGCAAGTGTCTGCTCAGCCGTGCAAGCCCGAGGGATTCTCGGGCAAGGACATGAACTACAGCAGCGTGCCGTGCCCCGCAGGCACGACCTACGAGAATCCCGGCTGGAAGGGCGTGAGGATTCCCAAGTAGGCGGAGACATCTTCCCGTGCCGCCCCGGTTAAACGGTCGGCACGGGATTCACCTCCAGCGGCGCCGTTGTTATCGCGTGCGTTACTTCAAAAGCATGTCCTCACGCAAACGCGAGTCGATCGACTGATTCATAACGGGATGGTGTCCCCCACGCACCTCCGACTGGTCTTGCGCGGGAGCAGAGCACAGAGCATGCGTAAGGTTCCCGTCAGGTGTGGCGCGTCATGCTCCCGTCCACGGGGAACAGGAGGCTCCGCTCATTATGACTAAGGCTTTTGCGATTCTAGCGACCACGATGCTGGGCGCCTCGCTTATTGGCGTTGCAGCGGTGAATGCTCAGACTTCGTCCTCGGATTCCAAGTGCGGGCCCGAGGTGTACTCACAAGCGACGCAGACTTATGTCGGCGTGCCCTGCAACAGCGGTGAGGCGGCGGCGAACACGCCGTGCAAGCCGGAGGGCTATTCGACGTCCGACCAGACCTACAGCTCCGTGCCCTGCCCCGCTGGGACCACCTACGAAAATCCCGGCTGGAAGGGTCCGAAGCCGCAGTAGACGGATCCACGCCCATACAAGCTCGGGCCCCGTGCCGCCGGCGACTCCGGCAGCACGGGGCTTTGCGTTTGGCGGTCGCGCGGGCTTGTCGAACGCCTCGCCTCTGGCATAGTTCCGCCGCCGGATGCCCATCCACTGGACGATCTCCAAACCGAACAGGCTCGTCGTCGCCGTCTGCAAGGACGTCGTGACGCGCCGGGACATCGAAACCTACCTCGATGCCGTGGTCGTTGCCGACCTCCTCAGCTTCCGCAAGATCTTCGACCTGACGCAGGCCGAGGTCGACCTGCCGGACGACGACATGATGGCGCTCGGGGCCCGCATCCGCGCCTACGCCACGACCGGCGCGATCGGCCCGCTGGCGATCGTCGCGGCGACACCAGAGAGCTACGAGCGCGCCCATCTGTTCGCCGCGCTGGCCGATGCACAGCGCCCGATCAGGATTTTCACCGAGCTGCACAAGGCCCGGCAGTGGCTGGATGCGCAGGAATGACCGCTGCGCGTCGCCTCGGACGGCGAGCTGTCAGTTCCGCATGAAGCCCTCGAGCTCGCCCTCCGCCCAGGCCAGCGTCTTCTCGAGGGGCTCGCCCTTGAAGTAGCGCACCGCCATCTGGGTCTGCGTCGCCTGGGTGTAGATGCGCTCGGCGATCGAGTGCGGCGCCGGTGCGCCCGCGACCGACAGGATCTGGTGATTGTACGGGTTGGGATAATGGTAGAGCGTGCCCTTGGGCGGTCCCTCCTCCTGCCAGATCTTGAACAGCGTCATCTTCTCGAATGACGGCAGGTCGTAGCCGCCGCTCGCTACGACCATCGATTCGACGACGTCGGGTTGCGACAGGTGCATCAGCAGGCTCTTGGCCGCCGGGACGTTCTTGCTGAAGTTCCAGATGCTCCAGAAGTACGGCGTGAACGGCGCGAAGCGGCCCTTCGGGCCCTGCGCGAAGCCGTGCGTCCAGAGCTGCTCGGCGACCTTCGGCGCGTCGCGCTTGGCGACGGCCCAGGCCGACGGCGGGTTCATGATCAGCGACGCCTGGCCCGACACCAGGAACTTGTTGTTCGAGGCGTCGTCCCACGCCGGCACATCGGGCGGCAGGAAGGCCATCAGCTTCTTGTAGAAGTCGAGCGCCTGGCGCACCGCATCGGTCTTGACCGTGATGTCGCCCTTCTCGTTGACCAGCATGGCGCCGAAGCCGTGGAAGATGGCGCCCGCGGTGTCGACGTTGTCGGCGGTGCTGCCGAGCCCGATGCCGAACGGATGGCCGCCCTTCTGGCAGGCTTCCGCCGCCTTCAGGAAAGTATCGTATGTCCAGTTGTCGGCCTTCGGCGGCGAACCGGCGGGATACATCGCCTGAACGTCGATGCCGGCATACTGCTTCATGTAGTCGATGCGTGAGCACGGGCCCTTGATCTGGCTGCCGACCGTTGCCGGCACGCCGACCCAGTGGCCCTTGATCTTGCCGAGATACTCGACCGTCGGATTGACGGCGCCATTCTGCTTGATCAGCTCCGGCATCAGGTCGTCGACCGGCGCGAGCTGCTCGGCATAGCGCGACGGCAGCCAGGTCGAGAGCGCCAGGATATCGTGGCCCGACTTGGCCTGCGCCTCGGCCGCACCGGTCAGCAGGAGCTTGTTGCCCTGCGAGGTGATGAAGTCGATCTGGACCTCCACCTTCTCCTTCTCGGCCCACTCCTTCACCGCCTTCTCGGTGGCGCTGTTGGCGCCCGGCACCCAGTGGTCCCAGAAGCCCATCGACAGCTTGCCTGCGGCATAGGCGCCGCGAACGAAGGGCGCGGCGACCATCGCCGACGCCAGGACGCCACCCGCCATCACGCGGCGGCGCGAGATCTTGCTCGAAACCATGCGAAAACACTCCCTGTCACAAACTGGCTCTCGCTGCTGTGGAGCCTTGGCGACAGGCTAGGCCGGGAGTAGTTGCAGAGGCAATGACATTCCGCTTTTCGGTACACAATCGTTAACCATGGCCCGCTATGCTGGCGGCCATGAGCCGCCTCCTCCGTCACCTCCTGCCTGTCCTGGCCTTGCTCGCGCCCGGCTCGGCCTTCGGTTGGGGCGCGACCGGACATGAGTTCGTGAGCGGGATCGGCGCCGAAATCCTTCCCGAGGAAATTCCTGCCTTCGTGCGCCAGCCGCAGGCAATCGACACCATCGCCGTGCTCGGCCGCGAGCTCGACCGCTCCAAGGGCACCGGCGAAACGCACGACAGGGAGCGCGACCCCGGTCACTTCGTGATCCTGGACGACGCGCAACGCATTGGCGGCGTGCTCCCGCTCGACATGTTGCCGCCGACCCGCGAGGCCTACGACACCATCCTGCGCACCCGCAATCTCACGCAGTACAGGGTAGGCTACCTGCCCTACTCGATGGTCGACGGCTGGCAGCAGCTGGTGAAGGACTTCGCCTACTGGCGCGCCGCATCGGTCGGCGCGCGCACCGCCGCCGACCCGGCCGAACGGGCGTGGTTCGACATCGACCGCCAGCGTCGCGAGGCGCTGGTGATCCGCGACCTCGGCGTCTGGAGCCACTATGTCGGCGATGCCAGCCAGCCGATGCACGTGTCGATCCATTTCGACGGCTGGGGGCCGTACGACAATCCGCGCGGCTTCTCGACGAAGCGCGGCCTGCACGCTGAGTTCGAGGGCGCGTTCGTGAAGACCAACGTCAAGCGCGCCGAGGCGAAAGCCGCCGTCGCGCCCTATCGCGCCTGCACCTGCACGATATGGGACCGCCTGCGCGGCCTGATCCTGGCGAGCCACGGCCAGGTCGCGCCGCTCTACGCGCTTGAGCAGAAGGGCGGCTTCACCAACGGCAATCCGGCCGGCATCGCCTTCGCGACGTCGCGGCTCGCCGAATCGGCATCGGTGCTGCGCGACATGATCGTCGATGCCTGGCGGGCGAGCACGGACATGGGCGTCGGCTACCCCGCCATATCGGTGCGCGACATCGAGGCCGGCAAGCACATCCTCACGCGCGACGATTTCGGCCGCGACTGACGAGCATCGGAGGATGGCGCAGCCTATAGTGCGGTCATGACTCTGCAGCGCGCCGCCTTGTGGGCGATCGTGGTCGCGGCGACGGTGTACCTGCTGGTCGCCGGACGCGGGCTGCTGCTGCCGTTCGTGCTGGGCCTGACGCTCTGGTACATGATCGATGCGCTGGCTGACGTCTTCGAGACGCCGTGGCTCGGCATCAGGATGCCGCGGCCGGTCGCGTTGCTCGTGGCGATCCTGCTGATGGGCGGCCTGGTATGGATCCTCGGCCGCACGATCCGCTTCAACATCGCCGCAGTCGCCGCCGCGGCGCCGACCTACGAGGTCCACCTGCAGCGGCTGATCGACCGCGGCGCGGCGCTGGTCGGGGTCGAGCAGGCGCCCACGGTCGACCAGCTGTTCGACCAGATCAGCCTGGCCGCCACCCTGGGTGGCCTCGCGACAGCCGTCGCCTCGGTGGTGAGCGTGGCGGGCATCGTGCTGATCTATGCCGGCTTCCTGTTCGTCGAACAGGTCCAGTTCCGCCGCAAGCTCGCGATCCTGTTCAGCCGCAGCGCGCAGCAGGCGCGCGTGCTCTCGGTGCTCCACCAGATCGACCGCGACATCCGCCGCTATGCGCGCATCAAGACCACGCTCGCCGCCATCACCTCGGCGCTCGCCTACGCGGTGATGGCCTGGGTCGGCGTCGACTTCGCGGGGTTCTGGGCGGTGATGGTGTTCTTCTTCTACTACATCCCGACCATCGGCTCGATCCTCGCGATCGCGGCGCCGGCGCTGCTGACCCTTGTCCAGTTCGACCATGCGACGCCGTTCCTGATCGTGCTGTTCGTGATCGGCACCATCCAGATCGTGATGGCCAACGTGATCGAGCCGGCGATCATGGGCCGCTCGCTCAACCTCTCGCCGCTGGTCGTGATCGTCTCGCTGATGGTGTGGGGCGCGATCTGGGGCGTGATCGGCATGTTCCTGTGCATGCCGATCATGGTGGTGCTGATGATCGTGTTCGCGCACTTCGAGACGACGCGTCCGGTCGCAGTCCTGCTCTCGGCCGACGGCCGCGTTCCCGAGCTCGAGGAACCGGGCAAGCAATAGCGACTCGGCCCAGCGGGTTGCGGACGGGTCCGCTCGCGCCCACTGCCATCGACTGCCAGCCCCCGTGGCAGCCGCTCGATGCAGCAGGGCCAACGTTTTCCGCCTGTCCTGCCACTCTGCCCGCACCCCCCGTCTCCCCATCGGAACAACACACCCAACCGAAGTTGCCGGCAGGTGCGCCGGCATGACGAGCGCCGGGACCGAGGGACGCGGGCAGAAGAACGCGATCATGACGGCCACACTGCACCATATCGGCGACGAACACCTATTACGGGCAATGGCCGCGCGGTCGACGCCCGAGTTCAGCGCTTCGATTCGCGAGCCAATGTCCAAGATGAGACTGCGCCGCAAGTCCTTATCCACAAGCCTTCCGGGGTGCTCCGCCAGCCGTCGGGAAGGAGCGGTCGAACGCAACGTCGATCCAGTCGCTGATTGAGTGCGTTATTCCAGGCTAGAGCGATTTCCACTCAGATGGAACCGCGCCCTCACGATCGTAACTTCTCCCATCGGCCCGCTAGCGCGGTTCCATCTGAGTGGAAATGCGCACACGGGCAATATTTGTTGCAACAGGCATATTCCGTCCGGCCGATTTCGGCCGGACGGAAATGTTCTAAGGCTCGGCCGTCGGATCGGCCTGCAGGACCAGCGTATCGCCGTCGCGCTTCACCCGCACGAACGGAAGGTGGTCGGGAAGCTCCGACAATGTGCGATCGACCTCGTCGAACAGGTGCACATAGAGCCGGCGCTCGGCGGCGTCCGGCGCCAGCGGCAGACGCAGCGGCTCGTTCCAGTCGAGCGCGCGCACGCCGCTCTTGTCGGCGTGCTCCTGCGCCTGCTCGCGCACCAAGGTCGCCTCGAAGCGGCCGATCGTGGCGGTGCGCGCGCCTGCGGTGACGGGCTTGGCCTGGACCAGCAGGCAGATCTGGTTGGCGCCCTCGTCGGAGGCGAACTCGACCGTGCCGTCGTTCAGGGTCGAATCGCTCGCATCGTCGAGCCAGCCCAGCCGTTCGACGATCACCACGCGACGGTTCGCCTTGTCGAAATGCGATCCGGGCGGCGGATCGAAGCAGCGCCGCACCGAGCGCGTCTCGCCGGCCGGGGCCCGCACCATGATCTCGGGCGACATCAGCGTGTTCGACTCCGGCACCATCCAGCGCACCTGCTGGTCGAGCGCCACCGAGCCCGGCCGGTCGGGCAGGACGAGGAACGGCAGCTCGAAAGTCACGACCCGGCCATCGCGGCGCAGCGCCAACGTCGCGGTCGCGAGCGCGCTGCGCGTGGCGGAGAGGCCGAACGCGTTGCGCGGCACGATGAAGTGCAAGCGCTCCGGCCCGACGGTTCCCTCGCCGCGCCAAGGGCCGACCGCGAGCGTCGGCGGATCGCTGTCGGACGTGAGGCGCACGCCTGCGATGTCGACCTCCACCGGCGGATCGGCCTCGCCTCCGGTCATGAAGGCCGGCGCGTACAGCGGCACGACCGGCGCCGTCGGCCGGGGCTGGCCCGTCGTGAAGGCGGTGGTGAGTCTGGAATCCGGAGGAGGCACAGCGACCTCCTGCGGCACGAGCAGCAGGGCGCCGCCGTCGCGGCGCGGCGGCACGACCCCGGGCGTGACCTGCAGCACGAGCGGCAGGTCATCCGCCGAGGCGAGCCCATCCAGCACCTTGGCCGCCCGGTCCCCGGCTTGGCGTGCCAGCGCCCGCGCGCCCTCGCCAGGTCGCGTCATGGCCTCGTCGAGCGCGGCGGTGAGGTCGGCGAGCGCGAGGTAGGCCTGGCGGCGCGGTGCCGGCAGCGCATCGAGCGTGCGGCCTGCATCGAGCGGCAGGCGGATGGCGAGCGCATCGGCCAGCAGGCCGGCGGTGCCGAGCGGCGCCAGCAGTCCGAGCCATCCCTCGCCGTCGGCGCGCGCCTGCAGGCCCATCTGCTCGCTGCGCAGATGGGCCAGCCGCTCGTCGACCGTCGGTTCGCCCGCCCATGCGCCCGCAGGGGCGATCGACGGGGCGAGCGCGAGCAGCGTCGCCAGCAGGACCGGCAACGCGCGCATGGACCGTCAGTAGGAGAACAGCACCGGCAACGGCGACTGCATGATCAGATGCCGCGTCATGCCGCCGAAGATCATCTGGCGCAGGCGGCTCTGCGTGTAGGCACCCTTGACGATCAGGTCGCAGCCGCCGGCGATCGCGGTGTCGACGATCGTCTGTCCCGCCGAGCGCGTGCCCGGCTTGACGTGCTGGCTGGTGACGTTGAGGCCGTGGCTGCGCAGCGAATCGGCGATCTCCGCCGAGCTCGGTCCCGGCACCATGGCGCCGTCGACGCTCAGCACGTCGATCGATTCGGCGCGGCTCATCACCGGCATGGCGAGCGAGATCGCCCGCGCGCTCTCGGTCGAGCCGTTCCAGGCGAACAGGATCTTCTTGCCGACCATGCCCGAGAAGCGCGGCGGCACCACCAGGACCGGCCGTCCGGAATCGAACAGCGCGGTCTCGAACACGCTCTCCGGCATCTTCGGCAAGGCGCCGGGCTGGGGCATCACGATCAGGTCGTAGGCCCGGCCGATGATGCCGATCGCGGTCGGTCCGCTATCGTCCGCCGCGCGCCATTCCGAGGTCAGCCCCAGCGCCCGCGCGTCGAACGCCTGCTTGACCGCAGCGACACGCTGGCGCTCCTCGGCGTCCTCGGCGAGCCCGCCGCCGATCGGCGCCCCCATGCCGGCGTCGGCCCATGCCATGCTCATCACGCCATAGGATGGCGGCTCGAGCCCGACCAGCCGCGCGCCGAATGCCTTGGCAAGCCTGGCCGCCAGCTCGAAGGCCGCCGGATCTTCCGCCGTCCAGGCCATTGTCAGAATTGACTTCATGACACGCCTTCCCTGTTTTCCTTTATCGACGCACGATAGAGCATAATCCGCTCGGCCGAAATCCGCCGGACGCAACATGCTCGCTGCAATAACGCTCGTCGATGGGCGCATTTCCGCATTTCAGAAGCCGCGAGCGGCTGCAGCAGATGATGCACATGATACAATACGACCGTTGTATCCGCCTTTGTATTCAATAAGTTAGACGCACTATCTCAGCTCATTGTTGAGATTGGACCGGGTTACCGGTCCAGCGTTGATGTCAGCCTGATCGCCCCGGCCCCAGAACCCGGCGGTCCGGTGTGCAGGAGCGTAGCCAGCAACGTTATTCTTTTGGAGATTCTCATGCTGTCCATTTTCCGCCGTCTGATGAAGAACGAGAAGGGCGCCACCGCCATCGAGTACACGCTCATCGCCTCGCTGATCGCCGTCGCCGCCATCGCCGCCATGACCTCGGTCGGTAGCAAGGTGAGCAACGTGCTCAGCAACGTTGCGAGCACGATGCAGTAAAACGAACTCACAGGGTTCTGTTGGGCGGCCCGGCGACGGGCCGCCCATTTCATTTGGGGCAAGTGGCGACAAACTTTACGAACGTTACAGGCAACCGATGCTGCTCAAATACAGTTCGCTGGCCCTCCTGATCTGCTTGGCGGCCCTCACCATCCTGGTCGAGCTGCCGACCCCTTGAGGGTCAGGCTCTGACCTCCAGGGGTCAGGCGATTGCCGCCGCAGTCGGTACGATCCAGGCGAAGCGGTCCGACAGCGCCGCCAGCGTGATGCGGTTGATCGCCGCCGCGTCGACCGTCGCGCCGCCCGTCGCATCCGGCAGATCACGCGTCGCCACCGTGTCGGCGGCGATCGTGCTCATGAAGCCGTGGTCGGTCGCCGAGCGCACCGTCGCCGACACGCACATGTGGGTCATGAAGCCGGCGACGATCAGGTTCTTCCGATTGGCCGCCGCCAGGTGCTTGGCGAGCTCGGTGCCGGTGAAGGCGTTGGGCAGCCCCTTGTCGATCACGATCTCACTGCCGCGCGGCGTCAGCGTCTTGACGATCTCGTAGCCGGTCGACGAGGGATTGAACGCCTTGCCCTTGGTCTGATGGCGCACGTGGATGACCGGAGCGCCGGCGACCCGCGCCTTCTCCAGCAGCACGGCGATCGCGTCGATCGCGGGGCCGACGCCGGTCAGCGGCAGCAATCCGTCCGTATATTCGCGCTGTGCGTCGATGATCAACAACACGCCATCGGCCATCGTCGCCGGCGCCGGCGCCACTCCCGACATCTGCAGCATGGTCATCGCCATGTGTCACCCCTACTCCACCACGGTTGTGAAAAGCCCGATTGCATCAACGCGCAAGACTTGCGATTTGGCAAGTCTTTCGACTCTGCATGCGCGCACACGATGACTAGCGATCCGGTCGTGTCGGCCGCAACCAAACCTGCAGAGGCAAGGCAGAGACTTCATCGGACCGCGCCACTCCAGTGGCGCTCATGGGCTTGAGCGCCACTGGAGTGGCGCGGTCCGATGATATGATCTCCGCTATGAAAGCGATCATCGTTGGCGGCGGCGTGATGGGCCTCTGCACCGCATGGGGGCTGGCGCGGGAACTGGGGCATGGGGATCATCAGGTCGAGCTGTTCGAGCAAGGCCCGCTTCCCAACCCGCTCGCCTCGTCGGCTGACGAACATCGCCTGATCCGCCATCCCTACGGCGATCGCACCGGCTACGCCCGCATGGTCGATCCCGCCTTCGCGGCCTGGGACCTGCTGTGGCGGGACCTCGGCGTCACTCTCTATGCGCCGACTGGCACGCTCGCCTTGACCGGCAACGGCGCCGACTGGGCCGATCGCTCGGCCCGCAGCCTGGCGGCGATCGGCCGGCCGATGGCCGAGCTCACGCTTTCCGAACTGCGGCGCCGCTTTCCGCGCTTGAATGCCGATGGCGTCGAGCGGGCCTTCTGGCTCGAGACGGGCGGGGTCCTGTTCGCGCAGGATATCGTCGCGGCGCTCGCACGCTATCTCGCGAACAACTCGCACGTCCGCCTGCGTATGAACACGCCCGTCCGTTCCGTCGATCTCGAGCGCGGGCGTGTCATTGCAGACTGTGGCGAGGCACACGACGCCGACATGGTCGTGGTCGCAGCCGGTGCGTGGGCCGGCCGGCTGGTGCCGCTCGGCAAGCGCCTGATCCCCTCGCGCCAGATCGTCATCTACTTCCGGCTGCCGGAAGAGCAGCGCGCTGTGTGGGCAAAGGGGCCGATGATCATCCAGAAGACCGGCGATGTCGGCCTCTACTTCGTGCCGCCGATGGAAGGCCGGGGCTTCAAGGTCGGCGACCACGGATTCAGTCTCTCGGGCGACCCGGACGGCAGTCGGGACGCGACCGAAGAGGAGATCCGGCCATTGCTCGAACGTTGCCGTGGGCTGTTCAAGGACTTCGCCTCCTGGCGCACCGATCGCCTCAAGGCCTGCTTCTATACCGTCACGGACGACGAGCGGTTCGTGGTCGAGAAGACCGGCGCCAAAGGCTGGGTGATGTCGCCCTGCTCGGGTCACGGCTTCAAGTTCGGCGCGCTGATGGGGCTCGAACTGGCGCGCACCATTGCATCCGAACGTAACGCTGCTGCACATGCCCGCTGGGCGGCCGGTCTCGAAGGCGATAAATAGTAGTCATTGGAGCGCGCTACTCCAGTGGCGCAATCACGAGCGCCACTGGCGTGGCGCGGTCCGATGAAAAGGAAGGAACGACATGGCTGCGGGCGACGACAAGAAGCAAAAGGGCATGCGCCAGGGCCTGGCGACCTACGGCGATGCCGGCTTCTCACTGTTCCTGCGCAAGGCCTTCCTCAAGGCCGGCGGCTATACCGACGACGCGCTCGACCGGCCGATCGTCGGCATCACCAACACCTTCAGCGACTACAATCCCTGCCACGGCAACGTGCCCGACCTGATCGA
>Ga0070738_10002250_pt1 | contig 30867 bp, 29 predicted proteins | sample Coa_R2_2_FD_66446 | JGI IMG/M metagenome (GOLD analysis project Ga0070738, IMG submission 66446) | Surface soil microbial communities from Centralia Pennsylvania, which are recovering from an underground coalmine fire - Coalmine... | ecosystem: Environmental > Terrestrial > Soil > Unclassified ...
GCTCAGACCGCAGACGCCTTCGCGGGCGCAGGAGTCGAGGTTGGGCGTACTTGCCGTTTCCAGCTCGGTTTTGCCGCCCGGCTCCAGAGGCAGACCGCCCAGGCCGTCGGCGACCAACAAAACGATCTTCGTGCCGTTTTCTTCGCGCAGCTCGCGCATCAATTCGTGCATGTTTCGTGCCCCTCGATTTTGCCCGCGTCAAGTTTGGAACTATAGTTTCGTCGAGAGGTGTTGTATCGCTTGATTGTGTGTACGTCCTCACCACTGCTTATCCGAGCCTGAAGCATAAGCGACGGCAGCCGTCGCTTATGCTTCAGGCTCGGATAAGCAGTCGTGGAGAAGGCGAAGAAAATATGGAATTGCCAGACGAAGCAGTTGCCTACAATTATCAATCGCTTCTAACGCCAGTGGGAGAGGAATGGAGCGCGGCAGCCGAGTTGCGCGCTCGTCATTTTCTGGCCCCCAGCCGGCTCAAGGATCTTCTGCCGCGCTTGATGCAATGCCGTTCTCAGGTGGCAGCCGAGCGCGAAATGCGCAACGTGCCGCCGGAGATGCAGCCGCTCGACGCCGGCTTCATCGATTTGCCCCAGGCCACCCTCGATAACTATCGGCGCAAGGGGGAGTCCAGCGACCTTGGCCGCGTCCTCAACCTGGCGACGCGCCTGCGCGAACAGGTTGATCGCGTCGTCTTCCTTGGTGCCGGCGGCTCGACGCTGGGGCCGCGCGCCCTCTTCCAGGCGCTCTTGAGCCGCTATCACAACGAGCTGCCGCCCCAGACGCGCTTGGGTGTCCCTCGGCTTTACTTTGAGGGCGATGATGCCGACAACGACGCCTTGCAAAATCTGCTCGATCTGCTTCAAATCACCTGCGTCGATCCGGAGCAGCGTGAGGAGCGCTGGGCGGTAGCGGCGCTGAGCAAGAGCGGCGAGGCGCTGGAGGCGGCCCTTGCTCTGCGCGTCTTTCGTCGCGAAGCCTCGGAATATTACGGCCTGCGCTCCGAGTGGCTGACGGAGTTGTTCGCGGCCGCCACCGGCAGCGAGAGCAAGTTGCGGAAGCTCTTTCAAGCTCACGGCCACGATGATGCCAACATCTTGAGTATCCCGGCAAACGTCGGCGCGCGTTATTCCGTCTTCACCGCGGCCGGCCTATTGCCCGCCGCCGTCATGGGCCTGGACGTGCGAGCGCTGCTGCTCGGCGCCGCGGCCATGACCAAACGCTTCCTCGAAGAGCCGTTCGAGCGCAATCCGGTTTTGCAATTCGCCTGCATCAATTACCTGATGACCGAAGAGTGCCACAAACCGCTACGGGTACTATCGGTCTGGTCGAAGAAGCTCGAAGCGCTAGGTTGGTGGTACGATCAGCTGGCATCCTCAAGTCTGAGCAAGCAAGGCCTCGGACCAACGCCGTTGACGATGGTTGCTCCGCGCGATCTCCATGCGCGCGGTCAACAGCATCAAGACGGGCCACGCGATCGCCTTATCAACAACCTCATCGTCAAAAACCCCAAGTCGGTGCCTATCCTCGTGCAAATGGCCGACCACAACGAGGACGAGCTGAACCAGTACAATCGCAAGGGACTGCCCGACATTCTCAAAGCAACGCTGGCCGGCGTCAATCAGGCATATTATGAGGCCGCCCGGCCGACGGCGGATCTCGTGCTGCCGACATTGTCGGAGCATACAATGGGACAGCTGATGCAAATGTTGATGCTGGCGACCGTGGTGGAAGCGCGGCTGATGGGCGTCAATCCCTATGGCCAGCCGGGGATGGAAGTGTATAAACGACATCGGAAAGAGCTGTTGACAGCGGAGACGTCCTCCAATGTGGGGAAGCTCCTATGAACCAGAATACGTGGTTTGGTTGCATTTTTTCGGGAGTGCTTATCGCCTGCGGCGGATATATGGCCGTTTGGCCCGAAGATGCTGCTTTTCGGCAAAAGGAGACGGATGACGCAGCCTTAGTCACCGCTACCGAGATTCGCTGGATGCGAGTAATGGGAATTGCACTGATTACCTGTGGGGGCGTCCTGTTGTGGGCAACCCTCACAGGACTTCTGAACGGCGGAGATGTCGATCCGGTCTTGATCTAAGGCCGCGCGTCAACTACATCAATCCTCTCCCCTTCGGGGCAGCCGTTCGTCAACATGGGAATCTAATAAACACCGATCCGCTCAAGGAGAGAGCATGTCTTCGGAAAGGGAATCAGCAACACCTGGCCTCTCCGGCCCCTGGACGCACCTCGATGCGCGCGAGCGGCGCGTGCTGGGAGTTCTCGTTGAAAAAGCCAAGACCACGCCGGATACCTATCCGCTCAGCATCAACGCCCTCGTCACCGGCTGCAACCAGAAATCCAACCGCGATCCGATTCTTAACCTGACCGATCTTGAAGTCGAAGACGCGCTAGGGCGCTGTCAGAAAAAAGGCCTGGCCATCAAGATCACGGGCGGCCGGGTCGTGCGTTGGAAGCACAATCTCTACGATGCCTGGCACGTCAACAAGGTCGAGTTGGCCGTTTTGGGCGAATTGCTGCTGCGTGGTCCGCAGACCGAAGGCGAGCTGCGCAGCCGGGCCAGCCGCATGGAACCGATCGACGATCTCGACGCGCTGCGCAATGCGTTGCGTCCGTTGGTGGAGCGCAAACTGGTGGTTTACCTGACGCCGGAGGAACGGCGCGGTGCCGTCCTGACTCACGGGTTTCACGATCCACACGAGCTGGAACGCTTGCGCTCGCGGGTCGCTGCTGAACCCGTCGCCGAAGCACCGCAGCCGACGGCGCCGCCCGCGACCCTTGCTGCTAACGATGAACGTTTGGACGACCTAGCCTCCGGTCTGAGCGAGGCGCGAGAGGAGATCGCCGCACTTAAAGGTACGGTCGCCGAATTGCGAGAAGAACTGCTGCAACTCAAACGATCGCTCGGTGTGTGATCCTTCTTACCGGCCCGCAGTGCCAGCAATTGGCGCCTTTGCCGGCGCGACGGGCTGGTAAGAGCGCCCTACTTCACTAAAATCATTATGGATCATCCCCACCTATTTCTGGTTCACGCCGGCTCGGGGCGCTATTGTGCAGGGAAACAAATATGATTGAACTCACCCACGAGGAGCGACAACGTCTCGACGAAGGCGAAGCAGTTCGTATACATGAGAACGGTCGAGAGTATGTGATGTTACGGCCTGATGTGTATGCTCGACTCGTTGAAGAAGACTACGACGACAGCCCTTGGGACGCCGACGAGATGGATCGCTTGCGAGAGGATTCGGTAAGCCAACTTGATCGTTACGGACACGACACATGAAAGTCAGTCGTGGCGATGTGGTGCTTACGCGGTTTCCACATGCGAGCGGAGCGCGCGGCAAAAAGCGTCCGGCATTGGTCGTGCAAGCCGATGCCTACAACGCCAAACTCCCACACGTTGTCATCGCCGAGATTACGACGAACTTGATTCCAGCCAACGATCCAGCTTTCGTCCTCATCGATATCACGACGCCCGAGGGAAAGGCGAGCGGACTGGATCAAAACTCTCTGGTGAGCGGGCTTTTCCTGGCAACGATATTCACAGATCGCATCGAACGAGTGCTCGGTAAACTTTCGCCCGGACTCATGCAGAAGATCAATACTTGTCTGAAAACGGCCCTTGAGCTTCCCTGATGCGGCTCCTTGAGATGGTTGGGAGAAGAGAACGAAGAGATTCTCTTCACGGTAAAATTGTTCGATAGAATAAAAGTTATGGAACGTCTCAACAAATTTCTGGCTCATGCTGGCGTCGGCTCGCGGCGGCACTGCGAGGATCTCATCCTTCGCGGCCGTGTCAGCGTGAATGGCCGGGTGGTCCGCGAACTGGGTACGAAAGTGGAACCCGGCGAGTCCGTGTGTGTGGATGGGCAGCCGCTGCACGGCGAGAAGCTTGTGTATTGGCTGGTCAACAAGCCGCGCGGCTACCTCTGCACCAACTTCGATCCCGCCGGCCGGCCGCTCGCTATCGAGCTAGTGCCGCACGTCAGCCAGCGCGTCTACACTGTGGGCCGGCTCGATGAGGACAGCGAAGGGCTACTGCTTTTGACGAACGACGGCGACTTGGCCAATCGCCTCATGCACCCGCGCTTTGGCGTCGAGAAGACGTATCACGTTCAGGTGGCCGGCCATCCGTCCCGCGAGGACATCGAGCAACTCCTCAAGGGCGTTTGGCTCAGCGATGGCCATGTTCGCGCCCGGCGCGTGCGGCGTCTGAAAGCTCAGGGCGAAAGTATCTGGCTGGAGATCGTCCTGAACGAGGGTAAGAACCGCGAGATTCGCCGCATGTTGGCACGGCTGGGCCACAAGGTCATGGTGCTGCGCCGCGTCGCCATCGGTCCAATCCGACTCGATAAGCTACGCCGTGGCAAGTCCCGCCGGCTCAAGGTCGATGAACTCGAACGTTTGCGCCGCGTCTCCCAACCGCGGCGAAAAGCTGATACTACCAGGGCGACGCCATGACGCCGCTCGTGCATGCCGCCGCGCCAGTGCGTGAGAACGTCCTTCTGGCGCGACAGACCTATCGCATCCGAGTGCATTGTCCGGAATTGGCTCGCGCGATTCGTCCCGGCCAATTCGTCATGCTCCGCTTGCCCGGCCACAACGATCCTTTGCTCGGCCGGCCCTTCGCTCTGTACGACACAGTTCTCGATGATGCGGGTCAGCCGATCGGTATCGATGTTGTATATTTGGTTGTCGGCAAATTGACCGGCTTGCTCGCGGCGCTGCGCGGTGGCGACCGCGTCGAGGTGTGGGGACCGCTCGGAAACGGTTTTCCTGATTTCCATGATCTTGATCACATCGCCCTCGTTGCGGGAGGCATCGGCCAAACGCCCTTTCTGGCACATGTCCGCGATTTGCTGGGCACTCGCGGCTATGGCAGGCGTTCCCCACGCCGTATAGCTCGGCGAGTTTCGCTCTATTATGGCGTTCGCACGGCCGACCTTGCGGCCTGTGTCGAGGATTTTCGCTCTGCCGGGGCGACGGTCCATCTTTCCAGCGACGACGGCACGCTCGGTTTCCAAGGCTTCGTGACGCAACTGCTCGAAAAGCATGAGCCGCCACAACAGATCCTTGGCTGCGGTCCCGAACCGATGCTGAAGGCTCTGGCGCTATTGGCAAGGCGCTGGGGCGTTCCATGTCATCTCTCGTTGGAGACGCCGATGGCCTGCGGCGTCGGGATTTGTTTCAGTTGTGTCACGCGCGTCCGCACCGGCGAAGGATGGGATTATCGGCGCGTGTGCGTCGATGGACCCGTTTTCGATGCGGCGAGCTTGGCGTGGGACTAGTGCCCCTTGACTCCGTCGGTTAGCATTCGCCCGGCAGCTTGCGGCTTGGCGGATCGATTGTCACTCCTTCCCTGCTCTCGGCACGAGAAATGCTAAAATACACGATCGACTGAAACCCCCTATGGTAGGGGGAGCGTTTGTTGGATTTTGCTCCGCTGTAACTGTTCGGTTGTGCGACAGATTACTCTCTAAAGGCAGGAGAAGGGGAAGTGCAGACCGAGCGACAGGGAAAGCCCGAAGGATCGCCCCACCTCCATCAAGCATTCCGGGGAGATGACGCTCCGCGCGACTCTGTGGAAGCAGGGCCGCCGGAAACGCACGAATACTTTCGTCAGCTCGTCGGGCCAGTGCAGGATTATGCCATCTACCTACTCGACCCCCAGGGACATGTTCTCAGCTGGAACGCCGGGGGCGAACGCATCAAGGGCTACACGGCCGCGGAGATCATCGGCCAACATTTCTCCCGTTTCTATCCAGCCGAGGTTGTCGAACAAGGCTGGCCCCAGCATGAATTGGAGGTGGCCGAGAGGGAAGGCCGGTTTGAAGACGAAGGCTGGCGGGTCCGCAAGGACGGCAGACGATTCTGGGCCTATGTGGTCATTACGTCCTGGAAAGATGCAGCAGGGAACCTTAAGGGATTCCTGAAAATCACTCGCGACTTGACGGATCGCAAAGAGGCGGAAGAAGCGCTGAGGGCGAGCGAGGAGCAGCTCAAGGCGCTGGCCCAGAGACTCCAGCGCAGTAACCGGGAGTTGGAGCAGTTCGCCTCGGTCGCCGCCCATGATTTGCAGGAGCCGCTCCGCAAAATCGAGGCGTTCGGAGACCGTCTCCGGGCGAAGTGCGGCGACCAGCTTGGCGAGCAGGGGAAAGACTATCTGGAACGGATGCAAGGTTCCGCGGTCCGGATGCGACGGCTCATCAACGATCTGTTGGCATTTTCGCGGGTCACGACAAAGGCCAAACCTTTTGAGCCGGTTGACCTGAGCGAGATCGCCCAGGAAACACTAGCCGACCTGGAAGGCAGCATCCAACAGACAAAGGGGCGCGTCGAGATTGGCGAGCTGTCATCCGTGGAAGCCGACCCGCTCCAAATGCACCAGCTACTCCAAAATCTGATCGGCAATGGTCTCAAGTTCCACAAGCCGGAGGAGCCTCCCGTTGTCAAGGTCACGAGCAGGCTGGTCCATGAGCCAGGCCGCGCCCACTTTTGCGAGATCACCGTTGAGGATAACGGCATCGGTTTCGAGGAACAGTATCTCGATCGCATTTTCCAGGTTTTTCAACGGCTGCATGGACGGCAAGAGTACGAGGGGACGGGCATAGGGTTGGCGATCTGCCGTAAGATTGTTGAGCGGCACGGCGGCGTCATCACCGCCCGCAGCCAACCGGGGCGAGGGGCTGCCTTTATCGTCCGTCTGCCCATAGAACAAGCGAAAGAAGGAGGCGACCGTGGTGAATCACGCGAGGCCGATCACGATCTTGATGGCGGACGATGACGCCGACGATTGCATGATGACCAAGGAGGCGTTCGAGGAGAGCCACCTGGCCAACGAGCTCTGCTTCGTGGGAGACGGCGTCGAATTGATGGATTACCTCAAACGCCGCGGCAAGTACAGCGATCCCAGCTCCTCGCCGCGGCCGGGGTTGATTCTGCTCGACTTGAACATGCCCAAAAAGGATGGGCGGGAAGCGCTGGCAGAGATAAAGCAAGATCCGAACCTCCGCAGGATCCCTGTGGTGGTGATGACGACCTCGAAGGAAGAAGAAGACATCCACCGAAGCTACCAGTTGCACGTCAACTCCTATATCACAAAACCGGTCACGTTCGAGGCGCTGGTCAATGTCGTCAAGGTTCTCGGACAATACTGGCTGGAAATCGTCGAACTTCCCAAGAATGGCGAAGGGGCGTGAGAATGTCGAACGCAAGGATTCCACCGAACGCGGGTGGGCCGGGCGCACCCTTGGCTGATTGGAGCCAGCGATCCGTGCGGGTTCTTCTGATCGAGGACGACGAGGACGATTACCTGCTAACCGCGGACCTCCTGCGGGAGATCGGGGCGCATCGCTACATCCTCGATTGGGTGGCGAGCTACGATGCAGCCGTGCAAGCGCTGGCCAGGCAGGAACATGATGTTTATCTCGTAGACTATCGCCTCGGCCGCCATGACGGGCTGGAGCTTCTGCGCCACTCGCCTCCGGGCGGCAAGCCCGTCATCATGCTGACCGGACTCGACGATCCAGACGTGGACCTTCGAGCGATGCAGGCGGGTGCAGCGGATTACTTGGTTAAGGGACACATCGAATCCCGAACGCTGGAGCGCGCTATTCGCTACGCCCTCCAGCGACATCGTGACGAAGAGGCCCTCCGTCAACTGCATACCCAGCTGGAAAAGCGCGTTCAAGAGCGAACGGCGGAGCTGGAAGAGTCGAACCAGCTCTTGCGCCGGAGCGAAGAGGCTTTGAAGGAAGCAAACCGCCGCAAGGACGAGTTTCTGATGATGCTCGCCCACGAGCTGCGCAACCCGCTCGCGCCGCTCCGCAATGCGCTGGAAGTCCTGAAACTGTCCAGCGCCGACCATCAAGCGGTCGAAAAGTCGCGCGCCATGATGGAGCGCCAGGTAGCCCACCTTGGCCGGATGGTGGACTCGCTGCTTGATGTATCGAGGCTCATCGGCGGCAAAGTCATCCTACGTTCCGAGCGGCTTGACTTCGCCCGGCTGGTGCGGCTCGCCGTGGAGGACCACCGGCCGGATTTCGAGCAGGCGGGACTGGATCTTTCCGTGGATTCTCCGGAGGTGCCGGTCTGGGTGTCGGGCGACTCGACTCGCCTGACCCAGGTAATCGACAACGTCTTGGACAACGCCCGCAAGTTCACCGAACGTGGAGGCCGCGTCGAGGTGCGCGTGCAGGTCGAGCCTGAGCGCCAGCAAGCTGTGTTGACCGTGCGCGACACGGGCGCCGGAATCGAGCCGGAGATGCTTCCGAGGCTGTTCGATACGTTTGCCCAAGCCGATCGCAGTCTAGACCGCAGCAAGGGTGGCCTGGGCCTTGGTCTGGCGATGGTACGCGGCCTTGTCGAGCTGCACGGAGGACAAGTCAGCACGGCCAGTGCAGGGCCGGGCCAAGGGGCCATGTTCACCATCCGACTTCCGGCCCAGCCCGAACCGGCGGCGCTTACCCAAGTACTTACGGAAACCAGCCATAACGGAGAGCACAAGCGCATCCTGGTTGTGGAGGACAACCGGGACTCGGCTGACAGTTTGCGCATGCTGTTGGAGTTGTACGGCTATGAAGTCACGGTCGCGTACACGGGACCGGAGGGGGTGAAGACCGCCGAGGAGTGGCTGCCCAACGTCGTGCTGTGCGACATCGGGCTTCCCGGCTTGGATGGTTACGGCGTAGCGCGGCAACTGCGGGGGAACCCGGCCACGGCGAAGACGCCAATGATCGCGGTCACGGGCTACGGGTCCGAGGATGACCGATTTCGATCTCGGGAAGCAGGGTTCGACCGACACATGGTCAAGCCGGTGGATCCCGAGGCGCTTCATCAAACGTTGTCCTCTCTGGGGTAAAGCGCTCCCGGCCACTATCATGAGATTATCGACGATCCGTCACGGAGCGTGGGCGTCTCGCCCGCAAACCATGCGGGCGAGACGCCCACGCTCCATAATGCGGCGGCAAGAAAAACTAGATGCGCACCTAACGAGGCAGGCATGAGCAAACCGGACGATCTGGGCGGTATCATCCACACCTACCAGAAATACGATCCCGTTCAATTCCCCAGTCCCACCGCGCCGCCGCCCGACCTGGTTTCGCCGGCGTTTGAGCATTTGCTCTATTACGGCAGCATGCGCCGGCTCACCGAGGAAGAGCTGGCTCGCGCCGTGCGCATCGATCCCAGCCAGATTCGGGGACTGGGACCGAGCCTGGAATCGCTCATGGCCCTGTTGCGCGAACGCAAGCGCAAGATCCTCGAAACCTACGAGGTCGGCCACGTTCAGAGCGAGGCGCATCACAACTTCCACGATTTGGCGGGCGAAACGAAACCGCCGGCCAAGCTGCGACGCGCCTTCGACGAAGCGGTGCGCGAGGAGCAGCTGCACGATCTCGAACAGTTGTGGTATCGTGCCGGCGATGAATCCAGTCCCTTCGCTCGGCAGCTTCTGCATTTGGCCGAGCGCCTGGGCGAGAAATATCAGATCGATGAATTGGCTTCCAAGTACGAGTTCACCGGCCGCACTCCCATGACCGTGCCACAAGCGCTGGCGGTCAAGGAAGAGCTGGAGATGATTGATCGCTTATTACAGCAGCTCGAAGAGGCGATGAAGACGGCGCAAATCGGCGTCATCGATCTGGAGGAGCTAGCCCAATTTACGGAGCCGGGCGATCTCGAACAGCTTAGCGCTTTGCAGCAGCAGATACAGGATTATCTGCGCGAGTTGGCCGAGCAGCAGGGTTTGGAGCAAGCCCGCCAGGGCGGATTTCAAATGACGCCCCGCGCTTATCGCTTATTTCAATCGAAGCTGTTGACGCGGATTTTCGAGCAATTGCAGGAGTCGCGCAGCGGCCGGCATCAGGGACCGATCGTCGGTGAAGGCGCCACGGAAATGCAGCAAACCAAAGCCTACGAGTTCGGCGATTCGGTGACGCACATGGACATTCCCTCTTCGTTCACCAACGCCTTGCTCCGCTCGGGTCCGGGCCTGCCGGTGCGTATGAAGCCGGAGGATATCGTCATCCACAAGACTCGCAACAATCCCAAATGCGCCTCGGTGGTGCTGCTCGACATGTCCGGCTCCATGCGCTACGACGGGCAGTACATCAACGTGAAGCGAATGGGCTTGGCGCTGGATGGCCTAATCCGCAGCGAATATCCGGGCGATTTTCTGCGCTTTATCGAAATGTACACTTTTGCCAAGCCTCGGCACATTACCGAAGTTGCCGCGCTCATGCCCAAGCCGGTCACGCTCTACGATCCGATCGTTCGCAAAAAAGTGGACATGAGCAATCCGAATATCAGCGAGATGATGATTCCGCCGCACTTCACCAATATCCAGCACGGTCTGTATCTGGCGCGGAAGTTCCTGATGGCGCAAGATACACCGAATCGGCAAATCATGCTCATCACGGACGGTTTGCCGACGGCGCATTTTGAGGGGGAATGGCTCTATCTGCTTTATCCGCCTGATTCGCGCACGGAATCGGCGACCTTGCGCGAGGGATTGTTGTGCGCCCGCGAAGGCATCACTATTAACATTTTTTTGTTGTCGAGCTGGAACCAAACCAGCGAGGACGTTCAATTCGCCTACAAGCTGGCCGAAGGCACCAAGGGCCGTGTCTTCTTCACGGCCGGCCGCGAACTGGACCGCTATGTCGTTTGGGATTACATTGCTCGGCGCAAGCAGATTATTTCGTGAGTCGCCAAGACGCAAAGGACAGAAGGGACAGGAAGGACAAAAAAGACGGAAAGAGTGAAGGATTGGATCGGCAAAGTTAAAACGCCTAGTTTCACTTTTTTTCTCTTTTTCGGTCCTTTTTGTCGTTTCTGCCCTTGGCGACTAGGTGGTCAAGTTCTTTTAGTCCCTCACCTTATCGTTTTTTCCGACTATTTCCGAATTATCTGTTTCGCCCCGGAGTCCGTCTTGGAAATCCGGCTTGACCGCGAGACCGGGCGCGGGAAGAATCGCTTGGCTGCTGCTATCTGCAAAGCGACCGAACGCCTGCAAGGAGAGCGGGCGTGGGCGAGAGGCGCGGCCTTGTTGCAGGTCCCGTTCCCTGTCCCCGTTTCGAGGGCCAGACCGTGCGCACCGCGGTTGGTGTGGCTTTGGTGACTGTCTGCCTGGGACTGGCGGGTTGTAGTCTCTTTGGCAAGAAACACGCTGCGCAGACCAATAACAATCCCAAACCGTTCCTCGGCTCCGAATCGCCGGCCAAGGCGGACACCGCGGCCATGCCCCGCGATAACGGCGGACCTCTGCCGGGAGCCAACGGCGTGCTGGCCGGACGGGTCATAGCGGAAGCGACGGGCCGGCCTGTCCGAGCATATATTCAGATCACAAATCGCGATCACGACGAATCGAAATCTGCTCCACTCAACATTACATCAGATGATTCTGGTTATTTCTACATCCCCAAGCTGAACGTCGGTGACACCTATGAATTGATCGCGCGGGCTAAAGAGAACGACGAGTTGATTAGTTTTACCTCATGGGCGAAGCCGCCGAATCCAACCTTGCTGCTCAAGCTCGATAGACGCTTCACCACATCGAGCACGCCGAAGCTGCCGGACATGCCGAACACGCCGCCGGACAAGAGAAGCGCCCCAAACCCCGGCAACAAGGATAGCGGCCCCGAAGGCAAGCCCGCCGTCAGCATCGATCCGCCAGTCAAGCTGTCCGAAGAGGAGCCGCAGCCTCGGCGCGGCATCCCCGGCCCGGCGCCGGCGCCAGGTTCGGGCGCGAGTTCGGGCGGCACGCCACCCAATCCCGCCAACATCGCCGAAGGCGAGTTCCACCGCATTACACAGCCATCCGTCCCGGTGGATATACCGAACAAACCCTGGCCACCTCCACCGCCGGAAAGTCAATGGCAGAGCGTTCCGGATCAGCGGCCGCCAGCACAATCTAGACCACCCGTGCAGGGTTCTTCTGGCTCGGTTCTTATCCCAAATATCCCGACGCCCGTGCCTTCGATCGGTATTTATGGCGGTAAATTGGAAAACTTTGCATTGCATGACCTGGATGGGAAAGTCTGGGAATACAAGCATGATCGGCGCGGGCGTCTCGTATTGCTTGATTTTTGGTATCACAACTGTCATCCCTGCCTACAAGCGATCCATTACTTGAGGGAATTGCAGTCTGATTATGGATCCTATGGTCTTGAAGTAATCGGCATCGCCTGCGAGACCGGAACGCTGGAGGAGCAGCGGGAGCATGTCCGTGGTACCCGCGTTCGTTATGGCATTAATTACACGACATTGCTCAGCGGCGGCGGGCCGGGGCGTTGCCCGGTAATGCGAGAGTTCCAGGTCGACTATTTTCCGTGCCTCGTGCTGATCGATACGGATGGAACGATTCTCTGGCGTAGCCAACGTGACCGCGGCTTGGACAACTATGAACAAGTTCGCCTGCGGAAGATGATTGACGGTCGCTTGGTTGCTCGGCAGTCGATGCCCTAAAATACCGTGACCAGCAACAACCGGGCGTTCCACATTAACCACGTGCGGTCCTCGGCAGCGACCTTCCCTTTCTCCAGAATCGTGCTTAATCGCTTCTGCACTCCCTGCACCATCTCGCGTTTCTTCTCCGGCAGCGGATAGAGATCCTGGCGCCGCAACACGCGATTCACCAGTACCGCCACGGTGCGAATTTCGTCCAGGTCCGGCGGCAGCGGCTTGTCGTTCCACGACGGCGCGGCATCGTCGTTGGCCAATCGCTTCGTTACATCGCGGATGTATGTGCTGATGCGCTGGAGCTTGGCGTAATCGATTCGTTCGGGCAGATCCGATGGCGCGTGATAATCCGGATGCTGGCCCGTGCTGAAAAACAGAAACGGCACGTTGCGATCGCGGAACGGTCCATAATCGCTGCGCGTGCCGATCAAATCCGCTCCAAGCCGGCCAATCGTGAGTCCCCGCGGCGTCGGTGTTTTTTCAATCAAGTGACGCAAGTGCGTCGAGCGTTCGCTGCCGAGTACGAAAACGTATTCGTCCATGACGTTGGCCATCGATCGGCCAAGCATGTCGGCTGTGAGGAACGCCTTCAACTGGCGGAACGGGAACGGCGAATGGGCGGCGAAATACGTAGAGCCGCGCAAGCCGGTTTCTTCTTGATCGAACGAGATGAAGGCGATGGTGCGTCGCGGCTTGTCCTTGCTGAGAGCGAAATATTCCGCTACTTCCAGTAACATGGCGACGCCGGTGGCATTATCGTCCGCGCCGGGAAACAGCACTTTGCCGCGCTGACCGAGATGATCGAAATGCGCGCTGAGAAGGATCCACTCATCTTTGAGCTTGGGATCGCAGCCGGGGAGGATGGCGCCGACATTGCGTCCAATGATGCTGACCTTGCTGGTTCCTTCGGTGAGCAGCGAGGGGATGGGCTGGAAGTAGGAATCGCCGAAGGCAGGCTTCAGACCCAGGCGTTGAAAGGCATCGGCAAGATGGCGCGAGGTCCGCGCCGCTCCGGGGCCGCGGCGGCCCAGAAACTCCGGGGATGCCAGTCGATAAACATGGGCGCGTAATTCGTGGACGTGAATCTCTGGAGACAATTCGGTCTCAGCAGCGCCGGCAAAAGCGGCAGAATAGGCCATCCAAAAGGACATCAAAAATGCGCCGCCTGCCATCGTCCGCCTCCAAGGGATCGATCCCGGCGAGCGGGGTCGCGCAAGCGCCCCGAGTGGGTCTCTCTCGGGGCGCTTGCGCGACCCCGCTCGCCGGCCCTGTGTGCATCCTACCTTATCGTTACAATCGGCACAAACCCGCTTGGAGAAGACCGCCGCGCTGCCTACCATATCTCATAGAATAGAGTGTCTCGTTCGCGGTTTTCTGCCTGGCAAAGGGGCATTATGGCGCTACGCACTCCGCTGTATGATTGGCATGTCGGGCATGGCGGCCGTATGGTCGAATTTGGCGGCTGGGACATGCCCGTACAGTACACCAGCATTATCGAGGAACATCAAGCGGTTCGCACAGCGGCCGGCTTGTTCGACATCAGTCACATGGGCCGGCTGTCGTTCGCCGGCGCGGATGCCCTGGCCCTCATTCAGCACGTTTACAGTAATAACGCGGCAACCATGAAGGACGGGCAAGTTCGTTACGGCCTTATCTGCAACGAGAGCGGCGGCATTCGGGATGATGTGCTAGTCTATCGTTGGCCGTATGGCTGGGCGATGGTCGTAAACGCCTCCAACCGCGAGAAGATCGTGAGTTGGCTCGCCGAACATAAAAACGGCCGGACGGTGGAGATCATGGACCAGACGACGACGACGTGCATGCTCGCCGTGCAGGGTCCCCAAGCGCTGGAGCTGTGCCGCGGCTTGACCGAAGCCGACGCCGAGCAGCTGGCATATTATCACGCGACTCCAACGCGCTATCGAGACAAGGGCTGTGTCATCAGCCGTACCGGTTACACCGGTGAGGACGGCATGGAGATCATGGCATCGGCGGCGCAAGCAGTCGAGCTGTGGGAGGAGTTAATTCGCCGTGGGGCCAAACCCTGTGGCCTCGGCGCCCGCGATACGCTTCGGCTAGAGGCCGCGATGCCGCTGTACGGCCACGAGCTGAGTGAGGACATCGATCCTTTCCAGGCGGGCTTGAGCTGGGCGGTCAAGATGGATAAGGGCGATTTCATCGGTCGGGATGGCCTGCTGCGGCGCCGCGAGGATGCGACGTTGCCGCGTCGCGTCGGTCTGGAGTTGTCCGGACGTCGTGCCGCGCGCGAAGGCGCGGCGGTGCTGAGCGATGGACGGACCATCGGCCGTGTTACTAGCGGCACCGTGACGCCCACGCTCAACAAGGCGATCGCCATGGCCTACATCGATCCTGCCTTCACGGCAGCTGGGACCGTCTGCACGCTGGATGTGCGCGGCAAAACCGAGGAGGCGCGCGTGGTGCCTCTGCCGTTTTATCGGCGCTCCAAGTAAGAAGCCGCTTGCGGCTGATAACAAGCGAGGACCGTCATGGACCCGAAAACGCTCCGCTACGCCAAAACGCACGAATGGGCATACCTCGAAGGCGATGTCTGCACCATCGGACTGACCAAGTTCGCGGTGGATCAGCTTACCGACATCATCTTCATCGATATGCCGGATGTCGATGATCCGGTTAGTGCCGGCGACAGCTTCGGCGAGATCGAGTCCGTCAAGGCCGTCAGCGATCTTTATTCTCCGGTTAACGGCGACATTATCGCCGTCAACGAGAAATTGGAGACCGATCCGACCTTGATTTCCAGCGATCCTTACGACAAGGGTTGGCTCATCAAGGTCAAAGTCGAGAAAGGCACGACGCTCGATCAACTGATGACGCTGGAACAATACGAGAAGCAGATCGCTTCGGAAGAGCATTGAGCGAGGTGGGCGGAGCAGTAAGTCATGAATATTCTTGTCGAATCACCGGCGACCGTCCCCCAACGTTTCGTCGTGCATGGGGTCAACTGGCAAACCTATGAGAAAACTCTTGAGGCTTTCGGGGACCAACCCATTCGGATCACGTATGACCGGGGGAGCCTGGAACTCATGTCGCCTCTACCGATCCATGAACTCTACAAACGTTGTCTCAGTTTGCTCTTTGCCGTCCTGGACAGTGAATTGAGGATCGCCATCAAGGGATTAGCATCGACAACTTTTCGCCGCCGCGACCTAGACCGCGGTCTGGAACCGGATGAATGCTTCTATGTAGGCAAACTCGATCGCGTCCACGATTGGGGAAACGTTGATTTATCTCACGATCCTCCGCCCGATCTAGCCCTCGAAGTCGATGTAACGCGGAGTTGTCTGAATCGCTTGGGAATCTATGCGGCGTTAGGCGTGTTGGAAGTTTGGCGCTTCGACGGCGAGAATTGGCACATCCATTGTCTGGGTGCCAACCGGACCTACGAGGAACGTCTTCAAAGTAATGTTTTGCCTTTTGTGGAGCTTACCGAAGTTACTCCCTTGCTAGAATTGACCGCCGCAGGGGCTAGCGACGGTGAATTGATGGACCGGCTTCACCAGTGGGTAAAGGATCGCGTTCGCCCTCGTTGGGAAGCGCACCTAACCCAGTAGTCGCCTTGAGGAGTGATCGCTAACAATACGGCCAACCCGAGACTCTGTTCTGGAGGTCTGCTTGTCCTACGTTCTCAACACTTCCGAAGACCAGCGAGCCATGCTCGCGGCCATCGGCGTCTCGTCCATTGAGGAACTTTTCCGGAAGATTCCGCCGTCCCTGCGTCTGAATCGCCCGTTGCAAGTGCCCCCAGCTGTCAGCGAAATCGAGTTGGCGGCGCAGTTGAATTTGTTGGCCGGAGAGAACCGGCCAGCTGGTGATGCGGTTTGTTTCCTGGGCGGCGGCGCCTACGATCACTTCACCCCCGCCGTGGTGGATGCCATCGCCGGACGCAGCGAGTTTTACACAGCCTACACGCCCTACCAGGCTGAGGCGAGCCAGGGCAGCTTGCAGGCGTTTTTCGAGTTTCAGACTCTCATTTGCCAGTTGACCGGCCTGGACGTGGCCAATGCCAGCCTTTACGAAGGCGGCAGCGCCGTGGCAGAAGCGGTGTTGATGGCGCTGAGCATTCACCCGAAAAGACACAAGGTACTCGTCGCGGAGAGTGTGCATCCGGAGTATCGGGAAACGCTCGCTACCTACATCGCCGACCTCGACTTGCAAGTACAAACCCTGCCGACGCCCGACGGCTTCCTCGATCCCGACGACTTGAAGCGGGTCATCGATGGGGAAACGCTGTGCGTGGTGGCGCAGCATCCCAACTTCTTCGGCTGTCTGGAAGAACCCGAGGCGCTGGCGAATGTCACGCATCAAGCCGGTGCTTTGTTCATCGTCAGCTTCGATCCGATCAGCCTCGGTCTACTCAAACGCCCCGGACAATATGGCGCCGACATCGCGGTTGCGGAAGGGCAGTGTCTTGGGAATCCGATGAGCTATGGTGGGCCATACCTGGGTCTTCTGGCTTGCCGCGAGGAATTCGTTCGCAAGATGCCGGGCCGGCTCGTCGGGCAGACGGTGGATCGTCACGGCAAGCGCTGCTGGGTGCTGACGCTGCAAACGCGCGAGCAGCACATCCGCCGCGAAAAAGCGACAAGCAATATCTGCACCAACCAGGGCTTGATGGCACTCAAGGCGACGGTCTACCTTGCGGCGCTTGGACCGCAGGGTTTGAAGGAAACGGCCGAGCTTTGTGCGAGAAAGGCCCACTATGCGGCCGAGCGCCTGACGCATGTGCCGGGAGTCCGGCTTCGTTTCGATCGACCATTCTTCAAGGAATTCACATTGCAACTTGAGCAGGCGGTGCCGCCTCTCCTTGCCGGCTTGCTCGATAAGGGGTACCATGCGGGGCTGCACCTGGGTCGTTGGTATGCGGAATTGGATAGATGTTTCAGTGTTGCTGTAACGGAGAAGCGGACGCGCGCGGAGATTGACGGGCTGGTGTCAGCATTTGTGGATCAGCGCAATGGTGCGTGTAATGGGATTGCGGCTCCGCAAGCCGTAAGCGGAGGGGTGGGACAAGACATTCATGGATAAAAACCTATCGACTGAACTGCTGTTTGAGATGAGTCACGCCGGGCGGCGCACCCACCGCTTGCCCGAATGCGATGTGCCGGCCGAGCATTCCTTGCCCGCGTCTGCCTTGGCGGAAGGACCCCCTCCGCTGCCGGAAGTGGGCGAGATCGATCTGGTCCGCCATTTCGTCAATCTGTCCACGCGCAACATGTCGATTGACACCAATTTCTATCCGCTTGGGTCATGTACGATGAAGTACAATCCCAAGCGTCACGAGCGGCTGGCGGTACATCCGGGTCTGGCCGACCTGCATCCGCTGCAAAGCGATGAATCGTGCCAGGGTATGCTCGCCATCCTTTGGGAGATGCAGCAGTTCCTCGCCGAGATTGCCGGACTCGACGGCGTATCGTTGCAACCCGCAGCCGGCGCCCAGGGAGAGCTGACGGCCCTGCTTGTGGCGGCGGCATACTTCCGCGATAAGAGTGAGAAGCGTTCGCGCGTGCTCATCCCCGACAGCGCTCACGGCACCAATCCCGCAAGCGCCGCACTCGCCGGGTTCGACGCCGTCAGCGTCAAGAGCAACAACCGGGGTCTGGTCGATCTCGACGACCTGCGTTCCAAGCTCGACGAGCGCGTCGCCGTGTTCATGATTACGAATCCGAACACGCTGGGGTTGTTTGACGATCAAATTGCCGTCATCACGGAAATGCTGCATCAGAAGGGCGCGCTGGTGTACCTCGATGGCGCCAACATGAACGCCATTCTCGGCATCACCCGGCCGGGCGATTTTGGCGCCGATATGATGCACTACAACGTCCACAAGACATTCACCGGCCCGCACGGCGCCGGCGGCCCGGGAGCCGGCCCGATCGCCGTTCGCAAGCAGCTGGTGCCTTTTCTGCCCGCGCCGCTCGTGGCTCGTTCCGGCGAGCGCTATTACCTCGATTACGATCGGCCCAAATCGATTGGCCGGGTCCGCAGCTTCTTTGGCAACGTCGGCATTTTGCTACGCGGCTGGTTGTACATCCGCACGTTGGGACCACAAGGGCTGCGCGAGGTCAGTGAGAATGCCGTGCTCAATGCCAATTATCTCCTCAGCCGCTTGAAGGGCGCTTACGACGTTCCGCACGGCGATCGTTGCATGCACGAGTTTGTCGCCAGTGCCCGCTCATTGCGGCGCGAGCGCAAAATCAGCGCCATGGACATCGGCAAACGCCTGCTCGATTTCGGCTTCCACGCGCCGACGGTGTATTTTCCCCTGGTTGTGCCCGAAGCGCTCATGATCGAGCCGACGGAAACGGAGAGCAAGGAAACACTCGATGCCTTCGCGGACGCGCTGATCCGCATTCGCGACGAAGATGCCGACTTCCTGCATGAAGCGCCGCATGAGTTGGCGCTGAGCCGGCCCGACGAGGTGAAAGCAGCCAAAGAGCCGGTGCTGCGCTGGAAATAATCCCAGTTGGAAAAAAGCAAGCCGTCAGAAGTGCGAAGAACCAGATAGGGTAATCATCTTCTCGCTTGCGAGGCAGTCATGGCCAAACGTATCGCTGTCACGACGGGGAACAATCTGGAAGGCTACGAAATCGAGGAATATCTCGGTATCGTGCGGGGCATCGTGGTACGGGCGCAGACGATCACACAGGGCATTCGCGGCGCCCTGTCGAGCATCCTGGGGGGCAACATCCGAGCGTTTGAGGAAGTTTGCGAGCAGGCGCGATCGGATGCTTATAATCGAATGGTCGAGCATGCCGAGGAGCGCGGCGCCGATGCCGTTATTGCCATGCGCTACGATGCGACGGAGTTCGCTCAGGGCGTGACCGAAGTGCTCGCCTACGGAACCGCGGTCAAGTTGCGCCATTAGGATTCAGCCGCTTGTGGTCGACCGGGGACCGAATAGCGGCTAACAAGGTATGACATCTCTACATTGTCGCTTGTTGCCATTTCGCATCGCACCGGGCGAGTGGAACATGGCCGCCGATGAGACGCTCTTGGAAGCAGCGGCGTCGGGAATCGCCTCGTTTCGACTCTACGGCTGGTCGCAACCAACTCTCAGTCTCGGCTATTTCCAGGCCAGTGCCGCCAGCCGTGCCTATCCGCGCCTGGGCGAATTGGCCTGGGTGCGCCGGCCGTCGGGCGGGGCCGCGCTGGTGCATCATCTCGAAGTGACGTATGCGCTCGCGCTGCCGGCGGGGACTCCGTGGCAGAAGCGCGGCGAATCGTGGTTGCACCGCATGCATGGTACTGTCCGCGACGCGCTCGCCTCCCTCGGAGCAGCAGCGCGGACATGCGGCGAATCCGATGAAAAGAAACTCGGGGAGGTTCTCTGTTTTCTGCATCACACTCCGGGCGATCTGTTGATCGATCGCGGCAAAGTCGTGGGCAGTGCCCAACGAAAACAGCGCGGCGCGCTGATGCAGCATGGCAGCGTTCTGCTTGCCGCCAGCCCGTGGACGCCGCACTTGCCAGGCATCCGCGAATTGGCTGGAGTGGAGCTGTCGGCCGAATCGCTGAGCATTGCCGTAATCGAGCAGATGGCGAAGCACACCGATTGGCAGCTGGTCGCATCCGACTGGACGCCGAGGGAGATCGAACGCATCGACGAGTTGGCCGCGTCAAAATACTCCCAGCCCGCCTGGAATTGTAAACGCTGATTGCGTTGCTCGCGCACGAAGTCAACTTTTGGCTGTAAGAAAATATTCAGGTCCAACGACTATAGTGGTCAGAGCCGCGGGCTGCGAGGGGATTGCATGCCGGACTGGGAGAAGATCGTTCGGCGCGACGGCCCGGTCGTGTGGCGAATCGTCTACCGGATTCTGAACAATCGGGCCGACGCCGACGAGTGTTTCCAGGAAACCTTTCTCGCCGCCTTGGAAGTGTCACGGCGTGAGGAAGTAGGGAATTGGTGCGCGCTGTTACAGCGCCTGGCCGCCGCCCGAGCGGTAGATCGCTTGCGCGAACGCTGCCGACGGCGCTGCCGCGAAGAGACGGCTGACTGGAACGCGATTACGGGGAATGAACCGCAGCCCCCTCAAGGCGTCTTGCAGGCCGAACTGGCCCAGCGCCTCCGCGATGCCTTGGCCCAAATTCCTGCTCAACAGGCCGAGGTCTTCTGCCTCTATAGCCTGGAAGGCTGGAGCTACCAGGAAATCGCTGAAGGATTATCGATATCCATCACCAGCGTCGGCGTGCTGCTGCACCGCGCCCGGAAGCGCCTACGCGAACTACTGGCTTCCGATAAGGAACAGATTAGCTCCCGAAAGGATCGCTCATGACGGACATCCCTCCTCCTTCCGGCGCGGCCGATGATCCGGTCGATCGCGCGGCCGCCGCACTCCGCCGGGACTTTATACCCGAGGGGCCGCCGGATGAAACCATTGCTCGTACCTTGTCCGCCCTTCGCGCGGCGGACGAATCGATAACCATCCCCATTTCCAGGAGATTGCCCCTTCGCTATGCCTGGAAGATCGCCCTAGCTGGCCTGCTAGCCGCGAGCGTGGCCGTGTATTTCACCGGACTTCTGCCCCCACGTCCTCCGTTGGCCTTCGCGGAGGTTGCCGCCAAACTCCGCGATGCCCGCACTCTCACTTACGAGATCACTTACGAGTCGCCGGAGCAGAAGGAGCCGGCGAAGACAAGGGTTTTCTACAAGGAGCCTGGATGGGCTCGCACCGAAGACGCGGAGCATGTGAGTATCATCGACCTTAAGCAATGCAAGATGTTGCTTCTTGATTCCGCGGCCAAGACGGCCTTGCTACTCGATTACAAGAATGCTGGCGTTCCCAAAAAGGATGTGTCGCTGATTCATGAGCTGCGAAGATTGACGGACAAAAAAGGAGAGTCGGTGGGTAAAAAATCGATTGGCGATTTGGAGGCCGAGGGATTCCGCGTCGAGGATGAGGGTTTCACGCTTACTGTCTGGGCGAATCCGAAAACGAAGATGCCTGTGTTTATCGAAATGCCGATCCGTGTGGGAGACCAAGAGCACCTCACGACCATGAGCGATTTTCAACTGGATCCAAAGCTGGACGACGCACTATTTCTAATGCAGCCTCCGGAGGGATACAAGCTCCGCACGATGGAGATGGAAGACGGCAAGCTGGAGGACGACGTGGTCTATTTGCTTCGCGCTTATGCCGATAAGTTCGCAGGTAACTTCCCGAAAAGCCTGAGTGTTGCAAGCTCGGACTGGCAGACTTACCTCAAGAGGCGCCGGGATGACAAGAAAGGTAAGGGCTTACCCGAATCGGAGGCGGTCCAGTTCGCAGGGAAGGTATTGCGCGTCGAGAAGTTTCTGCGCACCGACAAAAACCACGGTTACAACCCCGAGGGCGTGAAACTCGGCGACAGCGCGAAGATAATCTTCTGGTATCGCCCGGAGAAGTCCGCCATGTATCGCGCGGTCTATGGCGATTTACATGTGGCCGACGTGACGGCGGATCAGTTGCCTGGAACTTGACGCGCGAAACAATTCGGGCGACGATGGGGTAATTAGCCTCTAAGATTGCCCGACCATTCGCGAATTATCTTGTGTTCCGTTCTGGGATCGGCGAATGAGAAATGGAGGATGCCCCTATGCTCGCTCGACTGTTATGGCTCGCGCTTTTGTCCACGCTGGTATTGTCCAGCGGTTCCACGGCGAAGGCGAAGGCGCCCGACCCGACGAAGCCGCCCGGCGATGCCAAAGAGTTGGCCGCCGCGATTGACCGGCACATCGCCCATCGTTGGACCGAGACCGGTACCGAGCCGGCGCCGCTTGCCGATGATTCGGAGTTCTTACGCCGCGTCTATCTAGACCTGGCCGGCCGTATCCCCTCCGTGGAGGAGGCGCGGACGTTTCTCGCCGATCGGCGATCCGATAAGCGCGCGCGCCTGGTCGAGGAGCTGCTCGGTAGCTCGCGCTATATCGCTCATTTCACCACGGTTTGGCGCATGCTGCTGTTGCCGGAGGCCGGCAACAACTTCCAGGTGCGTCTCCAACAGCCCAGCTTTGAGGCGTGGCTGAAACAAATGATCGTCCGTAATGCTGGCTACGACGAGATTGCCCGTGAGTTGGTTACGATGCCGCTCAATAAGGGCACGGAGCTTGATATATTTCTGGGCGCCGGCTCGCCGACACCGTTGGCCTTCTACGCCGCCAAGGAGTTCAAGCCTGAAAATCTCGCCGCCAGCACCGCCCGCGTTTTCCTCGGCATCAACGTCGAATGTGCGCAGTGCCATAATCACCCCTTTGCCGAGTGGAAAAGGGAACAATTCTGGGGTTACGCCGCCTTCTTTGCCGGCATTAAATCGCGGCGGACACAAGATCTTCTACTGCCTGACAAGGAAGTTCAGGACAAAAGAGAACTGGTAATTCCAGGAACCGAGCGCGTGGCCCAGGCTCGCTTCCTCGACGGGGCGGAACCGGTGTGGAAGAGCAAGTCCACGAACCGCGTCACACTGGCCGACTGGATGACAGGGGCGAACAATCCCTATTTCGCTCGCGCCGCGGTTAATCGCCTGTGGGCATACTTCTTCGGCACCGGATTGGTCGATCCCGTCGATGAGATGGTCGGCGGGGATCATCGTCCCAGCCATCCTGAATTGCTCGATGTGCTTGCTCACGAATTCGCCGCGCATCGCTTCGATATTAAGTTCTTGATCCGCGCCATCACGGCATCGCGGCCCTATCAACTCACGAGCGCCTCCACCCATCCCAACGATGCGCCGGCAAGGGAGCTTTTCGCGCGGATGCCGCTGCGCGGGCTGACGGCGGAACAGATTTTCGACAGCATGGCGATTGCAACCGGCTACCGCGATTCGGGCGGCGGCGACGATCTTCTCAGCAACATCTTCGGAGGCCAGCGCTCGGCTCGCTCCGAGTTTTTGACGCGCTTCGCCAACCAACCCGAACGCGCAACCGAAGCGCAAACCTCCATCTTGCAATCGCTATCGCTGATGAACGGCAAAGTGGTCGCCGCCGCTACTTCGCTCGAAAAAAGCGAGACGCTTTCCGCCATTGTCGAGTCGCCGTTCGTTAGCACAGAGGACCGCATTGAGACTCTGTACCTGGCGACGCTCTCGCGCAAGCCGGATGCGAAAGAAATGAGCCGGTCGGTCAAATTCATCCGCGACGCCGGCAAACGCGGCAAAGGTTCCGACAAAGAGGCGCTGGCAGATGTGTTCTGGGCGCTGCTCAATAGTCCTGAATTCATCGTGAATCATTAACCCACGGGCGAGCGGGGTCGCGTCAGCGCCCCGAGCGAAAGCACTCGGGGCGCTAACGCGCCCCGCTCGCCAAGGAGATCCCCAATGTCTCGTCCCTCGGTTCGTCTTTCGCGCCGCGATTGGCTGAAATTGTCTACCGCCGGCGTCATTGGTTATTCGATGTCGGGCTGGCTGGAGAACCTGGCCAACGCCGCTAGTCCGGAACGCAAACGATCGTGCATCCTTCTGTGGATGAACGGCGGTCCCAGCCAGATGGACACGTTTGATTTGAAGCCTGGCCAAGCCAACGGCGGACCCTACAAGGAAATCGCCACGAGCGTCCCGGGCATCAAAATCAGCGAGCATCTGCCCAAAATCGCCAAACACATGAACGACATGGTGCTAGTACGCTCGATGCGCACCAAGGAGGCCGACCACGGCCGAGCCACGTATCAAATGCGCACCGGCTACCTACCCGGCGGGCCGGTTCACTATCCGACACTCGGATCGCTTTTGTCGAAAGAGCTGGAAATGCCGGGCGCGGAGCTGCCCAGTTTCGTCAGCATCGCGCCGTATCGCTTTTTCAGTCCAGCGGCCTACAATCCCGGCTTTCTCGGCCCGCGCTACGCCCCCTTAGTCGTGGGCGAGAATCAGCAAAGCCTTATCGCAATTCCCGGACGCCAGAGCAATTATGAGGACGGCTTGAAAGTGCAGGACATTGCTCGGCCCGAAGGCGTCAGCGCCGAGCGCGAGGCCGCCCGCATCGGGCTGCTGCGCGAGATGCAAGATGATTTTCTCCAAACGCGGTCAGCCCTCCCCTCGGAAAGCCAGCGAAGTGCCTATCAACGGGCGGTGACGCTCATGCACTCGCGCGCCACCAAGGCGTTCGACCTCGACGAGGAGCCGAAACAGCTGCGCGACGCTTATGGCCGCAACCTGTTCGGTCAGGGCTGTCTGTTGGCGAGGCGGCTGGTTGAACAAGGCGTGCCGTTCGTCGAAGTCACGCTCAGCAACGTGGAAAACCTGACGCTGGGATGGGATACTCACATCAGCAATTTTGAAAGCGTAAAAAAGCTCAGCCAGGTGCTCGATCCGGCCTGGGCCACACTGATGAGCGATTTGAAGCAGCGCGGTCTGTTGGAATCGACGCTGATCGTGTGGATGGGTGAATTCGGACGGACTCCCAAGATCAATGACAACCGCGGCCGCGACCATTGGGCCAACTCGTGGACGACGGTGCTGGCCGGCGGCGGTATTAAAGGCGGCCAGGTCGTCGGCAAGACCAGCGCCGACGGCATGGAGGTGACGGATCGTCCGATTAGCACCCAAGATTTCTTGGCCACCATCGCCGTGGCCCTGGGCATCGACATCAAGAAACAGAACCGCTCCAACGTTGGCCGGCCCATTCGCATCGCCGATCCGGCCGCCAAGCCCATTCAGGAGGTGCTGGCATGAAACGCATGATTATCCGCTCGGTGCTTGGCGCCGCGTTCGCTCTGCTGATGGCGGGCGGGACGTCCGCGCTCCGGAGCGCGGGCAACTCGCCCGTACAACCCAAGACAAACGATGACGTGCAAGAGTTCGTCTTCCTGGCCGAGGCTCGCCCGCTGCTCGTTCGCCTGCATGTACGCGTGGACGGCAAACCGCTGCCTGCGGTCTGGGACGACTTCATGAAGCACCTGTTTGCCTATCTCGATGTGAACGGCGACGGCGTCTTGAGCAAGGAAGAGGCCGAACGCGCTCCGCAGCTTGGCAGTATGAGTAACAATGGCGGCGGGGTGAATGGGTTCCTGAATGCCACTGCACCGAACATGAAGGAGCTTGATAGCGACAAGAACGGCAAAGTGAGCATGTCGGAACTGTCGGCCTACTATCGCAAGAAAGGTTTCCAACAGTTCCAGTTCCAGCTCGACATGTCCCCGCCGCGCGGCGATGCCGCCCTCGCCCTGTACCTGGGCGGCTCGCGGCCTGATCCGGAAGTGGCCGTCGTGAGCAAGGCCATCTTCGCCTTGCTCGATACCGACAAGGACGGCAGGCTAACCCAGAAAGAGCTTGACGCGGCACCGGCCCTTCTTTTGGCGCGCGACGAGAATGAGGACGAGATCATTAGCGCGCAAGAACTGGTGCCTGAGGAGAAACCGAAAGGCAACTCACTCGCCGCGATGATGTCGATGGCGATTCCCAAGAATTCCGATGCAGCCGGCAATCGATTCGTGGTGCCGATCACGACTCGCGGTGAAGCGCTGCCGGAATTCGTGCGCCGAATGCAGGAACGCTATGACCCGAGCGCCCAGAAGGCCGGCGTCAAACCCATGCAAAAACTCGCTGCTCCGGCGGTCGCTGGGAAATCCGCGATGAAAATGGACTCCATGCCCAAGCCGAGTCCTACAGCTTCCCAGAAAAACAACGGCGGGGATAAGAAATCGTCGACTGATAAGGACAAAGCCAAGGACACAAAGAAAGATCCGCCGTGCAAACTCACGCGAAAACAGCTCGGTCTGGATGAGGCGACGTTCGCATCGTTGGATGCGAATAAGGACGGTGTGTTGGACAACAAGGAAGTGGCCGCGTTTGTCAAGCGCGAGCCGGATCTCTGCCTGGTCGTGTCCTTCGGCGACAAAGCCGACAAGCCGCTCAACCTCGCGGATGTGACGAGACGGCCGGCGGCGCTCAACGACAAACTCCACGTCGAGGACGCTGTAAGCATGCTCGATCTGGGCACCACAAGGATGGAGCTGCGACGCGGCGAAGATAAGAAACGCTCCAATCGTTATATGGAGTTTGTGAAGCCGCAGTTCACCATGCTGTTCAAATCGGCTGACAAAGACAACAACGGCTACCTCGACGAGAAGGAGGCCAAGAAAAGTCCCATCTTCGGCAACATCTTCAAACAGATGGACCGCGACGGCGACGGGAAAGTTACTGAAAAAGAGATGCTCGCCTATTTCGACGACAGCATTAAGCTTGAAGAGCGGGCAAGAGAGTCGTGCGTGACACTGGTGCTCCGCGATCAGAGCCGTGGCTTGTTCGATTTGCTCGACAGCAATCGCGACGGCAAGCTCGGAGTTCGTGAGATCAATCGGGCGCCGAAGCTGCTGGCGAGGCTGGATCGGCAGGGTAAGGGATACGTCCGTTGGGAAGATCTCCCGCCCAGCTATCAGCTGACGGTGCGGCGCGGCTCGGCTCGGCCGGGTGGCACGAACCAGGATGAGTTAATCGCGGAACGGCTGTTCGGCGACTACAAGGAGGAAGTCTCCGCGCAGCGCGGCCCGGCCTGGTTCCGCAAGATGGACCGCAACCGCGACGGCGATGTATCGCGGAAAGAGTTTCTCTTTAGCGAGGAATTGTTCCGCAAGATTGATACGGACGGCGACGGCTTGATTAGCCTGGAGGAAGCCGAGAAGGCCGGCGATTTGTCGAGCAAGGCAGCCCGGTGAGAGCCGATTTCAACACCGGCGAGCGGGCGCTGAGGCTCTCGCTCGCCGGGTTATGAAAGTGGGCGGATGAAACGAGTTACTGTTTCTTCTTGCCTTTACCGAATCGGGGGAAAACAGCGATTTCGGTAATCTTTTTGTCGTCGGTGGTGATCCGAGCGAAGATGCCTTTCTCCGGAAGCTCTGTGAACATCTTGTTCTTCAAGCCGCCCTCGATCTCATCACCCGTTTCCACCGATTTGGTTTCTTTGTTGAACTTGCCTTTGACGATCTTCGCGCTCTTGGCGACCGGCAAGGTTTGTTCCTCGCCTTTCTCTTTACCCTTGAATGCCGTGAACGTGACCTTGTTGCCCTCCACCTTGGTGATGCGCCCGATGATCTCGTCGGCGAAGACGACGCCGACGGATAGCAGCAGGACAAACGATGCAGCGATCACTTTCCGTAACATAACCTTTACCCCTTGCAAGAGGAACCTAGGAGTGACCCGACGCCGTGTCGGAGCGATTCTCGGTATGCAACCGGCATGATGCGGTGGGCAACGGATTAAACCCAGTGCCGTCGTTTCGGTCTCGCTTTCTACTCTCGAATCAGGAAAAAATGTTCCCCAAAGAGGGAGCGTGAGCATTGTATGCGGTGGGGATAGGGAGTCTAGTCCGGCGAGCGGGGTCGCGTTAGCGCCCCGAGAGGAGGAAATGCTCGAAAGCAAGCACTTGGGGCGCTAACGCAACCCCGCTCGCCCGGTTGTGCAGATTACGGTGCCGGTAACGGCTCCGGCGGGGCGGGCCGCGTGAAGTCGATACGGAACCAATCGTTGGCGCGGACGTGAATGACGCGGCGGTCCGTGACGGCTTTGCCATTAGCGTCGGTGTATCGCACGACAATCGTATAATCGAAGACCTTGCCGGACGGCAGCGGCGGAGAGACGAACTCGCGGACGGGTCCAGTTTGCGTTGTTTTGTCGCCGCCAAACAACACTTCAGCGTTCTCCGGCACCGCCAGCTGCAAATGGGCGGCATTATCGGGCGGCGGCTGAGTCTGCCCGACCGGCGGGACGCCGGTCCCACCTATTCCACCGACCGGCGGGACGCCGGTCCCACCTATTCCACCGACCGGCGGGATGCCGGCTCCACCAGCTGGCGGAGCTACCACGACGGTTGGGGCCACGATTGTTGTGCCCCCGTAGTAGGGACGATACAGACCGTATCCCCCTAGACCATAGCCAAGTCCGAGGCCCAGCCCGAAACCGGCAGCTGCCAATCCCGGGCCATAGAAACCGTAGCCATAATAGGGTCGATAGAAACCGTAGGGGGCGTAGAGGCCGGGGCGATAGGGTCCGTAAAAAGCATAGCCGTGATGCGGAGAATAGAATCCGCCGTAATGATAGCCGCCATGACCGCCGCCGGGTCCATGGGCGTCCGCAGCCGTCAGGAACAGGGCCGTTGATAAGGTAGCCGAGCCAAAAAGGAGTGAAAGCCGCCGAACCATGAGACATCCTCCTGCAAGTCCGTCAGGCGAAACAGGGCATGCTCTACTATTTCACTTGCGCGGAACGAGCGGGAGCGGTGGGCGAGAATCGGACGGCGGATTATGGAGCCGACGGCGGGGAGATGCGGACCAATCGGCGCGACGAGATTTTTCGGAGCAAGCGTTACGCGCTGGGACCTTTACCTTTGTCATCCTTTTTGTCTTCACCGGGCGGCGGACCCTTGCGCCGGCGGCCGGGTCCGAAATCGTCCGTTGGTGGTTTTCGCCAGGGCTGCCGCGCCAGCAGCGCGCCGGTGGCGATTGCGCCGATCGAGGCCAGCACTAGCCCCGCGATTGGCAGGAAGTTGCGCCGGGACATGGGCGTCCCAGTGGACTTCGCCACGGACGGCAGCGTCGTCCCCGAGGGCGTCTGGGAAGGTAAGTTCTGCACTTTGCCGCGCTTCTTGCAGACGCGGCACATGATCATTTTGTTGGCCAGGTCGTCGGCGACCTCGTAATTGGCCTTGCAGTTAGGACAGTCAAAACGAATCGTCATGATCTCCTCCTTGCCGGGTTCGTTCGCGGCAGCCGGAGTTTAGGCGGGATGGACGCGCACTGCTCATTTTTAATGATAAGGACAAATTATGAGAAGGCCGTGAATCCGCGTGGGTACGAAAAATGCACCTTAATGCTTGCCTGCGCGAGCCAACAAAGGTACGATGTGAACGGAAAGGGATAGTTGTCAAGGGCAGATAGCCTTTTGTCATCCTAGGGGAGAAGCGCCATGTGGGAATCTTTGCGACGGGTGGGCGCGGGGTTTGTCGGCGTGATGGTTCTGCTGGCGCTGGGACGCCAGGTCGTTGTCAGCCAGCAGCCGGCCCCCTCCGCGAATCCGAATGTGTACGTCAATCCATTTGCCACGTCCGGCCGGTTCGGCAACCCGACGACGCTCGGCCAGGCGCTTCCCGGGAACTCCGCGAGTCGCCTCGGCTACGGCTCGGTAACACCGGGCAGCGGCTCGCCGGGAACAGGTTATGGCACGCTGGCCGCCTCTTATGCCAATCCCAGCCTCGGCTACGGCTCGTTGACGAGTTCGAACAACAATAATCCCTATGGCAACGGGGGTTATGGCATGTACGGATACGGACAGTTCGGCACCCAGTGGATGATGAATCCCTACCAGGGCTATTTGAGCGGCGCTGCCGATCTCACCCGCGCCAATGCGGATTACTACCAGACCATTTCGCAGGCCAAGCTAATTCGCCAGGAAGCCATCCGTTCCTCGATTCAAACGCGGCGGGCCATGATCGAGGAGGCCGAATGGGAGCGCGCCCACATGCCCGATCCGGAAAAGATCCGCCAGCAAGCCTTGGAACGCGAAATCAACCGCGCTCGCAACAACCCACCGGACGTCGATCTTTGGTCCGCCCGCGCTCTCAACGCGCTGCTCCGCCATCTCATCGCGCAGCAAGGGCAACTCCTATCTCAGCAAGAGAAAGGAGCAGTGCGCGTCCCCGATGTGCCACTCAGCGAGGACACGCTTGAACATATCAACGTGACGGTCGGAGATAGCCGCGGCAACATTGGTTTGCTCAAGGATAACAAGGGCAATAGAAATAATGTCGATCTCCAATGGCCGTTATCGCTGCAGCGCGAATTGTTCAAGAACGGCCGCGAGGAAATCAACTCGCTGATGCAGACGGCCTACCGAAGCGCGAAAGGCGGCAGCAAGCCCGACCCCGCCACGATCCGCGACTTGCGGCACCACTACCAGAAGTTAAAAGATGCTCTCGACAGCAACATAAGTCAGCTCACGCCGGACGAATACATCGAGGCCAACCGCTACTTGAACTATGTGGACAAAACGATCACCGCATTGAAATCGCCCAACGTTGTCCATTTCTTCGACGGCAGCTGGAAGCCCACGAAGGCCCACAACGTCGCCGAGTTGGTCCAGTTCATGCGTGAGCAGGGGCTGTGGTTCGCGGAGGCGCGGCCTACGGACTATCAGGCATATAGGGCGCTATACTACGCCCTTGCCTCTTTTGATCGCGGCATGCAGCGCGCCGGAGGCCGCGAAGGCGGCCTTGAAGGGGAAAGATAGGAACTAGTAGGTGAGCCGCGACCGTAAGGGAGCGGGAACTCCCCACCGCTCGCTTACGGTCGCGGCTCCGCCCATTCACCCCAGGCCGGCGGCAAGGGCGCCATTACCGTCAGTGGCTCGTAGCGAATCGGATGCAGGAACGTCAGGCTGCGTGCGTGCAAAGCGATGATA
>Ga0070738_10002251_pt1 | contig 30866 bp, 29 predicted proteins | sample Coa_R2_2_FD_66446 | JGI IMG/M metagenome (GOLD analysis project Ga0070738, IMG submission 66446) | Surface soil microbial communities from Centralia Pennsylvania, which are recovering from an underground coalmine fire - Coalmine... | ecosystem: Environmental > Terrestrial > Soil > Unclassified ...
GTGACTGTCGTAGAGGCTGCCCCAGAGATAATTGTCGCTCCAGAGGATCACGGTCGTATAGGCGCCGAGGCCGAAAAAGGCGTGCTGGCCGAGGCTGATCTGACCGGCATAGCCGGCCACCAGATTCCAGCCTTGCGCGAGGATGGCATAGATGAAGACGAAGAAGAGGAAGCTGAACCCATAGCTGTCGGTCGCGCCGGGCAAGAATGGCACGAGCGCGAGAGCGGCGACGATGCCGATGGCAGCGAGCTGTGCTGATCTCTTTCGCGGCATCGTTCTCATGCTTTCTTGTAAGGACGGCTGAACAAGCCTTCCGGCTTGAACATCAAGACCAGCAGGAACACGCCGTAAGCGATCGCGTTGGTCCAGCCGCCGCTGATGAAGTACTGCACATAGGCTTCAATGAGGCCCAGGATGATGCCGCCGGCGAGCGCGCCCGCGACATTGCCGATACCACCCAGCGCCAGTGCCACCAACGCCTTCAGGCTGAAGATGAAGCCGGCAAAGGGATTGAAGGGAAAGGTGGTCGCCACCGCGACGCCCGCCGCGCCCGCAAGCGCGATGCCGATGGCGAAGGCGATGGCATTGACGCGGTGCGGGCTGATGCCCAGCAGGGTCGCCGAGATCATATCCTCGGATGCAGCCCGCACCGCTTTGCCGATGAGCGTCCTCTTCAGGAACAGCATCACGAGACCCGTGCCGACGAGCGCGATGAGAAAGCCGAGCGAGCGGGTGAAGGAGGTCCGAATGCCGAAGAGGCCGATGCCTTTCGCCGTGTAGCCGGTGACGATGGCCGCGGTATTGCCGCCCCAGGTTACCGTCATCAGATTCTGGATCAGGAACATGAGACCCACCGCCACGAGCAGCGAGATGTTGCGGTCTTCCATCCCGGCGGGCTTGCGAAACAGCGTTTGATAGATCAGCCAGCCGACGATCCCGCCGCCGGCGACGATCACGGGAAGGCCGAGAAAGGGATCGAGGCCCGCGCCGTAGAACAAGGCGCGTACCAGATAGGCGGCGAGGATGATGATCGCGCCTTGCGCCAGGAAGATGAGCCGCATCGTGCCGAAGATGAGGCTGAGTCCGACGGCCGCGACGCCATACATGGCGCCGCCGAGCGCGCCGTTGATGGTGAGCTGCAACAGGATCTCGGGCGACGGAAAATCGGACATGGCCTTACTCCAGCACGCCCATATAGGCTTTTTGGATCTGCGGATCGGCCAGGAGATCGGCACCGGCGCCCTGCATGACCATCTCGCCCGTATTCAGCACGAAAGCGTAATCCGCGATCTTCAAGGCTTGATGGATGTTCTGCTCGACCAGGAGAATCGTCACGCCTTGCTCGTGCAGCGTCGAGATCAGCGCGAACATCGATTGGACGACCAGCGGGCTGAGGCCGAGCGACGGCTCGTCGAGCATGAGAATCTGTGGATCCGACATGGTCGCCCGCGCAATGGCGAGCATCTGCTGCTCGCCGCCGCTGAGCGAGCCGGCCTTTTGATCGATGCGCTCCTTGAGGCGCGGAAACAGCGCATAGGCCCGTTCGAGAGATCGCTTCATTTGTGGCCGGGCCCGCGGCTGAAACGCCCCCAACTCCAGATTTTCGCGCACCGTCATCTGCCGGAAGAGGCCGCGTCCCTCCGGGATATGGGCGATGCCGAGGCGGGCGATTTCCTCCGCTCGTCGACCGAGAAGGGACTCGCCGGCGAATGCGATCCGGCCGCTCCTCGCCGGAACGATGCCGGAGATCGTGCGCAGCAGCGTGCTCTTCCCCGCGCCGTTGGCGCCGACGATGGTGACGATCTTTCCTGCATCGACATGGAGCGACACATTCCAGAGCGCCTGCACGTCGCCATAGGCGACGGCAAGATCGGTCACCTCAAGAAGATGGTTCGCCAAGATAGGCTTCTATGACCTTGCGGTCCGCGACGACCTCGCGGGGCGGGCCGTCCGCGATCTTTTCGCCGTGATCGAGCACCACGACACGGCTGCACACCTTCATGATGGCCTCCACCTTGTGCTCGACCCACAGAATGGCGATGCCGCGCTCGACGCCGATCCGCCGAATGACCTCGGCCATCTGCCGGATCTCGGATGCGTTGAGCCCGGCCATCGGCTCATCGAGAAGGAGCAGCGAGGGGTCCGAGGCGAGCGCTCGCGCAATCTCGAGCCGTCGGCGATCGGAGAGCGTCATATGCGCCGCCAGCACGTCGCGTTTGGCCGATAAACCGACGAGATCGAGTTCCTCCGCCGAGGTGCGGCGCGCATGCCGCACCCGCCCGCCGGAGCCGTAGACCGCGCCCACCATGACATTCTCGAGCGCGGTCATGCTGAGAAAGGTGCGGACCAACTGAAAGGTGCGCGCGATGCCTAGATGGCAAATGCGGTGCGGTGCGGTTCCCGTGATGTCCTGGCCGCGAAACAGAACGCGGCCGGCGCTGGGCGTGTAGATGGCGGTGATGACGTTGAAGAGCGTCGATTTGCCGGCGCCGTTCGGACCGATCAAGCCGACGAGTTCGCCCGGAGCGATGTCGAGATGAAGATCGGAAAGGACTTCCAATCCGCCGAAGGCCTTGCCGATTCCTTCAAGGCGCAAGACCGCTTCGTTCTCCTGCATCGCACCCGATCCTGCTTCGCCGTCGCTGCCCTCGCGCACAGGAGGGGTCGTAGAGCGCCGCCAATTCGTAATCGCCGGCGTCGCAAAGGCGCCGTACAACCGCAGGATCGGCAAGGCGGGGCCGGTACTGCCGTGATCCCGCCCCGCCGACCGCGGCCTGGGGCTTAGGACCGCTTGTCCCATGGCGGTGCGGGTTTGTAGGTCCACGTGCCGTTAGGGAAGATGAGCTGGTGCTTGCCGTGCCACCATTGCGTCGCCACGCTCGAGATGAGGGCGAAACCGGTATTGTCGAATTTGAGATCGCCCACGACCGTGTCCTTGAACTCCTTGCCGAAGATCGCGGCGTGAACGGCGTCCGCATCGGTCGTGCCGGCAGCCTCGATCGCGCGCATCAGCACCTGCGCATTGGCGTAGAAGGCGCCGACCGTCACGGAGTCTTTCTTGAATTGCGCCTGGTAGCGCTGACCGAGCTCCTTCGCGCCCGTATAGGGGAAGCTCTCGGACCAGAAGCCGTCGGTCAGGATATAATCGGAATCGGGCCCGAGCGCGTCGTGGAACTCGCCGGTCCAGGTGCCCTTCCAGCCATGGAAGTAAGGCACGCTGAAGCCGAGCTCCTTCATCTGGCGAACCAGCGTGATCGTGTCGGTGGGCGAGCCGAAGACCAGCATGGCATCGACATTGGCCCCCTTGAGCTTGGTGATGAGCGCGGAATAGTCGGTGGCGCCCACTGCCCAGGGATCATTCACCGCGAATGTGTAACCGTACTTCTTCGCAGCGGCCTCGAACGCGCCGCCGAAGCCCTTGCCGTCAGGTGAATCTTCCGAGACCAATGCGGGATGCTTCGGCCGCTCATTGGGCGGAAGCTTCTGCCAGATCTCGAACGGCACCTCGGCGGCGGGACCGGGATGGAAGAAGAAGAGCGCGGAGTATTTGAATTTGTGCGGCTGCCATTCGAAGGGGAAGCAGGTGGTGATCATATAGAATTTTTTGTACTTCTCGGCGACGATGGCGCCCGCGACATTCATCGGGCCCGAATGCGTCGACAGGAGAATATCGACCTTCTGAACCTTGATCAGATTTTCGAGCGCGGCGGCCACCTTGCCCTCGGCGCTCTCGTCATCGGCGACGACGAGCTTTACGGGCAGTTTCTTGCCGGCCTTCTTGACCATGAGGCCGCCGGCCTTGTTGATGTCCGCGACGGCCTGCTCATAGGCCCATTTCTGCTCCTTGCCGTCACCGGCGAGCGGCCCGGTCAGCGAGATCGGCGCGCCGATCACGATCTCGTTCTCCGCCGCGCGTGCCGTATCGAATTGAGCCGACAGCACTATCGCCGCGGAGAGCGCCAATCCTTTCACGAGCAAATCGAAACCTGTCCTCATGTTCTGCCTCCCAGTGGCTGATGCATCTCGACTGCCATGCCTGAAGTCTCAGCGCATGGCGTCGGTTACGAGCTTCGTGTCGGCGAATTGCTCGAAGCGGACGACCTTGCCGTCATCCATGTCCCAGACATGAACCACGCGCGCGGTCATTCTCTTGCCGGTTCTTCTGAAGACCCCGCCATAGGTCCCGACACCGACGATCGTCGAGCCGCCGTCGATCAGCCGCTCCAGCGAGAACGTGTATCCGTCCCATTCCTCGCCGATGCGCCGGAAGACGCCGGCGAGGATTGCGTTTGCGCCGACATAGGTGCCGGCATAGGGAAATCCCGCCATTTCCGTCCAAACCGTCTTTTCCGTGATCGGCACCATCATCGCGCTCAGATCCTTGCGATCGGAGCCGGCATAATGCGCGGCGATGGCTCGGTAGTTGGGGCTCATACGGTCTCCTGCCGGTGATCAGATCGGCGCCAGCCCGTCGGGGTAGCGCGTCGTCGATACCCTTTCGATGAAGGCGCCGGCGGGCTTGTTCTCGATCGCGCCGTCGCCGGTGACGCCAAGGAATTTTCCGGTCGAGCGCCGCTCCTTCAGGTTGTAGAAAAACACCGACGCGACCGGGATCAGGAATTCGCGGAAGGTGAAGAGATATTGGTCCTCGTCGAATTTGTAGGTGGTCGCGAGATCGACATCGCCATGGCCCTGTTGCACGCCCTTGAGACATTGCCAGGCATAGCGTTGCGAGCTCAGGTAGATGTGCTCGTAGACATGGTTGGGGCTGTAGGTGTAGAGCGCCCTGACGCCGATGAGGTCGCGCGTCGGCGCCGGCTCCATTGCCGCGGGCGGCGTTGCGGGATCGCCGACGATGCCGGTCTCGAATTCCTGGCCGACCATCGGCTCGCCGACCGGCTTTTCCTCGCGCACGCGGCTGCGCACCGACAGAACCCGCCGAGTGCGCAAGCTGAGAACGGTGGTGAGCGTCTCCTGGGGCGCGAGAGCGAAGGTCATGTCGATGAAGAAGACCTCGGGCGCGACCTCGATCGCCTCATACCAGTCGGCACCCGCGTTTCCGCGCATTGCCCAGGCGACATCGTGCTTGGCGCTGAAGGCGAGTTGGGCGATCTCTCCCGACCGGTAGGCTATTCTCAGCGTCTTGCCGATGAGCGCTTCGGTGCTCGGCAGGCGATTGGTCGCAATTCCCAGCGCAAAGTCGTCGTAGTTCTTCCAGTCGGCGGGCTTCGTCTCGTTCATGACGATCCTCGCGCCGTGTCTTCATGAACAAAGGCAAGCGTCGGCAGGTCGACCGCGCCGGCACCGCCATCGACGACGATCACCGCCCCGTTGATCATCGAAGCGCCACCCGAGGCCAGGAAGCAGACGACACTCGCCACTTCCTCCGGCTCTGCCGGGCGGCCCAGCGGTACATCCGCCGTGACCAGCCTGTAGGCTTCTTCGACAGACCCCAGATTGCGGCGGCGCGCGAGTTCGACCATCTGCTCATCCGCCATCGCCGTCCTGACCCAGCCCGGACAAAGCGCGTTCGTCCGCACCCCCTTTCGTCCGTAATCCCGGGCGAGCGAGCGCGTAAGGCCGATGAGCGCATGCTTCATGGTGACGTAGCCCGCCACCTCGGGGCCGGCGAAAAGACCGGCGATCGAAGAGACGATGACGATCGATCCCTTGCGCTGGACGAGATCGGGCAGGGCCGCGCGCGCGGCGACGAAGGCCGTATCGAGGTTGAGCCGCGTCGCGAGCCGCCAGGAGGCATCATCGGTATCGAGCGCCGAACCGAGACCATGCCCCCCGGCATTGGCGACGAGCACATCAAGGCCGCCGAACTGCCGACGCGCGGTTTCGACGGCGCGGCTCATATCCGCGGCGTCGGCCGCGTCGCCAACGACGGAGGCGGCGCCCAACGCATTCGCCACCTCTTCCAATGGTCCGCGGCGGCGTCCGACAAGTACCGCCTTGCCGCCTGCGACAACGAACGTCTTCGCCACGGCAGCGCCGATGCCCGTGCCGCCGCCGGTGATGATTGCGACCTTCCCCGCGAACGTCATGGCGCCTGCTTGTCCAGCCCCCATCGAGATCCGCGGATAGTATCCATGCGAGCCAACTCTTCGTCTTGTCTGAGAGAGAACTATTTTTTGACTGAAAATGAACGATAAGATTGGTTGATTTCTTTGAATAGAATAAATTATACTGCCCTTCGTCAAATATTGATGCACGAATTCGATCATGAGCGATCCAAAGGTTCCCAAGGCGGGCACCGCCTGGGTGAACAGCCACAATATCCTCGACCTCAATGGGCCGTTCGGCAGCTGCAAGCATTCGGACATCGGCCGCGAGCATGGCCGGGCAGTGTTGGACGGTCACCTTGAGACGAAAACGGTCATGCTCCGCTATGCCTGACCGCCATCACGCGCCCGAAATCTTCGATTACGTGATCGTCGGCGGCGGCTCGGCAGGCTGTGTGCTCGCGGGCCGGCTCTCGGAGCGGCCCGACCGGCGCGTTCTCCTGCTGGAGGCCGGACTGGACGATCGCAGCTTGTTCGTACGGATGCCTGCCGCCTTCGTGCGCGTGCTCGGCACGGAGCGGACATGGATCTACAGCACGGAGAGCGAGCCGGGCGCGAAGGGGCGCTCGCTCCACGTGCCGCAAGGGAGGACCTTGGGGGGCGGGAGTTCCGTGAATGCCATGGTCTATATCCGCGGCGACCGCGCCGACTATGACGGCTGGCATGACGCAGGTTGTCCGGGATGGGGCTTCGAGGAGGTTCTGCCTTTCTTTACGCGATCGGAAGCGAATGAGCGGCTCGCCGGCCGCTTTCACGGCACGGACGGTCCGTTGCGCGTCACCGACACGCCCTATCGTCATCCCCTGAACGCGGCCTTTGTCCGTGCGGCGCAGGAATGCGGCGCCCGGTACAACGATGATTTCAACGGCGAGGGTCAGTTAGGCACAGGCTTCTACCAGATCACCGCCTTCGCCGGCGAACGCGGCAGCACGGCACGCACCTATCTGGCGCCGGCGCTGAGGCGGCAGAACCTGGCGGTGCGCACGCGAGCGCTCGCGACCAAGATTTTGCTCCGCGACAAGCGGGCGAGCGGCATCGTCTATCTCGACCTCAGCCGCCAGCCCGTGACAGTCGCCGCCAATCGCGAAGTGATCCTGGCCGCCGGCGCGCTCGCAACGCCCAAGCTCTTGATGCTGTCCGGCATCGGACCTGCCGATCATCTTCGCGATCTCGGCATCGAGGTCGCGCATGCGCTGGCAGGCGTCGGAAGCAATTATCAGGATCATCTCGAGACGCCGGTCATTGCCCGCACCAGAGAGCCGATCAGCCTCTATCGATCGGACCGCGGCTTCGCCGCCTTGCGGCACGGTCTCCAATGGCTGCTGTTCCGCTCCGGCCTCCTCACATCGAACCTGGTGGAGAGCGGCGGCTTTTGGGATCTCGACGGCGATGGGCGCGCCGACTTGCAGTTTCATGTGCTGCCCGTGATCGTTGGTGATGTGGATCGAGCGCCTCTGCCGGGGCATGGGTTGTCGCTCAATCCCTGTGGCCTCGCGCCCAAATCGCGCGGCGAGATCAGGCTGCGCAGCACGCGGCCAAGCGATCCCGTGCAATTTCGCGGCAACTATCTCTCTTCCGACGACGATGTCGACGTTCTCGTCAAAGGCGTCCGGATGGCGCGCCGTTTTCTCGGATCGCCGTCGCTGGCCCGCCTGATCGAGACCGAGCTGATGCCCGGCGATGGCGTCGATGACGATGATGAGGCGGCACTTGCCGATTATGTCCGCCGTTTCGCCAAGACCGTCTATCACCCTGCCGGGACGTGCCGAATGGGCAGCGACGCCGGAGCGGTGGTCGACCCGCAACTGCGCGTGCACGGACTCGACGGGTTGCGCGTGGCGGACGCTTCGGTGATGCCTACGCTCGTCCGCGGCAACACCAATGCGCCGACGATCATGATCGCCGAGCGCGCCGCCGACTTCATCCAGAGATCACTCAATTGAGGTGCAAGCTGCCGCTCATTCCGCTCGCTGGCAACGAGACCACGCATAATCCACGGAGGAAACCATGATCGATCTCCGCACAGCGTCCTATGGTGCGCTCGTCCTTCGCCTGACCTTGGGCGTGCTCTTTCTCGCGCATTTCGCGCTCAAGCTGTTCGTGTTCACGCCGCAAGGCACGGCCCAATTCTTCGGCTCACTCGGCTTGCCGCCGGCTCTTGCCTATCTCGTGATGATCGGCGAGTTGCTGGGCGGGATCGCGTTGATCCTGGGCATCTACGCGCGCTGGGTGGCGCTCGGCCTCACCATCATCCTGATCGGCGCCATTGCGACCGTGCACATCCACGCCGGATTCTTCTTCGACTCGAAAGGCGGAGGATGGGAATTTCCCGGCTTGTGGGCGGTTGCGCTGGTGGTGCAGGCGCTCCTCGGCGACGGCGCCTATGCGGTGATTCCTTCGCCGACGACGGCAAGCGCGTCGCCGCGCCGCGCCGTGCCGTAAGAGCTGCGGGGAGGATTGGGCCCCGCAGGATCATCCGCGGCCTCAAACTGCCGTCGGATGATTGCCCTACCCAAACATTCCTCCCCACTCGGGCCGCGCATGCGGCCCGCTTTTTTTGTCAGGACTCGCGCACGACCGGTTCGACGCCGCGCTCACCGATTGACGCCATCGTCAAACGATGATTAATATCGTTGCCATTGATCCTTTCTCCCGATGCGAAGCGAGGGCCTCGTGCTGCTAGTTCGCGCGATCGTGCTGGGATTGCTCGCGGCCGTCGGTATCGGCTTCGGCGAAGCGAAGGCGCAAATCTCCGACGATGTCGTGAAGATTGGCGTGCTCAACGATCAATCCGGTCCTTACGCGGATTTCGGCGGAGCGGGCTCCGTCATTGCCGCCCGCATGGCTGCCGAGGAGGTCGGTGGCAAGGTGCTCGGCAAGCCGGTCGAGATCGTCTTCGCCGACCATCAGGAAAAAGCCGATATCGGCGCCGCGATCGCCCGCCAGTGGTTCGATTCCGAAAAGGTCGACCTGGCGATCGGCTTCGACAACTCCGCGGTGGCTCTGGCGGTCGAGCATCTGGCCGCGGAAAAGAACCGCATCGCCATTGCCGGCGCGGTGGCAACCACCGCCTTCACGGGAAAGGCCTGCACGCCCAACTCGGCCGCCTGGGTCTATGACAGCTACGCGCTCACCACGAGCTTGGTGCGCTCGCTCGTGGCGCAAGGGCAGGACACTTGGTACTTCATCACCGTCGATTACGCCTTCGGCCATTCGTTGGAGGCCGACGCCACGGCCGCCATCGTCGCGGGCGGTGGACGCGTGCTCGGTAGCGTTCGCTATCCGCTCAACAGCTCGGATTTCAGCTCCTATCTGCTCGCCGCTCAGGCTTCCGGAGCGAAGGTCGTCGCCCTCGCCAATGCCGGCAGCGACATGATCAACGCGACGAAGCAGGCGAACGAATTCGGGTTGACAAAGGCCGGCGCCAACATCGTCGCGCTGGTCGTGTTCTTGACCGACATTAAGAGCGTCGGGCTCCAAGGCGCGCAAGGCTTGAAGTTTGTGACGAGCTTCTACTGGAACCGCGATGATGCAAGCCGGGCCTGGTCGAAGAAATTCTTCGAACGACACCACCAGATGCCCACTATGGCGCAGGCGGGGGTCTACTCCGCCGTCCGCCACTACCTTCGCGCCGTCGCCGCCGCCGGCACTGACGAAGCAAAGGCGGTGATGGCCAAGATGAAGGAAACGCCCGTCGACGATTTCTTCGCGCCCGGCGGAAAGCTTCGCGAGGATGGCCGCCTCGTCCACGACATGTATTTCGTGCAGGTCAAGACGCCCGCGGAATCGACCGGGCCTTGGGATTTCTACAAGGTCCTCGCGACGATCCCGGGCGAAAAGGCATTCCGACCGATCGAAGAAGGGGGATGCCCTCTGATCAAGCATCCGCAGTAAGCAGCACCAGCGCTACCGTGCCAACGCGGGCGTCGGGTCCGCCCGCGCCGCTCAACAAGAGGGAGGAGACCATGCCCAATCTGACGATCAACGGTCAAAGCTATTTCGCCGACGCGCCGCCGGAGACGCCGCTGCTATGGGTCATCCGCGAAGAGTTGCGCCTGACCGGCACCAAATACGGCTGCGGGGCCGGCCTGTGCGGCGCCTGCACGGTGCATCTTGATGGCGAAGCCGTGCGCTCCTGCTCGATCACGGTGGGCGAAGTCGAGGGGGCAAGCATCACCACGATCGAAGGACTGCACCCCGCCAACGCTCATGCGGTGCAGCGCGCCTGGATCGAGCATCAGGTGCCGCAATGCGGTTATTGCCAATCCGGACAGATCATGCGCGCCGCAGCATTGCTCTCTGCCAATCCCAACCCGACCGACCAGCAGATCGTGGAAGGCATGAACGGCAATCTCTGTCGCTGCGCCACCTATGCCCGCATCGTCGGCGCCGTCAAGCGCGCCGCCGAGATCATCAGGGAGGGCTGAGCGATGACGACATCATCGGGAACGACCCGGCGCGAATTTCTCGTCCGTTCCGCCGCCACCACGGCCGGCGCTTTCATGAGCATTGGCCTGCCGAGCCTGTTGACCAGCGGTGAAGCCGCGGCCGCGAGCAGCGAGACGCCGGCCTATACGCCGTCGATCTGGTTCACCATCACGCCCGACGGCAAGGTGACGATGCATATCGTCAAGGCGGAGATGGGCCAGCATGTCGGCACCGGCCTAGCGCAGGTGATCGCCGAGGAGCTCGAAGTCAAATGGGACGATGTGCGTCTCGACACGCCGCTCGAGAGCGTCGAGAACTTCGCGATCTTCGGCCTCGCCTACACCGTCAACAGCGGCAGCATGACGACCGAATTCGACCGCTTGTCGCGCGCCGGCGCCGCCGGACGCATGGCGCTGGTCGAAGCGGGCGCCAAGCTTCTCGGCGCCAAGGAAAGCGATTGCTACGCCGAGAATAGCCGCGTCATCGACCGCAGCTCGGGCCGCTCGATCGGTTACGGCGACATCGTCCGCAAGGTCAGGCTCGACCGCAAATTCGCCTATCCCGAGGATTTCAAGCCGATCAAGACCAAGGCGCCGGGCCACTACAAGATCATCGGCCAATCTATCCCCGCGCTCGATATCCCGGCGAAGACCAACGGCCAGGCGAAATACGGCATCGACGTGTTCCGCCCGAACATGGTCTATGGTGCGCTCGTCATCCCCCGCGCGCGCTATGGCTCCAAGGTGGAGAGCATCGACGACAGCGAAGCGCGCAAGATCCCGGGCTTCATCAAGGCGGTGAAGATCGACGACAGCATGGGCAAATGCACCGGCTGGGTCGTGGCGCTGGCCGAGAAGTTCCCGGCGGCGATACGCGCCTCGCAAGTACTGAAGGTCAAGACCGATCCCGGCCCCTACGGCAAACTCAATCTCGCCGACATCTATGCCGAGCTCAAGGAGCTGCCGACGAAGCCCGATACCGGCGCGAACTGGGTGCTCGAAGGCGATGTCGACAAGAGCCTCGCCGATGCCGAAAAGGTCCTGGAGATGGAGTACACCACCGATATGGTGTGCCATGCGACCATGGAGCCGCTCAACGCCACGGTCGAGTTCGTCGACGGCGCCTGGCACGTCTATTCGGGCACCCAGAGCACGTCTTTCGCCCGCATGACCTTGACCGCCTATTTGGCCAAGGTGTTCAAGCAGAAGCCCGAGGACATCAAGGTCTATGTCCACGAATACGTGCTCGGCGGCGGGTTCGGCGGCAAGCAGGACTATGACGAGATCCTGGCGGCCGCCTATTGCGCCAAGGATGTCGGCCGTCCGGTCAAGCTGATCCAGACCCGCGAATCCAATTTCGCGACGAGCTTCCCGCGCACGCCCACCTATCACAAGCTGAAGGCGGGGCTGAAGAACGGTCATCTCGTCGCGATGAATCACGACATCAGTTGCGGCTACATGGGCCCGCGCTTCTCCGTCGGCAAGAAGTACGGCACCGATTGGCTGCAGCTCGATTCGTGGGACAAGAAGAAGGAGGATATCGACCAATGGTCGATCGGCGGCAGCGACCACTGGTACGATGTGAAGAACCATCGCGTGCGCGCCTGGGACAGTGATCGCACGACCTGGGCCGTGCAGGCGAGCGCGCTGCGCACCGTCTCCAACTCCTACAACATGTTCGTCGTCGAATCCTTCATGGATGAGGTGGCGCATGCCTTGAAGCGCGATCCGCTCGAGTTCCGGCTGTCCATGCTCAATGGCAAGGGCGGCAATCGCGGCATTCCCAATGCCGGCTATGCGCCGGGAACGCCCTCCGACTATTACATGGATCGGCTCTGGATCTCGCTGCCCTGGACCAACGAGAATTCCTGGCCGCCCTACGAGTCGACCACGGTCGGCGGGGCGCTGCGACTGGCAAATTGCCTGCAAGTCGCCGCGGGCAAGGCCGGCTGGGGCGCCAAGAAGCTGCCGCCCAACACCGGCATGGGACTCGCCGTCTCCTCGGCCGAGGAGCGTCAGAGCCCCACCTGGGTCGCCGGCTGCGCCGAGGTCACGGTCAATCCGCAGACCGGCGCCTTCCGGATCAATCGCCTCACCATCGCCATGGATCCGGGCCTGGTCGTCAATCCGATGAACACCAAGGCTCAGGTCCAAGGTGCGGCGCTGTGGGGCGCGAGTCAGGTCATGTCGGAGCGGTTGACCTTCAAGAATGGTGCCATCGAGCAAAGCAATTTCCATGACTACAAGGTCATCCGCTTGGCCGAGGTGCCGGTCATCGACATCGAGCTCATCGAGTCCGGGCATCACCCCAGCGGCGTCGGCGAGCCCGCTTCCACGGTCGTCGCTCCCGCCGTGGCGAATGCCATCTACAACGCGGTCGGCGTGCGCGTGCGACACATGCCGATCACCGCCGAGGCCATTCTGGAAGGGTTGAAGAAGAAGGCGTAAATAAGATGTGCGGCACCCCTTAGCCGCACCGATCAAGGGACCGGGCGAGGCGTGATTGCCTCGCCCGGCTCATTTCCGGGAGCTCCTCATGGCTGAAGACATTCTCTCGTGCTCAGCCATCGAGATCATCGCACGCTATCGCTCGCGACAAGTTTCGCCCGTCGAGCTTCTCTCCGCGACACTGGATCGTATCGATCGGCTGGATCCGCTTCACAACGCCTTCGCCATGATCGACCGCGAGCAAGCGCTCAGCGATGCGCGGGCATCGGAGGAGCGGTGGCGGCGTGGCGAGCCGCGCGGGCTCATCGATGGCTTGCCGGTGACCGTGAAGGACCTGGTCACGGTCAAAGGCATGCCGACGCGACGCGGTTCGCGCGTCACGGACCCTTCGCCCGGCGAGGAGGATGGGCCGCCCGTGGCGCGGATGCGCCGGCACGGCGCGGTGTTCCTCGGCAAGACGACGACTTCGGAGTTCGGCTGGAAAGGGGTCACCGACAGCCCGCTCACCGGGATCACCCGCAATCCCTGGAACCGGGATCTCACGCCTGGGGGAAGCAGCGGCGGCGCAGGTGTCGCGGCCGCGCTGAGGCTGGGCGTTCTCCATCTCGGCACCGATGGCGGCGGCTCCATCCGCATCCCCGCAAGCTTCTGCGGCATCTTCGGCTTCAAGCCGAGTTTCGGCGTGGTTGCGGTGCATCCCCACTCGCCCGCGCTCACCTTGTGGCACCAGGGCCCGATGACGCGGACCGTATCCGAAGCCGCCTTGATGCTGACCGTCATGGCCGGGCCCGATCGGCGTGACTGGTACGCCGCGCCCGAGATGAATATCGACTACCGGCAGGGTCTCGAAGACGGTATCCGCGGTTGCCGCATCGCCTATAGCCGGACGCTGGGTTACGCGCAGGTCGATCCCGAGATCGCGGCCTTGGTTGACAAGGCGGCCCATGCATTGGCCGCGCTCGGCGCCGAGGTCGAGGAGATCGAGCCGACCCTTACCGATCCAATCACGATCATGCAACCGCTTTGGTCCGTGGCGCTGGCGTTGGGCGTGGCGCCGATGACCACGGCGCAGCGCGCGCTGGTCGAGCCGCCGCTGCTCGACCTTGCCGAGCCCGGCTTTCACTTGACGGCGCTCGACTATCGACGGCTCGAACAGGCGCGGGAGGATTTCGGCCGTCGAATGGCCATGCTTCACGACGAATACGATCTGCTGGTGACGCCTCAGGTCGCGACCGCCGCTTTCGCCGCGGGCCACGAAGTCCCGCCGGGAAGCTCGATGAAGCGCTGGTGGGAGTGGTCGCCCCTCACCTACCCCTTCAACCTCACGCAGCAGCCGGCGGCCGCCGTGCCCTGCGGCTTCACGGCAGGCGGCTTGCCCGTGGCGATGCAGATCGTCGGCGCCAAATTCGCCGATGCCTTGGTACTGCGAGCCGCGCGTGCCTTCGAGGCCGCGCATCCCTTCACCTACCCGTCATTGGAGTAGGACGCGCTTACTTCTCCTCATCGACGCGGATCGGCCAGGGCTTCTGGCGGTGAAGCTCCTCGCTGCGCTCGTAGAGCTTTTCGATAATGGTATCGAGGGTCTTTCGCTCGGTTCGGGTGAGGACGTCGAGGAACCAAGCCTCCATGGCCTGGGCCTCCGGCACGATCTCGCGAACCATCGCCCGACCCGCACGCGTCAGGCGCAGATTCACCTTGCGCCCATCCTCGGGATCGACGTCCATCTGCGCCAATTTGAGGTCGACGAGCCGTTTATGCGCGCGGCTGACGCGCGTTTTGTCCATGCTCGTCAATTCGGCGATCTCATGGACGGAGAGCGGTTCGTGCGTATCAAGCACCACCAGGATGCGCCATTCGGGAATAGGCAGCCGGTACTTCTCGTCGAAAATTTGCGCGATCGACTGGCTCACCCGGTTCGCCACCACCGACAGCCGATAGGGGATGAAGGTCTCGAGAAGATTTGACGCAGGCAAGGCCGATGGCTTCGCCGACCCGTTTTGATTGGGCGAGTCCTTCATCTCACGATTCCCATCTCGACTGCCTTTCGGGCGAATTGAGGGATAATTGCCGGCAATGTGCAGCGGCACGCGCCATATTGGCAACGAGTTTGTGGGCGCCTGCCCGCTCGCGCCTGCGGACGGGCGCTCATGCGCTGCGGGCGGCGGCGGCAACTCTTCCGCCCCCATCCGCCACGAGCACGGCGCCGGTCACGAACGACGCCTCCTGCGACGCTAGAAACAGGCAGCAATTCGCCATTTCTACGGGTTCGGCCACCCGCTTCAATGCCAATTGCTCCGCCACCGCGCGGAAAGCCGCTTCGGGCGCGATGCCTTTGGCAGCGGCCGCCCGCGTCATCTCCATCTCGCTCATCGGCGTCCGCACCCAGCCCGGACAGAGGCAGTTGGCGCGTACGCCCCGCTCGCCATAGCTGTTGGCGATCGCGCGCGTGAAGGCCACCACCGCCGCCTTGCTTGTGGCATAGGATGCTGCACCCGGCGTCGCATTGAAGGCGGCGACCGAGGCGACATTGACGATCGCGCCGCCGCCCCGCGCGATCATGCGGGGGAGGCTTGCGCGGCAGGTGTGCATGACGCCCGTGAGATTGACGTCGAGAGTCTTGCGCCAGACCGCCTCCTCGATCGTCGCGGGATCGTCGAAGCCGATGATGCCGGCGGCATTGACCAGGATTCCGATGGGTCCCAGGCAATCGCCGATCATCGCCACCGCCGACGCGACTTCGGCCGGGCTGGTGACGTCGAAAGGTGCGGCAAAGGCGTCGAGAGCATTCGCGACTTGGCGCAGCCGCTCCTCCTGGACATCGGCAACGGCGACCCGCGCGCCTTCCTCGACGAAGCGGCGAGCGACGGCACTGCCGATCCCACTCGCCGCGCCGGTAACCAGGGCCACTTGCCCCACCAATCGCTTACCCATACGCGCTCAATCCCCTTCCATAAAGATCGGGCTCTCCGGAAGCATCGCTCCGCCATCGACGATGATGGTCTGGCCCGTGACATAACGCCCGGCGGAGGACGCCAGATAGAGCATCGCATAGGCGATGTCGTCGGGCGCACCGAGCTCTCCAAGCGGGATATAATGTGCCATTCGCCGCACCCGCTCTGGCTGGCTCAGCAGGGTCCCGCGACCCGGCTTGGCGATGAACCCCGGCTCGACTCCGTTGACGGTGATCCCATCGCGTGCGTATTCGAGCGCCGCCGCGCGAATGAAAGCATTGACGCCGCCTTTGCTCGCCGCGTAATGCGCGGCGCGCGGCATGGCGACGCGCGGTCCGGTCACGGATGAGGTCACGAGAATCCGCCCGCCGCCCTGGCGGCGCAAATGCGGCGCGGCGCTTTGCGCCAAATGGAAGCAGGCCTTTAGATTGACCGCGAGCGTCTGCTCCAACATTTCCGGCGTCACCTCGTCGATCGCCGCCCAGGGATTGACGCCGGCATTGTGGACGACGATGTCGAGCCGGCCGAAGCTCGCCGCTGTCGCCTCGACGATGCCAAGGATGGCCGCGCGATCGCCGACATCGAGGACAAAGGAGCGCGCCTTGCCGCCCGCCGCGGTGATCTCCCCGGCAACGCGCTCCGCCGCCTCGCCGCCGCGATTGGTGACCGCAACGGAGGCTCCCGCGAGAGCGAAGAGCCGGGCGATGGCGGCACCGATGCCGCGTCCCGCGCCGGTGATCAGCGCGACCTTGCCGTCGAGGCGAAAGGCGGCGATCTCCGTCATTCTGCGCCGCCCCTCAGCTCGGCCAGGAAGGTGGAGAAAACCTCCTCATGGCGAGCGATGTCCTCGGGAAGCGAAGCCGGGCAGAGCAGCAGCATCGTATGGAAGGGCGTGATCAACACGCCTCGGTTCATGAAATAGAGGTGGAGGAGCCCTTCGAGAGCACCGTCGCGGGCATCGCGCGCCTCGCTGCCGTTGCGCGGCACCGTGGGCGAAAACATTTGCTCGATGCGAGCGCCGATTTGCGTGACATGCCAGGGCAACCCCGCGGCATCGATCAGGCGCCGCGCGCTGGCGGCGAGGCGGCCGGCAAGCGGGATCATTCGCTCATAAGCATCCTCGGTCAGCACATGCTCGAGTGTCGCCCGCAAGGCGGCGACCGTGACGGCATTGCCCGCGAGCGTGCCGCCAAATCCGGCATTGGCGCTTTGCTTCACCGCAGGGTCGACCGGCGGCAATGCTTGCCAGACCCGCTCGGCGATCGGCTTCGCGAGCCCGTAAACGGCAGCGGGAATGCCGCCGGCGATCGCCTTGCCGAGCACGAACATGTCCGGCTCGATCCCATGAATCCTGGCATAGCCGCCGGGTCCCGAGGAGATCGTGTGCGTTTCGTCGATGATCAGCACCGTGCCGGTCTCGCGGGTCAGGCGGCGCAGCGTGTCGAGATACCCGGCCGCTGGCGGCACCATGCCGCAATTGGTCATCACCGGCTCGGCGAGCACGCAGGCGACATCGCCATCCGCCAACGCCCGCGCCAACGCCTCGGGGTCGTTGAACTCGATCACTTTCGAGAGCCGAGCGTGATCGAAGGCGTTGGCATGAATGTTGTTGCGCAATGCCACCCGACCATCGCGCAGCTCGACATGCGCCTCCTCGACCGAGCCGTGATAGCAGCCGCTGAACACCAGAACTTTCTCGCGTCCCGTCGCCATGCGGCTCAAGCGAATGCAGAAGCGGTTGGCGTCGCTGGCGGAGGTGGCGAGATTCCAATAAGGCAGACCGAAGCGACGCTTGAGCTCGTCGCCGAGCCACAGGGCATCGGCGGTCGGCAGCATCATCGTGGCGCCCGCGAGCATCTGGCAATGGACCGCATCCGCGATCCGGGGATCGCCATGGCCGGCCATGGCGCCGGTGTCGCCGAGGCAGAAATCGACATATTCATGGCCGTCGACATCCGTCAGGCACGAACCCTTGGCGACTTGAACGTAGATGGGAAAGCCGCCGGCCCAACGGCGCATCCAGTGCAGCGGCGCGCCATAGAGATAAGTCTCCTTGCCCCGCGCGAAGAGCGCGCGCGAGCGTGGGTGCGTCGTCTCGAACCGCTCGCGCTCGCGGGCGTAGAGCTGCGTCACCAAGCGCGTATCGACACCGGCTTTGTGATCCATCGTCATCCTGCGAAATGAGGCGGCACGCGGTGACGCCACGGACGCGCCTGCTCGAGCTGACTCGCGAGGCGCAGCAGAGTGGGCTCCTCGGCGAGCCGCGCGGCGAACATCGCGCCGATCGGCAACCCGGCGGCGCTCCAGGCAAGCGGCAGCGAGATCGCCGGCTGGCCGCTCAAATTGAAGACCTGGCAGAATGGCGCAAAGCCCATGAGCTTCGTGAACCAGTCGGCGAAGGAAAGGCTGGAATCATTGGCGTTGAGTGTACCGAGTTTCGGCGCCGGGTAGGCCGCCGTCGGCATGAGCATCACGTCGTAGTGCTCGAAGAAACGGCCGGCTGCGCGGGCGACGACATTGGCCTGTTCCAAGGCGGCGACGAGATCCGGTGCGCGCACCGTCTTGCCATGCTCGTAGCCCTTGAGCGTGGTTGCCTCCAAGGTGTCGAGCGACGGCTTGCGCCCGGTTACCGAAGCGACGCCATCGATGAAGCCGACGAGATAGCTCGTCCAGATGACGTGGTTGCACCGGATCAGCGCCTCGGTGTCGAGATCGAAGTGCGAAATCTCGACCTCATGGCCGAGCGAGGCGCAGAGTTTCGCCACGTCGTTGATCGCCGCGACCACCTCGGCATCGAGCGTGGCCGGGACCCAGGGCACGAGATTAAGCGCGATGCGCAGGCGGCCGGGCGGCTTGAAAGTCTCGCCGAGGAAGCTTTCGGAGGTGCGTGGCGTGTAATACCACTCCCCCGTCCCCGGCCCGGCGGTCTGGTCCAGCATCGCCGCCGTGTCGCGCACGCTGCGGCTCACGATATGTTCGACGCCGAGACCACCCAGCGCCAAGCCGGTGTCGGGCCCGACCGGGTTGAGATTGCGGCTCGGCTTCAAACCGACAAGGCCGCAACACGCCGCCGGAATGCGGATCGAGCCGCCGCCGTCATTGGCGTGCGCGATGGGAACGATGCCGGCCGCCACCGCCGCCGCCGATCCGCCCGAAGAGCCGCCCGACGATCGCGTCGGGTCCCAGGGATTGCGCGTCGGGCCGCGCAGCACCGGCTCCGTCGTCGCGCTGCAACCGAATTCAGGCACGTTCGATCGGCCGATGATCGTGACGCCCGACCGCCGGAAGCGCCCTGCGAGATCGGTCTCATGCGACACGACCATGCCCTGCGCAAGCCGGCTGCCCAGCTCATGGGTAACGCCGGCTTCATGGCAAACGAGATCCTTCAGGAGAAACGGCACGCCGGCGAAAGGCTGGTTGTTGCTGGGCTGTCGGTCGGCCGGTGCGGCGCGGTCGGGATAGGTCTCGATCACGGCATTGATCGTCGGATTGAGCCGCTCCACCGCGGCAAGGGCCAAGCGCGCGAGTTCGGACGGTCTTACTTCGTGCCGGCGCACCAGATCGGCCAATCCCAGCGCATCGTGGCGGGCATATTCGGTCAGATTCATTCGCCCCTCCCTCTACGAGCCTGCGGCCGAGCATTCGTGCAGATGGCCGCTCTCGCCCAAATAGAGATCGTGAAGCCGCTCCGGCGAGGCGCGAAGGCTCGCGCAATCCCCGTCGTAAACGATGCGGCCGCGGCGCAGCACATAGGCACGGTCGCCGATGGCGAGCGCGAGCGCGGCAAATTGCTCGACGAGAAGCACGGCCAACCCGGCATCGGCAAGCGCGCGGATGCGGGACATGAGCCGTCGCACGATCAACGGCGCCAAACCCTGAGACATCTCGTCGATCAGCAGCACCTTTGGGCGGCTGACCAGCGCCCGGGCGATGACGAGCATCTGCTGCTCGCCGCCGGAAAGCAGGCCGGCCCGCACTTGCCGTCGCTGCTCGAGCTCGGGGAAAAGGGCGAAGCCGTCCTCGGCCGAGGCCTGCGGATGATGAGCGACGCGCAGATTCTCCTCGGTGGTGAGGTCGCGGAAGACGGCTCGGCCCTGGAGGACATGCGCGAGACCCAATCGCGCCCGCGCATTCGGCTGCGCGGTGTCGATGCGGATATCGGCGAGCCGGATCTCTCCGCCCGCGATCGGCGCCACGCCGGAGAGTCCTTCGAGCAAGGTCGTCTTGCCCGCGCCATTGGCACCCAGCACGACGCTGATCGAGGCCGGCGCGACGACGAGGCTCGCTTCCCGCACGACGGGGAGACCGCCGCGCTTGATCGTGACCGCCTTGGCCGAGAGCGCGCTCATCCGGCAAGCGCCTCCTCGCGCGCGCCGAGATAGGCACGGACCACGGCATCGTCCGACAGCACGGCCGTCGGCGCTCCCGACGCGATCACCCGCCCGAAATCAAGCACCGTGACCGTCGAGCATGTGCGCCGGACGAGATCGATGTCATGCTCGACAAGAACGACGGACGTGCCGAACCGGTCCGGCAGCTCGGCTATGCGGGCGGCGAGCCGCGTCGATTGCTCGTAGGATTGACCCGCCGCCGGCTCGTCGAGAAAGATCGCCCGCGGCCGCGCTGCGACGGCGCCGGCAATGTCGAGGAGCCGCCGCGTTCCGATGTCGATTTCGGCCACCAGCTCGTTGTGCGGCGGACAGTCCAGCCATTCGAGAATGTCGGCGATCTCGCGTTGCGACACCGTCCGCCCTGCGGCCAGACGCACATAGGCTCCGACGGTGAGGTCGGGCGCAATTCTCGTCTGTTGCCATGTCCGCCGCACGCCGGCACGGGCGCGCTGGTGAGCCGCGAGGCCGTCGAGCGGCTCGCCGTCCATGGTCAGCGTGCCCTCATAAGAGCGAATGAAGCCGGTGACCGCGTCGATAAGCGTCGATTTGCCGGCGCCGTTAGGTCCGATGAGACCGGTGACCGCGCGTTCCGGGACGATCAGATCGACCTGATCGAGAGCGACGACATTGCCGTAGCGGACGGTGAGGCCGCGGATCGACACGGCGGGCGCGCGAGCGCCGGCGGCCGATGACGCACAGGGGGATGTCAGCGGTGCCGCGATCGGCGGGGCGGCGGGAATATGCGCCGGCGAGGGTGCGCGCCGGCGGCGCAGGCGGCGAAGGCTTGCCCGGAACGTCTCGCTGGTGCTCGCCCCCATGCTCAAGGCCTGCGTAGCGCCGACGGCGAAAAGGATGTCGCCGAGATCCTGCGGCAATGCGAATTGCCGCAAGAGCTCCGGCACGAACACGATGAGGATTCCGCCGAAGGCGGCGCCTTCGGCATGCCGCGCACCGACCATCGTGGCGACGACGAAGACGGCGAGGGACTGCATCAGATTGAAGCTGTCCGACACCAGCGTCCCGAGCTGACCGGCGAGGAGCCCGCCGCCTATTCCCGCGACGAAGGCGCTCAACGCGAAGGCGCTCAGCTTGCCCCCCGGCACGCTCACGCCATGCGCGGCCGTGGCGCGCTCGGAATGGCGGATCGCGAGCCAAGTGGCGCCGAGCCGCGTTCGCGACATGAGCTCGAGCCCGATCGCGACCAGCGCGAATGCGGCGACGCAGAAGGCGAAATACGCCTCGTCGCTCTCGACGAGAGAGGGCCGCGTCACGAATTTGAATTCGGTCTGACCGGGAAAAGTGGTGGCGGCGAGGACGTCGTCGAAGGCGGCGGCGAAACCCAACGTCACGATGGCGAGATTGATGCCGCGCAAGCGAAGCGCCGGAAGCCCGACCGCCACGCCGAGCGGGACGGCGGCAGCGCCGCCGATCAGGATCCACAGGAAGAGCGATCCCGGCACCTCGTGGAGGCTGAGCCAGGCGACCGTCCACGCCCCGACGCCGGCAAAAGACATCTGGCAGAGCGAGATCATGCCGGTCCGGCCGGCGACAATTCCGATCCCCTGCAAGACGACGCCGGCAATCGCCGCCGATGTGAACAAAAAGATCCAGTAGGACGGCAAGAGACCGAGGATCAGCGATGCCGCCACCAGCGCCGATAATGCGATCGTCGCAACGGCCCGAAGGCTAGCGGATTTCATCCCATCTTGCCCCGCGTTGCGCCCAAAGCAGGATGGCGAGAATGATCAGGAAAGGGACGCCAGCGCGATACTGATTGAGGCTTACGAGATTGCTCGCCACCCCTTCGAGAATGCCGAGCGCGATCCCGCCTGCGACCGTCAGCCAGAAATTGCGGAGGAAGCCAAGCAAGGCCGCGGCGAAAGCCGGAACGATCAGCTCGCTGAGCGACAGGAAATTCGGCGCGCGTTGCGGCGCGACGATCATGAGGGCCAGGGAGCTCGCCGCTCCGGAGACGAGCCAGACGAGCACCGTGAGCAGCCTCGTGCGAATGCCGGTGAGTTCCGCCGCCATCGGATGCTCGGAGAGCGCGCGAAGCTGCAATCCGGCCCGCGTATGGCGCAAGAACAGCGTCGCGCCGGTCGTGAACGCCACGGCGAGGAGGATCGAGACCGTCGCAGCGATGGTGATGACCACCCCGGCGAGCGAGAAGGCGGCACCCGGAAAGAGCTCGGGCAGGCGATGAGGATGCTGCCCGCCGGTGATGCGCAGGCCAAGCGCGATCATACCGACGAGTATCGCCACGGTCACCGCGGCCTTGGTCTGCGCCGATGCGCCGGCAAACCAGCGGGCCATGACAGCGCCGATCAGCGCCGAGATCAATGCGCCGAAGGCGATGCCCATGGCGACCGCCGCGGGCAGCGGGACTCCCTGCTCGTTCAGCAGTACCATCGCGAACGTGCCGGCCGCGCCGATCGCGGCACCGGTGAAATTGACGACGGCTACCATGCGATAGGTGAAGACGGCGCACACGCCCAGGAGCGCATAGGTACCACCCGCCGCGAGCCCTGCGAGCGCCGAGGTGAGCATCAGCGGCCCTCCCCTGTTCAGGCACCGCCCGGTCGGCGCGGCGGGAGGCGCATGGCCGTCTCCCGCTCGCCGCCCGCGCGACGCATGCGACGCTCCGTCAGCCCTTCGGTTGCGGCAAGATCACCCAGTTCGGGGTCTGCACGTTCCATTTGCCGTTCACCAGCTTGACGATCTTCGTCGCGCGCGAGGAATCATGGGTCTTCCCCGGCCCGAAGTAATAGGGAGTCCCCACCAGCGAGTTGGTGATCGGCTTCATGTCGTGCAGCGCCTTGGTGACGCTCGCACGCGTGACCGGGCCGTTGATGCCCTTCAGCACCTGGATCAGGATCGTCGCGGATTCATAGCCGCCCTGCGTGAAAGCGGTCAGCGGCTGACCCGCCGCGGTAAGCGCCGCGCGCCAATCCTTGTTGGCGGGCGACTTCACGTCGGTGAAGGGCTCCCACTCCGTCCCGGCATAAACGGGTTGAGTGGTGCCGCTCAACGCTTTCGCCACCTGCTCGGTATAGGCGGGAGCAAGGAAGAGCCAATCGATTCCCTTGATCTGCTGCGCCTCCGCGGTCTTGACGAGTTGGACCACGCCGGGCTCGATGTGATTGAAGAGAACGCCCTGACATCCGGCATCACGCGCCTTCAGAATGAAAGGCGTGTAGTCGCCTTGGATCGGCATCGTCAGATCGAGCAAGTGGATCTTCTTGCCGCTCAGCTTCTCCCAATTGACGATCGCTTGCTTGTAAGCCTCCTGCGTGCCGCCGATGATGATGAAGAAGGCGCAGAGCTTGTCGAGTTTCAAGCTCGTGGAGGCGTAGTAGAGCACCGCGGTCGAGAGCACGTAGGGGCCGACATTGACCGGCGAAACGCTCGGCGAGTTGTAGCAGGCAGGATCGACGCCGAGCCCTTGGATCGAAAGGACGCCCTGGCGCGCATAGAAGCCGGCATTGACCGCGCAATCGAGCAGGCTCGCGGAGCCCGTCAGCACGGCGACGCCCTTGTTATCGACGAGATCGCGCGCGGCTTGCGTCGCCGCCTGCGGATCGGCCTTGTCGTCCTCGATCGTGTAGTCGATCTTGCAGCCATTGATGCCGCCTTTGGCATTGGCCTGATCGAACACGGCCTTTGCCGCTTTCGGCACCTCGCTGAAATCCGCCGGTCCGGTGATCGTCGATACGGCGCCGACCTTGATGGCGCCGTCTTTGCACGTCGGTCCACTCTGCGCGACCGCCGGCGAAACGCCGCCCAGCCACGTGAGCGTGGCCACCAACGCGGCCATTGCTGCGACCGGACTCCATGTTCTCATCTTCATTTGGGCCTCCCTTTGCCCCGTAAGATGCGTTGTTGCGGGTGCGTTGTCGTCATTGTCACAAACCGAGCGCTTCGGCCTGCTCGTCGAGAAGCTGCCGCTGGAAGGCGGCGAAGCGGGCACTGGGCTGTTGTAATTTGAAAAGCTCGACGAACGGGTCCTTAACGCCCATCGACTCTCCCGCCATCGCCTCGACAATGGCATGGCCGCAGAACGGCACGCAGGCTTCCGCGTATCCGCCCTCGTGCGACATGGCGAGGCGACCGCCGCAATGGCGGTCGGCGAGATCCATCACCGTATGCGTCATGGCCCGGAAGGACTCGCTGTGAAGCTGCATCCGCGCCAAGGGATCGACGCCATTGGCATCGAGCCCGGACGCGATGATGATGAGCTCCGGGCGATAGCGATCGATGGCGGGAACGACGATCCTCTTCATCGCGTACATGTAGGCGTCGTGGCCGCCGCCGGGCAGCAAGGGGATATTGATGTTGTAGCCCGCGCCGCGGCCGTTGCCGCGCTCCTCGGCGCCACCGCCCCCCGGGGGATAGCAGCCTTCCTGATGGAGCGAGATCGTCAGCACGTCCGGGCGATCATAGAAGATTGCTTGCGTGCCGTTGCCGTGGTGAACATCCCAATCGATGACGGCGATCTTCGCCAGTTGATGCTTTTGCCGCACCGCCTCGATCGCGATCGGAATATTGGCGAGGAGGCAAAATCCCTTGGATTCCGCTGGCAGGCAGTGATGGCCCGGCGGACGCGACAGCGCATAGGCATTGCGGTATTCGCGGCGAATGACGCCGTCCACGGCGGCCGTCAACAGACCTGCCGATAATTTGGCGATCTCGTAGCTGCCGGGTCCGAACGGCGCCTCGCTGCCGAGCTGGCCGCCTCCGGCATCGCTCAACTCTTTGAACCTTCGGAGATAGCCGGCATCATGGACGCGCAGCAGATCGTCTTCCGTTGCCGGCGGGGCCGTCCGCTGATCGAGCCGTGCGGTCAATCCCGAGACATCCATGAGCGACTTGAACCGACGCTTCGATTCCGGCGATTCCGCATGACCCGCCCCGGCCGGCGGCTGGACCCACCCCCCGATCGGCACTACAAGGGCGTGCAGTCCCGTCGAGTGCCAGAGACACCGCTCATCATGGAAGAACGCCGTCTTCATTCAGGAGAACCTCCCGCCTGACCTCGTTCTTGTTGGCGCGACCCTTCCGGCGTCGGCAGCATCATTGTCTGGGATTTAATCTCGTTGTCAACGAATTTAACGTCGTTCAGCACCGCAGATCACACGAAGATGGATCGTCTCGTTGACAACGATCCATACCGCCCCAAATATTGGTTGCAGAGGGCGGCTCGAGAACTCCGCGGAGAGCGATCGCGATGAAGCACAATGCTTTGCTCCTTGATTTCGGCGGGGTCATCAGCAAGACGCTCTTCGAATGTCATGACGATACGGAGCGGTATTTCGGACTTCCCCCGGGCACGCTGCTCTGGCGCGGGCCGCTCGATCCCGAAGGCGACGAGCTGTGGCGGACCATGCTCGCGGAGGAGATCACGGAGCGGGAATATTGGCGCCGCCGGGCCGCAGAACTCGGCCAGATGCTCGGGCGGACGCTGGAGGCGAGAGACCTGATCGGCGCGACGCGCGGGGACGACCCCAACCGCATCGTGCGTCCCGAGGCGGTGGCGACTATACACAAGGCCAAGGCGGCGGGCCGCCGGGTCGGCGTGCTCAGCAATGAGCTCGAACTCTTCTATGGTCGCGAGGTACTATCGAGATTGACGATCCTGAACGACGTCGATTGCGTGGTCGATGGATCATCCTCGCACGTGCTCAAGCCCTCGCCGGCGGCTTATGCGCGCGCGCTCGACGCGCTCGGCACCACGGCCGAGCGCACGGTATTCGTCGATGACCAGCCTCGCAATGTCGCGGGTGCCCGGGCCATCGGAATGACCGCTGTTGCCTTCGACGTACGCGATCCCGCGGCATCGTTCCGGGAGATCGAGCGGCTTTTGGAGATGTGACATGGCGAAGACGACGCGCGACAACTACCTCCGGTCGAACAACGCGCGCTATGTCTGGCACCCGATGGCCCATCCGGCCGAAATGGCCGCCCATCCCCCGCATATCATCATGGCGGGCGAGGGCGTGCATGTGACGGATATCGACGGCCGCCGCCTGCTCGATGCGGTGGGCGGCCTGTGGAACGTCAATCTCGGCTATTCCTGCGACCCGATCAAACGGGCCATGGCGGAGCAGCTCGAGACGCTGCCCTATTACTCCGCGTTCCGCGGCACGACCCATCCGGGCGTGATCGAGCTCTCCCATCGCTTGGTCGAGTTGACGGAAAAAGAAGGTATGGCGCGGGCCTTTTTCACCTCGGGTGGTTCCGATTCGGTGGAGACGGCGCTCAGGCTGGCACGCCAGTATTGGAAGCTTCGCGGCGAGCGCGATCGCACGAAATTCATCGCCTTGACGCGCGGCTATCACGGCACGCATTTCGGCGGCGCTTCCGTCAACGGCAATCCACAATTCCGCCGCCAATACGAACCGCTGATGCCCGGCGTCTTTCACATTCCGGCGCCCTTGACCTACCGCAACCCCTTCAACGAGACCGATCCGGAGCGGCTCGCCGAGATCTGCGCGTCCCTGCTCGACGAGCAGATCAAGCTCCAGGGACCCGACACGGTCGCCGCCTTCATCGCCGAGCCCGTCATGGGCGCGGGCGGGGTCATCGTGCCGCCCAGGAGCTTCTGGCCGCGCATTCGCGAGGTCTGCGACCGGCATGGCGTTCTCCTCATCGCCGATGAGGTCGTCACCGCCTTCGGGCGGACCGGCAGTCTTTTCGGTTGCCGCGGCTGGGGCGTGGCACCCGACCTCATCTGCATCGCCAAGGCCATCACGTCGGGTTATTTCCCGCTGGGAGCGACGCTCATCAACAAGCGCATTGCCGATGCCTTCGCCGCCAATGCCGATGCGCTCGGCCAGATCGGTCATGGCTACACCTATAGCGGCCATCCCGTCGGTTGTGCGGCGGCTTTGGCCGCAATCGATGTCACGCTGTCGCGGGACCTGCCCGCGCATGCCAGGATCGAGGGCGAGCATTTCAACGCCCGCCTGCGCGCGCTCGCCGAGCGCGACGCATCGATCGGCGAGGCGCGCGGCCTCGGCCTGATGGCAGCGCTCGAGCTGGTGGCGGACAAGCGCAGCAAGGAGCCGGCGAGCAAAGCCTTCATGCAGCGTGTCGCCGATCTCGCCTATGAGCGCGACGTCTTGATACGGGTCTCCGGCAACAACATCATCCTCTCGCCGCCGCTGGTCGTCGAGCGGCAGCATGTCGACACGATCGTCGATGTGCTGGGCGATGCCATCCGTCTCGCCGCTGGCTGACCGGCTTCGAGACAGGGGCGCGACGATGGCTGCCGGGCAAGTGACGATCCTCATCCTCGGCACCGGCGACACCAAGGCCGAGGAGCTTCTGTTCCTGCGGCAAGAGATCGCCGAGGCGGGACATCTCTCGCTGGTCATGGATGTGGGCGTCCTCCGCGATCCGCCCTTCACGCCCGATATCGACCACGACCGGGTCGCCGAAGCGAACGGCCTGCGTCGCGCCGACATCATCGCGCTGGGTGACGAAAACCTGGCGATGCAAAAGATGGCAGCGGGCGCCGCCAAGCTCGCCGCATCGCTCTGCGCGGAAGGGCGCATCGACGGCGCGCTGGCGATCGGCGGCACCATGGCGACCGACCTGGCCTTGGAGGTGATGGAGGCGCTGCCGCTCGGCATACCCAAGGTGATCGTCTCGACCGTCGCCTTCTCGCATCTGATCGGCCCGGAGCGGATCGCGCCGGACCTTTTCATGGTGTTGTGGGCGGGAGGACTCTGGGGGCTCAACACCGCGTCGCGCTCGGTGTTGCGGCAAGCGGCGGGAGCGGCGCTGGGTGCGGCCAAGGCCAATCGGGGCAAGACGCAATGGGATCGGCCCGCCGTCGGCATCAGTTCGCTCGGCGATTCCGTCTGTCGATATCTCCGCTATTTGAAGCCATGGCTCGAAGAACGGGGTTATGAAGTCATCGTCTTTCACGCCACCGGCTTGGGCGGACAAGCGCTTGAGGCGCTTGTCGCGCAGCGGCGCCTTGCGGCGGTCCTCGACCTCGCTTTGGTTGAGGTGAGCAACCAGGAGCTCGGCAGCATCGTGTCGGCTGGCGATGGACGGCTGGAAACGGCGGCACGGCTCGGCATCCCGCAGATCGTCGCCCCCGGCGGAACCGACCTCGTCGATTTTCCGGCGTCGCGCCCCCTTCCGGCGACGCATCGCGACCGCGCCTATCATGCGCATAACCGCCTGATCGGCTCCGTCGCCGTTACGATCGAAGAGCGGGAGCGGATCGGGCGTGTCATCGCCCGCAAGCTCAACGCCGCCCTCGGGCCTTGCGCCTTCATCATGCCGATGGGCGGGATCGATGAGTGGGACCGGCCGGGTGCGCCGTTCCATGATCCCGAGGGGCTTGCCGTGCTCGCGCGCTCCGTCCGGGACAACCTCCGGCCGGAGGTGCCGTTTATTCCTCTGGAAGTTCACATGAACGACCGGGCCTTTGCCGAGGCCGTTATCGCCCTCTTCGATCGATGGGTGGTGGAGGGGCGTATCGCCATGGAGCAGCGGTCGTGATGGGCGGACCGGTCGCGCCTTGAAATCTCGCTCGGGACCGACGGCTCAATCCTGAACGAGCACCTCGCCGAAACCGCGAAGCACGCTGGCGCGCGAAGGCCCCCTCAAGGCGCCGCGCTTCGTTGACCGGCGCTGACTACGTCGAGGCGGGCGACGCCTCAACCGGCAAGCCGGCCGCCTTCCACTCGGGATAGCCATCCTCGAGGCGGCGGACCTTGAAGCCGCGCTCGCGCAGCAGAGCGACCGCCTCAAAGGCGAGGACGCAGTAAGGACCGCGACAATAGGCGACGACCTCGCGCGTCTTGGGGATGTCCCGGAGACGCTTCGGCAGTTCGCGCAACGGGATATTGATCGCATTCGGCAGATGGCCCGCGCCGAACTCGTCGCGCGGGCGCACATCCAGAACCGTCACAAGCCCGTCCTTGAGCCTCCGGGCGAGTTCCTTTCGCGATACCGGCTCGAACGCATCGCGCCGATGAAAATAGCCGCCAATGACATCGCGGACCGCCGCCACGTTCCGCTCGCCGACCCGCCGCAGCGACGCTATCAGATCGAGGACAGCGGGATCGCTCAAACCATAAAGGATGTGCTTTCCGACGCGTCGCGATGCCAGCAACCCCACCCGGCGCATGAGGCGAAGGTGTTGCGACGCATTGGCGATCGAAAGACCAGCCCGTTCCGCCAAGACCTCGACGCTCAACTCGCCCTGGGCAAGGAGTTCGAGGATCTCCAGGCGATGCCCATGCGCCACCCCCTTGGCCACCTCGGCGAATTGCTCATAGAGAATTTGCTTTGGTCGTTCGCTTGACATGCCGACGCATCCGGAATAGATCATTTAATAGAATGATTGAATGTATGCTGGTTCCGCAGTTTATCAAGCACGGCCCGATCCCGATGTCAAACAGCCTGCTCGCCTCTGAACCGACGATCCGCCTGACGTTCTCCCTCGGGACCCTGCTTGCGGTAGCCGCGTGGGAAGCGTTGTCGCCGCGGCGGCCGCGCCTCTACTCGCGCTGGAGGCGCTGGCCGAGCAATCTCGGCATCGTCGCCGTCGACACCCTCGCTTTGCGCTGGGTGGTCCCCCTCGCCGCCACCGGCCTCGCCAACCTCAGTGAACAGCGCGGCTGGGGCCTCCTCAACAACCTCGCGCTGCCGGAATGGCTGAGGATCATCGCCGCAATCGTACTCCTCGACCTCGCCATCTATCTGCAGCACGTGATGTTTCACGCCGTACCGGTGCTCTGGCGATTGCATCGCATGCACCATGCGGACCTCGATTTCGACGTCACCACCGGTGTGCGTTTCCATCCGATCGAGATCCTGCTTTCCATGATCCTGAAGCTCGGCGTGGTGGCAGCGCTTGGCGCGCCGGCGGTCGCCGTTCTCGTCTTCGAGGTGCTCCTCAACGCGACCTCGATGTTCAATCATGGCAACCTCGCTCTGCCCCAGCGTATTGAACGCGCCTTGCGAAGCGTCGTGGTTACGCCCGACATGCACCGCGTCCATCACTCGGTCGCACCGAACGAGACCAACAGCAATTTCGGCTTCAATCTCTCCTGGTGGGATCGGCTCTTCGGGACCTATCTTGCACAGCCTGCGGCGGGCCATGAAAGCATGATCATTGGCCTCGATCGCTTCCGCGATCCTGCCCAGCTCAGGCTCGATCGCATGCTCGTGCAGCCTTTCCAGGGTTCAGCAGGCGCCTATCCTATCAACCGGCGGAGGGCGGCATGAGGTCGGTGTGCAAACCCAGATAAGATCGGCCAAGGCCGCGGCGGTGCTGACGGAAACGGGATTCCGGCATGTCACCGTGCTGCGGGGCGGCACCGTCGAATGCAAATGGCAACAAACGGGCAAGCATCGATGAACGACGACGCGACGATGAAGCCGATCTATCTCGACTACAACGCCAGCACGCCGACCGCTCCCGAAGTGGTCGCGGAAATGGAGACTTATTTCCGCGGCCATTACGGCAATCCCTCGAGCGCTCATTGGGCGGCGCGCGGGGCGCATGAGGCGGTCGAGACGGCACGCATGCGCGTCGCCAAGCTGCTCGGTTGCCATGCC
>Ga0070738_10002257_pt1 | contig 30820 bp, 25 predicted proteins | sample Coa_R2_2_FD_66446 | JGI IMG/M metagenome (GOLD analysis project Ga0070738, IMG submission 66446) | Surface soil microbial communities from Centralia Pennsylvania, which are recovering from an underground coalmine fire - Coalmine... | ecosystem: Environmental > Terrestrial > Soil > Unclassified ...
TGGGCGAGGAAGCGGTCGAGATACTCGGCGGTCTGGGCCGCGGTCTTGTGCATCTTCCAGTTCCCCGCCAGAATCGTACGGGGTTTAGGATTCAAGCGCCGCGACCCCCGGAAGCGTCTTGCCTTCCAGATATTCCAGCGTGGCGCCGCCCCCGGTCGAGACGAAGCTGACGCGATCGGCGAAGCCCAGCATATGCGCGGCGGCCGCGGCGTCGCCGCCCCCGACGACGGAGAACGCGCCGTCAGCGGTCGCGCGCGCGATGGCGTCGCCGACGACGCGCGTACCTTCGCGGAACGCCGGCCGCTCGTAGACGCCCATCGGACCGTTGAAGACGATCGTCTTGGCGCGCTCGAGGATCGCCGCGTAGGCCCGCGCCGATTGCGGGCCGATGTCGAGAATCATCGCGTCGCCCACGTCGGCGATCGCGACGGCGTGCGCGCTTTGCTCGGCATCGAGGTTGGGCGCGACGACCGCATCTTGCGGAAGCGCGACCTCCACGTCGTGCGCCTGCGCCGCGCTGCGAAACCGCCGGGCCGGTTCGAGGTCTTCGTCGCGCAGCGAACGCCCAACCGCGACGCCCGCCGCCGCGAGCAACGTGTTGGCCATGCCGCCTCCGATACAAAAGGCATCGACCAAAGCGCAGAGGTTGTCGAGCAAAGCGATCTTGTCTTTGATCTTCGCGCCGCCGATCGCGCAGACGAACGGCTTGGCGGGCCGATCGGTCAGGCGCGACAAGGCCTGCAGCTCCGCTTCCATCAGTAACCCGGCGGCGTTCGGGAGGAGATGCGCGACGCCTTCGGTCGAGGCGTGCGCGCGATGCGCCGTCGCGAATGCATCGTTCACGTAGAGATCGCCCAGCTCGGCGAGGCGCTTGGCGAAATCGGGATCGTTGCGCTCCTCTTCGGGATGGAATCGAACGTTTTCGAGCAGCACGACGTCGCCCTCGCGCAGCTCCGCTACGGCGGTTTGCGCCGGCTCGCCCACGCAATCGGCGGCGAAGCGCACCGCCATGTCGAGCCGGTCGGCCAGCGCTTGCGCGACCGGGCGAAGCGAGAGCTGCGGATCCGGCTTACCGTCGGGCCGTCCGAGATGCGAGAGTATGACGGTGCGCGCGCCGTGCGTGTGCAGCCACCGCAGCGTCGGGAGCGCCGCGTCGATGCGTCCGTAATCCAGGATTGTGACGCGTCCCTCGGGCGACGGGCGAAGCAGCGGCACGTTGAAATCCTCGCGCACCAAGACGCGCTTGCCGCGCACGTCGAGGTCGGTCAGACGGCGAAAGGGCACGGCGGCGCGCGAACGCCTAGACGTTCGCCGGAATCGTCGTCAGGACCATCGCGGTCAGTTCCGCCAAGCGGCACGAGTAGCCCCACTCGTTGTCGTACCACGCGGCGATTTGAACGAGATCGCCGTTTGCGTTGTTCAACTTGGCGTCGATGATCGAGCTGTGCGGATCCTGCTTGAAGTCGCTCGACACCAGCTCGTCTTCCGTGTACGCGACGTACTTGCTCAGCTCGCCTTCCGCAGCGTTGCGAAGGATCGCGTTGAGCTCGGCGCGCGTCGTCGGCTTGCGCGTTTGTGCGACGAGGTAGATCATCGAGACCGTGGGCGTCGGAACGCGCAGGGCGAAGCCGTCGAACGTACCCTCGACTTCCGGTATCGTCAGATAGAGCGCCTTGGCGGCGCCGGTCGAGGTCGGCACGATGTTCGTTGCGGCGTTGCGCGCGCGCCGCGGGTCCTTGTGCGGACCGTCGAGCACGTTCTGGTCGTTGGTGTAGGAGTGGATCGTCGTCATGAAGCCCTTGACCCATCCGAGCGCGTCCACGACGGGCTTCACGGCGGTCGCCAAACAGTTGGTCGTGCACGACGCATTGGAGATGACGTGATGCTTGGCCGGATCGTAGCGATCCTGATTGACGCCCAGCACGATGGTGATGTCTTCGCCTTTGGCCGGTGCGGAGATGATCACTTTCTTGGCGCCGCCGCTGTCGATGTGGGCGCGCGCTTTCGCCGCGTCGGTGAAGAGTCCGGTGGATTCTACGACCACGTCCACGCCGAGGTCGCGCCATGGCAGTTTAGCGGGGTCGCGCTCGGCGAAGACCCGGATCTCGCGCGCGTCGATGCGCAGCCGGCCGTCCTGCGCGCCGACCGTGCCGGCGTAGGCGCCGTAGTTGCTGTCGTGCTTGAAGAGATGGGCGCATTGCTGCGCGTCGGTCAAGTCGTTGATCGCGGCGATCTCGATCTCGGGATGACGCTCGACGATCGCTTTGGTGAAGTTCCGCCCGATGCGGCCGAAGCCGTTGATGCCAATGCGCATGAGCGCGATTACCGGGCGGCTTTGACGGTTACCTGCCCGGCGCGCAGGTGGTCGGCGAGCCGTGCCAACGCGCCGAGGCGGCTGCTGACGGTCGGTTTTGAGATCGGCGGATTGCAACGGCGACCCAGCTCCGCCAGCGACTCGTGGGGATGACGCAGGCGAAGCTCGGCGACCTCGCGCAATGCCGGGCTGAGCTTCGGCAAGCCGACGGCGCTGCGAACGTACTCGATGACCTGACGCTGCGCGGCCGCAGCTTGCGCCGTACGCTCCAGATTCGCCGCTTCGGTATTGACCAGCCGGTGGATCCGGTTCTTCGTCTCGCGCAGCGCGCGTACGTCTTCCAGTGCCAGGACCGCCGCAAAGGCGCCGGCGTGCGTCAGCAGCGCCGCGATCGCATCGAAGTCCTTGTAATAGAGCACGCGGCGGCCCTTGCGCACCGTTTCCTTGGGCACGATCCCCGCGCTGCACAGCATCCACTTGAGACGCGCCGCGATCTGGTCGTCGCGAACGACGAACTCCAGATGGTATCCGTGCGTTCCGGCCGAGAACGAACCGCACGCCAAGAACGCCGCGCGTATTTCGATGAGCCGATCGCATTTGTGCGCCGGTTTACGCGGCGCCGCGCGCAGCCGCTCCGGCAACTCGATGGCGAAGGTCGGCAGACGGCGGGGCCGCGACGGCGCGCGGGCTTGGATCGGATGCGATTTTCGTTCGTCGAGCAACGACCAAAAGAGCCGCGCCACCGCGTTGCGATGCGTGACGAATTCGCCGCGCGCGCTGCCGTACAGCGCGAGGCCGGCAAGCAGCGCTTGCCGACAGTGGCCGGCCGGCGGGACTTCGCGCGCCAATGCGTCTTTCGTATCGGCCGCGGTCAGAGCCACTGGGCGTCGTCCTTGCGGGAATCGAGGATCTCGTACAGGTCCGACGGCTTGACCGCCGGCGTGACGCGCAACGGCACTTCGCGCACCCGCACGGTGACGTATTTTGTGGCGTAGTGGATCTCCAACTCGTCGCCGGGCTTGACCTGATAGCCCGGTTTGACCGGCTTGCCGTCCTTCGTGATGCGGCCGTGCTCGAGCGCTTCGTGCGCCTCGCTGCGCCGTTTGGCCAGGCGCGAGACCTTCATGAACTTATCGAGCCGCATGCCGGCTCATTCGTCGCGGGCCCCGCGGGCTCCGAGGCGCAGGCAAAGCAGGCTCTGCGCCGCATGCTTGCAGGGTGAACTATTTGTTGTTCGAGTCGAACCCCTGGGTGCTGCCCGCGCTCACCACCATCGTGCTGGCACTCGCGATCGAGCTTCCGTTTCGCTTCGGCAAAGGCTGGGTGCAGCGAATCGGCGTCAGCGACGCTTCGTGGAATATCATTCAGAGCGGCATTCTGACGCTGGTCGCTTTCATGCTCGGCATCTCGTTCTCGCAGGCCGAGGGTCGCTTCGACCTGCGCCGCAATCTCGTGGTTACCGAAGCAAACGCGATCGGCACGACCTGGCTGCGCGCCGGCCAACTGCCCGGTCGCGATGCCGCACGCTTCCGACGGATTCTCGTTCAGTACACCGGCGTACGCGTGCGCGCGTACGAGCTCGTCATCCCCAAGGAGGCCGCGACCGCGCAAAGCGATCGGGATCAAGCCCGGCTTTGGGCCATTGCGTCGGCCGCGCTGCGCGCGCGGCCGCAAGACCTCGGGGCGTCGCTGCTGATGCAATCTCTCAACGATACGATCGACGTTTCGGCCGAACAGCTGGCCGCGCTGACGCACCACGTGCCGGTCATGATCATCGGCCTCACGCTCGGCCTGGCGGTCCTGGGCGCGATGCTCATCGGACTCGGCTTCGCGAGGGGGGACTCCAGGCCGTACGTCTTGGCCGTTTCCTACGTTTTCGCGACCGTTATCGTCATCGGCATGATGGTCGACCTGGACCGGCCCCAAGCCGGGTTCATCCGCGTTTCTCTCGACCCATTGACGATTCAACTCGACTCCATGCGATAGGTCAATAAGCCATCTTGACGTATAACGATATATCGTTTATTGTCGCAAGTGGAGGTTTGGCGCTATGGGTTTTTGGGGCGATCCTCGTTCCGAGTGGTGGGGGCGGCACGAGCGGCGGCATTTCAGGCGCGGCGTGCGGCGCATGCGGCGCGGCGTTCTCAAGTTTGCCGTGCTCAAGCTCCTGAGCGAGCTGCCGCGACATGGCTACGACTTGATCCGCGCCGTGCGCGAGAAGGGCTGGGCCGGCGGTCCGGGCTCGGTGTATCCGATCTTGGCTGCCCTCGAAGCGGCGGGTCTGGTCACGGGGCGGGACGAGGGCGAACGTCGGGTTTACGAGATCACCGAGCAAGGGCGCCGTTTATTGGGCGAGCACGCTGCCGAACTCGAAGCCCTGCTGCACGAAGACGACGTCGAGCACGAGGAGGAAACAAACGGTACGGGTTGGCAACTGCGCGATTCCGCCCGGCGGTTGATGCAGGCGATCTCGCAACTGGGGCCTTCGTCGAAGGCGGAGACGCTCGAACGTGCGCGCAACCTGCTGGACCAAACGCGGAAAGACGTCTATGCGCTCTTAGCAGAGGAATAATCGTGGCTGAGGCCGATGCTCGGCCGGCGCCTCGGCGCCACGGCGTAAACGTTTTCGAGGAGGGGAAGCCGATGTGGCGGATCCTCCTCGTCTTTCTCGTGCCCTTGATGCTCAGCAACGTGCTCCAGTCGGCTTCCCAGACGATGGCCAGCATTTGGATCGGCCGCTTGATCTCAACGCAGGCCCTGGGCGCCGTTTCCGCGGTCTTCCCGATCGTCTTCTTGCTGTTCTCGTTCGTCTTCGGCGTTTCGAGCGGCGCCAGCGTTCTAGTCGGCCAAGCCTTCGGTGCAAACGATCTCCACAAGGTCAAACGCATCGCCGGAACGGTGCTGGGCGCCGCGCTCTATTTGGGCATCATCGTCGCCTTGGTGGGAGCGCTGGGTTCGACGGCGATCCTGAGCTGGCTGCGGACGCCGCCGGACATCATCGCGCAGTCCGACGCCTACGCGCGGGTCGTTTTTCTTATCATGCCGGTCTTTTTCGTCTACTTCGTCTACGCTACGATTCTTCGCGGGACCGGCGATTCGACGACGCCCTTCTACGCGCTGATCGTTTCCTCGTTGTTGGCCATCGCGATCACGCCGCTCTTTATCGTCGGCGCTTTCGGCTTGCCAAAGCTGGGAGTCGTCAGCGCCGCCGTTTCGGGCCTGATCGCCAATGCCGCCGCGCTCGTATGGATGCTGTACTATCTGCACCGCCGCGATCATCCGCTCAAATTCGATCGCGAGATGCTCGGCGATCTGCTGATCGACTGGCGCATTCTCGGCGGCGTCGTTCGCATCGGCGTTCCGACCGGAATTCAAGTGATGATGGTCTCGCTCGCCGAGCTGGCGGTCATTTCGTTCGTAAACCGGTTTGGGTCGAGCGCGACGGCGGCGTACGGCGCGGTGAACCAAGTCGTCGGTTACGTTCAATTCCCCGCGATTTCGATCGGGATCGCGGCGTCGATCTTCGGAGCGCAGTGCATCGGCGCGCGCCGCGAAGACAAGCTCGAAAGCGTCATCCGCTCCGCGGTCGGCCTCAACTACGTCGTCGGCGGCTTGATCATCGCGCTCTGCTACGTCTTTGCCTGGGCGATTCTCGGCTGGTTCATCACCGACCGCGACACGCTCTTGATCGCGCACGGCCTGCTGATGATCACGCTGTGGAGTTATCTGCTCTTCGGCAACTCCGCCGTGCTCAGCGGCGTGATGCGGGGAAGCGGCGACGTCCTGTGGCCGACCGCCAACGGTATTTTCGCGATCTGGGGCGTGGAAGTTCCGGCCGCCTTCATTTTGATGCATTATTTCGGCCTCAAAGGCGTCTGGCTGGGCTATCCCATTTCGTATTGCGTCGTCCTGCTGTTGCAGTTCTGCTACTACGAGTTCTTCTGGAAGCGCAAAACGCACGAGCGGCTCGCATAACGATTGACTTCCGGCGGCCAATTGCCCGATAGTATGGCTAGGACGCCCGCTCAACCAAGCAAGGAGGTCATCTACTATGAAGCGGACGGTCGAAGCTATTGGCTTTGCCGTGCTTTGCACGGCGGCCCTTTCGGCATGTTCAAACGGATCAGGCGCGCCGCTGACGCCCTCGGGCGCGCAGCCCGCGCATAAGGGTTCTCAATCTCAGACGTTCGGTTTTACCGGGTCCGAACAGACGTTTACCGTTCCGGCCGGTGTCAAGAGCGTCACCGTGACCGCCGACGGCGCAAGCGGTGAGAGCACCGGCACGCTCTCTCCGGGGGGTCTCGGCGGCGTGGTCAAGGCGACGATCGGCGTAACGCCGGGCGAAACGCTCGGGATCTACGTGGGTGGCCAAGGCGGCGGAGACGGCTCGGGCTCCGGCGGTTTTAACGGCGGCGCCGCCGGCGGCGCTCCCTACGGAAGCTATGGAAGTTACGGCGGAAACGGCGGCGGCGGAGGAGGAGCCTCCGACGTCCGTCGGGGCGGCGACGCGTTGGCCGACCGCGTTATCGTCGCTGCCGGCGGCGGCGGCGCCGGTGCGTTTTCCGGCAGCGCCAGCGGCAGCGGTAACTCGGGCAGCGGCGGAAACGGCGGTGGAAAGACCGGCGGCCGCGGCCAAGACGGCTGCTGCGCGAGCGGCAGCAGCGGCAACGGATACGGCGGTACCGGCGGTACGCAGAAAGCCGGCGGCAACGGCGGCGGAGGCGCGAGCTACGGAAGCTGCTACAACGTCGGAGAGGCAGGCTCGGCCGGCACCGGCGGCGCGGGCGGCTCGGGCAACTGCGGTCCGCCGGGCGGCGGTGCCGGCGGCGGCTACTACGGCGGCGGCGGCGGCGGAGGCGCAAGCGTCTTTGGTAGCGGCTCCTATAACGGCTCCGGCGGCGGCGGCGGTGGTGGCTCGTCCTACGTCGAGTCCGGAGCCAAGAACGTCTCGGACCACGCCGGGGCTGCGCCCGCCGGCAACGGCGCAATCGTCGTCAGCTGGCAGTAGACCCCGCCGAGCGCGCTTAGCGGACGCGCTTGAGCACGCGTATGCCGTCGCGGTCGAACGCGACGGCATACTCGCCGCGGGCCAGCGCCCGCGCGACCGCCGGCTCGTCCACGTCGTGCCAGCGCACCGAATAGTGCGTCGCGTCGTACACGAACCAGCGCTGTCCGGCGAACGTGATCGAAGCGTTGGGGTCGAGCCCCAAATGCGCGAAGATCTCGTCTTCGGCTCCGACGTCGGCGCGCGGCGGTAAACTGCGCAAAACGCGTTCGAGCAGGGCGTCGTGCGCGTCGGGGCGGCGATAAAGGTAATACCAATACTCCATCGGGCTGGCGAAAATTCCAATCGCAATCGCGGCCGCGGCGGCCGCCGCGACGAGGACCTTTGAGGCTTGCGGCCGCCGCGCGCGCAATCTGGCGGCCCCGTCGACGAACGCTGCAAGCGCGTAGCCGGTGAGCAGCGCGCTATAGTGCGCGCCCGGCGCCAGCGTGACGGGTTGGCGCGACGCAAAGATTTCGACAAATCCGGCGATCAGGAAGAGACCGTAGCGAGAGATGCACGGAAGGAACGCAAGCGGCGCGAGAACGACGAGCAAGTAAACAACGCGAGGCAGCAGTAACGCCGGCAGCGGCGGATGCGCCGTTGCGCCCCAGGAAAAAAATTGCAGCGAAAGATAGGGGACGCGCGGGTCGAGCGCCGGACGCACGACGCCGAAATACAGCACCGCCATCAAAACCGACAAGCCGAAGATCGCAGCGCCGATTCGCTTTGCGTCGCGGTCGCCGCGTGACGCCGCGGCAAAGAGCGCACCGTTTGCCGCCAGCAGAACGAATTGATCTTCTTTGGTGAGCAGCAGCGCGAGTGCGGCCGCGACGCCGAGCGGCCAGCGCCGCCGGTCGAGAGCGTAGACGAGCGTGGCCGACAGAAGCGGCACGAAGGCCATCTCGTGAAAATCTCCGACGCCGTTGGCCCAAAGAATCGGATAGAGCGCCGCAACCGCAAGCACCGCCGTCGCGCCGGCCGCGTCGAATCGAGCGCGCGCCAGGCCCCAAATCGGAAAAAGAACCGCGGCCGCGAGCGCCGCCTGAAGATACTGCAGTCCGATCGGGCCAAACGCGCGCAGAAACGGCCACGCCGTCACGACGATCGGCGACCAATGCACGAGCAAGTGATTGATGCCGCCTTCGGCGGTGCTCGAAAAGCCGCGTCCGGTACTTGCTATGACCTGCGTGAAAATACCCAGGTCGACGTCGTTGCGGAAGATCGCGTAACGCCAGCGCGCGATCGTTCCGAGCGTCGCGGTCAACGCCAGAAAGAGCGCCCAGACCGGCAGGCTGCCTATGGCGGTTGTTGCTGCCCCGGACTCGGCGGCTGCACTTGCACGAGCGCGACGGTAAACGCCGCCAGCGTGTTTCCGCGCGAGGTGAATCGGACGGTATACGTTCCGGGCTTGGGCCACCGCACGCCGCCGAAACCCACGATCGCCCGCTGGCTGACCTGATCGGGGCGGAAGGCGATGTCGGCGATCGCTTGCGCGGCAATCGGCTCGCCTTGTTCGGGCAGAATCTCGACACGGCACTGCATCAAAAAGCCCGGCATCGTGCGCTGAAATCCGAAGACGACGAAGAGCATTCCCGTCGTCGCCGGAAAGACCGGAGACGTCAACTGCTCGGTGACGTTGTGAAAAGTAACCCGTCCGAACGGATCGGTGCTGAAGTTATCGCACGCGAAGGCCATTTGGACGGTGACGCCGTCGGCGATGCGGATTGCGTCGTCGCTCATCGCGGCCGCCGCTGTTTTGCTTTAGGCGTCACGCAGGTTCCCACGGCACGGCAGACGACGACCGGCGGGTCGAGCGGGTCGGCGGCGCTGGGGCCGGCTTGCGGGCAGGCCGCGATCACTTTACGGGCTTCGAACTCCATGCGGCGCGAAGTTCGACCCGCGTGCACGACGCGGCCTTGCGCTTCGATGAAGTCGCCGGCGTAGACGGGGGCGAGGAACTCGACGCTCTCGTACGCCGCGAAGAGACCTTCGTCGCCGTCGAGGCGAACGAGCAGCTCGGTCGCAACGTCGCCGAAGAGGGCGAGCATCCGCGCGCCGTCCACCAGACCGCCGCCGTAATGTGCGTCGTGTCCGCCCATACGCACGCGCAGCGTGCAGCTGGGCAGGTCGTTCAGGTTTTCGCCAGTTGCCATAGTTCCTCGAGTTCGTCGAGCGTCAGCTCGGAGAGCGTTTTACCGCCGGCGGCGGCGTGACGTTCCATGAAGGAGAATCGCCGGTAGAATTTCTCGTTCGCCTCGCGCATCGCCGTTTCGGCGTCGATGCCGAGCGCGCGCGAGAGGTTCACGAGCGTGAAGAAGACGTCGCCGAGCTCTTCGCGCACCCGAGGATCGTCTTGCTTCTCGCGACGAGCGTCGGCGAGTTCGCGCAGCTCCTCGGTCAGCTTATCTAAGATGCCGCCGATCGCCGGCCAGTCGAAGCCGACCCGCGCCGCTTTCTCTTGCATGCGCTGCCCTCGCTGGAGCGCGCCGAGATGGTTGGGGATTCCGTCGAGCACGCTGCGCCGGCGCCGGCCGGTCTTCTCGAGCGACTTGAGGCGCTCCCAATTACGCCACTGCGCGTCGACGTCTTCGATGACGGCGTCCCCGAAAACGTGGGGATGACGCCGCACCATCTTGTTCGATAACGCGTCGACGACGTCGGCGATGCTGAAAGCGCCGGTTTCGGTGGCTAGCTGCGCGTGAAAGAGCACCTGCAGCAGAAGATCTCCAAGCTCTTCGCAGAGTCCCTCGAGATGCGCCAGCTCGATCGCCTCCACTACCTCGTAGGTTTCTTCGATGAGATACGGCACCAGCGTCCGATGCGTCTGCTCGCGGTCCCACGGGCAGCTCATTCGCAAACGCGCCATGATCTCGACGAGATCGTCCCACGAATAATGCGCCGACTGCGGCGGCAGCGGAACCAACGGCATGGCGATTGCCGCCGAGAGCGTCGCACGCGGCACGCCGGGCAGTATCCGGACTGCGACGCCGCGCGCTTCGAGCGCGCGCAAGAGCGGTGGAAGCCCGGGAAAGTCGGAGAGCGGATTTCCGAGAACGCCGAGACCGAGTTCGGCGTCTTGTAAGGTCTCCAAACGCGCGACGAAGCGTTCGATCTGCTCCGCGCTTCCGCGTACGAACAGCGCGGGATCGTCGATCGCGCCGCGGACGATTTCGACGCCGTTGCGCTCGAGATAAGCGGTGAGATCGGGGGGCGCCAGCAGGACGATCGCGCGTCCGACTGCGCGCAGCGCATCGAGGGAGCCGATGGTCAAGAGACCGGGATCGCCCGGCCCCAGACCCGCGATGCGAACCACCACGTTAGCGGTGGTTCGCATCGTTGGGCGCGACTACTTCGTGTTTGCCGGTGACGGGGATGCCGCGGCGCTCGGGGCCGTGCTGGCCGCGGCGCTCGCCGGGCCCGCCGGCGGCGGCGACGGGAAGAGGCCTTGGAACTGCGGATCGTTCACGACGATCGTCGCCTTTTGCTGCAGCCCTTGCAAGAAGGGCTGAATGAGCGGCGCCTCTTGCTGCTGTCGCAGCGTCTCGACGATCTGCGGCGTCGCGCTCGCCAGCGTCGCCTTTTGTCCCGGCGTGCGGGACTCGACTTGAATGATGTGGTAGCCGAACGGCGATTTGATCGGCGGGCTGATCTGGCCGATCGGTGCCGAGAACGCGTACTTGTCGAACGACGGAACCATTTGCCCGCGCCGGAAACTACCGAGCTCGCCGCCCTTGTCCTTGCTTCCAGGATCGGTCGAGTACTTCTTGGCGAGCGTCGCGAAGTTTTGACCCGACTTCAGATCGGCTTCGATTTGATTGGCGAGCGCCAAGCTGGGCACCAAAATGTGGCGCGCCGTCACCTGTTCGGGCTTGTCGAACGTCGCGTGGTTCTTGTTGAAGTAATCCTTGATCTGGGCCGGAGTGACGGTGACGTCTTTGGCCAAAGCCTTATCGAGGATGATCTGCTCGCGCAGGGCGTTGCGGACGTCGCTCTCCGTCAGGCCGCGTGCCTTGAGCATGTCGTCCCACGATCCGCTCGGAAAGTTCGCCTTGATCTGATTCTCCCGCGCGTCGAGCTCGGCATCGGTGACGGTGATATTGTTATTTTTGGCATACTGATCGATCAGCGTCTCCTGGACGAGCTGCTGGAGGACGGTCCGACCCATTGGGCTGCTTTCGAGCCGTTGATCGAATTCAGACCGGCTGATCGGTTGGCCGTTCACCGTGGCGACCGCGCTGCCGCTCGAACACGCTGCGACCAGCGTGCCCAGCAACAGGCCGGCGAGGCCCACGGTGATGCGTAGGGCTTTCGACATCATTGCTCCGTTACGAAAAGAAGGTTTGGAGTGCGCAGTAAGCGGGGCCCAAGGCCCCGCACACGGCGGCCTGGTTCGAGCGGAAGGGGTGAGCTCCTCTCGTCGCGGGAGCTCTTAGAGCGCCTCCAGCAGCTTGCGCAGCAGCGGCATCCAAGCGCCCGGCGAGGGCAGATCGACGAGAATCCGGCCCTCGCCGAAGCGGAACCGGTTCTTGGTGAGCGACTGCAGCTTGCGTACGGCCTCGGGGTCCAGCGCGAATCCGGAACCGACCCCGAGGGTGAGGCGGCGCTCGTCCACGACCACCCGGGTGACGCGTTTTCGCAAGGCGATCGCGCGCAGTTTCGTGACCTCGACCAGGTTCTCCAGAGGCTTGGGAAAGGCGCCGAACCGGTCGCGCACGCCCGCCGCGACCTCGGCGACCTCCTCCTCGGTGCGCGCCTTGGCCAGCTGCTGATAAACGGCGATTTTCTGCGAGACTTGCGCGATGTAGTCGCTGGGAATGTAGGCGTCGATCTTCACGTCGATGACCGCCTCGGCGCGTTCCTCGAGCGGCTCGGGGGCGCCGCGGCGCTGCGCGATCGCTTGCGCCAACAGTTCGCAGTAGGCGTCGAATCCGACCGATGCGATGTAGCCGGACTGCGCCGCGCCCAAGAGGTTGCCCGCACCGCGAATCTCGAGGTCGCGCATCGCGATTTGCAGGCCCGATCCCAAATGGGCGAACTCGCGAATCGCTTCCAATCGCGCCTTCGCCTCTTCGGTGAGTGCCTTGTGGCCTTGGTAGAGCAGATAGCAGTAGGCTTGGTGATTCGACCGTCCGACGCGGCCGCGGAGCTGGTAGAGCTGCGCGAGGCCGAACCGATCGGCGTCGTTGACGATCATCGTGTTGACGTTGGGGATGTCGATCCCGTTTTCGATGATTGTCGTTGCAACGAGAACGTCGATTTCCCCGTCGATGAAGCGCTGCATGACCGGCTCGATCTCCGCCTCGCGCATCTGCCCGTGTCCGACGGCGATGCGCGCCTTAGGCACCAGCTGCTCGAGCGCGTTGCGCACGCCGTAGATCGATTCGATGCGGTTGTGCAGATAATAGACTTGGCCGCCGCGGTCGAGCTCGGCAGCGATCGCGCGCTGGACGACCGCATCGCTTGCCGGCACGACGACCGTCTTGATCGACATCCGGTTCTTGGGCGCAGTTTGAATCAGCGAAAGATCGCGTACGCCCATCAGCGACATGTGCAGCGTCCGCGGAATCGGCGTTGCCGAGAGCGTCAAGACGTCGACGTTGGCGCGGTACTCCTTGAGACGCTCTTTGTGCATTACGCCGAAGCGCTGCTCCTCGTCGACGACGATCAAACCGAGATCGGAGAACGCGACGTCCTTCTGCAGGAGCCGGTGCGTTCCGATGACGACGTCCACTTTGCCCTCGGCGAGGTCGCGCAGAATACGCCGCTGATCCGGCTTGGGCGTGAACCGCGACAGCTCTTCGACGCGAACCGGAAAGGCTCCGAAACGCGCGCTGAACGTGCGGTAGTGTTGATCCGCCAGCAGCGTCGTCGGAACGAGCACCGCGACTTGTTTCTTGTCGGCGATCGCTTTAAAGGCGGCCCGCATCGCGACCTCGGTCTTGCCGTAGCCGACGTCGCCGCAGATGAGCCGGTCCATCGGACGAGCGGACTCCATATCGTTCTTGGTCGCTTCGATGGCTTTGCGTTGATCGGGCGTCGGCTCGTACGGGAACGCCTCTTCCATCTCCGCCTGCCACGTCGTGTCGGGCCCGAAGGCGTAACCTCGCGAGCTCTCGCGCTCGGCGTAGAGCGCGACGAGCCTATCCGCAATCTCTTCGAGCGCCGCCGAGACGCGCGAACGGGTCCGCGCCCAGTCGGCGCCGCCCATCTTGGAGAGGCGCGGCGCCTGCCCTTCGGCGGCCGAGTACTTGGCGATCTGATGCATCTGCGTAACGGGCACGAGCATCCGGTCGCTACCGGCGTACCGCAGGTCGAGATAATCTTGCGTTGCGCCCAAGATCGTTTCGGCCCGCAGACCGAGGTATTGGCCGATGCCGTGGACCGCGTGGACGACGTAGTCGCCGACCCGTAAATCGGCGAGCGTGACGGGTACGCCTTCCTTGACCGCGCGGATTTTGACGCGTTTGGGCGGCGCGCCGAAGATCTCGCGGTCGCCGAGCACGTGAAGCCGCAGCGAGGGAATCGAAAAGCCGCTCTCGATCGAACCTTGCTCGACGAAGACGCCGCCGCGCGTTCGGGCGCCGGTCGAAATTCCGGCCGCGCGCAGGAGATCGATCGTACGTGAGGCGGCGGCGCTGACGATCTCCACCGTCTCGCCGCTCTCGCTCCATTGCCGCATCGCTTCGGAAAAGAGACCTAACTGACGGTTGAAATGTTGGGCCGGCCGGCACTCCAGGACGAACGACTCCAGTACCGGCGGGGCCCAATCGAGCGGCGCGGTGCCCTCGATCGCGCTCGGAAAGATCAGCGTCGCGTGCCGCGCGATGCGTTGGCCGAGCTCGCCGAGCGAGACCGGCGGAACGGCGGGCTCGGCGAGCAGCGTCTCATCATCTTCGAGCTCTTGGCCGATCAACGTGTGGCGCTCCCGCGCCCGTTCTTCATCGAGCGCCGCCGCGATCGCGGCAAGCGTCGCCGGTTCTTCGAGTACGATCGTCGCGTCGGCGGTTAAATAGTCGAAGATCGTCGCGGCGCCTTGCGCTTGCGTCCACGGCGCGACGGTCAGCGTCTCGAGCGGCGTGCTGCTGCGTTGCGATTCGATCGCGAACGCGCGCATCGACTCGATCTGGTCGCCGAAGAATTCGATGCGCGCCGGCGTTTCGGCGGTCGCAGCGAAGAGATCGATGATGCCGCCGCGCACGGCGTACTCGCCGACCGCGCTGACGACGTCGCAGCGCGCGTATCCCAGGTCGTAGAGTCGCTGCTGCAAGCGCTCCCAGCCCGGCTCGTCGCCGGCACGCAGGACGAAGCGTCCGCGTTGGAACTCCTCGCGAGGCATCAGATGCTGGCGCGCCGCCGCCACCGGAGCGAGCACGATGCGCGCCGCGCCGTCGCTCAGATCCTCGAGCAGCGTCACGCGCGCGCTGCGTTCCGACGGACTCTCGATGGCGCCCAGCGCTTCGTCGCGCGAGCGCAGCAACGCCACGGCGTCGCTGCGCTCCCCGAGATAGTAGAGAAGATCGGCGAAGGCGCGTTCGGCCGCGTCGGGCGTCGGCACGACGGCGAACACCGTCGTACCCAGGCACTGCTGGAGCGACGCGAGCAGCGCGGGCCGAGCCGCGGCAATCGTTTCGTGCACGGCGTAACCGCCCGGTTTGACGCCCGGGAGCTGCGCGAGCGCACGCAGCCGTTCGACGGCCTGCTGCCAGGGCCGGCTTCGCTCTCGCAACGATGCGAGCAGCGTGGCGGCGTGGTGGCGATTCTGCGCGGGCTCGAGAACTTGGGCACTCATGCGAGTCGCTCATTATACCAGCTACGCAAAGAGCCGGGTCGGAACGGAATCATTGCGAGCAGCGGCAGCGTCGCCAGTCCGGCAAGCAGAACGGAGCTCGGCCCGACCGGTTGCGCAACGGCGTCGGGAACGTATCGCAGCAGCGACGTAAACGATAAGGCCAACGCCACGCCGCCCGCGCGGCTTGCGGGGGCCGGCGAAGCGAGTGCGACGAGCCAGACCGCGTACCACGGGTAGGGATTTGGAATCAGCACCCAAGCGGCAAGTCCAAAGCAGATCCAGCCTTCGTAGCGCCCGTCTTTACGCAACCGCAGGCCGTGGAGCAAAAGCGCGCCCGCGACGAGCGACGCAGCGATCGGCGCGACGAGCGGTCCCAAAGGCGCGGCAATCGCTTGGAGCGACGCTTGCGGCGCGTACCGGCCGTGCGGAGCAAGCTGCGTCGCAACGCCGACCAAGAGCGGAATCGACGCGACGACCGCGACGGCGAGGCCGGCAGCCGTACCGGCGCGGGCGCGCGGATTGACGCTCGCTAACGCGATCGCCGCAGCGGCCGCCGGCAACTTGATCAGCGCTCCCAATGCCGTCACCGCGCCGCCGGCTGCCGGCGAGCGCCGCGCGAGCGCAAAACCGGCGAGCACGACTGCAAGGGCGAGCGCGTCGTTGTGCCCCTCGACACCGCACCATAGCACGACGGGGTTGGCGCCCAAGGCCGCCGCAGCCGCGAGGCGGCGTGCGCGAGCTTCCGGCGTTGCCGCGTAGACGAGCGGGATGCATGCCAGCGTTGCGATCGTCGCTAGCGCGCGCACGGCTTGCAGTTGCGCCAACGTTCCCAGCGGCGAAAACAGGTCGACGATCAGCGCGACGACGCCGACAAAGAGCGGGCCGTAGACGCAGATCGGAAAGGCGCCGCCCCACTGCCACGCGGCATCGCGCAGCAGCGGATCGCCGCGCGCGGCCGCATGTGCGTACGGATTGAGTCCCAGCCAGGCCATTCGACCGTATGCCGCGTAGGCATAAACGTCGCTGGAGAAGAGCACCGGCGAGAACCACGCGGCCGCCGATGCGGCGGCGGCGAGCGCGACGAGCGCGACGAGCGAAAAGCGCTCGGCATAGCGGATGACGGCGACATACGCAGCGCCAAGCACGCAGGCGGAAGACGCCAGAATCGCCAGCGCACTCGCTCCGGCAGCGCCCGCATTGGTCAGGACGAGGATCGGCTGCGGCGGAGTCACGCCTCGCGTGCGACGGCAGCGGCGGCGATGCCGAGCAGAATCCACCACGCGCCGCCCACCTTTGGATAGAAGACGAGATAATCCACGGTCTGATGGACGGCCAGCGCAAGCGTCGCGCCGAGCGCCGCGACGATCCACGGGGATGCCGTGCGGAGGCGCTCGGCCCGCAGCGGCCCAAACGCCAGAGCGATCGCGTAGAGCAGTCCCAACGTCGCCGCGAAGAGCGCGAGGCCGCCTTCGGCCAGAGACTGCAGGTACCAGCTGTTTGCGTGCGTGCGGACGCCGTACAGACCGTAGGCAGGCAGCACGAGCTCGAAGTTGCCGGCGCCGACGCCGAGAAGCGGGTGCGCGCGCCACATGCGCCATGCCGCACGCCACAGCTCGGAGCGATTGCCAACGCCGCCGGCGTAGCTGCTGCCTTCCAACGAGGCGCGCAGCACACTCGGCGTCCGGGCGTAAATCGCCCACCCGATCGCTGCGGCCGCACCGGCGAGCAATCCGGCCAAAGCCGCGCGTAACCCGCGTCTCGCGGCGTTTCCGTAGAGTAGCCAAAGTAGCGCGCCCACGAGCGCCAAGCCGATCCAGCCGGCCCGCGAGAAGGTCAAAACGTCGGCGAAGATTACGATCGCAAGCGCGGCGTCGCCCAGCCGCGAGCGGCGCGCCACGGCCCACGCGCCCAGCGTCGCGGCCGCGATTTCGGCGTAGGCGGAGAGCTGGTTGGGCCCTTCGAGCAATCCTGCGATGCGCGGCACGATCGCCTGTCCGATGTAGAGCCCCGACGGGGCGCCGACGAACTCTTGCGCCAGCGCGGAGAGGCCCACGCCGATCGCGGCGATCGCGACGGCGCCGCAAACGGCGCGGTCGTTCGGGTCGAGCGCATAACAAAGGAAAGCGGCGACGAAAAAGGCGCCGTATTCGAGGCTCTTGAGGGTCTCGCGTGCGACCGGCGCACGAAACGCGGCATCGTACGCCGTGAGCGCCGTGACGACGACGATCAGTCCAAGCGCCCCGAGCAGCAGCGGCGCCGGACGCCTGCGCAGCAATTGCCACGCGCCGCGGTACGTGCAAAGCCCGAGCAACGCGCCGGCGAGCACCGCTTTGGGCAAGCTGAGGGTCGTGCCGAACAGTTGATGCGCGAAAGCGACGGGCGTAACGAGAACGAGCGCGACGAGTCCGTACGACGGGCGGCGCGCCGTCAGGAAGGCGGCGGCGACCAAAGCGGCGACCAACAACGCGGCCGACAGCGGATCGAGCGGCAGCGGCACCGGGAAACGGTCGACGACCGGATGGTAGCGCAACCGCTATTGCGACCGTTCGATTTCGCTGATGAGATAGAGCGGCCGCCCCTTGACCTCGTCGTAAACGCGGCCGAGATATTCGCCAAGAATACCCAAGCTCATCAGCTGCACGCCCCCGAGAAAGAGAACCGCGACGATGGTCGAGGCCCAACCGGGAGTGTAGGCCGGCGGCCGCAGGCTGAAGAGCTTGAACGCCACGACCGTGATCGCGTAGATAAAGGCAACGGCGCTGACGATGAAGCCGACGTACGACGCGAACCGCAACGGGATGTCGGAGAACGAGGTGATGCCGTCCATCGCAAACCGCAGCATCTTGCCCAGCGGATACTTCGTCGAGCCCGTATAGCGCGGGTCGCGGTCGTACTCCACCGCGGTTTGATTGAAGCCCACCCAGCTCACCATGCCGCGCAGAAAGCGGTTGCGTTCGGGCGACCGCCGCAGCGCGTCGACGACTCGGCGGCTCATCAGACGAAAGTCGCCGGTATCCATCGGAATCGAGATCTTCGTGAGGCGATTGATGAGGCGGTAGAACGCACGCGCCGTCAGCAGCTTGAAGCGGCTCTCACCCGGGCGGGTTCGGCGCACCGCGTAAACGACGTCGAAGCCTTGACCCCACTTCTCCAGAAACGTCGCAATCAGCTCGGGGGGATCTTGAAGGTCGCCGTCCATCAAGACGACGGCGTCGCCGACGGCGATCTCAAGACCGGCGGTCGCCGCAAGCTGGTGACCGAAGTTGCGCGAAAGCCGCACGAAGACGACGTTGCGCCGCCGCTGCATCTCCGCGCGTACGGCGGCCGCGGTCGCGTCGGTGCTGCCGTCGTCCACCAACACGATTTCGTAATCCGTTCGATCGCGCAAGCCGTCGAGAACCTCGCCTAGCCGGGCCAGTAACGGCGCGACGTTGCCCGCTTCGTTGTAGAGCGGAACGACGACGCTGAGGACCGGATTGGTCGAATGCTGCATGCGCTAAAGGGTTTTCAACCCGACCACGGCAGAACCAAGCCGCCATGCTTCGTAGGCTCGGCGCCGGCGCCTTGATTTCCGCGGCAGTGGTCGCGGCCGCGGGGTGCGCCAGGGTGGCGCATTCTCAGCGCCCGCCACAGGGCGGGACGTCCGTTCGTTCCTTCGCGCCCCCGACGCCGAGCGCGACGCCGCGGCCCCTCCCGACGGGGACGCCGCTCTCCAGCGCGCCGGTCGTCACGCCCTCGGCCATGCCGTCCGTTACGCCCGGCAATATCGCCACGCTGTTGCCCGCGGCGCCGAAGAAGGTCCCGATGTTGCGGCCCAACGCCCCTCCGCAGATCCTGCGGATCGCGATCAGCGAAACGACGGTCCATCCCGGCGACCGCGTCTTCGGACGCGTCGTCACGACGTCGAACGTCGCGAGCGTCCAAGCGAGGATCGGCGGCTACGCGATGAGTCTGGTCAAAGTCGGCGTGGGACGATTCGAACTGACCTATGTCGTCGCGCCGCTGCCGTGGTTCGTTCGCGGAAACTTCACGATGCAGGTGATCGCGCGCAACACGCGCGGCGATACGACGACGCGCGAAGTACCTCTCGTCGTACGCTAAAACGGCGGTGAGCCGGGGCAGCCCGGCGGCGGCGGCGGGGGTTTGCCGTGTCCGCCGGGTTCGGGCGGCGGCAGACAGTTGGGCAAGTTGGGGAACGGCGCCGGGTTGTAGGGCGTCGGCATGACCTGCGGCTGCGGCTGGTTGACTTGGCCGGGCGCGGCGTCTTGCCACGCGTAGACCGTGTCGCGAATGACCCGAACGTCGGCGTCGGTTACGACGAGTTCGCGCGGGGTCCGGGCTAGACCGTTCTGAGCGATCTCTTCCGATTGCAGCGAGCCGCGATCGTAGAGATAGCGAAAGATCGTCCCTGAGTTGAAGCGGCGGGTGATTTGATAGTGCAGTGCGTCGACGCGATCCATTGGAATCGCTTGCGCGTTCCAGCCGCTCTGATCGGTCGAAATGTAGACCGACGACGTGAAGGGCGTGTACGGCGGCACTTGCACGATGAACGTCACAAGCACCGGCCGTCCGGAAAAATGCTGCGATGCGGCGACGGTTTGAGGTTCGCCCGGCGGCGGCGTTTCGACGTTCTTGAGAAGGTCGGGATTCGGAACGGGCGTCGAGAGCGCCACTGCGAAACGCGCGACGTCGTCGAAACTTCCTTGCGGCGGGAGCGGCGAGCGCGAGAGGTCGAGCTCCGTTACCGTGCCGCTCGAGTCGAAGGTGGCGCGCGCCCAGACGCGCGGCGCCGGCTTGACCGCCGTCCCGGCTCCGGTCTTGGCATCCTTGATGACGACGTCGTGCGCCACGCGAAAGCCGTCACCGGTCGTGAAGAAAACGTATCCCTCTTGGTAGGCCAACAACTGGCCGCTGACGACGACGGACGCGCCGGCGGCGAGCAGGAGAATCGCCAGCGCGCAAGAGGCCAGCGCCAAGAGCGTGCGTCTCATATCGGCAGCAACTGTACCACGAAGGTCGGCTGCCAGAACTGGGTGCGGTACGGGTTGCCGTACCAATAGAAGGTTCGCGAAACGTCGAGCAGCGCGTGGGAGAGAACTTTGAAACGCACTTCGCCGGTCGCATCGTACGGCGGCTGACCGAGGTACGACGCATAGAGCGGCTGTCCCAAAATGTTGTTCCCCGGAAGACCGAAAACGCCGGGAACCGGAATCGGATAGTCAACGTGGTGGCGCACGAGCAGCGAGAAGTTGAACTCCGGCGACGGCACCCAGTTGAGGCCGAGGCTCGTGGTATGCTGCGTGGAAACGCCACGGAACGACGTGAAGCTCAGCGGACAGTAGAAGGTGTCGACCGGCGTGCACGGCTGGTAGCCGCCGTTGATGTAGTGGTCGCCGACGTTGAGGATTTGGTAGCTCAAATACGTGTTGACCGGACGCGAGAACTGCCGATTGATGCTGAAGTTTTCCGAGGTCGTGCTGATCCAGTGCGGCAGCGAGTTCCACTGATACTGCTTGTTGAAGCTCGCATTGAGATAATAGGTTTGGTACGGGCTCGGCGGATTGTTGAGCTTGATCGACGGCGTGAAGAGGTTGAATCCGAAGACCGTGTTCCAGATCGTCGTGTAGACGGGGCAGTAGTACGTATAGAATTTCGACGGTTGAACCCCGCAGGGCGCGCCGTAGGCCTGCAGCCCGGGCGTGGGGATCGGCGCGAACATCGAGCCGCCTTGCGGCCAGTATCCCGGAAAGCCGTTCAGGTACTGGCCGCCGCCGACGGAATCGTGATTGAAGCCGTATCCCTCGTAGATCTGCTCGAAGAGCGGCCATTTGAGGATCCGGTTTTGGAAGCTGGTCGCGGTGATCTGAACTTGCGACGGGTGCGAGAGGCTGCCGGCAATCGCCTTCGGCTCTTCGAGCGCACCGGGTCCCAGGACGTTATAATTGGTCAGCTGCGACGTTGCGGTGACGTAGGAATGCGGAAAGGCGTAGGTCGCGCTCAGGTAGGTCGTCTGCTGCGCGGCGCGGGGCTCCTGCAGCCAGTTTTGCTGCGTGTAGTATTGCGTAAAGGATTGAATTTGAAAGCGACTGCCGAGCTTTTCGTAAAGCGCCAAGTTCCACCACTTCTCGGCCCGCGTCGCCGGGTTGACCGAGAAGATCGCGTATTCGTGATCGCCCACCAAATGCTGTTCGACGGAAAGATAGGTTTTGTAGGTCGGATCGTAGCGTAAATGCAGCGCGGTCAGCGCGTTGGGGCTTCCGGCCATGTTCCAGGTGAGATCGACGCTGGCACCCGACAGCGTGTTCTGCGCAAAATACTGGCTCGACGAGAAGTTCACGACGTACGTGCCCAACGGCACGCCGGCATCGAGAAAATAGGTATGGGCATTGATGAAGCGCACGTACGTCTTAGTGTCGACGACCGCGCCGGTCCCGGTGATGCTGGGATGGTCGCTGACCTGTGGAAAGTAAAAGGCGTCGCCCGGCATGACGCGGCCTTTTACCGGATGGGCGAGATCGCCGTCGAGGAAGGTCCAGCGGTCCGGTTCGCTGGTCACCGGGACGAAATAGATTCGCCGGAAGTCCAAGAAGTCGGAGATCGCGGCACCTTTGACCGTGCCCGTCGCGTCGTGCAGCGTCACGTGTCCGGCCACCATGAAACGATTGAGCTTGAGGTCCATCGAAAACGCGTCGCCGGTTACGGTAAACCCGTCGCTCGTCCGCAGACGCACGTTCCCGTCCCCTTCGATTAAAAATCGATTGTAATAAAAGTCCAACCGCGTGGCGTTAAGGTAGAGAAGGGTGCGCGGCGGCGGCGGAGTTTGCGTCGGTGCGGGCTGCGGCGAAGGTTGGGAAGCCCGAGCCGAACCACACGCGAGGAGAAGTATCAGCGTTAGGAACGCCGCGAAGAGCGCGGAACGTGGCACCGCGCCAACTTTTTGGAGAGTACAAACCGACTCCTTGAGGGAAGCAGACGGCATGAAGCGCGTCGTCGCGATCGTGATCGACTCGGGCGGTATCGGCGCACTGCCCGACGCCGATCGCTATGGCGACGCGCCGGGCGCCAATACCATCGCAAACGTTGCGCGGAGTCTGGGCGGTCTGCGTCTTCCCAATTTGGAGCAGTACGGTCTCGGACTGCTTGCCGGCATTGCGGGGGTCGCTCCGGTTCCGCATCCTCGCGCGACGGCGGCGCGGCTTCGCGAACGCAGCAGCGGAAAGGATACGATTACCGGGCACTGGGAGATGATGGGGGTGGTGACGCCGGTCGCGTTTCCCACCTATCCGCGCGGATTTCCCGACGAGGTGGTCGACGCGTTTTCCGCTACTACCGGTAAACGGCCGCTCGGAAACAAGGCCGCTTCGGGAACCGAGATCATCGAAGAGCTCGGTGCCGAGCACATGCGGACCGGGCGTCCGATCCTGTACACGTCGGCCGATTCGGTCTTCCAAATCGCGGCGCACGAGGCCGTCGTGCCGCTCGGCACGCTCTACGCATGGAGCGAGGCCGCGCGCGCGATCCTCGTGCCGCCTCACGGCGTTAACCGGGTCATCGCTCGCCCGTTTGTCGGCGAACCGGGGTCTTTCCGCCGGACGCCGAATCGCCGGGACTATGCAGTCGAGCCGCCTGCGAACCTGCTGGACGAGCTGCGAGGCGGGTATATCCCCGTGCACGCCGTAGGAAAGATCGGCGACATCTACTGCGGGCGTGGATTATCGTCATCGGTTCGCGTCGCCGACAATTGTGATGCGATGGAGAAAACGTTCGCGTTGCTCGAAAAAGTCGACCTCGGCTTCATTTTTACGAATCTCAACGATTTCGATTCGAAGTATGGCCATCGCCGCGATGTAAAGGGATACGGGGCCGCGCTCGAAGCGCTCGACGCAATGCTCCCCGCACTCGAGCAGCGGTTGCGTCCCGGCGACGAGGCGATCTTCACGGCCGACCACGGCTGCGATCCGACGGCACCCGGCTCCGACCACACCCGCGAATACGTTCCTTTTCTCAATCTCGGACCGCGTGCCGGCGCGGCGATCGGCGACGTCGAGGGCTTGGACCTTGTGGGCCGCACGGTCAAGGCGGCGTTGCTGGAGTGAGAGCCTCGCGCGCCATCGCGCTTACGGTCGGGACGGCGGGGCGCGAGGTTCCGCAATATTGGTACGCCGCCAAGCGCGCTATCGACGTCGTGCTCGCGCTGCTGCTGCTCCTGCTCACGCTGCCGATCGTCCTGTTGGCGGCGCTCGCGATCGCGTGCGTGACCGGCGGAACGCCGTTCTACGCACAGGAGCGCGTCGGAATGCACGGCCGGCGCTTTCGGATGTTCAAGCTGCGCACGATGGTCAACGGCGCGCACGCGATGCGCCAAAGCGTCATGCATCTCAACGAAGTCGACGGCCCGGTGTTCAAGATCCGCAACGATCCGCGCCTCCATCCGCTCGGCCGCTTCTTGCGACGGACCAGCATCGACGAGCTTCCGAACCTGCTCAACGTCGTGCGCGGGGAGATGTCGCTCGTGGGACCGCGTCCCGCGTTGCCCAGCGAAGTAGAGCATTACGATTCGGTCGCGCGCCGCCGCTTGACCGTCCCGCAAGGAGTGACGTGCTTGTGGCAGATCAACGGCCGCAGCGACGTCTCGTTCGAGCACTGGATGGAGCTCGACAACCGCTACGTGGACGAATGGACGCCGCTGGGCGATCTGTTGATCGTGGCCAAGACCATCCCTGCGGTCCTGCGAAGGGACGGAGCGCATTAGACCGGCGTCCCATCTTCGCGTCGTTCCCGCGGTTCGGCGCTTCCGCAGGCCGTCGATCGCGGCTTCGACGCTGTTTATCATGGGCGCGACCTTCGCGTCCACGCTGCTCGGCTTTCTGCGCGAAGTCGTCAGCGCGCGCTACTACGGCACGCGCTGGGAGATGGACACGTTTCTCGCCGCCGCGACGATCCCGACGATTCTTTTCGGCGTCTTCAACGGTGCGTTGGTAAGCGCGCTCGTTCCGACCTTTTCCGAGTACCTGGCGCACCGTAAGGACGACGAGGCGTGGCGCCTGGCCAGTACCGTGCTCAACGTGCTGGCGATCGTCTTGACGAGCTGCGCGCTCGTCGGCGTCTTGGGAGCGCGTTGGTACGTGCCGCTCATCGCCCACGGCTTCCCCGCGCCGCAGATGGACGTCGCGATTCGGATGACGCAGTGGCTGATGCCGAGCATCGTGGCGGTGAGCCTCAGCGGCGTGCTCTCGGCGATGCTCAACGCGTACCACCGGTTCCGTGCGGCGGCGCTCGTCGGGGTGGCGGTAAACGCGGTGACGATTACCTGCGTCGTGGTGCTGGCGCACGGTATGGGAATCTGGGCGCTCGTGCTCGGAACGGTTTTGGGGTTGACGGCGCAGCTGCTGGTGCAGCTGCCGTCGTTTCTCTCGATCGGGAAGTACCGGCCCATCATCGATCTGCGCCATCCCGGCCTTCGCAAAATTTGGGTGCTGCTCGGACCGATTATCGTGGGTTCGGCGGCAGGCCAACTGGCGCTGTTCTTCGACCGGTTCTTCGCCTCGACGCTCGCGCCGGGATACATCGCCGGAATGAACTATGCGACCAAGCTGGTGAACTTTCCGCAACAGATCTTCGCAGCGGCGATCGCGACGGTGATCTTTCCTCTGCTGGCCGCGCAGTTCGCGCGCGAGAACCGCCGCGGCGTCGCCCGCAGCGTCGTGACCGGATTGCGGCTGGTCAACTTCATCACGATCCCGTCGGTCTGCGCGCTCATCGTGCTCGCACATCCGATGGTGCAAGCGCTCTTCGAGCGCGGTACGTTCCAGGCCGGCGCAACCGATCTGACGGCTTCGCTTTTGCCGTACGCCGCGATCGGGTTGGTCGCGCTCGCCTCGAACGTCGTGCTGACGCGCTGCTGCTTCGCATGCCGCGAAACGCTCTGGCCGGTTACGATTTCGGTCGTAACGGTGATCGTCAACGTCTTGCTCTCGCTGGTTTGGCTGCCGACGCTGGGAGCGCGTGGCCTGCTGCTCGCGAATTCCCTGAGTCAAAGCATGCAGGCGGTTCTCTTGCTGGTCGTGATCTCGCGGCTGGTATCGGGGATAGACTGGGGCGCGCTGCTGTGGTCGGCGGCGAAGGTGGTGGTCAGCTCGCTGGCGATGCTGGCAGCGTTGGGTTGGATCGGCGCCTTGGGGGTGACTCCCGAGGCGACGCTGGCCTCGCGCGGTTGGTTTCTTTTCGGTCAGATCGCGATCGGCGGGACGGTCTTTCTGGCCGCGGCTCGGGTGCTCGGGGTCGAGGAGCTGCAGTTGGCCTGGCATACGATCGTCGCGAAGTTCGAGCGGAATTTGGTCAGCCCACCCGAAAACCGAGAGGCGCCGATCGCTTAAGATTAGTAACTAGAATCACTTTCCAGCCGGCAGGCTGGCTTTTCCCGAGGAGCAAACCTTCCAGCGCCATGTTGTCGATCCTCATGCCCGCGTATAACGAGGCACATTCGATCGCCGAGAACGTGTGCGAAACGGTCGAGACGATGCATGCTCTCGGCATCGACTTCGAAATAATCGTGATCGACGACGGCAGCATGGACGGCACGCACACCGCCGCCAGCAACGCCCTACGCGCGTGGCCGGATCACGTCCGCGTGGTGCGCTGCACGCGCAACGAAGGTAAGGGCAACGCGCTGGTCTGTGGAGCGTCATACGCAAAAGGCGAGTACGTCGCGTTCCTCGACGCAGATATGGACCTGCATCCCGAACAGCTGGCGAGCTTCTTCGAGCTCATGAACGCGCTCCGGGCCGACGCCGTCATCGGTTCGAAGTTCCATCCCCGCTCGACGGTCGACTACCCGCCGGTGCGAAGGCTCTATAGTTTCTTTTACTACATGCTGGTTCGGACGCTCTTCGGACTGCCGGTGCGGGACACGCAAACCGGAATCAAGCTCTTCAAACGACCGGTACTGGATCGCGTGCTGCCGCGCGTGCTCGTGAAGCGGTTTGCGTTCGACCTCGAGCTGTTGGCTAACGTCCATCACTTCGGATACCGGATCGTCGAAGCGCCGGTGAAGGTCAATTTCCAACGCGTCGGCAGCCGGTTGCGGCTGGGCGCCGTTTGGAACGTTTTCCTCGACACGCTCGCGATCTTTTACCGGATGCGAATGTTGCGCTACTACGACCAACCGGAGCGGTTTGCGGCGGGTCTCGAGCACCGTGCCGTGGGCTCCCACGAGATCGTCGTTCCAATCGCTATCGGCGAATAGCTCTTCCGTGACCTCCCGTACCGCACTGGTGCTGCTGTTACCAGGGCTCGGCGACGCCCTGGCCGCGGGTCCGATTTTGCGCGGACTGCAGCGAGGCGGCTGGCGCGTCGACGCCTTGACGATGCACCCGCCCGTGAGCGAATACTTGGCCGAGTTAGGCTGCGTGAACGAGGTCTTCGAGTTGCCCCTTCGCCCGACGCCGCGCGACGTTCTCGCGCGACTGACGCGGCTGCGCAAGCGGCACTACGACGCCTCGATCTTGCCGTTTCCCGCGACCCGTTGGCAGTACGCCGCGATCGCGCGGGGCGCCGGCGCGAAGAAGCTCTGGATGCACGACTACGGCGGTGCCGCGAGCGCCATTGCTCGCGCGGGGCGCAACGCTCGCGTCGCGCTGCGCGGCGGGCACCGGCTAGCCGAGAACCTACGTCTCGCAAGTTCGCTCGGTCTCAAAGGCGGCAGAGAGGACCTCGAATATTGGGTGCCGCTTTCGTGGCACGCGCAGCGCATCGCCGGCACGCTAGGCGTTCATCCCGGCTCGATGGCCTACAAAGGCAACGAGGCAAAGCGCTGGCCCTACGACCGCTTCGTGGCACTGGCGCGGTCGCAGGCACGGCGCGGACGAAGCGTACGCTTCTTTCTCGGTCCGCACGAAGAGGCCGAGATGCGTCGCGCGGAGCAAGACTTTCAAGGCTACGACGGAATCAAGGTCGTCTGCGAGCCGCTCGCGAACGCCGCTCGACGGCTCGCCGAATGCGAGGTCTTCGTAGGCAACGATGCTGGGTTTAGCCACCTGGCGGCCGGTCTCGGCGTTAAGACTCTCGCAATTTACGGCATGACAAGCGAAGTTCGAGGAGCTCCCATTGGACAGGCCGTTGCGTTCCGTCCGTCGCTCTGTCCGGCGTGTCACGACGAAGGATCGAACGGCTTCGAGTGCGTTCGGCGCATCGGATACCGCTGCATCGCGCAAGACGTGCGGTTCGAGGACGTGCAACGTCACGTCGAAGATCTCTTCGCCGCGGAGCGCGTCGAGCAGCGGCTCGCCTTGGAAGGTCCATTTCGGCTCTATGGAAAGGCTTACGCGTGAAAGAGCGGACCGCGGAGGGTAGCCCTCCGGGCGTCAAAACGCGCGGAATCCTGCGCGGCATAGCGCTGGAACGCCCGCTCCCGGCCGCATTGCAAAAGGTCCTGGTGCCGACGTTCTTCGTCGCGCTGGCGTTGCTCGTCACGACCGGGTACGGCAGCGGCGTGCAGCTCAACGACGGACAAGCGGCGCTGCACATCAATCCGCTCGAGTTTCTGGCCCGCTTGCTCCATGCCTGGAACGCCAAGTTGGCGATGGGCACGCACACCGGGTTCTGGGTTCCTTATCAAACGCCGTATTCGTGGGTCTACGGGCTGGCGCAGCTGCTGCACGTTCCTCAGGACGTCGCGCAGCACGCGGCCGTCTTTCTCGTCTATCTCGGCTGCTTGTGGTCCATGTACTACTGCATGCGCAGCGTCGCGCCGTGGCTCGACGAGATCTCCCGAATCGCCGCTTCGTGCGCCTATCTCTTCAATATGTACGTGGCGCTCAACTCGCAGGCACAGATCGTCTGGCTTCTGACCTACGGCACCCTGCCGGCGATGGTCGGCGTCACGGCTCGCGCCATGCGCGCGGAGATGAATCTTTGGCGCGCAGCGCTGGCGATCGCCATGCTCGTATTGGTGGGTGCGGGAGTCAATCCGCCGCTGGTCGCCATCAACGTCGTCATCCTTGCGATCTTCGTCGCGGTGACCATCGCGCTCGATCCCAAGCCGGCCCTGGTGGTCAACCGGACCATCCCGCTCATCGTGGCCGCCTCGATTGCAGCCTTCGCCATCAATCTCTACTGGCTCGTACCGTTCGTCGATTATTTCCGCACGGTCTGGCTCAACGGCGTGCTGACCGAGGCGCCCTCGATGCACAACGCCGCAACTTCGTTTGCCAACGTGCTGCGGGGCTTGGGTCACTGGGCGACCTTCGTCTCCTTTGCAGGACGGGCGTACTTCCCATGGGCCGCTTCGTACGCGCAAGGACTCTTCGGCGCTCTGCTCTGGTTCGTGCCGATCGTGGCGCTCGCCGGTATCGCCCTACGGCGAAATCAAAAGCCGGTGACGCTCTTCTTTTTGCTCGTAACGATCGTCTCCGTGCCGATCGTCGTGGGGTACTATCACGACGAGCTCGGGGACGCGGTAACCACGCCGCTCTACGACCAGTTCTATCGGAACTTTCCCGGATTCCAAATGTTCCGCTTCTCCTACAAATGGGTCGCCGGCGTAGAGTTTGGAATCAGCGGGCTCTACGGACTGGCGACGTACGCACTCGTCAGTTCGCTGCGCGAGCATCTTTCGAGGCTGGGAACCTTCGAACGCCGCAACTGGTCGTGGCTCGTTTCGGCGACGCGCACCGTGGTCATCGCGATGCCGATCTTGGTCTTCGTGCCGGTGCTCGTCGCGAAGATGAATTATCCCGGTCAGCCCATTCCGTCGTGGGAGTATCGCGAGCGAGCGCTGGTAGGAAACGACCAGGGTCAGCGCGTCGCGCTCTTTCCCACGCAGTTCCTCGAGCAGTTCGATTGGGGCAATCCCCAGTTCTACATCGAGGATTCGCTGATGGACCGGCCGCTGATCTACGGCCTGCTCGGCAGCGAGCCGTCCGAAGGAATGGATAACTGGATCCGCCGAGCCTACCGCGCGACGCGCGAGGGCCTTCCGTTCGCGGCCGATATGTTTCGAGCGATGGGCGTCGACACGATCTTGCAGCGCGACGACTTCATTCCGGCCATCGATTTCAGTTCGCCGGGCGAGTGGCGGTTCAACAGCACGACCCTCACTCACGACCTGCTGCATCGCGTGATACCGGCCACCCCCGTGCGTTCCGACGGACCGCTGCGCGTCTATCACGTCGGCGGCGCCCTGCCGCTCTTCTACGGCGTAACGCACCCCGTCCTGAGCACGCTGCCGCCGTATTCGGACGCGATTTACGGAGACGTGCACGCGATGGCCAAAGGGATCGCCGAATTCGACCCGCCGACTCGCTCCGCCGACGAGTTCTCTTCGGCGATGCAGTCGCTCTCCCCGATTCTCCCCGCCTCGGCGGACCAGCTTCGCGACCTTGCGGTCAAAGAAGCGCTCTCGCACGGCATCAGGATTCATCCGCCGTCCGCCGATGCAGCCTGGTTGACGCGCTTCAACGTCAAGAACGGCGGCGTTTACGCCGTCTTCGCACTCGAGCAAACGCTGCTGTTCGATCGTCCGCCGCCGCAAACGCTGGAGATCGACGGAAAGTATCTGTCGCTCCAGAGCGCCGGCGGCGCTTGGACGCAATACAGCAACATCGGCTTGACCCCGGGCACGCACTGGGTTTCCGACGGATATCTCGATCCCGACTTGGTCGTGGCGCTCGTCAGCGTGGACGATTTGCGGGCCTGGCAAGACCGCATTGGCGCGCTCGAGCACGCCCTGCCCTTGAATTTGGCCACCACGAGCCTCGTCTACGCGCCGAGCGTCGCGGTAACCGTTCCGGCCACGGGCCGGTACCGCATAACGGCAAGCGCGGTCGGCCCGTACGGGCCCGACGGCGTGGTGGCGACCAAAGTTGCGCGCCGCCCAGCGCGAGCGCTCTTCCCGGCGGATCTCTCGCCGGCGCTGCCGTATACGATAAGCACCGGAGTCGTCGGCACGTCGCCGTTGATGGCGCCGCCGCAATGGTATCGCGAGGATCCCGCAGTCTACCAGTGGCAGCGCGGCGATCCGATCGCATGGTTTCTGTTCGCGCGCGACTCGCACGTGCGCGTCTTCGTTCCGGGGCACAACGCGATTCGAGGGCGCGTTGCCATGCGGATCAGCCGGCTGCAAGTCTCCGATCTCTTGACGGTAACGGTCAAAGGAGCGCAGCCGCAAACGCTGACGCTGGCCGGACCGGGCGCGACGGATCAGCAATACGATACGATCGACGCACTCGATGGTCCGACGCCGGTACCGGTGGGATTCGATCTCGATCTGCATCCCGGCTGGAACGACGTGGCGTTCGACTTCCATCTAAAGAACGGCGAACGGCTGGACCTCGGTCCCGACGTTATCTCGGCCGCGGTGGCGCCCGACCTTTCGTTTACGAAGATCGCTGCGTTGCCGGCGCAAGCGGCACCGGCCGCCGATCCGGCCTTCACGGCGTTTGCCGTAGGCAAGCCGCCCTCCGGTCTGACGGGCGATCCCGACATCATCGGCAACGTCTCCGGCGCGGGCACTGGGGCGGCGGTCGCCGTCGCGCTGTCGGATGGCGGCAACACGGTGTACCGGCTCTATCCGATCGCCAAGGATGGCTCGTTCGACATCAATTTCATGCACGCGTTTCCCAACGGCTGGAACGACGCGTCGACGCGCTTGGAGGGCGTGTGGCTGCTCGCG
>Ga0070738_10002258_pt1 | contig 30810 bp, 33 predicted proteins | sample Coa_R2_2_FD_66446 | JGI IMG/M metagenome (GOLD analysis project Ga0070738, IMG submission 66446) | Surface soil microbial communities from Centralia Pennsylvania, which are recovering from an underground coalmine fire - Coalmine... | ecosystem: Environmental > Terrestrial > Soil > Unclassified ...
CATTGCCGCAAGCGATCTCGACAAGGCGTTGCGTCCCTTCGGTCAGATCGACAGCCGATTGGCACGAAAATACCAGGGGACCGGCTTGGGACTGCCTCTCGCGCGATCGATGGCCGAGCTTCATGGCGGCCGCCTCGAGCTCCACAGCACCCCGGGAAAGGGCACGACGGCGACCCTGTGGCTGCCGGCGACACGCGTCTTTCGTGGGGCAGGCGTCGGAGCGGCGTGACGTTCGGAAGGGCGCAATCGAAAAGCACATATTTAATTTGTTATACGACTGCTATTGACAGAGCAAGCATGAGGATTTACAAATTAATACAGCGCCGATTTGAGCATCAGCTTGCGGGCGCTTAAAAAATTCAGCTAAAGCGAGGCCCGATTCCGCCCAGCTTAGCTGCCGGCGGAATTTTTATGAGGGCGACGCGATGCATGTGGAAAAAGATCTGGACTGGTATGCGGCGGTGCTCGCTTGGCGGTATCGCGGCCTGGATGGCGAAGCGCTGCTGCGTCCGCTCATCGAGCAGGAATTCCGCGGTCGCATCGCGGTACTCTCGTCCTTCGGGGCGGAATCGGCGCTGCTCCTTGACATGGTGGCGGCCATCGACCGCACGACGCCGGTCGTCTTTCTGGACACCGGCAAGCATTTCAAGGAAACCCTGCGTTATCGTGACGCGCTCCTGGAGCGGTTGGGCTTCAGCGATGTGCGCATCATCGCCCCCGATCCGGCCAGAGTGGCCCAGCGCGACCCGCATGGCACGCTGTGGCGCGAGGATGCCGATGCGTGCTGCCGGTTGCGCAAGGTGGAGCCGCTCGCACGCGGCTTGACCGGATTCGCCGCTTGCATCTCGGGGCGTAAACGGTATCAGGGTGGCGCGCGGACCGCACTTCCCGCAATCGAAGCGGCCGACAATCAAATCAAGGTCAACCCTTTGGCGTCATTCACACGCGAGCGTATCGAGCACGAGTTTTCCGCACGCGGCCTGCCCCAGCATCCGTTGGAAACGGAAGGATATCTCTCGATCGGCTGCGAGCCATGTACCGATCGCGTCGGACCCAACGAGGATCGCCGTGCCGGACGCTGGCGCGGTTTGGAGAAGCTCGAATGCGGCATTCACGGCCGTTCGCTCGCATCGGGTTCACCGTGACCTAGACGTTGGTTCCGTCTACTCTATGACATTTGCATTTTTTGTTCGGCGCGGTCGCAATGGCGATACGATGAGGGCCCGCGCCGACGATCGCGATGGAATTTGTCCGACCGGGCTCCCAATTCGGAAATTTGCGCCCATGGTGATTAGGGGGAATTTCGGAACGCGATCATGAATGTCATGCATTCCATCGATCTCCTCTACGCGATCTCCGGATTTGCCGTCGGCGCTCTCGTGGGAATGACCGGGGTGGGCGGCGGCGCGCTGATGACCCCGCTCCTCATTCTGCTGTTCGGGGTTCATCCTGCGACGGCGGTAGGGAGTGACCTCCTCTATGCCGCGGCGACGAAGACCGGGGGCACCTTGGTTCACGGCCTCAGCCGAACCGTAGATTGGCGCATCGTCGGCAGGTTGGCGGCGGGCAGCGTGCCGATGACGGGACTGACGCTTCTGATGCTCTCGCGTTTTGACGTGGACGGCACCGCGGCGCGTGGGCTGATCACCTCGGTGCTGAGCACCGCCCTCTTTGTGACCGCAGCCGTCCTGATCTTTCGCCGGCGAATCGTCGCGCTCTATTTCCGTCATATCGGCGAATTGGAGGATCGCCAGACTGCCCTGCTCACCGTTCTCACCGGCGCCGTGCTTGGCGTGCTCGTCTCCATCTCGTCCGTCGGTGCCGGCGCCCTCGGCATGACGGCGCTCGTGCTCCTCTACCCGCAGCTTCCCACGGCGCGTATCGTTGGCTCCGATATCGCCCATGCGGTGCCGCTCACGCTGGTCGCCGGTTTCGGGCACTGGTTTCTTGGTTCGATCGACTGGCATCTCGTGGGTTCATTGCTGTTCGGCTCGCTTCCCGGCATCGTCCTCGGCAGCTATGTCTCCGTGCGCGTACCCGAGACGGTCTTGCGCCTGACGCTCGCGACGACTCTGATCATCGTCGGCAGCAAATTGGTGCTGTAGCCGGAGCGCATCATCGTCCGTACCCTCCGCCTCGCAGAATCGACGCGACGAGCGTTCCTTCTCGCTCTGGTCGCTTGGGCCGCCGGGCTGCGACCGGGACGCGCCGAAGAGACGGCGCCGCGGCCGATCTTGGCTCCGGACATGGCGCGCATCCTCGATCGCGGCCGGCTCGTCGTCGCGATCGCCCGCGTCGAGTGGCCGCCTTTCCTGACGATGACGGCCGATGGCGGGGTCGCCGGCTATGATGCGAGGTTGGCGCAAGCTCTCGCGAGCGCATTGGGCGTTCGCGTGGAATGGGATCGCAGCGCCGGCACCGCCGATGAACTGATCGATCGGGTGGCACGCGGCGATGCCGATATCGGTCTCTCCCGGCTAAGCGCGACGCTCGATCGCGCCAAGCGCGTCCGCTTCTCCCGCCCTTACCTTACGCTACGCCAGGCACTTCTCGTCAGCCGCGTCCGTTTCATCCAGAGCGATGGCGGGCGCGATCCCGCCGAAATCGTCAGGGATTCCGATGCCGCCATCGCCGTGCGTCGCGGCAGCGGTTACGAAGATTACGCCCGGTTTCTGCTGCCGCGCGCGCGGCTCCGCCTTTATTCCGACTGGCAGCCGGACATCGTCAATGCCGTGCTCGACGGCGAGGTTATCGCGGGATATGGCGACGAGTTGGCGATCAAGCATGTCCTCGCCCAGCGGGTCGATGCGCCGCTTCGCCTGCGGATGACGATCCTGCCAGACGCGCATGATCGCATCGCGATCGCGCTTCCCTGGAACAGCATTCAGTTGGCCGCCTGGATCGATCTTTACCTGGAAAGCACGGCCCAGCCCACCGTGGACGATCTCTCGGCCGGCGAGCTCAAGCCCGGGCCTTCGCGTTAGGAGCGATCTGCCCTCGGAACTGCGGGGCGCGGGGTGCGTAGCCGGACTTTAACCAACGACGGGTAGTCTGCTCCGGAAAGCATCGGGAGCCTGCTCGTGAAGACCGTCCAGACCAATGTACGCGTCGCCGAAACGGAAAAGCCTCTGATCATCGCGACGGCCGCGCGCCTGCGCGTGGACGCGGCTTTCCGCGATCGGCTCTTGGAGCTGCTGAACGACACCCTATCGCCCAATCTCGATCATCGCGTGAAGAAGCTCGAGCAACAAGTCAGTTGGCTGCTGTCGGGCGCCATCGTGGTACCCAGAGCCGTAGCGCCGGCGGTGGCGCCGCGGCTGGGGTCGAGGCCAGCGCGCCTCGGCTCTGCGGGAGATGATTGACACGGCACGACCGGCGGCTGCTTTCCTCAGGCAGGCTCGTCGGTGAGGCCAAAGGCCATCTGCGGAGCGGCGAATCCCGCGAGCGCGAATTCGCCGACCGGTAGGAACGCGTCGGGGCAGTGCTGCGCGAACAAGGTGGAGGCAAGGATGGTGCGGCCAAGCTTGGCGGTGAGCTTCTCCAGCCGCGCCGCCAAATTCACGGCGGGACCGATGCAGGTATAGTCGAGACGGCTTTCGCCGCCGATATTGCCGTAGAGAACTTCGCCGAGATGGAGCGCCAAGCCGAAGCGCACGCTGTCCGCGCTCCCGTCATTCCTATCGGCCATCTCAGCCACGGCGGCCTTCGCTTCGCGCGCCGCCGCCAGTGCCGATTGGCACACCTGGCTTATGTTCCCGCTGCCTTCCGCGACGGGAAAGATCGCGAGCAGCCCGTCGCCCATGAATTTGAGAACCTCGCCGCCATACCGCCGGATCGCCGGAACTTGGCCGTCGAAATAACGATTGAGCAGCTCGATCAGCATCCGTGGCGCCAGGCGGTCGGCGCGCGTGGTAAAACCCCGCATATCGGATAGCCATATCGCAGCGTGAATCGCTTCCGTATGGCCACGGCGAATTTGCCCGGCCATGATGCGCTCGCCCGCATCATGGCCGACATAGGTGTTGAGAAGATTGACGGCGGTTCGCCGAAGCGCGCGAATCTCCGCAACGCGCGCCAAGGGTGCGATGATCGCTTGCAGGCCCTGCATCTGTGCGTCGGAGAAGCCACCCGGTTGGCGTGTCGTCCAAGTGGCGACGTGAATCTCGCCCCATGTGAAATCGAGCGGCGTCGCGAGATAGTCGGTAACGCCTTCGGCGCGAAGGCCGGTCAACAGCGAGAAGTCGATCGGGCAATCGCTGTCCGCAAGGCGACGGCGGATCGCCATGCGGGTCTCATAGACGCGTGCGACCGGGCTGCTGCGAAAATCGTCGCTCTCGAGCGTGTCGAACGGCGCCGCGGACACGCTTACCGCTTCCCCCGGCCGCCACAGGAAGCGGCGCCCCATGATCTCGGGATGAAGCGTGCGCACGAAGACCGCGACGCGGTAGAGCGGGATGCCGCAGGCAATCAGACGGCTGCACAGCTCGCCGAGAACATCTTGCGATTCGATCGCGGACCGTGCGCCATCGATGAGCCAATCGACGACGGATCTGGTATCACAAGCCGTCATTGCCGCTCTCGCTGCTGATGCCTATCCCGCCGTTGACCTGCCGAAATGGCGGCCGCGCATGCTCTCCGTCATCGCCCTCTCGGATCTCCGCCGAGCGCAATGCGCCGATAGCTCAGCGCCTCCGCAACGTGAATGCGGCGCACGACATCGCTGACTTCGAGATCGGCCAGGGTGCGCGCGACACGCAGCACGCGGTGATAGCCGCGCGCCGAGAAGCGAAGACGTTCGGCGGCGTCGTTGAGGAGACGCCTGCCTTCGGCATCGGGGGCGGCAAGCTCGTCCAGCAAAGCGCCGTCGAGCGCGGCATTGACGCGGATGCGCCGCTCCGGCGGCAACCTTGCATAGCGCGCGGCTTGGCGTGCGCGGGCCGCGGCGACGCGAGCCGCAACCGCCGCCGAATCCTCGGCCGGCGGGGGCAAGGCAAGATCGGCCGCCTTCACCGCGGGCACGTCGATATGGAGGTCGATGCGGTCAAAAAGCGGCCCCGAGATCTTCGACTGGTAGTCTTGCGCGCATTTGGGCGCACGGCCGCAGGCGAGCGCCGCATCGTCGAGATGACCGCAGCGACACGGATTCATCGCCGCCACGAGCTGCACACGCGCGGGATATGTGACATGCGCATTGACCCGGGCCACGGTGGCACGGCCGTTCTCCAGCGGCTGGCGCAGCGCTTCCAGCGTGGCGCGCTGGAACTCCGGCATTAGGTAGCAACCTCACCTTGGGCTGATCTACACCACATCTTGTGTCCGAGATTCTATATATTGACCTTCGGCTATTTGTCTGAAATGTTGATTGGGACGGTTGCCGCGTAACCGCCACTCCATCCGAGCCCCGGATGCCTACCCCGAAGCCCTGAACGGCGGCGGGGCGCATGGGGCGCTCCGGGGAGACAGGACTATCCTGTCGCTTCGATGATGGAGCCGATTATGGCTGCATTCGTCGGAAGACCGTGGGGACGGTACGTCTCAGTGCGTACCTATCTGCGGACAAGAAACGGGCGAGAGGCAACGGCGGTTGCCCCTCATATCCGTAGCTGGCCCCGCCGATAACGGGGTCACTTAGACCAGTGAACTTGCGGGCGCCTTCGGGCGCCCGTCTTTTTGACGCCCTGATATTAGGACGCAAGGCGACAGAACGTCAACTTTTTACTAGAAGAATCAGAGGCTTAGCTAAGTCATTGAAAATGAGTCGTTTTTTGACTTAGCGAGCGATCTCCCACGTCAGCAGCCGGCCCAATCCCTCACTCGATTTGAGCAACCCCTTGTTCCGATGATGACGCAAGCAAGCGTTCACGCGCTTGGACACGATTTTGACGAGCCGCTTGTCAGCCGTGTTCATCCCGCGCTCCGCCATGACGTGCATAGTGAGTTCCTGAGACGAGCACGCGCGCCCGGCATCACGGAGCGTGCCGAGCACGATGCGCGCGACCTCGCCCTTGTACGCCGCGTGACGCGGCGGGAGCGGCTTCGGCTTGATCTCGTCTAGCTCGATATCGGGCGCGAACATGCGAATGGTCGCATCGACGTTATCGAGATCGATCATGGTCTGCCGCACTTGCGCTTGATGATGCTCAAGCTTGCCGGCGAGCTCGGCACGCTTTCGCATGAGCGCGTTGATTGTGTGTTCGTTCTCCATCACGCGACACTCCGTTGCCAGTAGCCACACCACTGTTTCGAGACGGGATGCTTTGCCGCCGCGCTCACGATCGCGAGATATTGTTGGCCGTTGCTGAGCCGGCGATGATCCTCGCGCCAATCCATCTCGGCGGCATAAGCGGCGAGGTACGGGCCGGCGACGTGGTGGTGAATACCGATCTCAGCGCGGCGCAGACGTGAGAAGAAGCTCTCCGCCATGTTGGTGCAAGCGCCGTCATGGCTGTAGGCGTAGGAGTGATTGACGCGCTTCGTCAGATACCGCGCGTGCAACTGATCCCAATGTGAGGCGTCATCGGCGTAGATGGTGCTGCCGACTTCTACGCGCTCGCGGATCGTGGGGACCGCGGCATCCTCGCTCTTTGTGACGAAGGTAAGCGTCTTGCCGTTGCGTTCGCGCATGACGATGACGACGCGGCGCTTGCCTGTTTGATTGGCGACAAGGCGGCGGTCGCGGCGGTTCTCTTTGTGGTTCGCCGGCTTGACGTAGCCGCCGAAATACGCGCCGTCGATTTCGACATCGCCGCGCGCCGTGGCGTTCTGATCTTCGGCCGACATCGCTTCGCGGATCTTGTGCGCCAGGACGAACGCCGTCTTGTACTGGCAATCGAGCTCGCGGCTGAGCTGGAGCGCGCTATGGCCCTTCGCACCATTCGTGAAGATCGCGATTGCCAACAGAATGTCGCGGATCGGCAGCTTGCGGCTGGCGAAGATCGTGCCCGAGGTGGCGCTGAATTGATGGTTGCAGCCCTTGCACTTCCAAAGCTGCCGGGTGCGATAGGCGCAGATGTTGGCGCAGCCGCAGCGCGGGCAATAGGGCTGGCCCTTATTGTCGGACCAGCGGATGAGCTTGAACGCCTCTAACGCTTCCTCATCCGACATGCGCGCAACGGCGCTCAGAGAGAGCGTCCGGGCGGCTGCGGTAAGGAGGAAGTGTTGGGCCATATCGCGAAAGTGCAAGGAACCTTGCACATATAATCGCTTTATGGCATGGCGTAGTCAACAGAAATCTTGCATAAATGACAGGAAGCCGCTATATTTTTTAGGTGGCTATGCCAACGAAGGAACAGGAATGGTCTGAGCGCGCGCGCCGCTTTTTGAAAGCGGAGCTAAAGCGCGCTGATGTCACCTATGAGGAACTGGCGAAGCGGCTCAAGAAGCACGGGCTAGAGGAAACCGAATCCTCGATAACCAGCAAGCTCAGCCGGGGAACATTCGCTGCAACGTTCTTTCTTGCAACGCTCGCAGCGCTCGAATTGGAGGGGCTACGCTTGGAAGATCTTTAGTCCTTTATACCGACAGCCTTTCGACGCCGTTGTATTTCAGCTTCGATCCTCGCCATTTGAATTTTCCAGAGCGCCCGAGGAAGCCCGAACGTAAATAGAAACGACGATACGCCAAAAAACAGATATGCCCGCTCAATCCATTCCCGCCATTGATGCGGAACAGATTCTGCTTTGTTCAATAGCACCCCAACAAACAGCAAGCCTATTGTGATTAAGTACCATACGAACAACCAAAGATAGGCAATCAGGCGACTCTCTATATTTTCCCGCCTATTCTCAGCGGTACGCCACGATCCTTCTGGTATAAGAGATGGATCGCCGACAATGGCAATTATTGCGACAAGGAAACCGGCGAATACTGTCATTACAGTGATGATCACCAATATGGCATCGGGATTCCCAGCCATAAATGGCTGGCCGTAGTACGCGGCGAGCGCCCCTATAATGAAGCACGCGCTGATCAAAAGGGCGCGCATTTATTGTTCCAGCGCGCCGGCAGCCTCTAGCGTATTGTAGAACTCGATTAACTCTTTCCAAGCTTTGTCGCGATTGACGGTTTTACCGTCACCATCAATAAGCGCTTTCGACCGCATATTGATTTCTTTCGGTCCAATACGCTGATCTTTCTTAGTTACGATTACAAATTCGTCCTCGTCTTCCTGGTTTTTCACCATATCTATTGCGAGCGCCTTAATATGCTTTTCTCCTAGCGTCAATCCTTTGCGCCGCTTGTCCGTTTTCACTGTTAACTCGACGCGCAAGGCATCGTTGTTTACGTCGTGCTCGTTACCGAGCACGGATTTGAGCTGCTTCCCCAGAGACCCGAGTATCCCCTGAGGCTGAGCCTTTCTTCGATGATAATCTGCCGTCGCCTGGTAGAGCGTGGAGCGGAGTTCGATTTGCTTCACGCCCTGGCTTTGCATGAGCTTAATTTTGCTTACGTTGGCAACCTTCATCAAATCGAATTGGCTGGCGCCGAGTTGTAATCCGGCCTTCCTGTTGAACGCCTGTAAAAAATACCGCACGGTTGTATCGGGCATGGCTGTTCCGCACATACACACGTCATTGCCGCGCATATAAACGAAGGCGTCCCCGTCCAAGAAATCGGCATCCGGCGGCGGCGCGGTTCGACCTATCTGAATCTCAGTGGTCGGTCCCTTGGCTTTGGGCACGACCGACGCTGCCTCGCCCGGGGTATCGGCCACTATGTGCAGATACAGCCCGCCATTTGCGTCGCCCTTGATGCTCGCGAGCTTTATGGTCTGCCCGTTATTACGCATCAATGTCCGTGAGGGAACATCCTTAAGCTTGTTTGTCGCCTGCTTCACGAATCCAGTGAGGGTTCCGCTTATAGGCGTCGCGCCCTCCTCAGTCAGAAATTCCGCGCGCCGATACGTTAGCGTCTTTTCCTTCTTTTCGGCCATGGTGCTTCGGTCGCCAAACTGAAACGAGACAATCCATAGGGTGCCATAGCTCTTTTGGGTTGTACAACTGTTACTGATACATCCTGAATCAGGTGCCATTTTCCAGAACTCCACGTTCTGGTAGCCTGATCACCATGGACCGATTCCAGGGTGAGGTTGCTACCTAATGCCGTGGAACTCGGGCAATTCGTCCAAGAACAAAACGCCAAGATGCGCGAGAGACACTTCTCCGGGGCGACCGCGATGACCGCCGCCGACAAGGGCGGCCAAGGAGGCGGAGTGGTGCGGATCGCGAAACGGTCGCTGCCGCATCAATTTGCCCTCGCGCAACAGCCCGGCGACGGAGTGGATCATGCTGACCTCGAGCGCCTCGGCCGGATCGAGCGGGGGCAGCAGACCGGGGAGCCGGGCCGCCAACATCGATTTTCCCGAGCCTGGCGGGCCGATCATCAGCAGGTTGTGCCCTCCCGCCGCCGCCACTTCGAGCGCCCGCTTCGCGGTTTCCTGACCCTTGATGTCCTTGAGATCGAGCGGCGAGGCCGGCGTCTCCTCGAGCCGCGGCTCCGGCGGCGAGAGTACCTGGGTGCCCTTGAAATGATTGATGAGGGCCAGGAGCGATGGCGCCGCCAAGACCTCGATGCCGCCCGCCCATGCCGCCTCGCCGCCGCAGGCCGCGGGGCAGATGAGGCCCCGCTCTTCCGCCGCGGCGCCCATTGCCGCGGGCAATACGCCGGCAACCGGCAATAACGAGCCGTCGAGCGCCAGCTCGCCCAACGCCACATATTCCTCGACCTCCTCGCCGGGCAGCACATCCATGGCCGCCAACAAGGCGAGCGCGATCGGCAGGTCGAAATGGCTGCCCTCCTTGACGAGGTCGGCCGGCGCGAGATTGACCGTGATGCGCTTGGGAGGCAGCGCCAATCCCAGAGCGGCCAGCGCCGCGCGAACGCGTTCGCGGGACTCGCCCACCGCCTTGTCCGGCAGACCGACGACCGTGAAGGCGACCAGACCCGACGCGATGGTGACTTGCACCTCGACCGGCAGGATATCGATGCCCTGAAACGCCACCGTTCGAATGCGCGCGACCAAAGATGCGGTCCTCCCGGGAAGTTGGGCGAACCTTACGGGAACGGCAGCGCCATTGCCAGCGATGGGTGCGAGCGGAAAAGTTTCGACCGCCGGTGAGAAGGGCGGGGGAACGGGCTACGCCAGGGACGCTTCTGCGCAACCCGGAATACGACAGGTCCATATCGCTCTATGCTTGATTGCGCCGCGGCCAGCCGGCCCGGCTCATCAAGGGAGAAGAGCGATGTACGACAATCCACGAAGCTTGCTCGATCAGATTACCCTGCTCCATGGTCCGCACGATGTGCTCGGCCGCTACTTTGTGATCGCAGATGCGATGGCGCGCGACTGCGGCGTACGGCTGCGGTTGCGCACCGATTTCGACGCTCTGATGGCTCTCAATCGCGCGAATCGGACGACCTGGCCGCCTCTGCCGCCGATCTGCGATCCCACGCACAGCACGCTGACGGCCGACAACGCATTCTGGCTCGACGGCAGCAACGAGCATGGCGAGACCGTGGTGACCTACTTCGCCCGGTTTTTCGACTTCGCCGACACGAATCTCGTCGAGGCGATACGATCGTTGCGCATCTACTATGATGATCCGGCGCCCCATGCCGCGGCCGGCGAAAGGGTGGAAATCGATGCACCTTCGGCGGCGGTCGTCAGTGGCCGCACCACCTATGGCGGCGGCATGTGGATCCGGCGCGACTGGCGGGGCACCGGATTGCCCAAGTTTATTTCGCGTGTTTGCAGCGCCTATGCTCATACGCGCTGGAACACCGCGTTCTGCTGGGGCTTCGTGGTGCCGAGAGCTCATGCCCTGGGTCTGTCTCGGGCCTACGGCCCCTATCGGGCGATCGAAGGCTTGCTGGTCCGGCTCGCGTTCCGTGGTGATTTGCCGACGGTACTGCTATGGATGCACAGCGAGGCAATGCTCGCCGATTTGGCGCGCATCGTTGAGGACGCGGCGATCGACAATCCGCGTCAGCGATATGCCCGTCACAAATCGCTCGCCTCCGGCACCATGCCAAGGCAGTAGCAGCCTGTCGTAGCGCGTCTTGATGGCCGTCGTCTTCGATACGCGAATCGTCGCGCGAATCGATTCAAGCCGGGGACGACGGCCAATCTGAGTTTCATGATAGGCTCGCGCGGTGCGACAGCCATAGTCACGATCGGGCACGTCATCGACATCGCGGCCGATCATGAGAAAACTCTCACATGGCCGCATGAATTCGATGCCGGCGCCGAAGAGTGCGAAGACCAGCCGCGAGGATCCGGAACGCTGCCGGGTCAGCACCATGCGGTCGAGCAGGCCGAATCCCGCCGCCCTCTGCTCGATATCGTCTGGCATTCGGCCGCGACTTGCCTCCCAGAGCCGCATGAGCGGGCGGATCCGCGCAAAGGCCGGCAGGGACAAGGTCCGCAAATGGCGCTCGGCGGCGAGCCATGGACAGCGGACTTCGATCGGGCCTCCGGCCGCCAGTTGCTCGGCGCGCTCGGCAAATTCCCACACGCTGGCGAGCATCTCGTAGTCCCATTCATCGTCTGATAGAACCGCCAGAATGATGCGCCGCGGATTCCGTTCCTTGAGCCAAAACAGCGCCGCCGCAAGCGCGACCGGCGCAAAGCCGCCTGCCCGGACGCCGACGCGGACGCAGCTTTCCTGAGGCCGCAAGTGGATGAAACCGTGCTCGCGCACGGCGTGGATGCTCAAACCCGGCGTCGAATATTCATGGCCGAGGCGGCGCGCGAGCGCCCAAGAGCGGTCCGACCATGCCCGCCCCATGTCATCGATCAATGTGCCTTCCCACATGACCGCACCCACACGTGCTTCGCACGCCGTCCCGAGGGACACCCGCCCGGCGCGAATCGGCGCCGGAAGCTATCGGCCGTTTCGAGCACCGTGCCCGCCCAGGGCTATGCGCCGATAATACGACATCGGCGGATGTTTTCTATGTAAAATGGCGACGCCGCGATATGCACCCTGATCATGCGTCAGTTTGACCGGTGTCGTGCCGACCACGACCGCGCGGGCAGCCGGGTTCGCAGGGCTGATCTATGGCAAATCGTCTCGTGGACGATCCGCGGCGTCGAGGAAACGGTCGGCGTCGCGCCGTGGCGTGCTAGCGTCCGGACAGATCTTGTTCGCTGATGATCTTCGTCAGCTTCAAGAGATGTTCGCGCATATCCTCGCTGGTAATCGCGCGATAGTAACGAACCAGCTCGATCTCCTTGGTCGTGAAGGCCGCGCTGTCGCTCGCCGCGGCGGGCTCCGCATCGTCCTGGAAAAAGAAGGACATGGGGACGCCCAGAAATTTGGCCGCCGCCGCCAAGCGTCCGGCGCTCAAGCGGTTTTCCCCGTTCTCGTATTTCTGCACCGCCTGGAAGCTTACGCCGACGGCGGCGCCAACCTCCTCCTGGCTCGCGCCGGCAAGGAGGCGCGCCTGACGCAAGCGCGTGCCGACGGACAAGTCGATGTGATTGGCGCGCCGCTTGCGCGGCTTGCGCGGCGGCATGGGCGGCTGCCCCTTGCCGACCGAAGCCTCGGCTCGTGTGTGCTTCATCGCCTCAACCCTTATGCGGATAAGTTGCTGGCGACCATAACAGATTCTCGCGGCGCCTTCTACGAAAAGTGGAGGTCTCGCTACTTTTACTACCTATCGCGTCCAGCCCTCGTTGTTCGCCATGAATAAGTGCTGGACTTACTTGGCCGCCGCGATCCGCGCCTCGATGGCGTCCCAGACCCGGTTCTCGATCGTCGCGCCGTCGAGCCGATTGATCTCCTGGATGCCCGTGGGCGACGTCACGTTGATCTCCGTGAGGAAGTCGCCGATCACATCAATGCCGACGAAGAGAAGCCCCTGCTCTCGCAGCGTGGGGCCGATGGCGGCGCAGATCTCGCGCTCGCGGTCCGTCAGCGTGGTTTTCACCGCTTGCCCGCCGACGTGAAGATTGGCTCGTGCCTCGCCGACCGCCGGCACGCGCAAGACGGCGCCGGCGGGCTCGCCCTCGACCAGGATGATCCGCTTATCGCCCCGGCGTATTTCCGGCAGATAGCGCTGGACGATGATCGGTTCGCGATAGAGCTGGGTGAAGAGCTCCAGCAGCGCATTGAGATTTTCGTCCGCCGGCGTCAGGCGAAAGACCCCGGCGCCCCCATTGCCGAAGAGCGGCTTCAGGATGATGTCGCCATGCTCCCGCCGAAAGGCGATGATGGCGTCGCGATCGCTGGTGATGAGGGTCGGGGGCATCAGGCCCGGGAAATGAGTGGCGAAGAGCTTTTCCGGCGCGTTGCGCACGCTCACGGGATCGTTGACGACCAGGACGTCGCCGCGCACATGCTCGAGAAGATGGGTCGCGGTGATGTAGGCCATGTCGAAGGGCGGATCCTGGCGCATGAGGATCACGTCCATGGCATGGAGCTCCAGCGTCTCGACGGCGCCCACCGTGAAGTGCCGGCCCTTCTCGCGGCGCAGCTCCAGGCGGCGCGCCTGTGCCGTCAACCGCCCATCCCTGAGCGAGAGATGGCGGGGCAGATAGTGGTAAAGCCGATGGCCTCGCCGCTGCGCCTCGAGCGCCAGGACGAATGTCGAATCGGCATCGATGTTGATGCCTTCGATAGGATCCATCTGGATGGCGACGGAAAGACCCATGGTGCTCCCTCTTCCGACCGGAGAGCCATCATACCAGGGCCGCGACGAGCCTGGGGAACTAGCCGCGGATCGGCGGCATAGCGATCCTCCGGTCCCCGGCTCTCCGGTCGCTCGCGAAAAGTTTTTCGCAAAAGGCTTTGACCGTGCGCCTTTTGCAGATATTTTCGTTCCCGCCGAAACCAATTCGGCGTAGGGCGACCGGGCACGGCACAAAAGCCGGCAGGGCGCTCTAACGATAGAACGGACAGGGCAAAGAACGGGCGTAGGGAGGTCAAGTTTGGGGGCAGGATCAATATGCCTGCACCGAACGGGGTGCCGTCACGGCATTTCCCGGACGGGTCGTGTATGAGCGTCGAGGCAGCATCCGGCCGTGTTCGACCGCTTCTGGCGATAAGCGGGCTGTCGGTGCGCTTTGGCGGCATCGTCGCGCTCGACAACGTCTCATTCGAGGTCGCGTCCGGGCAGATCTGCGGCCTCATCGGTCCCAACGGCGCCGGCAAGACAACGCTCTTCAATTGCCTGAGCCGCCTCTATCACGCGGATACCGGCAGCATCGAATTCGAAGGCCAGGCGCTTCTGCAAATGCCGAAGCACAAGATCGCGCCGCTCGGCATCGGACGGACGTTCCAGAACTTGGCGCTCTTCCGCACCATGTCGGTGCGCGACAACGTCATGATCGGCGGACATTGCCGCTCGCGCGGCGGCTTCCTCGCGAACGCGCTGCGGCTACCCTTCGTGAGCCGGGAAGAGCGTGTCCTCGGCGAGCGCGCCATGCGCCTCATCGAGACGCTCGATCTCGTCTCGGTCGCCGAGACGCCTGTTGGCGCGCTTACTTTCGGCACGCAGAAACGCGTCGAGCTCGCGCGCGCTCTGGCGAGCGAACCCAAGCTTCTCCTGTTGGACGAACCCGCCAGCGGACTCAATCACGAAGAGGTCGACCACCTGCGCGAATTGATCGGCTCGATCCGCGACCGGCTCGGCGTCACGATACTTCTGGTCGAACATCACATGAACCTGGTGATGCGCGTGTCGGACAAAGTCGTGGCGCTCGATTTCGGCCGCAAGATCGCCGACGGCACCCCGGCCCAGGTGCAGCGCAATCCCGAGGTCGTCCGTGCCTATCTCGGAGGGTCGCTATGACGACGATCCTCGAGATGCGCGATCTCGACGCGGCATACGGCCCGACACAGGTGCTTCAATCGATCAATCTCCAGGTCGATGAGGGTGGCATCGTCACCCTGCTCGGCGCCAACGGTGCCGGCAAGACGACGACGCTGCGCGCGATCTGCAACATGATGGTCCGGCTCAGCGGCGAGATCCGTTTCGGCGGGCAGCGGATCGATGGAAAGGCGACGGAGGATATCGTCAGGCTCGGCATCGCGCATGTGCCGGACGGGCGCGGCACCTTCGTCGGCCTGAGCGTCGAGGAAAACCTGCGGCTCGGCGCTTACACGCGCCGCGACAAGCAGGTAACGGCGGATTTCGAGCGCGTCTATGCCTATTTCCCGCGCCTCAGAGAACGCCGTCATCAGCAAGCCGGGACATTGAGCGGCGGCGAGCAGCAGATGCTGGCGATCTCGCGGGCGCTGATGCTGCGTCCCAAGCTGCTGCTGCTCGACGAGCCGTCCTTCGGGCTGGCGCCGCTCATCGTGCAGGAGATCTTCCGCATCCTGCGCGCCATCAATCAGCAGGAGCGGGTGAGCATGCTTCTCGTCGAGCAGAACGCCAACATCGCGCTCGAGCTTGCCGACCACGCTTATCTCCTTGAGACCGGCCGCATCATTCTGAACGGCGAGTCCAAGGTCATCAGCAGCGACGAATCCGTGCGTCGCGCCTATCTCGGATATTAGGGGCTCGCTCATGCAGGCCTTTCTTCACCAGGTGCTCTCCGGACTCGCCAATGGCGGAATCTATGCGAGCATCGCGCTCGCCTTGGTGATGATCTACCAAGCAACGCAGCTCGTGAACTTCGCCCAGGGGGAAATGGCGATGTTCTCGACGTATATTTCCTGGTCGATGATCGATGCCGGTTTTCCCTATTGGGCAGCCTTCATTCTGACCCTGGTCTTCGCCTTCGTGCTCGGCGTCGCCATCGAGCGCATCATCGTCCGCCCGGTGGAGCGCGCGCCGGTACTGACGGCGGTCATCGTGTTCATCGGCCTTCTCGTCATTCTCAACAGCGTCGCCGGCTGGATCTTCAGCTACACGATCAAGGCGTTTCCGAGCCCGTTTCCGAGCGATGCCTGGTATGGCAGCTCCTACATGTCGCCGCACGAGGTCGGCATGATCTTCATCACCCTCGTCGTGCTGGCGCTGATCTTCGCGTTCTTTCGATACACGCCGCTGGGCCTCGCCATGCGCGCGGCCGCGCAAAATCCGATGTCGAGCCAGCTCGTCGGCATCCGCGTCGGCTGGATGCTTGCGCTGGGCTGGGGCCTTGCCGGTCTCGTCGGCTCGGTCGCCGGCATGATGGCGGCGCCGATCGTCTATCTCGATCCCAACATGATGGCCGGGATCATTCTCTATGGCTTTGCCGCGGCGCTGCTGGGCGGCATCGACAATCCCTGGGGGGCCGTCCTGGGCGGCTTCATTGTCGGCGTGTTGGAGAATGTCGCCGGCGCCTATGTGGTGGGAACCGAGTTGAAGCTCACCGTGGCCTTGGTGATCATCGTCGGCGTCCTCGTCGCCAAGCCGTCAGGCCTCTTCGGGCGCCATCTGGTGTCGCGAGTCTAGATCATGGCGATCCTCGGCGAGACCTCCTCCGCCCCCGCCGCCCTCTATGCCGGCCTCAGCCTTCGTGCGTGGAAGCGGCTCGGCATCGCCGTGATCCTCGTTGTCGCCTGCGCCGCTCCCTTCTTCACCAGCAGCTATCACCTGTTCCAACTGACCATGGTGCTCGTCTATGCGATCGCGCTCCTGGGTCTCAATATTCTGACCGGGTTCAACGGTCAATTCTCCCTGGGGCATGGCGCGTTCTACGCCATCGGCGCCTACACGACCGCCATCCTGCTCGACCAGACCGTCGTTCCCTATTGGGCGACGATCCCCATCGCCGGCGCGATCTGCCTCATCGCCGGGTTCCTGTTCGGTTTGCCGGCGCTTCGGCTCGAAGGCCTCTATCTCGCTCTCGCCACCTTCGCGCTCGCCGTCGCCACACCTCAGATCCTGAAATACAAGAACTTCGATCACTGGACCGGCGGCGTTCAGGGCATCATCATCAACAAGCCGGATCCGCCGCCGGGCCTGCCGCTCGACAGCGACCAATGGCTCTATTTCTTCTGCCTTCTCTGCACGGTCCCGCTCTTCGTCATGGGCTGGAACCTGTTGCGCGGCCGCACCGGCCGTGCTTTGGTGGCGATCCGCGAGCATCCCATCGCGGCTGCCACGATGGGCATCGACACCGCGCTCTACAAATCGCTGACCTTCGGCGTGAGCGCCATGTACACCGGGATTGCCGGCGCGCTCGGTGCGCTGGTCGCTCAATTCGTTTCGCCTGACAGTTTTCAACTGTTCCTATCGATCAGCTTTCTGGTCGGCATCGTCATCGGCGGCATTGCCTCGATCTCCGGTGCTGTCTTCGGCGCGGTCTTCATCGAATTCGTGCCCAACATCGCTGATCAGATTTCCAAAGCGGCGCCTTGGGCGATCTATGGCATATTTCTCATCGCCTTCATGTATGCCATGCCGCTCGGCGTCGCCGGGCTGATCCGCGTCGTCGGCGCGCGGCTCAAGCGGTTGGTGGGGCCGGCGGAAAGAAGCTAGGATTGGCAGAGGACGGGAGAGGAAACATGCAAGGACAAAAAAGATGGTTGCTAGCCGCGGTCGCGCTCTTCGCGCTCGCGGGAGTCTCGGGCCCGGTTGCGGCCGCGGATTTGCCAGGCGTGACCGCCACCGAGATCAAGATCGGCAACACCGAGGCTTATAGCGGCCCCGCCTCCGCTTACGGCATTATCGGAAAGGTCGAAGCCGCGTTTTTCCAGATGGTCAATGAGCAAGGCGGCGTCGCCGGGCACAAGATCAACTTCATCTCCTATGACGACGGCTACTCGCCGCCCAAGACGGTGGAGCAGGTGCGCCGTCTCGTCGAGCAGGATGGAGTCGCCTTCACCTTCAACACGCTGGGCACGCCGACCAACACGGCGATTCAGAAATATCTCAATCAGAAGAAGATCCCTCAACTCTTCGTCGCCACGGGCGCGGACAAATGGGGCAACTACAAGGAATTCCCCTGGACCATCGGCTTCCAGCCGAGCTACCGGACGGAAGCGCAGATCTATGCCAAATACATTCTGAAGACCAAGCCGAACGCCAAGATCGGCATCCTCTATCAGAATGACGATTTCGGCAAAGACTACGTCCTCGGCATGAAGGATGTCCTTGGCGACAAATACCAGAAGATGGTGGTCAAGGAGGCTTCCTACGAGACGACGGATCCGACCATCGACTCGCAGATCGTGACGCTGCAAGGCGCGGGGGTCGACACGCTGCTCACGGCGGCCATTCCGAAATTTGCCGCGCAAGCGATCCGCAAGATCTACGACATCGGCTGGAAACCCGAGCACTTCCTGACCAATGTCTCGATCTCCGAAGCCGCCGTTCTGACGCCGGCCGGACCTGAGAAGGCCGTCGGCATCATCAGCTCCAACTACGGCAAGGATCCGAGCGATCCCGCCTGGAAGGACGATCCCGGCATCAAGCAGTGGCGCGCCTTCATGGACAAATACATGCCCGGCGCCGATCTCACCGATCTCAACACGGTTTACGGCTACGGCGCGAGCCTGACCATGCTGCAGGTCCTGAAGCAGTGCAACGGCGACTTCTCGCGCGAGAACATCATGAAGCAAGCCACGAATATCAAGGATCTCGAGCTGCCGACCCTGCTGCCCGGCATCAAGATCAATACCAGCCCGACCAACTACCATCCGATCCGTCAGATGCAATTGCAGAAATGGACCGGCAAGGGTTGGAAGCGTTTCGGCGACATCATCGAAGGCGCCGGCGCTTAGTGCGTGATGCAAACACGGAGGAAGTCCTTCTCCGCCCTTCGGGGCGGAGAAGGATTAGGATGAGGTGGGTGGCGCAGCTTGCGCGTTGAGCGCTCTGGAATCCCCCACCTCTCCGTACCTCTCCGCCCCCGAGGGGCGGAGAGGAGTTTCGCGGGATAAGCTTCGACCTCGACGAGAGCGATGGCGGGGCTCGGCACGAGCGGCCGAACCCCGCTCCTTTTGCGCTGCGGTTATTGGAGGCGCGCTTTAAGCTGCTGCAGGAGCGAAGCGGTCTGGTGCCGCGCCTTGTCGTCTCCGGCGATCTCCAGAAAATGCTCGAGCGCGCCGATCGCCGCACGCAGATTGCCGAGCTGTGCGTTGATGAGCCCCGCCTCGCGCCACAGCACTGCATAATGCGGCGCGAACAGCATCATGCTTTCGACGACGCCGAGAGCTCTTTCCATATGTCGGCTCTCGATCAGCCGAAGCTTCAAATTGTTCTGGAGCCGAATCAGGATCTCTCTGTCGCTGACGGGCGCATAATGCTGCGGCGTGAGCTCGGCCTCGGTGCCGCTGGTCGCCTTCAAGAGATCCCGCAGCTCGGCGGCCTCGCATATTCTCCCGCCGTGGAAAGGATCGAGGATGGCGCGCGCACCCTCTTGCTCGAATCGCACCAGAAAATGGCCGGGAAAGGATAGACCCGCCATGTTCCAGCCTTGGGCGCGCCCGGCATGGATGTAAAGGATGCCGAGCGCGACCGGCAGGCCCTTTCGGCGGTCGATCACCCGCATGAGATTGGCGTTTTGTAGATCCTCGTAGGTGAGCGTATCGCCCTCGTAATCGTATCTTCCGTGAAGGACGGCGGTGAGCGCCGCGATGCGCTCCGGCGCGTCCATGGCGTCGCAGGCGGCCTCGCCGACCTCGCGCGCCAGGGAGGCGAGATGGTGGTGATAGCGGGCGAGGTCGACGCGCGGGCGGTCGAGAGCGGCCAGCGCCAGCGCCGCTTCGGCAAGCGGCAACAGGTCATCCCGTCGCTGTCCGATGCCGCGGAGAAAACTCTCGGCCGTCGGGCGGTCGTGGAAATTTGCGCCGGCTCGCTCCTGCTTCATCGTCTCCGTCGGGGTTACTTCAGCGGCGTTACCTCGATCGTTGCGCGCGGGGTCGGAGCGTTCGCCGGCGTGTCCTGCACGCTGGGAGGCGTCGCCGATGCGGGTGTCGCGGCCGCCGCCGGCTCCGCCGCGGGCGGCTCGCCGGAGCGGATGCGGACATAAGACACGACGCGCCGTACATTGGGGATATTGCGGGCATAATCGGTGACCCGATTGAGCTCGGCCTGGCTGCGCGCAGAGCCGATGATGTAGACGACGCCGCTTTCCGTCTTGACCGTATAGTTGATCGATTTGATGTGGCTGTCGGCCAGCAAATCGGTACGCAGACGCGTCGAAATCACCGTGTCGCGGGCCTGATCGGCAAAATGCGTGTCGGGGCCCACTTCGACCTCGTCATAAACCTCTTTCACCCCGTCCACTTTCCAGGTGCGTTGCACCGCCTCCTGGCGCATCTGTTCATTCGGCACGCGGCCGGTGATCAGTACCCGGCTCTGGTAAACGGTAACCGCGAGATCATGCGCGAGGTCGTGGCTGTACTGGTCCCAGGACTGGCTCACCTGCGCGGCGATGGTCTTGTCCTTGAGCTGGTCGCCCGCCGATTCCTCCTGCCCCAGAACGGAATAGCCGCCTGCGGCGCCGGCGCCCGCGGCCGCGACGATGCAGCCGGAAAGCGCAGGAAGAACCGCAAGCATCGTAGCGCTCAGAAGAAAGATGCGAAGACGATCAAAAGGCTGGGACACGGCGGCAAGTCTCCTGTGAGGAAAGCTGGCCTATTGTCACGCAGGATCGCGGCGACGCAAGCGCTGCTTTGTGACGAAACCAAGGCAGTTGCCGCTAATGAAGCTCGCTCTGCCAGGCATCGATCAAATGTCGCGGCAGCCGGCGCGGCACCACGAGCATCACATCGAAACGTCGGGACAACCCGGCAAGATCTGGTCGGGTCGCGAGAAAATAGTCGAGCGCGCGGGCGACGCGCCGCCGCTGGCGATGCGAGATGGCCTCGGCGGCGCTCGCGAGATCGGCGCGCGCCTTCACCTCGATCGCGACAAGGAGGGCGCCGCGCCGGGCAATGAGGTCGATCTCGCCGGCGGGAACACGAAAGCGTTGCGCGAGAATGCGATAGCCCTTCAGCCGGAGATACCAGAGGCACAGCGTCTCCGCGAGATGGCCCAAACGAAATGCCTGTCGCTTGGCCGTGGGCGTCACTTCGCCCTGCCGGTCAGCGCCAGGGCTCGCGCATAGACCTCCCGCCGGGGAACGCCCGTCGCGGCGGCGACCGCGGCGCTGGCGTCCTTGAGGCTCAAGCCGCGCAGTGCCGCCATGATTTCGGCATCGAGCGCCGCGCCGGCTGGCGCGTCCGTCGTCTCTGGCGCCGGACCGACCACGATGACGATTTCGCCGCGCGGCGCCGGGGCCGCTTCATACTGCGCGGCGAGCGCGGATAGCGATCCGCGCCGGGCTTCCTCATAAAGCTTCGTGATCTCTCGCACCACCGCCGCCGGCCGATCGCCCAATACCTGCGCCATATCGGAAAGCGTGGCTGCGAGCCGCGGTGCGCCCTCGAAGAAGACGAGCGTCGCGCGGACGGACCCGAGTTCGACGAGCGCGCGCTGCCGGGCTGCGCTCTTTGTCGGCAGGAAACCGCCGAACAGAAAGCGATCGCTGGGCAAGCCGGAGAGTATCAGGGCGGCAAGCGGCGCCGATGGTCCCGGAAGTGTCGTGACGGGCAGGTCTTCGGCAATCGCCGCACGAACGAGCTTGAAGCCGGGATCGGAGATGAGCGGCGTGCCGGCATCGGAGACGAGAGCGATCGCTTCTCCTCGCCGCAGCCGCTCGAGTATGAGAGGGCGGACACGCTCGGCATTGTGATCGTGATAGGGCGACAAGGGCGCCGCTATGCGGTGGCGCGCCAAGAGCTTCGACGTGACCCGCGTGTCCTCGCACAGGACAAGATCGACACCGCGCAGCGTCGCCAGCGCGCGCAGCGTGATGTCTTCGGCGTTGCCGATCGGCGTGGCGACGATATGGAGGCCCGGTGCTGCCTGCCGTTTACATCCGGAAGGGGTGTGGTTAGGCTGCCCGCTGTCTCCTGACGGTTCCATGGAGGTAGCGCGTGGTCCGCCCCTCTCTGCGGCGATTTTCCTGCCCACGCCGCCTCGCTGCCGCGGCATGGCTGCTCCTCTCCGCGCTGGCGCTCTCGGCTTGCAACGCGACCTTACCGGGGATGTCGTCGACCCCGCAAGCGGACGCCACAGCACTGCCGCCGGCCGCTGCGACGGCGCCGCCGGCTCCCGTCACGCCGCCGCCCGAGGGGCCGCCGGCCGCTTCGCCGCCATCAAGTGCGACGGTCGGCAAGGTGCGCGTCGCCATTTTGCTGCCGCTTACCGGCGCAAACAGCGTGCTCGGCAATGCCATGCTCGATGCCGCACAGATGGCGCTCTATGAGGTGGCGGATGAGAAGCTGGAATTGCGGCCACGCGACACGCAGGGTACGCCGCAGGCGGCGGCAGAAGCGGCGCGTGCCGCCCTCGCCGATGGCGCCCGCCTCATCATCGGCCCGCTGCTGGCGGCAGAAGTGGAGGCCGTGAAGCCGGTCGCGCATGCCGCGGACGTGCCGGTGATCGCCTTCTCGACGGCGACGCAGCTCGCGGGCGACGGGACATATCTCATCGGCTTCTTGCCGCGCCAGGAGATCGAGCGCGTCACCGCTTTCGCTCATGCCAAGGGCGTCACCCGCTTCGCCGTTCTCGCACCGCGTACGGCTTACGGCGAGATCGCGGTCGAGGCGCTGCGCGCCGCGACGCAAGCAAATGCCTCGACGCTCGACCGCATCGACTATTACGATCCGACGACCCAGGATTTGACCCCGATGGTGAAGCGCTTCGCGGCGGGACGAAACTATGACGCCGTGCTCTTGCCCGAGGGCGGCGCCAAGTTGCGCGCGGTGGCGCCGCTTCTGCCCTACTATGACGTCGACCCCGACAAGGTGCATTTTCTCGGCACCGGGCTCTGGGACGAGCCCGGCACGGCGACGGAGCCCGCGCTGTCCGGCGGCTGGTATGCCGCCCCGCCGCCCGCCGCCCGGGCGGAATTCGAGCGGCATTTCCAGGATCTCTATCGACGCCCGCCGCCGCGTCTGGCGACGCTTGCCTATGATGCGACGGCGCTGGCTGCCGTGCTGGCGCATGGCGAGAACGGCGCCGATTTCTCGACAACGGCGCTCACCAATCCGAGCGGCTTCGCCGGCATCGACGGCATCTTCCGCCTGCTTCCGAGCGGCCTGGTACAGCGCGGTCTGGCGGTGCTCGAAGTCCATCGCGGCGGCAACACCGTCATCGATCCCGCGCCCAACACCTTCCAGGCGCAGGGCTTCTAGCCGAGCGACATGAAGATCTATCTCGCCGGACCGCTCTTTACCGCTGCCGAATGGGACTTCAATACGCGTCTCGCCCAAGGGCTCCGCGACAAGGGACACGAGGTGTGGCTGCCGCAGGAGCATGAGCAGCGTGACAAGACCGCGAAAGAGATCTTCGACGAGGATGTGAAGAGTATCGACTGGGCCGAGGTGCTCGTCGCGAACATGGATGGAGCCGATCCCGATTCTGGTACCTGCTGGGAATGCGGCTATGCCTATCACCAGGGAAAGCCGACGATCCTGTTCCGCACCGACTTCCGCATGGCCGATGAGAGCTTCAAGGCACCCTACAATCTGATGCTGACGGAATCGGCGACCCTCCGGCTCGATCTGCCGCTGGCCGATATGGCGACGCTGACGGAGCGCATCGATCGCGCGCTGCGGGAGCTCGCCGCATTGCGCCGCTAAGCGAGGAGGCTGGCGAGCACGGCGTTCAAGCGCTGTCGCCCGGCCGGGGTGGCGCGCAATCCTCTGTCATCGAGCACAAGAAAGCCGCCAGCCGCGAGACGCGCCAGGCGCGCCGAGTCAAGCGCCTGTTCGATCTCCTCGCCGAGTTCGGCGTGGAACCGCGCGCGGTCGATGCCCTCGGCGAGCCTCAGCCCCATCATCAGTATCTCCTCTCGCCGCTCCGCTGGCGAAAGCGGCAGGCGTTCCTGCGTGCCGTGACCGTCGCGTTCGACGGCCGCGAGCCACGTCTCCGGCGCGCGCAACTGCCGAGAGGCGAGCTTCGAGCCGCCAAGCGTCAGCCGGCCATGCGCCCCCGGACCGACGCCGACATAATCGCCATAGCGCCAATAGGTGAGATTATGCCGGCTCTCGCAGCCGGGGCGCGCATGGTTCGAGATCTCATAAGCAGGAAGACCCGCCGCGGTCAGCTTCTCCTGTGTCGCCTCATAAAATGCGCCGGCGAGTTCGTCATCGGGCAGGACGAGATCGCCGCGCCCCGCAGCGGCGGCAAAGGCGGTGCCGGGCTCGATCGTGAGCTGATAGACCGAGAGATGGTCGCCCGCGAGCGCTATCGCCTGGTCGAGCTCGGTCTGCCAATCCGCCAGCGCCTGCCCCGGCCGTGCATAGATGAGATCGAAGGAATAGCGATCGAAATGACGCTCGGCGAGCTCAATGGCGCCCACCGCCTCGCTCCGATCATGACCGCGACCGAGCAAACGGAGCGCCTTGTCATCGAGGGCCTGAACGCCGAGCGACAATCGGTTGACGCCCGCGAGGCGGAGCTCGCGAAAGCGCGAGGCCTCGACGGAAGTCGGATTTGCCTCGAGAGTGATCTCCGCATCGCTCGCGACTTCCCAGCGTGATGAGAGGCGATCGAGCAGCGCCGCCACCGTCGCCGGCGCCATGAGGGAGGGTGTGCCGCCGCCGAAGAAGACCGACGTCACGCGGCGTGCGGCCGTCTCTTGAGCGGCATGATCGAGCTCTGCCAGAAGCGCGGCGCGCCAGCGTTCCTGCTCGATGCGCTCACGCACATGGCTGTTGAAATCACAATAAGGGCATTTCGATTTGCAGAACGGCCAGTGGATATAGATCGCGAGGTCCCGCTCTGACATCGGCGCCCTTCATCATCCGGCAAAGCATGCGGCGACGAGCTTCTGGAATGCATCCGCGCGGTGGCTTATCGCGTGCTTCGCCGCCGGCTCCATCTCGCCGAAGGTGAGCGTCCCCCCGGCCGGCAGAAACATCGGGTCGTAACCGAAGCCGCGCGTCCCGCGGGGCGGCCACACCAATCGGCCCTGCACCTCGCCGCGAAACGTGTCGACATGACCATCGGGCCAAGCGAGCGTCAGCACCGCGACGAAATGCGCGCGCCGATCCGGATTGCCGCCAAGCCGCTCCTCGACCAGCGCCATAGCGCGGCCGAAATTCCGGTCAGGACCCGCCCATCGAGCGGAATAGACCCCCGGAGCGCCGCCCAATGCCGGTACAACCAATCCCGAATCATCGGCGAGCGCGGGCAGCCGGCTCGCCGTCGCGGCGGCGAGCGCTTTCAGTGCCGCATTCGCCTCGAAACTGTCCCCGGTCTCCTCGGGCTCGGGCAGTCCGAGCGCGCCGGCGCCGCTGGGCGTGACCGCAAAAGGCGTCAGTAACGCGCTGATCTCCTTCAGCTTTCCCGGGTTGTGCGTGGCGATGACGAGCCGGCCGCCGGTAAATTTGCGGGCCACGGCGTCACTCCTCTTGCTGCTCGAGCGCCGCCCGTTGCAACGCCACCAGTTGATCGATGCCATGCCGCGCCAGGGCCAGCATCTCGGCGAAGCGGCTCTCGGCGAAGGGCATGGCCTCGGCGGTCGCTTGGATCTCGACGATGCCGCCCCGTCCGGTCAGGACAAAATTCGCGTCGGCCTCTGCCGTCGAGTCCTCGGCATAGTCGAGGTCGAGCATGGCGGTGCCCTCGCGGATTCCGCAAGAGACCGCCGCCACCGCGTCCAAGAGCGGCAGGGCCGGAAGCGCGCCGGCGGCGACGAGCTTTCGCAGCGCCCCGTAAAGCGCCACGTAGCTGCCGGTGATCGCCGCGGTGCGCGTACCGCCATCGGCCTGGAGCACGTCGCAATCGATGCGGATCTGGCGCTCACCCAGCGCGGCGAGGTCGGTTACCGCCCGCAAGCTGCGCCCGATGAGCCGCTGGATCTCCTGGGTGCGGCCGCTTTGCTTGCCGCGTGCGGCTTCCCGGTCGGTGCGGGTATGCGTGGAGCGGGGCAACATGCCGTATTCGGCGGTAACCCAGCCCCGTCCCGTGTTGCGCAGGAAGGGCGGCACCTTCTCCTCCACGCTTGCGGTGCAGAGGACGTGGGTGTCGCCGAACCGGGCGAGGCAGGAGCCCTCGGCATATTTGGCAAAACCCGGCTCCAAGCGTACCGGGCGCAACTCGTCGAAGGCACGACCGGAAGGACGTGTCATGGCAGGTCTCTGATCCCTTCTCGTCGTGCGAAATCGCCGAAAAGCTAGTGCGCCGCGCCGCCCGCGTCCAGGGGCGCCGGCCCATCGCGGTTGACGCTATTGCACCCTCTTCCTACATTCGGCCCCACGCGAGGATGCTTCCAGCGCCCATGGCAACGGAACAGATGTCGCCGCTTGTCCCCAAACCGATCGTTACGGAACTCAACGAGCGTAGCCGAGAGATTTTCCGTTTGATCGTCGATACTTACGTCGAAACCGGTGAGCCCGTGGGATCGCGCACCCTGTCGCGCCGCGGCGGTCTCGATCTGTCGCCCGCGACCATCCGCAACGTGATGGCCGATCTGGAGGATGCCGGTCTGCTCTTTGCGCCGCATACCTCCGCGGGCCGGTTGCCGACCGATGCCGGTTTGCGGCTCTTCGTCAACGGCCTGCTGGAAGTGGGAGGCGTGAGCGAGGACGAACGGCGCAGCATCGATGGACGCCTCGTCGCTTCGGGCAAGACGCTGGCCCAGGCTCTGGAGGAGGCTACCACGGCGCTGTCCGGGCTTTCGCGCTGCGCCGGGTTGGTCGTGGCGCCCAAGACCGAAAGACGACCGCTCAAGCATATCGAGTTCGTGCCGCTGGGGCCGCAGCGCGCTCTGGTCGTGATGGTCACGGAAGACGGCTTGGTCGAGAACCGCCTCATCGACGTGGCGCTGGGCACGCCGCCATCGACGCTGGTAGCGGCCGCCAATTATCTCAATGCGCGTCTGGTCGGCCATACGCTCGACGAGGCGAAAGCCGCGATCGCGCTCGACATCGAGACGAAACGTGCGCAGCTCGATGAGCTCACGGCAAAGCTGGTCGAGGCGGGGCTTGCCTCTTGGGCCGGCGGCGGCGAAGGCAATGCGCTCATCGTCCGCGGCCAGGCGAACCTGCTCGAAGACGTGACGGCGCTCGCGGATCTCGAGCGGCTCCGCAGCCTGTTCGACATGCTGGAAACCAAGGAATCGATGATCCGTCTGCTCGATGCGACGCGCGAAGGCGAGGGCGTGCAGATCTTCATTGGTGCCGACAACCCTCTGTTCGGTGTTGCCGGTTGCTCCGCGATCGTCGCGCCCTATGCCGATAGCCGGGAGCAAGTGGTGGGCGCCATTGGCGTGATTGGGCCGACCCGCATCAACTATGCCCGCATCATACCGCTCGTCGACTACACGGCGAAAGTGATCGGCAAGATGTTGGGGTGAGAATTTCCAAGGTGGGATCAGCGAAATGAGCAATGAGAGAAACGGTGTAGAGACGCCGCCGGATGGGGCTTCGCCCGGTGATGGCGGCCAATTGCGAGAGGGGTCGGGCCTCGAGGAGCGCCTTGCCACGGCGGAGGCGGAGGTCGCCGACGCCAAGGACAAGCTGTTGCGGGCCTTGGCGGAAACGGAGAATGTTCGCCGTCGCGCTCAGCGCGAGCGCGAGGATGCGTCGAAATATGGTGCCGCCAACTTTGCCAGGGATCTCTTGAGCGTCGCCGACAATCTGCGCCGCGCCATCGAGAGCGTGCCCGAGGCGCAAGCCACGGACGAATTGACCCGCACGCTTCTGCAAGGCGTCGCCGCCACGGAGCGCGAGCTGCTCGCCGCCTTCGAGCGGCACGGAATCCGGCGCATCGATCCCTCGGGTCAGCGCTTCGACCACAATTTCCATCAGGCGATCTTCGAGCAGGAGAATACCGGGCAGCCCGCGGGCACGATCGTTCAGGTGTTGCAGCCCGGCTACGTGATGCATGACCGGCTCTTGCGCCCGGCGATGGTGGGTGTCGCGAAGGGCGAGGCCAAGCCCGCGCCGCCAGAGCCCCAGCATTTCGACACGGTGGTTTGAGCGAAAGGCCACCGGAGAGGTCCGGTTTGCCGCGTCGCCCGGCAGTGGAAGATGTCAATGGCTTTCTCGTGCTGCGCGGCTTTTTCGACCGGCAGACGCAGGAGGCCCTTGTCGCCGCCTGCCTCGACGTCGCGCGCGACGCACCCTTCTTCACGCCGACCATGGGGGACGGGCGGCCCTTCCGGATCGAGATGACCAATGCCGGAGAATGGGGCTGGCTTTCCGACCGCACGGGCTACCGTTACGCGCGCCATCACCCGCTCACCGGCCGCGCATGGCCGCCACTGCCGCCGCTCCTGCTCACCAGCATGCGGTGTGCGCTTGCCGAGACGTCAGGTCTTGCGGTTGCCGAGGCGTTCGGCCCGCAATGTTTTCTCATCAACCGCTATAGCGCCGAGCGGCGGGGTCGGCTCGGCCTTCATCGCGACGAGGACGAGCGCGACCGCTCGCAGCCCATCGTCACGCTCTCGCTCGGCGCGGACGCGGTTTTTCTCGCCGGCGGGCTGACGCGCCGGGACCCTGTCGAGCGGGTGATTGTCGGAAGCGGCGATGTCGTGGTCATGGGGGGGCGCAGCCGCATGGCCTATCACGGGGTCGATCGGCTCCTGCCGACCTTGGCAACGCCGATGGCGGAGGGGTTGCGGCTCTCCGTGACCGCGCGGCGCGTCGATATCGTCACCTGATTCCTGCCGGACGATAAACCGGCAACGTCTTGCAGTGGCGCCCCCTCTCTCCCCATATCTCCGGCTGGTGTGACATTTCCCGGATGACGGGTCGTGGCCGTTGTATGGCAGACCGGCCATCCATATATAAACCCTGCCCGACACAGGGAAATCACGTGACGGACCATTCCAGGGGGATCGCGCAGTGCCTCCGGGGGCTGCGGAACCCTGCTGCAAAGAAGAGGTGGCCATGGCAAAGGTAATCGGAATCGATCTCGGGACGACGAATTCGTGCGTCGCCGTGATGGAAGGCAAGACCGCCAAGGTGATCGAGAACGCCGAGGGGATGCGTACGACGCCCTCGATGGTGGCGTTCACCGAGTCAGGCGAGCGTCTGGTCGGCCAACCGGCAAAGCGCCAGGGGGTAACGAACCCCGAGAACACGTTCTACGGAATCAAGCGGCTGATCGGCCGGCGCTTCTCGGACCCGATGGTCAAGAAGGAGATCGAGCTGGTCCCCTTCAAGATCATCTCCGGCGACAATGGCGACGCGTGGGTGCAGAGCCGCGGCACGCGCTATGCGCCCTCGCAGATCAGCGCCTTCGTCCTGCAAAAGATGAAGGAGACGGCCGAGGCCTATCTCGGCGAGCCCGTCACCGAGGCGGTGATCACGGTGCCGGCTTACTTCAACGACAGCCAGCGTCAGGCGACGAAGGATGCCGGCAAGATCGCCGGCCTCGAGGTGCTCCGCATCATCAATGAGCCGACGGCCGCCGCGCTCGCCTACGGGCTGGAAAAGAAGGGTACGGGCACGATCGCCGTCTATGACCTCGGCGGCGGCACGTTCGACATCTCGGTCCTCGAGATCGGCGACGGCGTCTTCGAGGTGAAATCGACGAATGGCGACACCTTCCTGGGCGGCGAGGATTTCGACAAGCGCGTCATCGATTATCTCGCAGACGAATTCAAGAAGGAGCAGGGCATCGACCTGCGCAATGACCGCCTCGCTTTGCAGCGGCTCAAGGAAGCCGCCGAGAAGGCCAAGATCGAGCTCTCTTCGTCGATGCAGACCGAGGTCAACCTCCCGTTCATCACGGCTGACCAGACCGGGCCGAAGCATCTCAACATCAAGCTCACCCGCGCCAAGCTCGAGGCGCTGGTCGACGATCTCATCCAGAAGACGATGGAGCCTTGCCGGAACGCACTCAAGGATGCGGGGCTCAAGGCGTCCGAGATCGATGACGTGATCCTGGTGGGCGGCATGACCCGCATGCCCAAGGTCATCGAGGTCGTGAAGCAATTCTTCGGCAAGGAGCCCAATCGCAGTGTCAACCCGGACGAAGTGGTCGCCGTCGGCGCCGCCATTCAGGCCGGCGTGCTCAAGGGCGAGGTGAAGGATGTCCTGCTGCTCGACGTGACGCCGCTGTCGCTCGGCATCGAGACGCTGGGCGGCGTCTTCACGCGTCTCATCGATCGCAACACGACGATCCCCACGAAGAAGAGCCAGACCTTCTCCACGGCCGAGGACAACCAGACCGCGGTCACCATTCGCGTCTTCCAAGGTGAGCGCGAGATGGCGGCGGACAACAAGCTGCTGGGCCAGTTCGATCTCGTCGGTATTCCCTCGGCGCCGCGTGGCGTGCCGCAGATCGAGGTGACCTTCGATATCGATGCCAACGGCATCGTCTCGGTCTCGGCCAAGGACAAGGCCACCGGCAAGGAGCAGCAGATCCGCATCCAGGCCTCGGGTGGTCTTTCCGAGGCGGATATCGAGAAGATGGTCAAGGATGCCGAAGCTCACGCCGAGGAGGACAAGAAGCGGCGGGAACTCGTCGAGGCCAAGAACCAGGCCGAGGGGCTTGTCCACACGACCGAACGCACGCTGAGCGAGGCCGGCGACAAAGTCCCGGCGGGCGAGCGCGAGGCGGTGGAAGCCGCGATCCGCGAGGTGAAATCGGCGCTCGAGAGCAGCGATGTCGAGCGCATCAAGGCCAAGACGCAGGCTCTCGGCCAAGCCTCGATGCGGATCGGCGAGGCGATGTACAAGGCGCAGGCAGCGGGCGGTGGGCAGCCCGGCGCGGATGGTGGCGCTGCCGGTGGCGCGGGCGCTGCCGCAGGAGGCGAGAAGGTCGTCGATGCCGATTTCGAGGAGGTCGACGAACAGAAAAAGCGCGGCTCGGCCTAAGGCCGGCCGATTGCTCGGATCAGCCGCTCCGGCTCGGGGGATCCCC
>Ga0070738_10002260_pt1 | contig 30799 bp, 20 predicted proteins | sample Coa_R2_2_FD_66446 | JGI IMG/M metagenome (GOLD analysis project Ga0070738, IMG submission 66446) | Surface soil microbial communities from Centralia Pennsylvania, which are recovering from an underground coalmine fire - Coalmine... | ecosystem: Environmental > Terrestrial > Soil > Unclassified ...
TACTCTATTGGACTTTCCAGACCTGTCAGCATACAGGTAGAATCCTTTGGTACAGGCAAAATTCCTGATGAAGAAATCACAGCCCTTCTAGAAAAGCATTTTGATTTTCGCCTTGCAGGAATCATCAAGCAGTTTAATCTGAGATTCTTACCCGCGATTGTTAAAGGTGGTTTCTACAAAAAACTAGCAGCATACGGTCATGTTGGCAGAGTGGATCTAGGAATTGTTCCTTGGGAAGAGATAGATAAAGTTCCTCTGTTGCAAGGTTAAAGTCCAACTTTTATAGAAGGCGATCACCAAAAATGAGGGCGTTGCTAAATTTGATCATGAATTATGAATTTTGTTTGTAGATATATTGGTAGTTCAAACCCAAATCCTTGTAGAGACGTAGCATTACTGCGTCTCTGCACACCCGTGGATTGAAAATTCATAATTTGATTCAGCAACACCAAAATTAGTAGTTGATGATATGGCTTGTCAAGAGCCGAAAAAAAGAAAATTGTATAAGTAGCAATAGAACAATGCAGATTGAGGCTAGATTGGTACTGGAGATTCTAAGTATAGTGTTGGTTCTTGCATAGTAAATTCTATGCCATAACTTAAAAGCTTTTTAGAAATCGAGTCGTTGGCTAACTCTAACAAACGCTTACGGAAATCAATAGAGTTTTCATTTGAGCCGAAGATAAAGAAACTCACTCTAGCACGAACTCCTGGCGAGTCTTCGTGGTCAAATAAATGAATCTTTGTACTGTTTGGATCTATGCCAAACAATGAGTTAGTACTTTCTTTAATGACCTTTTCTAGTAATGCTTGTTCAGGCTTGTCTAAACTCCGTGGAAAATCGAGATAAAGCAGGACCATCACTTTTTTTCCTCGCGTCACGTTTTCGATATCTGCACTAGACATGACTGAGTTGGGAACAATTACCAAGGTACTTTTAGCAAGTGTCCGGAGCTTAGTCGAACGCAAACCAATAGCCTCGACACGAGCAAATAGAATTCCTTGAGAACTTAAATGAACTCGAATGTATTCTCCAGGAACATAAGGACGATCTAAGTATATGACAATAGTACCAAATACCTGTTCTAGAGTTTTTTGAGCAGCAAAAGCAACCGCTATACCCCCAATTCCCAAACCAGCAACTAACCCAATCAAATTGACATTTTGACTTTGAGCGAATGCAACAGCCACAACAAACCCAATGATGACGTTGGCAATAGTTTCAAAAACTAAAAGTAGCTCATCAACTTCTAAACCCACTTTACGAACCAATTCAATTCCATAAACACGTAAGAAGTTGCGAAATAATCTAGATATGAATACAGCTATACTAACTGCTATTGATAGGTCAAGAAAGAATTTCAAGAAGCTGTGAAATCCTGGATATTCTTGAATAAAGTACAAACAGAAGGAGATAAGAATTAATGTGACTATAATTCTTATTATACCTTCCAACGAATTAACCAAGTTTTCATAAGTTTTGAAAATCTTTTGAGATGAGAATCTCATCACAATCTTGTGAAGCGCTTGAGGAAAAAGCTTTCCCAATATCAGAGAGCAGAAAATAAATAATATAAAAATACTAAATTTAATGCCAAAGGCGATCAAAAATTTGCGAGTTTCTTCGTCACTTGTAAACAGAGATCTTGAGTCTAGCAGCATTTTCATATCATTATCGACTAATGTTTATTTAAACAGTTAAGAGTTACTCTAAATACTAATTGGTGCGTCAATATCAACTGGTTTTTCTTCTAAATCAAATGCAATACCATATTCTTTAAGCTGCAAAGTAATGCTTTGTTTTGCTACATCTAGTAATTGTCGACGAATATCCATTGACATCTCACCAGAGCCGAGAATAAAAAAGTGTATTTGTGCCTGAGTAATATTAGCTCTTCCTTCTTGGACAAGTGTTTTAAAAACCACATTCGTATTTCGGGAATCAATTCCATAAATATCGCTGGTGCTTTCTAGTATGACTTGACGGATTAAAGCGCGTTCATCTTCAAAAACTTCTCTAGAGAAAGTGAGATGGACTAAAGAAACAATTTTTCTAGCTACAGAAAAGTTCTCAATACTCATACTAGTTAGGGAATTGTTCGGGATAATTGTTAAAGTTCCTTTGCCAGAATTACGAATTTTAGTAGAACGTAAACCAATAGTTTCAATCTTACCAAATGTGCCATCAGGTAGACCAATATAATCATCAACGACGAAAGGTCTGTCAATATAAAGAACAATTCCACCTAATAACTGCTGCAAAATCTGTTGAGATGCAAAAGCAACAGCTAATCCCCCTATTCCCAAACTTGCTACTACACCTAAAACATTAATGTGGTGAGTTTGGGCAAAAATGAAGATAATGATGAGAAAAATAGTGATATTAGATACAATTCTGCCTACCACTAATAACTCACCATTTATTTTTCCACTTAAGGCAGTTGCTTGCAGATAAGCTGTAAAAAAGTTCTCAAATAAGCGAGAAGTTAACCAACCAACCATAATGGCTACTACTATTGCGAGAACAAATTCTAAGTAGTTAAGCCAAGTTGGTTTGGGAACAAGTAACAAAGTGATATCAAGTAATACCAATATAGTGGTTAAGACTATCATATTTTGGTAAGAAATAATGACTTTCTCATACATGCTTCTTTCTTCAGAAGACAAGAAACGAATAGCAATGAATCCACTCATTTTCTTCACCAAAAAAGATAGAAGAAATAACACACTAAAAAAAATAACTCCTATCCCTATAGCACTAGTCACAATAAACATAGGCATGAAGTTATTTTGAACTATTTTAGATAAGAAAGTAATATCCACCATGCAACAGATGTAGATGTATTCGACAACTCCACAATAAGCTCTTGCAGAATTTTAAAGCTAAAACCTGCAGAGCTTTAATCAAGTTCACAATCAAGGTTAGGTTAGATTTGGAAGTAAAAAGTGTAGAACGATTAAACAATTAAAAAGGTGAGTTCGTTCCTTACAGTGTGTTGCTATTAGTATAATACTAGCAACAACTTTTTAAGCATGCCTAAGTTAAGCCAATAACAACATATTGTTTGATTCACTGAAAAATGCATAATCTTTCTCAAAAAACGTCTGCGTTCTATTGTCTCGATTTCCAGAGGACAGGGCACAACATGATGTTATATGCAATATAATCCTTGGATCTTCCTTTAAAAAGGTTGTCTTTAAAATCCATGTCATCCTAACACATTAGCTGTTTTATAAACAAAAAGCAAATAAAACTATCAAGCCTTCTTTATCGGCTTTCTCTTGAAAATATTGGCGCTAACACTAAAAAATCACATAAAAGCTCACTATATTTTGCATTATCTTAGTTCTTTAGTAGATTTAGTGTTAACCTTCTTCTCTCTTTCTGAAACCTTGTTTGTGTTAAATAAAACAGACATAAGTAAAACCCCACTAGATTTAGTGGGGTGATTACATTGAATTTGTTGCAGCAATGATACTCGAGAGAACGTACTAAATAATATAGTAATTATCAAATATGAGTAAATTGTGAGTTTTTAGCATTTTCCTAGTCTAAAAAAAATTATATCGATGAGAATCGGAACAGATTGTGCAGTCCTCTTAAGAAGATGACAAGAGTGAAGAAAACTTTAACAATTTTGAAATAAACAGTGAAGATTCTCAGAATATTCTCACAATTGATAGCTAGCATACTGACATTACCAAGTGTACAGTTCTGGTTATAACTTTGATGTAAACATCCCACCAAAGTTGGTGGGTTTTACTTATAAAAAAGCCACTAGTTTGATGAGGAAAGAAGGAGAACAAGGGAAGGAGAGCCAGCGACGTGCATGGGCAGGTTTCCCGACTTGAGATGACTAACGTGCCTGTTTGAAACAACGATTTGAATCCTTTCGACCTTAGCTAAGGGAGAGATCCACTATCCTCAGAATTTCCTCAAAATTTATGAGTACTGTATTAGAGTGCTTCTAAGCATAGAATACACAGAATGAATTTGGTCATTTCTCGGACTTACCCCACTAGAACTAGTGGGGTTTTGCTTATAGGGAGTGAATTGCTATTAGTCAAATAAGTTCGGCAATAAAGTCGGAAAAAGTCTGGTTTAATATTTTCAGCGCTGGCTCCCCTTGTCCTACCTTCCTTCCCCTGCTTGCGAATCGATATAACACGACTTTTTCCGACCTCACTACTAAACTGACGACCGAACTTATCCGACTGACAAATCTTGAGCTTATTGCAACGATTGGGTATATGAAAAGCTAAGAGCTAGTGAATTACAATACTGTAATTGACTTTCTCAAACGTCCAACTTATACCAACTTCTCTAAAATTTAGAGACAGATCCAAAGTCAGAAATTTTTGTCTAGTCTAGCTTTCTTAATTTTAAATTGTGAATTTTGAAAAGGATTAAAATTATGCTTCAAATTCTAGAAAACGAATTATTGACTGAATTGTCTGAAAAGCAGCAAGAGATGGTTACAGGAGGTTCCCAAGGCATTACCAAAGCTATTGGTACTTTTTATCACATGGATTCGATAAAGTTAATAGAGCAAGTCGGTTCAGGTCCTGATGGTAGTTTTGTAAACATAGGCCTTGAGCAGTCTCAAGTAACAACTGGGTCCAGCGAGATGCTGAACGCTGATTTCTTTGGTGGTTGGCCAAATTTCTTCTAAACATATAAATTTCAAGTCTTCAAGTGTAAATTCCTCAATCTCTGCGTTTGCCTTCCTTGTTATACTCGCATTTAAAGAAGATGGTTAATCAAAGAGGTAGCTTTATGTAAAAACAGCTGCCTACTCCTACTATACTTTCAACCCACATTTGCCCATCATGTTGCTCTACGATATTGCGGCAAATAGCTAGACCTAAACCAGTGCCTCCTTGCTTACGGGAGTCGGAGGCATCTACTTGATGAAAACGCTCAAAAATAGCTTCTATTTTGTCAGCAGGAATACCTCTTCCCTGATCTTGTACCTTAAATAAGACAGATGGAGCTTGAGCATCTTTAGCTAGCATTTCTTCTACTGTCATCCATACAGTAGATCCCCGAGGAGAGAACTTAATGGCATTGCTCAGCAGATTTGTGAGAACTTGAATGATCCGATCTTTATCAACTAAAACTTCAATTGATTGAGGTGAAACTGATAAATTTACTTCGGATTGATGAAACATTAATTGCATCAAATCTGCTGCTTTGGATAATAACTCACCAGTATCAACTTTTTCTTTAAATAAAGTAATTTTACCAGATTGCAATCTTTCTAAATCTAAAATATTGCTAACTAATCTAACTAGACGTTCTGCGTTTTCTGAAGCGATTTTAATAATTCGCTTACCCGCATCAGACTCTGGTTTTACTATACCTTTTGACAATAAATTTAAGCCTCCCTGAATTGAGGTCATAGGAGTGCGAAGTTCATGGCTAACAACAGATATAAACTCATTTTTCATTTTATCTAATGCTTCACGTTTAGTAATATCTTCACCAATGCTCATCGTACCTATAACTTGCCCTTGTGAATCTCGGAGCAGTGTATTATTCCAGGTAATTATTCGTTCTGTGTGAGATTTAGTTAGCAGTTGGCTCTGGTGGTGAGGATGTAATCCTTGCTCTAGCATTTCTACAAACAATTCTTGTATATGCTGTTGCTGCTCTTGTGGGATAAAATGACTGAGCCAATTTTTGCCTAAAACTTCTTCTTGAGTATAATTAACTAATTTTAAAAAGAAAGGATTGGCATATTTAACTTGACCTGTACTGTCCAATCCAACGACTAACAACTTTACATTTTCTAATAAGCTACGCCAACGACGTTCTGCTTCACGCAATTGAGCTTCTATTTTAGTTTGTTGAGCAATAGTTGTTGTTAAAACATTGATTAATCTATGCATATGCGTATTTGCTTTTGATAATTCAGCAGTTCGCTCTACAACTTGCGTTTCTAGTGCGGCTTTTGAACTTTTCAAAATTGCTTCTGCTTGCTTTTGAACACTAATATCCATAACAGTACCAAGCATCCGCACTGCTTTGCCTTCATGGTTGCAGAAAAACTTGCCTTTACCCGCAATCCAGTGCTGACTATCATCAGGCCAAATAACTCTATATTCCTGATGATATTCGCATTTCTCGTTTTGAGCAGCAATAAGTGCTTGATTAATAGTTTCTCTGTCATCTGGATGAACACAGCTAATAAAAGCTTCATAGCTACCCACAAATGTACCTGGTGCTAGACCAAATAACTGTTCATGTCTAGTTGACCATTTGATTTCGTTCGTCAGAGCATTCCAATCCCAAGTTCCCATCTGAGCAGCTTCTAAAGCTAGCCTTAAATGCTCCTCATTTTCTTTTAACGCGATCTCAGTCTGCTTTTGCTGAGTTATTTCTTTTAGAAAAATCGATATTCCATCTCCAGAAGGATAAATACGATTTTCAAACCAACGCTGAATTGATGGATAATAGACCTCTAACTGAACACAATTTTGTTCATTGAAAGCTTGAGAATAGGCTTGATAAGAATGCTGTCTAAATTCTTCGCTAACTTCTTGCCAAATATTTTTACCGATTAAATCTTCTGGTTTTCTACCAAAAATTTCTGCTGCTTTTTTGTTAACGTAGGTATAGCACCAATTAGAATCGACAGCTATAAAAGCATCACTAATACTTTCTAAAATACTAGATAAATGTCGTTTAGTGGCTTCCGCTTCTGCATAAGCAGCTTGCTCACGTATCACAAGCTGTGCTATTTCCTCTTCTATCTGCTTGCGCTCCGTGATATTTGTTAGTGTCACCACACTACCAATAATATGGTTTTCCGAATTTAAGAGTGGAGAAGCACCCAATAGTAAACTGAATTCTCTACCATCTTCCCGATTTAATAATACTTCTACCCCTTGAAAACATTGATCTTGCACTATTGTAGATAGTGAAAATTCTGGTAAATTTTCTTGTTCATCTATTGCTTGTCTATTACTAAACAAACAAGCTTCTATTTTTTGAAAGCTACTGCAATGATCACATTGCAGAGGAAATGCTACATCAAATTGTTGAAATAATGGATTCTTGCCACACACTTGCTGTGCTGCTTGATTGGCGCGAATAATTAGTCCATTTTCGTCACATACAATGATTGCTTCAGCAGCTTGGTCAAGAATCGAAGTTGCTAGTCTTTCTGCTGCAATAATTTCTGCATTCCGTTTTTGCTCTGTTAAATCTGTTACTACTAAGCAAGTAACTGCTACGTTATCTATTTGCAATCGGTTAAAAGATAAATAAACAGGTATTTGCATTTTATCATCAGCAATTAAGTTTAATTCTCCTCGATTTGTTGCTTGTCTTTCTTGCTGAAATAATCCTCTAAACACCTGTTTTTCTAATGGTGCTATATACTCTTCAAAGTTAGAACCTATGATTTTCTGTAATGGCTTTTTGAGCATTCCTGCTAAATGCTGATTACAGTAAAGAATTGTTCCATATTCATCGAGAGTTACAGCACCTTCGTGCATTTCTTGTACAAAAACACGGTATGGATAATCAGTATCTTGCAAGGTGAAAACTCGTTCGCCTTGAGGGCTAGATATAACTAAAGCATCTACTTCCCCCATTTTTATGGCTCTAAAAGTCTCTTCTAGGGTTTGTATTTGGTGACGTAGAGCTATATTTTCATTTTCAAGTTCTTGGAGTGTTTTCACTGCAATCACCCTATTAACCTACAGTCGAATAGCGAAAAGTTTTTAAGCAATATCTAAAGCAATGATAACTTTATCAACACTGGTCAGATCGCCAATTAGCTTTTGTAAAGGTGGTGGTAATTCTTTGATTAGAGTAGGTGCAGCAAATACATGGTCTTTTTCTAAAACCTCAGGCTGTTGGTATATATCAATAATTTCCATGTCATAATTTCCCGCCAAGTATTTTTCACAAATTTTTTTCAAAATCGAAATGGTACGCATGGATCGGAGACTATTACCAGCAACATACAAACGCAAAACATATTTTTGTAAATCTTTTTTTGCCAATAATTGTTCAAAATCTTTTGTAGAATCTATAATCATCTCATCAGAATGATCATTGATTTGGTTTGAAGAGTTCATGGCTATCCTCGGCTTGTAGTTACATGACATGACGTAAATCTAGCCCTACTAAAACTTTTTCCGTGTTGGATAAATCCCCAATAATTTGCTTGACAGGCTCTGGTAGCTTTCGCACTAAAGTTGGGATAGCTAAAATTTGATCTCCTTTAGCTAACTGAGGATTTTCTAGCAGGTCAATTACTTCAATTTGATATTTCCCCTCAAGGTTTTCTTCACAAATTTTCTTTAGGTTGGCAAATGCTTTTAAAGATTTTGGAGTTTGTCCAGCTACATACAGTCGTAACTCCCAATTTTCTATTTCTGTTTCGCTAGATTTACTTTGAGAATCTATGAAATTCATAATTCAATCTCAACTTATTACTTATCAGTCAGCTTGACGAAACCGTGCTCTTTTCTGTTCTTCCATCAGTAAAAACTCCTCTTGACTTTCTTCAATCGCTATTAGTCTTTCAATTTCTTTCGTTTCAATTTCAAATTGTGCTTCTATAGCTTTAATCTGTGATTCCATTAATAAACGTTTGTGTTCAATATTACGCTGTTTTTGCTCAATTTGTTGCTGGCGAGCTAAGGTAGCAGCTTTGTCTTTAGCTTCTTGTACAATTCTTGCTGTACCTGTAAGTACCCCTTCTGCTCCTATATACACATCTAATAATTGTACTCCTTGATTTGTTAAAATAAATTCCCGCACTTGATTAGAATGTGGAGTTCCACGAGATTTCAGCACATGAATTAAACGATTACGCTCGCCATTACTCTCTATAGTTCGTAGCAGTATCCAAGTATCTGCTAAGGAAGAAACCCCTATTTGTGTATATTCTGTGAAACCACTGTTCCCTTCGTTTAAATTTGTAAATATTGTTGTGATATTTTTAGTTTTTAGATAATCAATCAAGCGCATCATAAAAGATTTTACCTGAACATCATTACTACCGTACGTGAGGTTAGATATAGGATCGATAATGACGGCATCAGGTTGAAATTCATTGACTGTAGTCAGAAGATTCACTAGGTGCATTTCTAAGCCGTAAAACGTTGGTCGTAAAGCTTGGAATTTGAGTAACCCGTGATTAACAGCCGTTTCTAAATCAATCCCAATGGAACGCATATTGCGAATAATTTGTGGTGCAGATTCTTCAAAGGCGAAAAAAAGGCATTTTTCTCCCTTTTGGCAAGTCGCATCAGCAAAGTGAGCACAAAATGAACTTTTACCAGCTCCCGCTGTCCCAGAAATTAAAATACTACTACCGCGAAAGAAACCTTTTCCTCCCAGCATCGTATCTAGACGCTTGATCCCACTAGAGATCCATTCAGTTGTAACTGGATAATCTAAGCCGACTGAGGTAATCGGGAGAACGGAAATACCATCTTCCTTAATTAAAAATGGATACTCGTTTGAGCCGTGCTTAGAGCCGCGATATTTAACGATTTGTAACCGCCGAGTTGAGAGTTCATGGCTGACGTGCTGATCGAGTCGGATCACACAATCTGAAACATATTCTTCTAAACCGTGTCGTGTTAGGCTGTTTTCCCCACTTTCGCTGGTTATGATGGCGGTCACACCTTTAGATTTCAGCCAAAGAAAAAGCCGTCGTAATTCTGATCGCACGATCGCAGCATTCTCCAACCCGCCAAACAAAACTTCTAGCGTATCGATGACTACTCTTTTGGCGGCGATCGCATCAATTTCAAAGCCTAATCTAATAAATAGTGCTTCTAAATCGTACTCTCCTGTTTCTTCAATCTCACTGCGTTCGACACGAACATGATCAATGGCGAGTTTTTTTTGTGTGATTAGTTCTTCTAAATCCCACCTTAAAGAAGCAACATTTTGTGTTAATTCGTTGGCAGTTTCTTCAAACGCCATAAATACGCCTGGTTCGTTAAATTCCGTCGCACCCCGCACTAAAAATTCCATTGCCATGAGCGTTTTGCCACACCCTGCTTTCCCACAAAGTAATACTGGTCTTCCTTGCGGCAATCCCCCATAAGTAATTTCATCTAGTCCTTGAATACCTGTTGGGCATTTCTCGAGTGTATTGGATTTTACATAAGTATCCATTTTTGCGTTGTCCATATCTTTAAGTACCAATTCGAAATTCAAAATTAAGAAAGTCAATTGAGTTTAGGTTTCAAAGTTTGCCTCTGTTGCTTGGTCTTGGAGAATTGGTATTATCTAAATATGCCTGAAAAAAAATAGCAAAAAATACTCCGTTGTTATGATGTAGCAATCTCAAAAATTGTGTTGAAAAAGAACTCAGGGCTTTACAGAATGAAGGTATGCCAAGATGGAAGCATGTCTTACATACTCCGTATTTTCAAGATAAATCAAGTTTTTAATGAGACATTAACTTATAGTGTTGTTATGTAATACCGAATCAGTCTTCTGACATGAAGCTATACAAGATTTGTGAATAATTTGTGAGGAAGGACATCCGTTTACAAATCTCAAATTTTCTGGTGATAGAAATATTGGTCCGCAGCGAATGGAGCGAAGCAAAATGAAGCATAAGCCCTTCGGGCGGCTCCGCGAACGCAAGGGTTTGGAGATTGCTGCGTTCCAAGGGGACACGCTGCGCGAATGCTATATTTCATTTCGCTCGCAATGACATTACTTGAACAAGTGTTAAAGACGATACTTCGTCCTGTCGTTTTTAGTTCATTGAACTCGCGTTAAAATGATCTGAATCCAAAACAGCAAGATAAAAAGGTTTACCTGGTTGTTCTGCTAAATCCATTAATTGATTGATATCCTGAAATGATTTGCGATGCTCAGAAATTCTAGCTAGGGGATCAATGTCTGCCAATTTGCAAGTCGGTCGGCTACGTTTTAACCGACATAGTACACGAGCCACTAATTCTGGTTCGACAATTGGCTTCTTGACATAATCATCAGCACCAGCAGCAAATACCTGTTGCACTGTTTGAGTATCTGTGTGTGCAGATAGCAATAGCAGAGGTAAATTGCTCCAACGAAGATCATTTCGCACGACTTGACACAAATCAATGCCACTGAAATTGGGCATCTCTACATCAACAATCAGCATATCAGGGCTGAATTTTTCTAAGGTGTTCCAAAACTGGCGCGGATCGTCTAGAAGATAAAGTGTAAATCCCCACGGTTCTAGTAATGTACGGATAGTGTCTAAGACTTGTGGGTCATCATCTACAACCAATAGTTTGCCTTCTGGTGTATGAGAGTTTTGCAAAACAGAGGCGATCGCTTCCACGACTTGTGAGGGAAAGACAGGCTTTTGTAAAAAACCTTCGCCGCCCATTCTCGCTACTTTCACCCGTTCTGCAAAACTCTCTTGAGATGTAAATACTAACACTGGTACAGGGGGATGCAACGCTGTTAATTCTGCCAGCAATGCAAAACCATTTTCTGCAGATTCAGGAAAGCACAAATCCAGTAACACTACATCAGGTCGAGTACGAGCAACTTCTTCTCTAGCCACAGATATAGAATCAGCAATTACAGCCTCGATTCCCCAAAGTTTAGCCTCTGTGGCGACTTGTTTTGCTAATGACGTATCGTCATCTACAATTAGCAAGCGATACGGCTGGCGGAAATGAGAGCGTTGAATAACTGGCTGTTCCTGAATTTCTGTAAGTTGTTGCTCCAATACTTGGCGTAACTCTAAAAGCAGCGTTTGCAGATGTTGTGTCTGTATTTGATCTAGTTTTTCTTCAGATTTCAGTAGGTTTTCCATGTTACGACACAAGCAGGTTGCACTCTCAAAGCCGAAAATACCCAAAGATCCTGCTAAAGTGTGCGCTTGTTGCTGTGCTTGTTGCCGTAAATCTTCAGTTAAAGCGTTTTCTAACAAAGATTTTGCTGCTTGCTCAATAACTGATATCCGAGCCGCATATTTGCCCTTAACTCGTTCCCAAACCGCAGCTGATTGAGAGGGAATTTTTTGTTCACTTCTACAATTAGTGCTTAGGACTGAGTGTTCAATAAGATAGGAAACTTTCTGCTGATTTGCTTTTTTGCTAGTTGCTTTTTGTTCTATCGCTGATTTCCTGAGTTCTGTGGTATTTAACCGATACCCGAATCCATAGACTGTTTCAATCAAATCAGCCTTGGCTCCTACGTCTCTCAATTTAGCTCGCAAACTTTTGATGTGGGCTCTAACAGCATTTTCTGTCGGCGCTTCATCGAAAGACCATAAATTCTCTAGTAAAGAGCTTTGGCTAAATATCCGCTGGTTGTTGCGTAAGAATAGTTCCAATAGAGCGTATTCTTTAGCAGTCAGAGGCAAAAGTTTTCCTTGATAAGTTATCTGACAGCTAATAGGATCAAGACACAAAGCTCCTAATTCAATTATCGGCCTAGTCATGTCACTGCCTCGGCGCAACAAGGCTCTGATTCTGGCAAATAATTCCTCCAGATGAAAAGGTTTGATCAGATAATCATCTGCTCCGGCATCTAATCCCGCTATTTTCTTTGTATTGCTATCCTCAGATGTTAATAACAGGATGGGTGTTAGACACCCTTGAGTGCGTAGCTGTTTACAAAGATTTATACCGTCAATTTTTGGCAGCATGACATCCAGCAGAATTAAATCGTAAGCGATCGCTGAACCTAGTTCTAAGCCTTTTTGACCATCAGTAGCTACCTCTACTAAATAACGCTGCTTTGCCAGTGTTATCCTCAGTAATTCAATAATATTCGTATCATCTTCTACTAAAAGAATTTTCAAAGTCAATCAATTAGGGTTACGTTTTAAGTTCTTATTAAAATTATGTCACTTTATTATCAAGTATACCAGAATCTTAAGACATCGAACTCAGCTTTATAATACAGTTCTCGATTTCAACTGATTCACAACTAATTCACAATCATTATTTAACCTTTTGTGGAGAAAGTAAAAGCTAGGCTGTACGGTTCAAATGAAATGAGATAAATTTATAAAGAGAAATTGTGCTATTCTCAGTTAAATTTAATATTTTTGCATAACCAATTATTGTCAATGAACTGTGAGAACAATGACAAAACGAATTTTAGTAATTGATGATGAAGATGGGGTGCGCGAGATTGTTAAAATCTGCTTGGAAGCAACGACTAACTGGGAGATATTAACTGCCTGTTCAGGTCCAGAGGGAATAGAAATTGCCCTATCTGAGCATCCTGATGCTATTTTATTAGACGTAATGATGCCCAGTATGGATGGCCCAACAACTTTTAAACAGCTACAGACAATTGCTGCCACTTGTGATATTCCTACTATTTTTCTAACAGCTAAAGCTCAAAGGAGTGAACAACAAAGATTTAGGGATTTGGGTGTAGCAGGAATAATTACTAAGCCTTTTCTTCCTGAAACTTTAGCTATTGACATCTGCAAGACTCTTAACTGGAATGACAAGACCTACATGAACGCAAACCAAGATTTTTGCACGTAATAACACAATAAAGGAGAGTGAAAAATCTTGGCCTCTCGTGCGATTTTAGCTGATGCTTGATCTCAATTAGATTTGTCCGCACGTGCATGCAATTTTTCTAGTAAGTCTTTCCAGTGTACATTTGCTAAGCTTGGCAAAACAACATGAGCTGCACCAACTCGCTCAACTGGACCTAACCCTACTGCCCACATACCACCAGCCAAAGCAGCTTCAATACCTGCAGCCGCATCTTCTACAACTATAGTTTGTGTGGGCTCAAGTCCTAACTCTTTGGCTGCGTAAAGAAACACATCAGGTGCTGGCTTAGGTCGTTCTACACTGTAGCCATCTGCAATGGCATCAATGCGGTCTGAAATTCCCAATTTTTCGATCACGGTACGTGCATTTTTGCTGGCTGAGCCAATGGCTTTCTTGATACCCACCTGCTTCAATTCTTCCAAAAAGTTTAGCGCTCCCGGCAATAAGTCTGCGGGTGAGACGTTCTGGATGAATTCTACATAGTAGCGGTTTTTACGATCCATCATCTCCTGAAGTTGTGCTTCTGAGTAATGCTTATTCCCAACTATCAGCAGCAACGATTCTCGCCGGGAAACACCCCGCAGTGCTTCGTTAGCCTGGCGATTAAAAGGCAATCCCTCTTCATCTGCCAGCTTTTGCCAAGCTAGATAGTGGTATTCTGCTGTGTCTGTAAGCACACCATCTAGATCGAAAATGACTCCTTTAATGTTCGGGAAGTCGGAAGAGGAGGACAAAGAAACCTCTCTCTCCCTTGTCTCCCTCGTCTCCCTCGTCTCCCTCGTCTCCTTGCTCTCCCTCGTCCCCACGTCTCCTACTTCCTTCGTCTCTTCTGCCATACTTAAATCAAAATTGTGCCATTTGCCACGCCAGTAAAGCTGAAACTTCAATCTTTGCCAGTTCGGGGGGAGATGCGGGTCTGCAACAGGTCCATTTTCTGTGAGCTTGATACCACCAAAGCCCAAAACTACCGCCTGCCAAGCACCACCTGCACTTGCTCCATGAATTCCTTCGTGAGCATTACCTCGAACATCCTCAATATCTACCATTGCTGCATGCATAAATAATTGATAAGCCTCCAAAACTTTGCCCAAGTCTGATGCTAAAATTGCGTGAATTGCTGGTCCCAGAGAGGAACCATAGGTAATGTCTGTGCGGGGTGCGTAGTAATCCCAGTTCTTCTGTAACACTTCTTGATTGTAGGGAAATTCTTGTGATTGACGCATCAGATAGAGAAGCATCAAAACATCTGGTTGCTTGAGTATTTGGCATTTGTTAACTGTGTCAATACCCAAAATGGCTTGCATAGATTTGGAACGTGGTTCATAGTCAGCCAAGTTGACATCTTGTAAGTTGAAAAATCCTTCAAACTGCTCGATCAAACCTGTGGATGAGTCATAGGGAATCCACAAATTCATGATGATGTCTCGCCAACGCAATAACCTACTAGAATTTAACTTCAGCTTCTGATCTAGTTCTACTGCATGGTCAGGAAAGGTTTTATGCAGCCAATCATAAACTATGAGCGCTTTTTCTAGATGCCATTGCACCATTCGGTTAGTAAAAGCGTTGTTATGTGTAAGTTCGTGATATTCATCTGTGCCAATAACGCCACGAATCTCGTACCGTTCGTATTTGGTGTTGTACTCAACTCTACTACCCCAAAACACAGCAGTGTCTAAAATAATCTCAGCACCATAGTCACGCATCCACTCGTCGTCACCAGTTACGTACCAGTAGTACCAGACAGCGTAGGGAATATCAGCACTAATGTGAATCTCGCGATCGCGACACCAAATTCGTATATCTTCAGCATAGGGATCGTTAGGAGGTATCCAACGAGGTGTAACTTCATCACCATTATCGGCACTTTCCCAAGGATACATTGCGCCTTTATATCCATAGTAAGACGCCTTGCGACGTGCTCCATTCAACGTATGGTATCGGTAACTCAGCATGTTGCGAGAGAGTGTTGGCTGCGTGAGCGTAAAAAGAGGCAGCATAAAGATTTCTGTATCCCAAAATATATGACCTCGATAACCAAACCCTGACAGTGTTTTTGCTGGGATACTCACATTTTGATTATATTTGGAGGCACTGATTATCAATTGAAAGATATTGTAGCGAATAGCAAGTTGTGCTTTAACATCACCCTCAATCAAGATGTCACTTTTTTGCCAAACCTCATCCCAAGCCTGTTCGTGCGTATTAAGCAGAACTAAGTATGAAGGGATCTGACTCAGCTTTTCACAAGCTGCTTGCACTGGATCTTCTACTTCTTTTGAAGTAAAAACAGTGACATATTTCTCCACTACCACGGTTTGCCCTGATGAAGCTGGGAATGTCAGATTCACGGTAGGATAACCAGGAGGATTTGTAATTTGCAATGATGCTTCAGCTTCTGAGATTGTCATCTTAGAAGCTATACCAAGGGAGATGCGGGAACTCCGAGTACGGAGGTTTAACCACACCCCTTGATCCTTTTTTCCTTGATCTAGCAATTCCCAGTGGTTGAAGCCTTGATTCTCTGGGTATCCATTGATACTAGCCTGAATTTCAATCAAATTAGATGTAAAGTTGAGGGGTGTTAGCTGACAGCGCAGTACTAAAACATGCTCATCTGCTAGGCTCGCAAAGCGTTCAAACTCAAGGTCAATTGTCAGACCATTAGGACTACGCCAGCGAACAAAGCGGCTAAGAACACCTTTTTGCAAGTGAAGTTTCCGTTTATACTTTAATATCTCCCCTTGATCTAGACGAAAGCGATCGCCATCAACAATGACGACGAGTGGTAACCAATCAGGGCAGTTAGCTAGTTCAGTATATACAATCGGAACATCATCATAGATACCGTGAATAAAGGTAGCTGGTAATGCACGAGTATAACCTTCCTCAAAGCTTCCTCTTGTTCCTACATAACCGTTGCCTATCGTAAAGACTGTTTCTCTTTGGTGGATTTGCTCAGGATCAAACTGAGTTTCAATGAGTGTCCAGTCTGTATAAATGAAAGGGGTTGTATTCATCGGCACTATTGTTTAAGGGTTAGGAGTTGGGAGTTAGGAGTTGGGAGTTAGGAGTTGGGAGTTAGGAATTGGAATAATTTACTTAATATTCATGCCCTATGCCCTATACCCAACACCTCACTTTTTATGAATATGCTGTTGGAGGATGGTTTCCGATCTAGGTCTATATATCAGATAAAACAAGGTTTCTAAATAGCGATCTCTAGCTTCACGGTTTTCTGGGTAGACATAGTTCCAAAAGCTGTAGATTTTGGAAAGTAATAGTAACTGCTTAGTATGTGAATGCCAATTGTATTTGTTACGGACTCGCTGACTTACATACTCGGACGTTTCACACCAGTACTCTGGCTGGGTATTACACTGGTCAATGAAGTCCAATATTTTCTTGGCTGTTCCTTCTGAATCTGTAGGATTGAGATGGAATCGGGATTCTCCATCATCAATGATTTCTAAAGAGCCACCAAATTGTGTGGCAAAAGTTGGCAATCCAGAACTCATAGCTTCGAGAATACTACGTCCGAAAGCTTCAAAACGAGCAAAATGGACAAAAATTCCTCCCTGATCGGCGATCACGCGATACACTTCCCCAAGTTCTAGAATTGGGAGGTGGATTCCCAGCCAGCGAATATGACCGTCAAGAAGATACTGCTGAATAATTTGGTGGAGTTTTTCAATCTCCTCAATTTCATTTTGATTTTTCGCTTGGGTTGGTTGCAGTTTGTCACTCACAAGGATTAAGTTAAATTGCTCTTGCAATTCTTGGCTTTTGCCAAAACATTCTGCTAATCCTGTAAGATTATCTATGGCAGTGATAGAACCAACAGCAAAGAGTGGCCGCTTGCTTGGATCATTGAGCGAGCCAAAAAATTGGGAGTCTTGGCGAGTAAATAACAGGTCGTGAACTTGCGCCCGAAGGAGAGGATCTCGGTCTTGTGTCTGGGTATGGGGGAAGAAAACATCCTCATCGACCCCTGGAGGAATCAAGTTGAACTTTGGACTAAACAAATTTATCCCATCAACAACATGATAAAGTTGGGGCATTGTAAAACATTTGTAAGACTCATACTGACCCAAAGTATCAGGTGTCCCTACAATTTCTTGGTAGGTTGAGGTGATAACAAAATCAGCAGCGTTCATGTTGATCAGATCAGCCGTGAACTGCACCGAAAAGTGATATTGTTGCTCTACATCTTGCCAATATAAATCGCTAAACAGATGTTTAGGCTTTTCTAGAGAGTGTGCAATGTTACACTGGGTTACGTTGAGACTACGAGAGAGGAGAAAAGCGACTAAGTTTCCATCGCTGTAGTGACCAATAATTAAATCAGGCTGACCCCGAAATTGTGCTAGAACCTCAGATTCTGCATCGATAGCAAATGTTTCCAGATACGGCCAAATCTCATATTTGGAAATCCAATCTTGTGTAACTTGCGGATCTCCTCGGAAAGGAACACGCAATATCCAAGTATTTTCAGTTCCCTGAACTTTTTCTAGACGTAAATTGCAAAGAGTACCTTCACAGTTAGGAATCAGGCGAGTGAGAATAAGGACATGGGGTCGAATACCTAAAACGTCAAGTCCTGCAAGTTTTATTTCTTCACGCAGTTTATGCTCTAAGCTACGAGATTGCTCCAGCACATATATCACTTGACCTGCAGTTTCTGGTCTTCCTAAAACACCTTCTTGAGAAACCCAACCGTGTATAGAAATCTGGACAACGCGAAAAACTGCAGGGACACGTTCAACAAAGGCTTCCAGGAGTGCTGGTTGTGGGGTGTCAATCAATCGTTCAAGGAGTTCTAAGGTTTCGCGAATACGCGATACAGTGTTCCCCCAGCCTGGTTCTAAGCCAAGTTCTTGTAAATCAAAGCGAATTTGTTCGTAAGGTTCGTGTGGAGAACGTTTGAGGAGAAATCTTAAAGCTTCTTTAACTTGTAAGGATAATTGCTTACCTGAATAAATGCGATCATTAATCAGTAGAGGAATGCCATTATACTCGCGCTGGTGTAAAACATCAAACAACACCTCTAACCAATACTGAGGGTCATTCAAGACTTGGCTGCACAAGTGACGGTTGAGAAATCCTAAGCCTTGACCAATATTTCTGACATCCTTGATGTTCAGGGAACTTTGATAAAAAGGCTTAAAGTCTATTTCCAGAATTCGAGGTTGATAACGGTTGACTAGGCGATCGCACACATCTAGCAACGCTTGCGGTGTCATCATCTCAAAACTAGTCAGGTTTGCTCCCAATCGCCAAACTTCTGGGCTAGCAATTCTTGGTCGGATAACAAACCAAGTACTTTCCTCTTCAAGTAAAATTTCATGAGTGTAGTGAATAAGCTTAGCAATAGAGGAAGAGTAATAAAAGTAAGCTGGCTTTTGGGATTGGTGACAGTACTCGGCAAAAGCTTGCAAAATTTCGTTTCTGAGAACAAACTTCTTCCCTGAAGCTCTCAACCCAAAGAGCAATTGGCGCAGAGCAGTCTTTTCGTCACTGTCTAAGATACTTTGGACTAGTTCCTGCATGATGTTTTCCTGAAATCTAACTAGATCACGCCCTCATCTCATTTTCTGTCCTCAGCGATTGCGTCGTATATACCTTACGACATTCTTATAAAGAAATATACTTCCTCTTTACACTAACGCATAATCCCTCTATCAGCCTGGATTTGGCTAACTCTAGAGTCTTCCTATAGAAGTAGATAAGCTCTTATCACTTAAACTTAGAAGTTAATTTGAGTGGACTGTTGACAGTTAACAGTTAACAGTTAACTGTCAATGACCACCACGAATCATGATGCAATTTTTAGACGCGTCTTAGCTTAGCGACAACCTAAGGATTCACGAGTATCAACACCAGTTTTAGAATTCACACCCTTTGCCTTGGCACACAGTTTTTTCACTTCAGTACCATCTAGAACAGCATCTGTAAAGTCTGCACCTGTGATTTCTACATCATCAAACTTAGAACGCAACAACATTGCTTGTGTCAAAATTGCATCACTCAAGTCAGCGCCCTTAAAGTCAGTTAGGTAAGCTATACCATTGGAAAAATCTGCACCGTGCAGATTCACTCCCTGTAATGAGGAACCGTTAAAAACTCCACCCGTTAAGTTAGCATTACTGAAATTACTGTTTTTTAGATTGACATTAGTAAACTCCTGACCAATTAAACTTTTTCCAGAGAAGTCTTGGCCACTGAATTGATTACTGCCTACAGAACGGGTGATGCTGGAAGAACTGGCTGCTTGTGCTTCTAAGGGAAATAAAAAGAGCACTACAGCTAAGATTAGCCCAACTAATACTTGCCGACACCTCATCATAAATTCATAAATCTCAACACTTCTATAACTAAGTATTAAACACTGCAAATCGTTTGCCAAGTTGAAAACCGTGTAAGTGTTGCATTTTGAACGCACTTCACCCAAACGGTTGTTATGAGTTGAGACTCATTCACACTTGAGATGAAGAGAGCCCATAGAATAAAGGTTTGAATGCCAAGTTGATACTCATAAACGCTACCATTCATACCATAATTAAAAAATTAAGCAGCTGAAATCAACTTCGCGGATATCCTTCCCTGCAAAGAGAAAAAGAATTATGCAACTTTTTGGAGAAACGTTAGCAGCAGGTACTATTTTTTTTCTAATTGTCGCTATAGGACTCGCACTCTTTTTTGAGGCGATCAATGGTTTTCACGACACCGCAAACGCAGTTGCTACTGTCATTTACACTCACTCATTGCCACCAACTGTTGCTGTCATTTGGTCAGGTATTTGGAATCTTATAGGTGTACTCACCTCAAGTGGTACTGTTGCTTATACCGTTGTGGCACTACTACCAACTGATTTAGTAAATGCTCTAGGTTCAGGTCCAAGCTATGCAATGATCTTCTCTATTCTGATTTCAGCAATTATCTGGAACTTTGGAACTTGGTATGTAGGTTTACCAAACTCTAGTTCCCATGCCTTGATTGGTGGAATATTGGGGATTAGTATAGCACATGGACTATTATCACCAGATCATGTTTTAAGCGAGGATCTCAACTGGAAACCAGTTAGAGATGTCTTCACTGCTCTGTTTGTTTCGCCAGTTATCGGATTCTTTGGCGCAGCATCATTGCTACTATTAGCGAAGGTGTTGGTCAGACAACCAGAGTTGTACAAGCCAGCAGAGGAAAAACAGGTACCACCTTGGTGGATTCGGATTGTGTTGATCTTGACGTGTACTGGTGTCAGTTTTGCCCACGGTTCCAATGATGGGCAAAAAGGTATGGGTCTTGTGACCCTCATTCTAGTTGCGATTGTTCCAAGTGTTTTTGCACTAAATATGCAAGCCACAAACATCCCTCAGGTAGCGGCCAAATCAGCTGCTGTGATACCAATACTCCAACAAACACAAAGTATCAGCTTAAATACTCAAGACGCAGATCATGAGTTGACGCAATTGTTGAGGCCAAGTGGCAAAATCAGTGAGAAAACTTTTCCAGCGCTTGCTATTAAAAATCACGAGATTGCCGATAAATTGTTAGGTAAAAAAAGTTATGAAGAAGTTTCGAGTAGCGATCGCCGCTCACTACGAAACGATATGTATCTTGTCTCCTTAGCAATTAGCAAACTGGACAAACAAAATCAGCTGACTAATCCTCAACAGAAGCAGTTTTTAATTAGCTATCAAAAATTGTTGGATCAGCAGACTAAGTATATTCCCAATTTTGTGAAAGTAGCTGTTGCCCTTGCACTAGGTATTGGCACGATGATTGGGTGGAAGCGTATTGTTGTGACAGTGGGTGAAAAAATTGGGAAAGAACACCTTTCCTACGCTCAAGGTGCAACTGCGGAATTGGTGGCGATGGCAACAATTTCAACTGCCGATTACTTTGGGCTGCCAGTCAGTACGACGCACGTGCTATCGTCTGGTGTCGCAGGGACGATGATAGCAAGCGGTTCTGGGCTACAGGTAGAAACGCTCAAGAGTATAGCTTTGTCATGGATCTTGACGCTGCCAGTTTGTACACTTCTTGGTGCTGCTATGTTCACGACAAGCTTGTATATGATCCTGAACCTTTCTGGTGTGAGATAAGACTCTAAACAAAAGCAATCAAGTATCATGCAAGTAAAACACTATTATCTATCCAAAGGCAGAGACTTATTAGTCATACTCCACAGTATAAAAAGATAGAAATGTACATTTGTAGCACATAGCTTAAGGCGCATCTACCCAGATGTACGAAGACAAAAGGAAATGAGAGAGTGGGAGGTTAACAAACCTCCTTTTTTATCAGCAAAAACACTACGTTTGATAGCAACTTAGAAACACTTACAGATGTGAAGCCAGTAGACTTTCCCCAATCCCACATCTACCACAACTCAGTAAGGATCAAATGCTTTAACCGCTCGTTCATCTCTATTTAGGAAATTATGATTTAATAGAGTATGGTATTTTAATACTTTTATCCTCAGAATTTCCTCAAAATTTTTAAGTATCATATTACAGTGTTCTTAAGTATATACTGCACAGATTAATCCTGGTTATCTAATACAATGACCTCACTAGAGTTAGTGGGGTTTTGCTTGTGAGAAGCAGCTTTCAGTGAAAATAAGTGAACGAAATAGAAATGAAGTTCTCAAAACCAAGTGATTTCTTTGCGGTTGGGGTAAAATGAGTACAAAAATTATGACGCAATCAAAACCAGACCCACCAAAGCAAACTCTACTTTTCATTAAAGCAAAACCGTCAGAGGAGCTAGTAGAGAAGCCAGTCGAGAAGCTAGTAGACAGGCCAGTCGAGAAGCCAGTAACCAGGCTAATAAAATCACCTGAAAAACCAAAGAAATTAGTTAAGCGAGAACAGCCAGAACCAAAGTCAGAAGAGCTTTTACAACCCAGATCAGAACCTGCTTCAGCCACGGAAAAGCAGCAACATTCCAACAGCATGTTCCAGGCAGTTGGCATTATAGTGGGAACTGTTAGGTTTGAAGATAATGGGAAATCGTTTGTAAATATGGGTGGGAAAGAGTATGCGCTATACTATATTCCCAATCGAAAGCGCAAAGCTTTCGATGCTCTCGTCAAAGAGATAGAAGCGACAGGAAACTATAATCAGCGGCTAATTGTTTATCCTCGGGTACTACATTTTCCCCGGAAAGAACAGCCATACAATTTAAGCTTCCAATTAGTCGGTTTCGATAATGGTCAAGAACAAGACGGTGTTGCTAAGGAATTGCAAGATTTCGAGTTTCGGCTCTGCGGATTGTGGCAGTTTATTCCTGTCTGCCAAGTACCGTGTATCACAGTCTTGAGGAATTTTGATCAGCAAAGGCTCGAATATATAAATAGAGAAGAAACTTCAGTCATCTCAAAAGCCAAGTTTTTGAAGGCTAGCCATGTCCCACTCATTTGGAGAGATGCTCCTGCCCGTCCATTCCGATTTAACCCCAAAGCATCCAAAGAACAACAAGGGCATGCCATGTTTGTAGAGGTGCTAGCGAAGTTTCTTCCAGAACGGAATGTGTTCAACTTCAACTCACTGCTAGCACCACCCCAAGAAAAACCACCAAGGTTTCTGAAAGCTCGCAAAGAAGATAAGGTAGAAGCAATCAAAGCAATCAAGGCCTTAAAAAGTAAAAAGCAACAATAAATCTTTAGAACAATTTTCGATTTTCAAGCTGGGGAATCAAGAAATTCTCCTATTGGTTCGCGCCTGCCAGTTTTCCATCAAGTGTTAAACATTTTTGAGAGAACTTTGTGTCTTCATCAAACATTTTTTTCCCACCATGATGCTCTTAGCAAGGCTGCTACAGCCAACCCAGCTGCCAACGCTCCCCACTTGAACACTGAATTCATTTCTAACCAATCAGAGATACTGGGAATTGCCAAGTTACTGAAATCTCCCTCGACTCTGTCATATTCTGGAATTGGTCCATACAGATTGTTGGGCGCATCTTCTGATTTCGGTTCGTTGGTACGCTGTCCTGTAAGACCTACCAGCACTAAGATTGAATCTACTAACTCAGGCGATATACGCTGTAATAAATCTAATAATCTACCTACATCTCCAACGATAAAATTACGAGTGGGATGCTCAGCAGTGTAAATAATAGCATTGGCAACTAAGTCAGGTTGATAGTAAGGTGGTATTCCTGTAGGCTTAACTCCTAGCTTTGTACACACTTTATTGTAGTAAGGTGTATTGATAACTGAAGGTAGTATTGAAGTCACACTAATAGGTGTTCCTTCATGTTTCAACTCAACGCGTAGTGATTCTAAAAAACCTTCTATCCCATGCTTAGCTGCACAATAGGGACTTTGCAGTGGCAAACTTCGCCTACCCTCCATTGAAGAAATATGAATGAGTGCCCCTCGTCCCTCTTGTTTTAGGTAAGGTAGCGCTGCCATTGCACCATACACTTGCCCCATTAGGTTGACATCAACAACTCGTTGAAACTCTTCAGGAGTAATGTCTTCAAATCGAGCCATGACACCTGTAGCAGCTGCGTGAACCCAAGTATCTAGTCGTCCGTAATGTGATACTGTTTTGTCTGCGATCGCCTTTACTTGTTCAAAATGACTCACATCAGCAACTATAGCTATAGCATCCCCGCCAAAGCCTTGGATTTCTTTTACCAGAGAGTTTAAGCCTGATTCACTACGTGCCGCAACCACAACTTTTGCACCACGTTGAGCAAACTTTAATGCTGTCAACCGCCCGATTCCACTAGAAGCGCCCACGATGGCAACCACTTGCTGATTAATTGGCTTTAAGTGCATAATCTATTTTTCATAACTTCTCCCCTTATGTATTAAGCTTTATGAATTGTCAGTACATCTTTCGTAAGACTGACTAAAAAAATGTGTGGGTCTCAAGTACGGATAAGAGTTGTTTGTTCTTTAATTGTGAGCCTGAAGAGTTTTTGGATGGCAATGTGGGGTACCACCGTTTTCAGAGGTGCACCCACATTTGGCTACACTAACTTTTAAAGTAAAGGGAAGATTGATACAAAACTTTTTCCTGATGAGTTTCCATAGTGCAATCAGAGATAGGGTAAGCAACGCACGTGACAATATAGCCTGCTTGAATTTCATTTGGACGTAGAAACTTTTGCTCAGTTTGATTCACTTCGCCAGAAATGAGCTTAGCAACACAAGCAGAACAATCTCCTTGTTTGCATCCTGATGGTAGGCGGATACCAGCATCTTCTGCAATGTCGAGGATGTACTGATCGTCTGGAACTTCAATAGTGCGATCTAAACCAATTGCAGGATTAATGAGCCGAACGTGATAGACTGCCATCTACTATTTACCATTCAAGTGTAATTTATTAAGAGTTGATGTTGAAACCCCGTCGCTTCAGCCGAGGGATGAAAACTTTTCTGTTCCCTCACTCAATCACAAACGGTTTGATTTCCCGATTATGCCACTGCCGTTGATACCATTCGGCAACTATGGGACGAATAATGAACTTGGGAGGCGAACCACTTTTCACATCAACGCGCAGACATGAGTAAGGTCGTCGCTTTTGGGAGCCAAGACCGTTGCGACCAATGAAAAGATGAGAACGTGCTACTAATCGATTCTGTTGCTGACCTTTAGCAGTTGTAAAAGTCTCTGTCAAATCTGGTCCTTCGACTCGCTGACGCCGTAGACTAAAGCCACTACCACCACAAACAATCCAATGGATATGAGAATCAGCATGTCCTGTATTCATTGTCTCCAAGTGTTCTAGACAATGAGCGTGACCGTTGAAAACTAAGTCTACCAAGGGACGTCCACCAGTTAAGGAGCCTACTTCCTTAGAAACTGCATTTAGAACTTCACGTAAGCGGCTACGAATTGCTAGTGTCTGCGCTTGCTGCCATTTTGTTGCTTCAGTAACATAGGGAGGATGGTGAAAATAAATTACCCTTCCTCTCACACCTTCTGTATTCCAAGATTTAATCAATCTCTGCTTCAACCATTCCAGTTGGGTGCTGTCAGTTATTGTTTGTTTGTCAGTTGCGAGTTGTTTATCGATATCAACAATAATTTCCTCAATTTGTGATAAATGAGTATGCAAATCATCTAGTTGCTCTACTTCACTGGGGTTGTTGGGATGAAGTTTTGCAGACTCTTCAATGATTTGTTGCTTTTGTTGCTCTAGTTGCGCACGGCGTTGTGCCAATAATCTGCGATCAGCAGCGCCTTGTTGAGTGTTGGGTAGGGGGGGAGGATCGTTAAACGTGTTAGAGTCAAGTGCAAAGAAGTCGATCCCACCATAATTAAAGGTGTAGTAGCGATTGGGAAGGCGGGTAAAAGAACCCGGTTTATAACGTAGGCAACGCCCCCTGTCTGTTGTAGCAGTATAGTATCTGTCTAAGTGACGAGCTAGCTCTCTTGGCGACTTAAATGCCTGGAGATAATCTAAAAATGCCCTTGCATAGGCATCACCTTGTATGGAACCATGCCAGCCTACATCAAGGTTTAACTTCGATTGCAGTAGACGACGCAATGGAAGTGTTGTCAAAGACACTAGGCTCAATAAGAGTGGTAGGTCGTAGTAATCATGATTACCTGGTATGGGTAGGATGGGCAAAGTGAAAACCATGTGGTCGTAAGTAATTTGCTGAGGATGCTCTCCGCCTAATAGAAACTCCCGATAAGGTACGATAAAGTTTTTCTGATAGTATTCGCTTGATCCTACTAGGTAAATCACATCACCTGTGTGAAGCATAAAACGGCATTCTTGACGATGAGGTAGCATCAATTCAGCAATTTGCCGTTGTGGTGGGGGATGATATCCTTGATGTGCTCCCGAACCACTGTCACCGACAACTAAAAACGAAAATTCAGGATTGTCGGACTCTCCATCATCTAAAACCAACTGAGTTTGATCAATGTTCCTTTCCACTATTGCCGGGTCTTGCCACCGCACCCGTTGGTTCATTTTACAAATTTTGTCAGCGATCGCCGGATCAGACACAAGTTTCAAGGCACTTACTCCTCATCGTTGGCAACTTTGGGTTCAATGAGTAGATGGGGGAGCCCTTCTAGCTTTTCTGCTGGTTCAGCAAGTTGTGTATTTGGCACAAAAACCTGCAACCCCTCAGGAACACACTTAACATCAACCGGAGTTTTTCCTACAATCTCACCATCAACAACAACCTTTTGCGGTGGATTAGTAGTGATTTTAAATTGTTTGGCTCGCAAATACCCGATATCGTCCCGTTCTACTGCATTGCCTGCAGAGGCTGTCTGAAATAGGTGAAAAGCGGCTGCGATCGCAGCTGCTTTGGTTGCTGGAGCCACAATTGTCAAATCCAAAAAACCATCATCTACAATAATACCTGCTGGTCCTTGAGCGAAGACTGAAGTTGGTGGTGCAGCATTTGCAACTGTGACTGCAGCAGCAACGGTTTTAATAATCTTATCTTCTGTTTCAATCTCTACTTCAAATGATTCGAACTCGCGCAGTTCTTGGATACCTGCTAGGATGTAAGCCAAGACGCCAAATCGATTTTTTGCTTCTCGATCTGCTTTTTCTACAGTTTCAGCTTCAAAACCAATGCCTGCTAACAGCACCATAGGAAAATCGTTGCAATAAGCTGCATCTATAGTCCGGGTACGAGACTGTAAAATAACTTGACAAGCAGCCTCTATTGTGTCTGGTATTCCTAAAGCTGCGGCAAAAGCGTTTGCGGTTCCCCGTGAGATAATCCCCAGTGGAATATTAGAACCGATAATAGCACCAGCAACAGCTGATAGAGTTCCATCTCCGCCTGAGGCAATAATGGCTTCTACCTTCCGCTTCACAGCTGCTTGTGCGAGTTCTTCTGCACCAACTTCTTCTGTTGTGATGTAAATATCCAGGTCAATTTCCGGCTCTAAAATTGCCCGAATTTGTGCCAAATCTTGTTCTGGGTCTCCCTGACCTGCAACTGGATTAAATATAAGGCAGGCTGAACGATTCATATGATAAAAGTCTAAAAATAATAATTAACTGCTGAAAAAAAGGAAATCAATTATTACCTAACTAGTTCTTAAGGTTTTAACTTCCATTTTTTGGTAGGTTTGAACTTATATTTTAACTATCCACTGCCCAAAGATAAAGAAACTTATCTAGAATGAGGCATTAGGAAGCTGAGAAGTGTCCTACTGCGGTAGTCTAGATGAGTGTAAATTTTCTCCTGGCTTGAAAAAACTGCCTTATGACATCAGTTGTTTCCAGTGCCCCCCGCACTATTCGTATCGGTTCTCGTAAAAGCCAACTCGCTCTGATTCAGACTCACTGGGTACAAGAACAACTCCAGAAAAGCTTTCCTGATATCTCTTTTGAAGTTCATACAATGTCCACCCATGGTGACAAAATACTAGATGTTGCCTTAGCCAAAATTGGCGACAAGGGACTATTCACCAAAGAACTCGAAGTGGGAATGCTGAACCAGGAGATTGATTTTGCTGTTCACTCTCTTAAGGATTTGCCTACGCGGTTACCAGAGGGTTTAGTTTTGGCAGCAATTACAGAACGGGAAAACCCAGCAGATGCTTTGGTTGTGCATGAAAAACACAAAGACAAGCAAATTGATACTCTTCCGGAAGGTGCAGTGATCGGCACTTCTTCCTTACGGCGACTAGCGCAACTACGGCATCGTTTCCCCCATTTCACATTCAAAGATGTTCGGGGAAACCTCAACACGCGCATGCAAAAACTAGATGCGGGTGAGTATGATGCTTTGATTTTAGCAGTAGCAGGCTTACAAAGATTGGGGATGGGCGATCGCATTCATCAAGTCATACCCAACGAAGTTTCTCTCCACGCTGTCGGTCAAGGTGCATTAGGCATTGAATGCCGTGCTGATGATACCGAACTGATTTCACTACTGAAAGCTATTGAGCATCCAGAAACACGCGATCGCTGTTTAGCAGAAAGAGCTTTCCTCCGTGAATTAGAAGGTGGTTGTCAAGTCCCCATTGGTGTAAACACAGTGGTTAATGGTAATAATTTAACCTTGACTGGAATAGTTGCTAGCGTAGATGGTCAAAAGCTAGTAAAAGATACAGTCAGTGGGGAAGCACAAAAAGCAGAACAGCTAGGAACTGAACTGGCACTGCGCTTGCGACAACAAGGAGCCCAGGAAATTTTGGATGAAATCTTCGCCGAAATTCAGCGTGGTTCGTGAGTTGGCAAGTGGGGAGTAGGGGAGACGAGGAGCAGAGGAGTAGAAGAGCAGAGGAGGACAAGGATACTCTCTCTATCTTATGCCCCATGCCCCATGCCCCCATTCCTAACTCCTAACTCCCTATAGGTATCTATACTGCGTATGTGATTAACTGATACAGTTAACAGAAGAGAAGCAGGATGGGCAACTGCCCACTTACAGCATCATTTTAAACCAAGGCAGAATCGAGGGAAACAACAAAGACCATGCGGATTCTATTTGTAGCAGCAGAGGCAGCTCCTATTGCGAAAGTAGGAGGAATGGGAGACGTCGTTGGCGCATTGCCCAAAATTTTGAGAGAAATGGGCCATGATGTACGGATCTTCTTACCTTACTACGGCTTCTTACCAGACAAGATGGAAATTCCTAAAGAACCTATCTGGTCGGGATATGCCATGTTCCAAGACTTTGCAGTTTATGAAGCAGTCCTACCTGGTACAGATGTGCCTTTGTACTTATTTGGTCATCCTGCTTTTACACCTCGCCGTATATATTCTGGTGAAGATGAGCACTGGCGCTTTACATTGTTTGCCAATGGTGCCGCTGAATTTTGCTGGAATTATTGGAAGCCAGAAATTGTTCACTGTCATGATTGGCATACAGGAATGATCCCAGTGTGGATGAATCAATCTCCTGATATCACAAGTGTTTTTACTATTCATAACCTGGCTTATCAGGGACCGTGGCGTTGGTATTTGGAGAAAATTACGTGGTGTCCTTGGTATATGCAAGGACACAATACAATGGCAGCAGCAGTACAATTTGCAGACAAGGTGAATACAGTTTCCCCGACTTATGCTGAGCAAATAAAGACACCTGCCTATGGTGAAGAGCTAGAAGGTTTATTGTCCTTTATCAGCGGTAAGCTGTCTGGAATTATCAATGGTATTGATACAGAATCTTATAATCCAGCTACTGACAAATATATTACTCAAACCTTCACTGCTGACACCCTAGAAAAACGCAAAGCTAATAAAATTTCTTTGCAGGAAGAAGTCGGTTTAGAAGTGAACTCCAATGCCTTGTTAATGAGTATGGTAACAAGGTTGGTGGAACAAAAAGGTATTGACTTAGTGTTGCAGATGCTGGATCGCTTCATGGCTTATACAGACGCACAGTTTGTGTTGCTAGGAACAGGCGATCGCTACTACGAAAGTCAGTTGTGGCAGATGGCATCCCGCTATCCTGGACGGATGGCCATTTACTTACTCTATAATGATGCTCTTGCACGTCGCATTTATGCTGGGTCTGATGTCTTCCTCATGCCTAGCCGTTTTGAACCCTGTGGTATCAGCCAAATGCTAGCGTTGCGTTATGGGTGTGTGCCAATAGTTCGCCGTACAGGTGGCTTAGTTGATACGGTGTCACATCATGATCCAATAACACAGACAGGTACTGGTTACTGCTTTGATCGCTATGAGCCACTTGATTTGTATACCTGTATGGTTCGTGCTTGGGAAGGATTCCACTACAAACCCCAATGGCAAGCACTACAGCAACGTGGTATGAGCCAAGACTTTAGCTGGTATCAATCAGCTAAGCAGTATGTGAATTTGTATAGGTCAATCTATGGATTGCCTCCAGAAGAGGAGGTGCAACCACAGGTAGAACCAATAGTTAGTGAACCAGTCACGACTTAGATAAATTACTGCAAAAACATTCTGTAAGGTGCTCACTGCATACCTTACAGAATGTTCTCTGAATAAATTTCAAACTCTTTAAATAGGTAGAATGCAATTGTTGCTGTTGCGCAATTCTCAGCCTCGAGTTATCACTCCACAAGCTAACCTGCCATCACCGGCTTCATCTGCGGTTCCGCCTGCTTTTTGCTGATCCTCTAACTTGTGAATGATGATAGATTTACCCTTGTCGTCGAACACAGAAATAGGACTGTCACTCAAACTGATTCGGCTGGTTAGTGCAACGTAGTTTACGTGTCCGTCTTGATCTACCTCTAAGTTCGGCAAGTCACCTAAATGGTATGGATGGTTTGCCTCGACGGGAAGTTCTGAACCAAAAGGACCGGGGTCAAAGTGCCCTCCACTGGTGGAAAAAGCTGGTTGTGCATCG